>Ga0075370_10000931_pt1 | contig 12031 bp, 6 predicted proteins | sample EndMethybrTD3035_FD_71398 | JGI IMG/M metagenome (GOLD analysis project Ga0075370, IMG submission 71398) | Populus endosphere microbial communities from Tennessee, USA - Endosphere MetaG P. TD hybrid TD303-5 | ecosystem: Host-associated > Plants > Roots > Endosphere | place: USA: Tennessee... | reverse complement strand
GTGCACGGAGCGCGAGCGGGCCACGGTGACCATGTGGCTGGTCGGCGGGCCGGCGGTGCCGCCGACGGCGGAGATCAGGTAGAACCAATCGCCGCGCCTGAAGAGCTTGGGGCCTTCGGGCGCGAACATCTCGACGACCCAGTCCTTCGGGTATTGCCACGGCTTCCAGGCGCCGTTCTCCAGCGCCCCGTCGGTGGACAGGCCGTCGTCCTTGAGCCGGATGCGCCGGCCACCGTTGACGAAGAGGTAGCGTTTGCCGTCCTCGCCCACCACGTGGCCGGGATCGATGCAGCCGGGGATCTTCAGGTCGATGGGCGCGCTCCACGGGCCGCGGATGTCATCGGCGTACGTCACGTACACGCCAGTGCCGGCGTCGTTCAGCACCGGGATGTAGAGGTAGAAGCGGCCCTGGTGCTTGATGAGGTCCATCGCCCAGACGGTGCCGATGGGCTGCGTCAGCGCGGCCGTGATGGGGGTCCAGTTCACCAGGTCCTGCGAGTGCCAGATGACGGCGCCCGGGTAGGACTGGAAGGACGAGAACGTCATGTAGTAGTCGGCCCCGTCCTTGAGGATGGTGGGGTCGGCGTGGTCGCCCGGCACGATGGGGTTCACGTAGCTGCCGTTGCCCAGGTCGGCCTGGCGCTGGCCTTCGATGCCGGTGCCGAAGCGCGGCGCGGCGATGGCGGGCGCGGTGAGGGCTGCGCCGGCCAGCGTGGCCTGCAGCGCTTGGCGGCGCGACAGCGTCATACCACCCCCCGCTGCGCTTCCAACTGGGCGCGGATCTCCAGCATGCGCTCCTCGGTCAGCTCGAAGCGCAGCAGCGACACGAGCGCGATGACGAGGCCGATGACCGGGATGCCCGACAGCAGGATTCGGATCATGAAGATGGCGTGCGGGTCCTGCACGGCCTGCTTCGAATCGAAGCCGGTGTACTGCAGGATCCAGCCCGACGCGCCGACGCCCAGCGCGATGCCGAGCTTGGAGATCCACGATTGGCAGGCCGAGAACGAGCCCTCGCGGCGCTGGCCGGTCTGCAACTCGTCGTAGTCGACGACGTCGCCCAGCGTGGCGTTGTAGAGCGTCCAGAAGCCCGCGCCGGTGAAGGCCACGAAGCCGCAGGCGAACAGCTGCAGGTAGGGCCGCGCCGGGTCGTACAGCCACCAGTCGCCGATGAAGGCGCAGATGGCCAGGCTCAGCACCGCCGCGAGGCCGACGCGCTTGCCCCAGCGGCGCGCGATCCACGTGAAGAACGGGATGCCGGCGAAGCCGAAGCCCATGCCGGCCAGGCCCATGGCGGTGTTCCATGCGGCGCCTTCCACGACGTCGCCGTGGCAGACGTAGTAGACCGTGGCGTAGTAGCCGAGCGCGCCCACCATGGCCGTGCCGATGCCGTACGCCAGCATCATGCCCAGGATGTGCCGGAACGGCCGGCAGCGCAGCGTGCGCCACAGCGTGTCGGCCAGCGGGATGTGGGACTGCGTGCGCGCCACCAGCTTCTCGTAGTAGCGCTCGCGCACCATGAAGAAGATGGCGATGGCCGCCACCACCATGATGGCGCCGAGGATGGTGCAGTAGGTCTGCGCGCCGCGCAGGATGTCAGGCTTGCCGTGCTCGTCGTGGAAGATCGCCAGCGTCGTGAACTGCGCGGCGAAGAACATCGCCAGCTCCGGTCCCTTCTGGATGGCGTTGCGGATGGCCATCACGGTGGTGCGCTCGTGGTAGTCCGGCGTCATCTCCGCGCCGAGGCTGCTCCACGGCATGTTGAAGCAGCTCATCACCGGCACGTAGATCACCATGCTGACCAGCATGAAGATGAAGTACTCGGTGTCGGTCCAGCCGCGGCCGACAGCGAACATCAGCGGCAGGCCGATGCCGGCCAGCACGCCGCCGACGAGGATGAAGGGCCGGCGCCGGCCGTAGCGCGTGCGCGTGTTGTCGGAGATCCAGCCGAAGATCGCATCCGACGCCGCGTCGATGAAGATCTTGACCATCTGCACCGTCGAGATCAGGCCCGGTGCGACGCCGAGGAAGATGTTGAAGACGTGGAAGGCCAGCGACGGGTAGAGCCAGTGGCCCCACATGTCCAGGATGGAACCGAGGCCGAAGCCGATCTTCTGCTTCAGCGGCAGGCGGCCGCTGGCGGCGGGCGCGGTCTGCGCGACGTGGAGGGTGCGGGTGTTCACAGGATCCTGCGTTCTTTGATGACGTCTGAGTAGTAGTGGGCCGACAACTTGGGCGTGCGCTTGAGCGTCTCGTAGTCGCAGTGCACGATGCCGAAGCGGCGCTGGTAGCCGTCTTCCCACTCGTAGTTGTCGATGAAGGACCACAGGAAGTAGCCCTTCAGCGGCACGCCGTCGGCGATGGCCCGGTGTGCCTCGCGCAGGTAGCTGCGCAGGTAGTCGCGGCGGTGCAGGTCGAGCACCTCGCCGTTGACGACGGGTTCGGTGTCGTACCCGCAGCCGTTCTCGGTGATGTAGATCGCCTTGTGGCCGTAGAGCTCGTGGCAGAAGCGCGGGCCCCAGTAGAGGGACTGCGGCACGAGGCGCAGCCAGGTGCTGTCGGCGCGCGGGTAGTTCACCGGGTGGGGCAGGGTCTCGTAGGCCCCGCCCGCCGCGGCGGCCTTGCTGGCTCGCACATAGGTGCCGGAGTAGATGTTCAGGCCGAGGAAGTCGGTCGGCAGGCTGATGAGGTCGAAGTCGCCCGGCTTCACGTCGGGCGCGTCGGCGCCCACGCGCGACAGGAAGTTGGCGGTGTACTTGCCGGCGTGGATGGCGCCGAGCACCTGGGCGTTCCGGTCGGCGAACCAGGCCTTCGCGGCGGCGATGTCGGCCGGCGTCTCCGTGACGGGCACGGCCACCGCGCAGTTGTCGGTCAGGCCCACCTGCGCGCCCTTGCCGCCGAACGCGCGCACCGCGCGCACGCCGTGGCCGTGGCACAGCAGCGCGTGGTGGTAGGTCTGGTTGACGACCTTGGCGCTCTCCTGGCGGCCGGGCGCCTTCGTGCCGGTGCCGTAGCCCAGCAGCGTGAAGCAGAGGATCTCGTTCAGCGTGATCCAGTGCTTCACGTCGCCGGCGAAGGCCTTGACGACGGTGTCGGCGTAGCGCGCGAAGGCGTCGACGGTGACGCGCGACGTCCAGCCGCCGCGGTCTTCGAGCGACTGCGGCAGGTCCCAGTGGAACAGCGTCACCCACGGCGTGATGCCGTGCTTCTTCATGCTGGCGAACAGGCGGCGGTAGAACGCCAGCCCCTTCGGGTTCAGCTCACCGTCGCCGTTCGGGTAGATGCGCGGCCAGGCGATGGACAGGCGGTAGGTCTTGATGCCCAGCGAGGCCATCAGCGCGAAGTCCTCGTCGAAGCGGTGGTAGTGGTCGCAGGCCACGTCCGGTGTTTCGCCGTTGTGGACCTTGCCGGGCATGCGCGCGAAGCGGTCCCAGACGGACTCGCCCTTGCCGTCCTCGAAGGCGGCGCCCTCGATCTGCGCCGAGGCTGCCGCGACGCCGAACACGAAGTCGGCCGGGAAGGCGCTGGCGTATGTCAGCGCTGTCGAGCCGGGCGCGGCAACGCGTGGCGGCGTTGCCGCGAGCGCCGCGGTGGGCGCCAGGGCGGCGGCGGCGAACAGTTGGCGACGGCGCGGGGAGCGGAGCGAAGTCATCGGGTGGTTCCTCGTTAGGCTGCGTGCGGGCGACAGGCCCGCGGCGGCGCGAGGAATATAGGCCGCTGCCTCCAACCCTGTATTGCGGGCCGAGCGCCGGGCCGCTCCCAAGCCGGCCCGCCTTGGGCGATGTGCTTGCCGGTCAATCCGGCAAGCATCGCCGTCCCCTTGGGGGACCGACTGGGCACGCCCGCGTTCAGCGGGGCGAGGCTGGGCGAGGGGCTCACAGGGAATATAGGCCGCTGCCTCCAACCCTGTATTGCGGGCCGAGCGCCGGGCCGCTCCCAAGCCGGCCCGCCTTGGGCGATGTGCTTGCCGGTCAATCCGGCAAGCATCGCCGTCCCCTCGGGGGACCGACTGGACACGCCCACGTTCAGCGTGGCGGGGCTGGGCGAGGGGCTCACAGGATGCGGCGTTCGCGCACGACCTGGGCGTAGTAGCGCGCGGAGAGCTTGGGCGTGCGCACCAGCGTCTCGTAGTCGCAATGCACGATGCCGAAGCGGCGCTGGTAGCCGTCCTCCCACTCGTAGTTGTCGATGAAGGACCACAGGAAGTAGCCCTTCAGCGGCACGCCATCGCTGATCGCGCGGTGCGCCTCGCGCAGGTGGTTGCGCAGGAAATCGCGGCGGTGCAGGTCCAGCACTTCGCCGCCCACGACCGGCTCGTCGTTGTAGCCGCAGCCGTTCTCGGTGATGTAGAGCGACGTGTGGCCGTAGCACTCCGCCGCCAGGCGCGTGGCCCAGTAGATGCACTGCGGCGCGATGTGCAGCCAGGGGCTGTCGGCCTTGGGGTAGCTGGCCGGCAGCGGCACCGCCTCCCACGCCGCGCCATTCTTGCCGGCGCGCACGTAGGTGCCGGTGTAGATGTTCAGGCCCAGGTGGTCGGTGGGCAGGCTGATGAGGTCGAAGTCGCCGGGCTCGACCTGCGGCGCATCGGCACCCACGCGCTCGAGGTAGTCGGCCGGGTAGTGGCCGGCGTGCATGGCGCCCAGCACGTGGGCGTTCTTCTCCAGGAACCAGGCCTTGGCGGCGGCGATGTCCTCGGGCGTCTCGGTGACGGGGATGCAGACGTCCAGGTTGTCCGTCAGGCCGACGACGGCGCCGGCGCCGCCGAACTCGCGCACCGCGCGCACGCCGTGGCCGTGGCACAGCAGCGCGTGGTGGAAGGTCTGGTTGACGACGGCGGCGCTCTCCTTGCGGCCCGGGGCCTTGGTGCCGTAGCCGTAGGCCAGCAGCGTGAAGCAGCGGATCTCGTTCATCGTGATCCAGTGCTTCACCTCGCCGGCGAAGGCCTTGGCGATCGTGTCGGCGTAGCGGGCGAAGGCGTCGACGGTGACGCGCGACGTCCAGCCGCCGCGGTCTTCCAGCGACTGCGGCAGGTCCCAGTGGAACATCGTGACCCACGGCGTGATGCCATGCTTCTTCATGCTGGCGAAGAGGCGGTGGTAGAAGTCCAGGCCGGCTTGGTTCAGCTCGCCGTCGCCGTTAGGAAAAATGCGCGGCCACGCGATGGACAGGCGGTAGTTCTTGACGCCGAGGGACGCCATCAGCGCGAAGTCGTCGTCGAAGCGGTGGTAGTGGTCGCAGGCCACGTCCAGCGTGTCGCCGCCGTGCACCTTGCCGGGTTCGCGGCTGAAGCGGTCCCAGATGGATTCGCCCTTGCCGTCGACGAAGGCGGCGCCTTCGATCTGGGCGGAGGCGGCGGCAACACCGAACACGAAGTCGGCGGGGAAGGGGCTGGCGTAGGTCAGAGCGGTCATGGGTGGCTGCGGTTGATCCGTCAGGGATTCAACAGGGAGGTCAGAGTGGCATCGAGGCTGCGGGCCCAGATTTCGTAACCCTGCGGACTGAGGTGCAGCCAGTCCGGCAGGATGTCCTTGGACAGCGTGCCGTCCGGGTTGGTGAGTTGCTTGCCGATGTCGAGGAAGACGACCTGGCGGCCGTCCGCAAGCGCCGGCAGCAGCGCGTTGATCTTGGCGTTGTGGCGGCGCAGCAGGCCGTCGGGCTTCTCGTCGCGCGGGAAGAGGGCCAGCAGCAGCACCTTGGCCTGCGGCTGGCGTCGCTTGATCTCGTCGAGGTTGCGCTGGATGCCCGCGACCGTCAGCGCCGGGTCTTCGAGCCGGTCGCCGGTGTTGTTGGTGCCGATCATCATGACGACGACCTTCGGCGCCATGCCCTCCAGCTCGCCGTGCTGCAGGCGCCACAGCAGGTTCTCCGTGCGGTCGCCGCCGAAGCCCAGCGCAACGGCGTTGTAGCGGGCGAAGTGGGCGGCCCAGGCTGCCTTGCCTTCGTTCTCCCAGCCCTGCGTGATGGAGTCGCCGAGGAAGACGAGGTCGACGCGCCGGCCGGCCTCGCGGTGGGTGCGGATCTCGGCCAGCTTGGCTTCGTGCCGCGGCAGCCACCAGTCGACGGCCCACGACTCCTGCAGCCGCTCGGGCGTGACGGACTGCGTGCGGTAGTCCGGGCAGGCGGTCGTCGCCTTGCCGGTCTTGTTGAAGCGCAACTGGCTGATCTGCAGTTCGCCGCTGCCCGTGCCCTCCAGCGCGAACGGCACATTGACGGCGGAGAAGTCGTCGCCGTCGCGCCAGAAGCACCGGAGCGCGAAGGACAGGTGCTGCCTGCCCTTGCCGATCAGCTCGCGGCCCGCGAACAGGAAGGGGATCTTGCGTTCGCAGTCCTGGCCGCAGCCGAGCTTGAACTTCATGCCGCCGTGGGCGAGGTCAATGACGTTCAGGTCGAACTCGACGGTGCCGTGCGCCAGGTACGGCGTCAGGTCCAGCGGCGGGCCGTCCTGCCAGCGCAGCTGCGCGATCCAGCTGTTGCTGAACTGCAGCGTCAGCGCGCCGTCGTCGCCGCGGCGGGCGGCGACGTGGCTGTCGGGCACGCGCGGTTTCGCCGGCTTGGGCACGGTGACGCGGTCGCCGGTCAGCCGGGCTTCGCCTTCGAAATCGGTCATGTGGACAGACCAGCCCTTGGCAGGCCGGCCGGTGTCCAGGTCCAGTGACTGCGCTGTCAGCGGCAACGCGGCGAGGAGGGCGAGCAGGAAACGGGTCATGTCAGAGAAGGTCCTTCGCCTGCAGCGTGCGGGATTGGCCGGGCTTCAGCTTCAGCTCGACGACACGCGAGCCCACGCGGACACGGCCACCACCGGTGCCGGCGATGGCGCGCACGGTGGCGCGGGTGACGCGGCCGTTCGCCCAGTCGACGTCGACCTCGAAGCCGCCGCGCGCGCGCAGCCCGCGGACCGAGCCGGCGGGCCAGGCGGCGGGCAGCGCGGGGAGCAGGTCGATGACGCCATCCTGCGATTGCACCAGCATCTCGGCGATCGCGGCCGTGGCGCCGAAGTTGCCATCGATCTGGAAGGGCGGATGGGTGTCGAACAGGTTCGGGTAGGTGCCGCCCTGGTTGACCTCGCCGCCTTGCCGGGCGGCGCGCGAGCCGGGCGTGGCGAGCAGGCCGCGCAGCAGCTGGTGGGCGTGGTCGCCGTCGCGCAGGCGCGCCCAGTAGGCCATCTTCCAGGCCATCGACCAGCCGGTGCTGACGTCGCCGCGCGCTTCCAGCGTCTTGCGTGCCGCGGCGGCCAGCGCGGGCGTGCGCACCGGTGAGATCTGCCGGCCGGGGAACAGCGCGAACAAGTGGGACACGTGGCGGTGCGTGTCCTTGGGCGTGTCCAGCACCGGGTCGGTCAGCTCGTCCAGCCACTCCAGCAACTGGCCCCAGCTACCGACACGCGGGCCGGCGAGGCGGTCGCGGATGGACGCGGCATGCGCCTGCGCCGCTTTGTCACCAAGTGCTGCCGCGGCCTGCGCCATGTTGTCGAAGTGGTCCCACAGGATCTGCTGGTCGTAGGCCACGCCGTCCTGGATGGGGCCGTGCTCGGGCGACCAGCCGTTGGGCGCGACGAGGCGGCCGTCCGGCAAGGCCTTGAGGCGGTCCTCCCAGAACTCGCCCACTTCCTTCAACATCGGCCACGCCTGCTCGCGCAGGAAGGCCTTGTCCTGCGTGAACGCGTAGTACTCCCAGAAGTGGCGGGCGTACCAGGCGTTGCCGGTCATGTTCCACAGGTAGGTCTGCGCGCCGAAGGGGTTGGTCGCGGTGCGCACCGTCCAGCCGCGCACGGGCTTGCTCTGCGCGGTGAGGAATGTCTCGACGGGCGGTTGGACCGAGTTGTCCCAAGGCGGCGTCTCGGGCGGCAGCGAGGCCGGGTCTTTCAGCGCCTGCGCCGCCCGTTCGGCGACGGGCATGCGCCACTCGGGGATCAGGCGCTGGATGAAGCGGTGCAGCGGCCGCGCGGCCTCGGCGAGGTTCGTCACCTCGGCCGGCCAGTAGTTCATTTGCAGGTTGATGTTGGAGTGGTAGTCGCTGTTCCACGGCGGCTGCAGCGCATCGTTCCACAGGCCTTGCAGGTTGGCCGGCAGCGAGTCGCGCGAGCTGCTGACGAGCAGGTAGCGGCCGAACTGGAAGTACAGCGCCTCCAGCTCGGGGTCGCCGCCGCGCTGGGTGTACGCGGCCAGGCGTGCGTCGGTTGTCAGCGCGCGCCGGTCGGCGGGGCTGGCGCCGAGGTCCAGCTGCACGCGGCCCAGCAGGGCCTGCACGTCGCGCTCGTGCTCGGCCTGCAGCTGCGGCCACGGCTTGGCCGCAGCGACCTGCGCCTGCACGCGCGGCAGCGGCGGCTGGCCGTCGGCAAAGCTGGTGCCGGCGCCTAGGATGATCGTCAGCGCATCGCAGCCGCGGAACACCAGCGTATGGCCGTCGGTCGTGACGGTGCCGCCGTCGTTCAACACGCGTAGCTGGCTGGCATAGGCCAGGCCGTTGGGCAATGCGCCCACGGCGGCCAGCGACTGGTGGGCCACGCCGGTGGCGGCGCCGTGGCGGTCGGTCAGCGCGATGCGGCCGCTGTAGCGGCCGGGCTGGTCGGCGCTCAGCCGCCATGCGATGACCTGCGCCGGACGGCTGGCCAGCGTCTCGCGCTCGAAGCGCACGCCGCCCTGCACGTAGCTCAGGCGATGGCGGGCGCGGCCGATGTCCAGCTCGCGGCGGTAGCCGGTGACGGGCGCGTCGGCACCGTCGAGGGACAGCACCACGTCGCCGAAGGGCTGGTAGGCGCCGAGCGCCTGCGTGTCGCCCGTCCACAGCGTGATGTCGTTGAACTGCAGCCGGTCGCGCGCGACCTGGCCGAACAGCATGGCGCCCAGGCGCCCGTTGCCGATGGGCAGGGCTTGCTGCTCCCAGCCCTGGGGCGTGTCCGGCGCGGGCTGGCCGTAGTGCAGCACGAGCTCGGCGGCGCTCAGCGGCCAGGCGGCCACGAGGGCGAGGGCGGCGAGGAACCGGCGCAGCATTGCCATCATGCGTTGAGCTTGCCAACGATGACGCCGCGGCCCTCGGGCGCCAGGTAGACGGTGCCGAATTCCAGCGGGTCCGCCGCCAGCGCGCCGAGGCGGCCGAAGCGGTGACGGTCGTCGTTGATGCGCTGCCAGCTCATGCCGGCGTCCAGCGAGCGGAACAGGCCTTCCACGTCGTTGCCGCCCAGCTTTGCGCGGCCCCACACGTAGACGGTGTGATACGCCGCGCCATCGGCCGCCTTGCCGACGGCCACGCGCCAGGGCTCGAGCATGGACCGCGCGGCCTGGGGCTTGCTGTCGGCGCCGTTGAAATGCAGCAGACCGTCGGGCAGGGCCAGCCACAGGTCGCGCGCCTTGCCGGGCGCGCAGACGAGCTGGGCGCTCTGCCAGCCCTGCAGCGCGGGCAGGCCGGTGATGCCGGGCTGGAAGCTCGCGCCGCCGTCCACGCTGACGAGGATCTGGCCGTTGGCGCGGTCGAAGACGTAGAACACGCCCTCGACGGCGCGGTCCGCCACGGGCACCAGCGCCACGTCGCGGTAGGCGGGCCAGCCCTGGCTCGGCGCCCAGGTCTTGCCGCGGTCACGCGAGAACAGCGCCGCCTGCCTGTCCGGCGCCCACAGGAAGAAGCCGCCCTTGGCCGACACGGCGATCTGGCCCATCGGCGCGGTCCAGCCCTCGGGCGTCTTGGCGTTGCGCGGGGAGGGGCCGAAGGCGCGCCAGCTCGCGCCGCCGTCGGGCGACCAGTAGCCGCCGTTGGCCGCGCCGTCGGACGTGCGCGCGACGATGGCGGGGTTCAGCTCGGCGAAGGCCACCGAGCGGCAGGTCTCGCCGGCGGGCAGGAACAGGCCGTTCTTCGGCCCCTGGGTCAGGTCGTCCCACGCGGCACCGGACACGTCGCCCATCGACGCCAGCAGCGACGCGCCGCCGGACGGGCTCTCCAGGCCGGTCACGGCCGTCTCCTCGAGGTTGTCGACGGCGAAGGCCCAGTCGACCTTGGCTGCACCGAGGTTGCGCGTCATCCACAGGCCGTAGCCGGTGCCGTAGACGGCGTGGTCGCCGTCGTGCGGATCGATCTTGAAGTCGGCCAGCCAGTGGCCCTGCTTGTGCTGCGTCTTGGCCTGGAAGGCCTGCAGCCAGGGGTGGGTGCTGGCGTCGAAGGCGGAGCGCGGGCTCAGTGGGGCCCAGCTGGCGCCGGAGTCGTCGGAGACGTAGATCTCGTCGCCGCTGCCCCAGCGTTCGATGGTGGTGACGACGACGCGACCGGGGCGCTTGGCATCCACGTCCAGGCCCGAGTAACCGAAGGCCTGGCCGCCGCCGGGCTTCACCGGCGTGATGTCGCGCCAGCGGCCGTCCGCGCTGCGGCGCCAGACGCTGCCGGTCTTCGCGTTGCCAGGGTTGGTGGCGCTGCCGGCGTCGCCCACGGCGAGGCTGACGTAGAGCGAGCCGTCCGCGCCCAGCGCCGCGCGCTGCGGCACCTGCGCCGGCAATTCGGCGACGCGCTTGAAGCTGGCGCCGTCGTCGGTGGAGACGAAGAGGCCGGGCTGGTCGTGGCTGCCGGCGTAGATCGCCTTCGCCTTCGCGTCGAACAGCACCAGCGACACATGCTTGGCCGGGAAGCCGCCCACGCGGTTGAAGCGCTGGCCGCGGTCCGTGCTCAGCAACAGACCGTCCTGCGTGGTGCCGAGCAGCAGGCGCTCGGGCCGGGCCGGGTCCACCTGCAGGCGTTCGCCCGTGCCGCGGCCCGGGCCGTTGCCGGCGAGCTTGAGGCCGAGCTCGTGGGTCTGCCAGGTGGCGCCGCGATCGCTGGACGCGAGCAGCGCGGCGTTGCGCGCCCATTCGCCGGTGTAGAGGCCGCAGGCGGCGTAGACGCGGTTGGCGTCGCTCGGGTCCACGGCGATGCTCAGCACGCCCATCAGGTCGCCGTCGGCCTTGGCGAGGTGGTCCAGCAGCGGCAGCCAGCGCTTGGCCGACGGATCGAAGCGGTAGGCGCCGCCGATGTCGGTACGCGCGTACAGCAGCCCCGGCTCGCGCGGATGGAAGGTGAAACCGTCGATGAAGCCGCCTGCGCCGTAGGTGAGGCTGCGCCAGTCGTAGGCAGGCGCGCTCTCCGCACTCCACGCGGGCAGCGCGGCGAGGCCAGCGGCCTGCAGCAGACGGCGGCGGAGGATCATTGCGCCGGCCTGCCCATCTTGACCTTGAGCATGACGGGCTCGGGCGGCAGGTTCAGGCCGTAGTCGACCTGGTCGCCGTTCCAGACGCGTTCCATGACCCAGCGGCCGTTGTCGTCGAAGCGGCCCTGCTCGGCGCGCAGCAGCATGCCCTTCGTGCCTTCGGCCGGCTCCATGCGCACGCGCACGCGGTGGCCGATGATGACGAATTCGTCCGGGCCGATCTGGGCGATGGCGGCGCCGCCGTTGGGCTCGTCCGTGCCGGGTGCCGGCTTGGCGAACTCGCCGCCCCAGGCGGCCTCGCCGAAGCGGCCCAGCCGGTAGGTCAGCTTGGCGCTCCAGCCAGGGAAGTCGAGCTGCTGCGGCTTGCGGTCGTCACCTTCGCCGGCGCCCTGGGTCTTGCCGTCGAAGGCCCATTGCGCCCATTGGCGCTGGATGGGCGCGAACATGCGGTACACGCGCTCGAACGGCGCGACCAGCGTCTTGTCGGTGGCCTGCGTGCCCAGCGGGTGGTTGGTGTAGTCGAAGTAGTCGATGCCGAACGGCGACACGCCGATGGCGCCGCGGCCCAGCATCGCGTAGAGATAGCGGCCATAGGCCGGCTTGGTGCCGATCTCGGGAATCCACAGCGCGTTGTCGGCGCGGCCGAACAGGCGCAGGTTGGCGTTCACCTGCTCCGACTCGGGGTTGTAGATGTCGGGGCTGACGATGTCGACGGCGGGCGCCGCGGCCTTGTAGATGTCGATGACGTCCCACGTCGGGCCGCCGCTCGCGAAGTCCTTGTTCCAGGGCTTGGGCGGCTGCTCCAGCGGGTTGCGCAGCGCGTTGTTGACGTACATCGGCAGGTCGTAGACGGCGCGGCCGGCCGCG
>Ga0075370_10000930_pt1 | contig 12040 bp, 11 predicted proteins | sample EndMethybrTD3035_FD_71398 | JGI IMG/M metagenome (GOLD analysis project Ga0075370, IMG submission 71398) | Populus endosphere microbial communities from Tennessee, USA - Endosphere MetaG P. TD hybrid TD303-5 | ecosystem: Host-associated > Plants > Roots > Endosphere | place: USA: Tennessee... | reverse complement strand
GCTCAGCGTGCGGGAGCAGTCGGGTTTGTCGGCGCTCCATGCAGCAGGCGCCGCGAGCGCGGACAGCAGCGAGATGGGGATCAGGAGGCGGACGGCGCGGAGCATGGCGACATGGCGTGAATCCGAGGCAGGATAGCCTGCAAGCGTCGCAGCGCCATGACGACGGGAGGGTCAGCCGGCAATTTGGCACATCCGAGCGCAATGACCGTGCCGAAGGTCGACCCGGCGCGGCGAGCTTTTTGCACTCACTCTTCGGTCGACAGCCACCAATCGGCGCCCGCGCACCAGCAGCTTGCGTCCGGCGGCGTTCCGCGGCGCAGCGAGCGCACCCGTTCGGCGCCCCCGCGCGCGAGTGCCTGCGACACCCGTTCGGCTTGTGTGGCATCGCGTGCGCCGCTGCAGGCAATGAACTGAACGTGCGCAACGACCCGCGCACGATCGCGCTCGGCGCGCAACGCCTGCTCAGGGCGTTCGACCAGCAGCATCACGCCCCTGCCGTCGTCGCCGGTCAGCGGAAAGATGAGCCGGCCGCCTCGGTGGAGTACCGCCAGCCACTCGGCGGGCGGATGGCTCGCGCCGGCGTTCACGTACACGAGGTCCGCAGCAGGCAGCGCCGCCGCGAATGCCGACTGCGCATGCACTGTGACGTTGCGCCGCTCGCCGAGCGCGGCCGCCGCTCTCCCGGCGAGGTCCGGGTCTATCTCGTACGCGTGCACTCGACCGCCCGGCCCGAGCAGTTCGGCGAGCAACGCGCTGTAGTAGCCGGTGCCGGCGCCGATGTGCAGTGCCGTGTCGCCGGGGTTCGGCCGTACCGCGGCCAGGCAGCGAGCGTGCAGGCTCGGCTGGCCGTTGTTGATTCCGTCATCGGCCGACAGCACGACGAGCGCGTCGCGATACACCTCGCGCGGATCGCTTTCGAGCGTCACGGTCTGGTCGTGCGGCGAATAGAGTCGCCACGGCGGCGGGCCAAGGAAGCGCTCCCGCTCGACGCGTGCGAACGCGTCGAGCAGCGCACGCCGAATCTCGCCGTCCTCGACACCGGCGGTCACACGGCGCGCGTAGTGCGCCCGGGTGGATTCGATCGACGCGCTCACAGGCGGATTCTGCGCGTCCCGATACCGCGCTCGCGCAGGGTTCATCGCGCCGGTCTTATCATCGTCCGCGACCGACATGAACAAGGCCTTCACCCGCGAACCCGACGGCGACAGCAGCGGCGACGATGACGACGATGTCGCCGCGCCTGCGATTCCGCCCGGCAGCAAGAACTACCTGACGCCGGCCGGCTATGCACGCTTGCGGGCGGAGCTGCTCGGCCTGCTGGACGAGGAGCGCCCGAAGATCGTGGAGATCGTGTCGTGGGCCGCGAAAAACGGCGACCGCTCGGAAAACGGCGACTACCTGTACGGCAAGAAGCGGCTGCGCGAGATCGACAGACGCATCCGCTTCCTGACGAAGCGCCTCGACATCGCCGAGGTGGCCGACCCGTCGATCCACCACGGCAGCGACCAGGTGTTCTTCGGTGCGACGGTCACCTACGTGAACCAGCGCGACGAGGAACGCACGATCACGATCAAGGGCATCGACGAGGCGGACAGCCTGCGGGGCGAGGTCAGCTGGGTCGCGCCGGTCGCGCGGGTGCTGCTGAAGGCGCGCGTGGGAGACGAGCTGCAGCTGATGACGCCGGGCGGGCTCGAGGAAATCGAGGTGATCGGGGTGCGCTACCCCGAGCCGGGCACATAGGCCCGTTCGCTACGGCTTCACGCGCGCAACGCGCAACACGGCAGGCGAGCGTTTCAGTGTGCGCATCACGTCGGCGAGGTGCAGCCGGTCACGCACGCTGACGAGCAGCTGCAGCTCGGTCGTCTCGGCGGCCGGCTCGTTGCCCATGTCGATGTGCGTGATGTCGGCCTCGGCTTCGCTGACCGCCTGCGCGACCTGCGCGAGCACGCCCTTGCCGTTTTTGACGAGCAGCGTCACGAGCGTTTCGAACGGGCGGCTCGGCTGCTCGGCCCAGTCGACGCTCATCCAGTGTTCGCTGTCGCGCTCGAACAGCCGCTTGCCGACGCTGCATTCGGCGGTGTGCACCATCAGCCCTTCGCCGCGACCGAGGTAGCCGACGATCGCGTCGCCCGGGATCGGCCGGCAGCAGGGAGCGAGCTGGATCGATGCGCCCTCGCTGCCGTCGATCAGCACCATGCCTTGCGACGGTGCCGCGTCGTCCGAGGCGAACCGGCCCATCGTCAACGTCAACGGATCAGGCTTTGCGCCGCGTTCGGCCATCAGCGCAGCCAGCCGCTTGGCGACGATCGTCGCGATCTTGCGGCCCAGGCCGATGTCGGTGAACAGCTCGTCGCGGGCCTTGTTGCCGCTCCAGCGCGTGAGCTGCTGCCACAGCGCAGCGTCGTCGCCTTCGCTGCCCGGCAGGTGCAGGCCCTCCGCCCGCAAGGCCTGGGCGAGCATCTTCTCGCCGAGATCCTGCGACTCTTCCTGCTCCATGTTCTTCAGGTAGTGGCGGATCTTCGAGCGCGCCCGGCCGGTACGCACGAAATTCAGCCAGGCCGGGTTCGGCCGCGCCCCTGGAGCGCCGATCACCTCGACGACGTCGCCGCTGCGCAGCTCGGTGCGCAACGCGACCGGTTCGCCGTTGACCTTGGCGGCAACCGTGTGATCGCCGATGTCGGTGTGGATCGCATAGGCGAAGTCGATCGGTGTCGCGCCGCGCGGCAACGCGAGGATCTTGCTTTTTGGCGTGAAGACGTAGACGGCGTCCGGGAACAGGTCGATCTTGACGTGCTCCAGAAACTCGTTCGCGTCGTGGGTTTCGTCCTGGATGTCGATCAGCGACTGCAGCCACATGGCGCCGAGCCTTTGCGCTTCCTGGACCTGTGCACCGCCGCTCTTGTAGAGCCAGTGCGCGGCGATGCCTTTCTCGGCGACCGCGTGCATCTGCTCGGTGCGGATCTGGAATTCGACCGCGGTGCCGAGCGGGCTCACAAGCGTGGTGTGCAACGACTGGTAGCCGTTGGCTTTCGGGATCGCGATGTAGTCCTTGAAGCGCCCGGGCAACGGCTTGTAGAGCTGGTGCAGCACACCGAGCGCCATGTAGCACTCGGAGAGCGTGCCGACGACGACGCGAAAGCCGAAGATGTCGTTGACCTGCGCGAAGCTCAGGTGTTTTTCGCGCATCTTCTTGTAGATCGAAAAAAGCGTCTTCTCGCGGCCGTAGACCTGCACACCGAGCTTGCCTTGCGTGAAACTCTTTTCGACGTCGCGCTGGATGCGGTCTACCACGTCTCTGCGATAGCCGCGCGCCTTCTGGACCGCCTTGAACAGCGCCGCGTGGCGCCAGGGCCGCAGGTTCTGGAACGACAGTTCCTGCAGTTCGCGGTAGGTCTGGTTCAGGCCGAGGCGGTGCGCGATCGGAGCGTAGATGTCGAGCGTCTCGCCGGCGATCCGCGTGCGCTTGTTGGGTGCGACGGCCGCCATCGTGCGCATGTTGTGCAGCCGGTCGGCGAGCTTGATCAGGATCACGCGAACGTCGCGCGCCATCGCCAGCAGCATCTTGCGAAACGACTCGGCCTGCGACTCCTCGCGGGTCGAGAACTGCAGCTTGTCCAACTTGGTCAGGCCGTCGACAAGGTCGGCCACCGGCGCGCCGAAACGCTCGATCAGCTCGATCTTGCTGACGCCGCAGTCCTCCATCGCGTCGTGCATCAGCGCGGCCATGATCGCCTGCGCGTCCAGCTTCCAGTCGGCACACAGGCCGGCCACGGCGATCGGGTGGGTGATGTAGGGTTCGCCGCTGGCGCGGAACTGGCCGAGGTGCGCTTCGTCGGCGAACCGGTAGGCTTCGCGGACCTTCTTGATGTCTGCCGGCTCGAGGTAGTCGAGCTTGTGCGTCAGCGTGGCGAACGAGGCGGCCGCGGCATCGGCCGCGGAAGGGGCCACCTGTTTCGGAGGCGCACTCGGGCGCTTCGCCGACTTCGGGGCCGGGTCGCGGAGGGTGTGGGGGGAGCGCTCGCCCATGCGCCGAATTTAACGTGGATCGGGCGAGTGCGTCGGGGTGTGGTGTTCCCTCGACACACGGATGCGGCCTGTGGTGGGCCGCATCGCGATTTCAGTCTCAGACCGGGACTTTTCGCAGCATCTCGATGCCGACCTCGCCGGCGGCGATTTCGCGCAGTGCGGTGACGCCGGGCTTGTTCTTCGTCTCGATCTTCGGTGCGTGGCCCTGGCTCAGCATGCGCGCGCGGTAGGTCGCGGCGAGCACGAGCTGGAAGCGGTTCGGGATCTTGACGAGGCAGTCTTCAACGGTGATGCGGGCCATGAGTGGTTCCAGATCGGTAAGGACGCCGGTCGCGGCGGGGCCAGTTCGACGGCTCGTCTCTTCTCTGAACCTCAACCCGCAGGTTGATCTTCGTTCAGGCCGAGGGCAGCGAAGACAGCGGATTTGCTTCTGAGCTGCGCGGCATATTTGAGCCGTTGGGAATGAACGATCGCTTTCAGGTCGAAAAGCGCCGTCTCGAACAGAGCGTTGATTATAACGAAGTCGAAATGCCGGGCCTGCGAAACCTCGACCCGCGCGTTCTCCATGCGCTTGGCGATCACCTCGGGCCGGTCTTCGCCCCGCCGCTGCAGCCGCTGCAGCAATTCCTCCCAGCTCGGGGGCAGGATGAAGATCAGCACCGCCGTCGGGAACTGCTTCTTGATCTGCAGCGCGCCCTGCCAGTCGATCTCGAGCACGACATCGTGGCCTCCGGTGATCCGATCCTCGATCGCGCCGCGGGATGTGCCGTACAGGTGCCCGTGCACCTCGGCCCACTCGAAGAACTGGTGTCGCTCGACCATCGAGCGGAAAGTGGCCTGGTCGACAAAGTGGTATTCGCGCCCGTCCTGCTCCTGGCCGCGCGGACTGCGTGTGGTGTGCGAGATCGCGACGACGAGGTGCGAATCGACCTGGAGCAGCGAGCTGACGAGGCTCGATTTGCCGGCACCGCTCGGCGCAGCAACAACAAAGAGGTTGCCCGGATAGGCAGGAGTGGATTGGTTGGCGCGCTGGTTCACGCGTAGGCTCTGCGGGTGGCGGCTCCGCACGCGCGGACCCTGGCTTCGATCGCGTTGCAGTCTACCAGCAGGGCCCCGGGGCGCTGCGCACGACGCCTTAGCCTGCCGTTTCGGGAACGCCCCCGCCGCGGGCTTCGCCGCCGCGTACTTCGGCGCCTTGCGCGAGGGCGCTTTGAGCGTGCGCGTGGGGCGACAGCGACCGAGAGATGCCGCGCACCGGTGCTTGCATCACTACCATGTCCGACCCCACATCGCGCGAGACCACGCAGTTGGCGCCGATCATCACGCGGTCGCCGATGTTCACGCCGCCAAGAATGCGCGCGCCGACGTAGATATCGACGTTCGCGCCGATCTTCGGCGTCCCCGGCAACAGGCCGGTGCCCAGCGTGACGTCATGAAAGATCAGGCAGTTCGGGCCGATCTCGACGCCCTTGCCGATCATCACGTTGGTCGGATGGATCAGGCACAGCCCCGGGCCGATGCGGGCACCGCCGCGTCCTGCCCACAGGTGCACGTTGTGGCGGCGAAACAAGAGCAGGTGGAGGATCCGGTAGCTGATCCAGATCGGCAGGCGCAGCGGCAGGGGCAGCGCGCTTGCCCACGTGCCGTACCGGTAGAGCGCGGTGATCCAGAACCCGGCATTCCAGTACCACGGGTCGTAGCGCTTGGCATCGCAACGCAGGTTCTCGAACATGCGACGTTCTTTCAGGTCGATGCGAGTATGGCGCGAATATCGCCGTGCGAGTCGACAACGCTGCGCTGCTGCGAGAAGTTTCCGCTCGCCTGCAGGCGCTTCAGCACGGCCGGTCCCTGGCCGAGCCCGACTTCGAACGCGAGCCAGCCGCCCTTGCGCAGATACCGAGGTGCTTCGCGCATCAGCCGCTGCAGGATGCGCACGCCGAGCGCGCCGCCGTCGAATGCAAGCCGCGGTTCGAAGCCGATGATCTCGGTCGGCAGCGTGTCCACACGCTGGCTCGAGATGTACGGTGGGTTGCAGACGAGCAGGTCGATGGAGCCGTGGAACGCCGGCTCGTCGAACGGGTCGAGCAGATCGCCGACTCGCCAGTCGACTCGTTGCGCCAGTCCGAGGTGCTCGGCGTTGCGCCGTGCCAGGGCGACGGCTTCGGCCGACAGGTCGCTTGCCAGCACAACGGCGCGCGGCTCGGCGGCGGCCACGCTCAGCGCGAGGTTGCCCGAGCCGGTGCAGACATCGATCACTCGCGGAGAGCCGACAGTGGAGGTCATGGACCTCAGCAGATCGAGGCTGGCCGCGGCGAGCAGCTCGGTCTCGCGCCGGGGGATGAGCGCATCCGGGCCGGCGAGCATCTCGAGTCCCATGAAACGCTGGCGCCCGCACAGGTGCGCGAGCGGCACGCCTTCGAGGCGGCGCGCGATCAGCTCGTCGAGCCGCTGCGTGGCTGCGCTGTCGAGCTCGGGCATGTCGATGCGTTCGTCGGCGCGCTCGACCGACATCGGTTCCCCGGCAGCCAGCCACCAGAGGACCTTGAGCGTTGCCTGCGCGGTTTCCTGCGGCTTGTCGGGCAACTGGGTCAACCGCTGCGCCAGGTCGCCGCAGCGGGCGTCGAATCCCGCCGGGTTCGGCGCGCGATCTGCGTTCATTGCGGCGATCTCACGAACACCGGCTCGACGAGCAGGGCGTGGGAGTGCAGATAACGGGTCGCGCGCTGCTTCGCCTCGATGTCGGCGTAGATGTGTTCGGCTTGTTCGGTCTCGATGCCGAGCGCTTCGGCAAGGCCGTCGGCCGACACTCGATGGTTGTGCGACCACAGCGCCAGATCCATCTGCTGGTACGGCAGCGAGAAGTAGAACTCGTCCTGCCCTTGGGGCAGGCTGTAGGTATCGGTGGTCGGCGCCGCGCTGCAAACCTCCTCGGGCAGCCCGAGGTGGCGTGCCAGCGCATAGACCTGCGTCTTGTACAGATGCGCGATCGGTTTGATGTCGGCGGCGCCGTCACCGTTCTTGACGAAGAAGCCCTGTTCGTACTCGAGCCGGTTCGGCGTTCCGATCACCGCGTAGTTCAGCCGGTCGGCGTGGAAGTACTCGACCGTCTTGCGCACGCGCTGCTTGTAGTTGGTCGCGGCGACGATCTGCAGGTACTCGCGGATCGGCAGCCGCTTGTCGAACATCTCGCCGGACGGAGACTGCACGATCATGCGGAAGAAGTTGACACCGCCCTTTGCGCCACCGGCGATCGCGATCTTGCTTTTCCAGTCTTCGCGGTAGGCAGGGAACACGGCGCGGATTGCGGCGTCGCGCTCGCGATAGCAGCCGATCGCGCGCAGTGCCGGCGCAATGTCCTCAAGCCGGTGCTCGATACCGAGCTGCTCGGCAACCCGGCCGCCGAGCGAGGCGCTTTGGGACGACGAGTCGACCTCCGGCATCAACAGCCCGAAGACCTTCTTCTCGCCGAGCGCGCGCACCGCAAGTGCTGCACACACCGAACTGTCGACGCCGCCTGACAGCCCGAGCACGACGCCGCGCCGGTGCAGTTGCTGGCCGACCGCGTCGACCATCCAGCGCCCGATACGGTCTACCTCGGCGCTGCAATCGATCTCGAGCGAACCCGGCCCCGGGATTCCGTTGGACACGGAATCAGGCTGCTTGGGGCAGCGCCGGCAACTTGCGGCTCACGAAGGCTTCGATGTTGGCCAGGCTGTCGAGGTTCTCCGGAATCATCTCGTCGTCCTCGACCGTGACGCCCCAGCTGTCTTCGATGAAGGTGACGAGCTCGAGGAAGCCGGTCGAGTCGACGACGTGTTTGTCCATGAACGAATCGGTATCGCTCAGCACGAACTTGGTCGAACCCATCACGAAGTTCTCGACGATGTACGCGCGAACCTGGTCTTTGATGTCGCTCATGTGTGTTCCGCCACTTTCCAACAACGTTTGCTCGGCATCAGCGTGCCAGTTCGGTCTTCTTGATTTTCCCTGTGTCCGTCTTCGGCAGGCTGTCGACAAAAACAACCTGCTTCGGCGCCATGAAGCTCTCGAGCTTCGAGAGGCAGTACTTGATCACGTCGCGTTCGCTCAGCTCGTGGCCGGGCTGCACGACAACGTAGGCCTTGACCGCTTCACCAAGAAGCGCATCCGGCATGCCGACCACCGCTGCCTCGAACACGCCCTGCATGCCGTAGAGCACGTTCTCGACTTCGCGAGGGCTGACCTTCTCACCTCTGCTCTTGATTATGTCGTCACGCCGCGACACGAAATACAAATATCCCTCCGAATCCGTGCGGAAGATATCCCCCGAATAGAGGACCATTTCCCCACTGATGGGCCCGGGTTTCAAGCGTTTCGCGGTGGCTTCGGGCTTCTCCCAATAGCCGCGCATGACGTTGCTGCCACGGATCACCAATTCCCCGGTGCTGCCGTTCGGCAGGCGCCTGCCGTCTTCGTCGACCAGCCAGACTTCCTCGTTCGGCATGCCGCGGCCGACGCTGGTGGGGCGGATGTCGAGCTGGTCGGGCGGAAGGTAAGTCACGCGCTTGCATTCGGTGAGCCCGTACATCGAGAACAGCGTGGCTTGCGGAAACAACTGGCGCAGCTGACGGATGTGCTCTTCCGACAGCGCAGCTGCCGTGTTCGTGATCATGCGCAGCTGCTCGAGCGGGTGATCGCGCAACGTTTTCAGTTGCAGCAGCAGCGAGAACATGGTCGGCACGCCGGGGAAGACCGTGACGCGGTGCCGTGCCATCGTCTGAAGCGCCTTGACCGGGAACGAGAACGAACGCTCCAGAACGACGGTGGCGCCGACCAGCATGCTCATCAGGATCTGATAGAGCCCGTAGTCGAACGCGAGCGGCAGCGCGCACAGCACCACATCGTCCTCGCGCAGGCCGAGGTAGGTGCTGACGGAGTCGCCCGCCGAAACCATGTTCAGGTGCGTGAGCATCACGCCCTTGGGGTCGCCGGTCGAGCCGGAGGTGTAGATGATGCTCGCGAGATCCTGGTCGATGGTCGATGGGTTGTTCGGCTTCGCTGGCGCCGCGTCTGCAGCCGGATAGGGCAGGCAGCGCTTGTCGGCGAGGCCATCCTCCCCGATGGCACCAGCAACGAAACACGTGTGCACGCTCTTGTTCTGGGCGAGCGCGTCTTCGAAATCGTCCCGTAGCGCCGCATGGGCGATCAACGCGCTGGCGCGGGAATCGTTGAGCAGGTAGGCCAGCTTGTCGCGTTTGACGAGCGGATTGACCGGCATCACGACGGCACCGCACTTGAGCGCCGCGTACAGCGCGACCACCGCTTCGACGCTGTTGTCGAGATAGGTCGCGACGCGGTCGCCGCGCAAGACGCCGCGCTGCTGCAGCTGCGCAGCCAACTGGTCGGCAAGTGCGTCGATGGCCGCGTAGCTCCAGGCGACGTCGTCGAACACGATCGCCGCCTTCTCGGGCAAGCGTCGCGCGGAGCGCTCGAACAATTGGTGCAGCAGCAAGTTCTTCCCCGCGTTGTCAGTCGTTGTCTTCAAGCCGCCCGCGGCAACTATGCACTCGGCCGCTGGCGCACGAACATCTCGTCGACCCACATCGTGGACAGTATGCCGACGAACGCCATGTTGTCGCCGAAGCCGATTGCGCGGCCGGCCCGGCACTTCGCAAGCAGCTTGGCGACGGCGGCCGGATCGAAGTAGCCCGCCTCTCTCAAACGTTTTTCGCTGAGCAATTCGGACACGTAGCCTATCGGTTGGCCGTTGCTGAAGAAGCTCTGGTTGTCCGGCGCCCGATACGGCTGCTTGCTGCGCTGGCGCACCTTCTCGGGCAGCAGGCCGGTCATCGAGCGCTTCAGCAAATACTTCTCGGTCAGGCCCATCAGCTTGTAGCGCGGAGGCAAGCGGTTCGCAAACTCGATGACGCGGTGGTCGAGGAACGGAAAACGGCCTTCGATCGAATTGGCCATCGCCATCCGGTCGCCCTGCGAGTTCAGCAGGTAGCCCGACATCAGGGTGTGCGCTTCGATGTATTGATCGCGCGCCATCGGGGACCAGCCGCGGATGTCGCCGGGCAGGGTCGCATCGATGGCTGCATGTGCGTCCCAACCGGCGAGCGTGTCGCGCAGCTGCGGCGAAAAGAACTGGCCGATCCGGGCCGTCGTGTTCCAGCGCGGAATGTGCGCAAAGTACGGCTCGTCGATGTGCTCCGCGCCTTCGCTGAAGAAGCGCTGGGCAAAGCCGGCGCTGGTCGCCGGCGAGTGGCGCAGGTAGGGATAGAGCCGTTTCAGCAGTTGCGGGCGGACCTGCGAGTCGGGTTGGCGCGCCATGAAGCGGCGCACCTTCGCTTCCTTGAAGATGTCGTAGCCGCCGAACACTTCGTCGGCGCCTTCGCCGGTCAGCACGACCTTGTAGCCTTGCTCGCGAACCAGTCCGGACAGCAGCATCAGCGGCACCGGCGCGGTCCGCAGGACCGGCGACTCGGTGTTCCAGATCGCCTTCGGGAACGCCGCAGCGATGTCGGCGTGCGTGCAGCGAACCTGCGAATGCTGCGTACCGAGGTAGTCGACCATTTGCTGCTGATGCGCGCTTTCGTCGAACTCGGCGTCGTCGAAGGTGAGCGAGAAGGTTCGCAGCGGGGTATCGGTGAAGTGATGGATCAGCGACGTGATGATCGACGAATCGAGGCCGCCGCTCAGATACGCGCCGACGGGCACGTCGGCGCGCAGCTGAAGCCGAACCGCATCGATCAGCAGCGCGCGCAACTCCTCCGCGCATTCGTCGGCGCTGCGGCCGTCGTCGGGCATACCTTGCGGGAACTGCCAATCCCAGTACACCCGCGTCGTGACACGCCCCTCTTCGGCAACGAGCAGATGGCCGGGCGGCAGCGACTGGACGCCCGCGAACACCGATCGCGAACCGATCGGCGACCAGAACGTGAAGATTTCGGCGAGCGCCAGCGGATCGATGCGCCGCTCGGTGCCGGGCAACGCGAGCAGCGCCTTGACCTCCGACGCGAACAGCAGCCTGCCATGCTTGTGCGTATAGAAAAGCGGCCGAATCCCGACCCGGTCGCGCGCGAGCACGAGTCGCTTGCGGCGCGAGTCCCACAGTGCGATCGCGAACTGCCCGTTCAGATGGGCGACGAAGTCGTCTCCATGGTCCTCGTACAGATGGACGATCACCTCGGTGTCGGACTGGGTATAGAACCGGTGCCCTTTGCGCTCCAGCTCGGCGCGCAGCTCGACGTAGTTGAAGATCTCGCCGTTGAAGGTGACCCAGACGCTCTGGTCTTCGTTGTGGATCGGCTGGTCGCCGCTGGCCAGATCGATGATGCTGAGCCGCGAATGCGCGAAGCCGATTTCGTCCTTGCAGTAGAAGCCGACGCCATCAGGGCCGCGATGCCGCAAGCTGCCGATCATTGCCGACAACTCCGCGTGTGTGGGAGCTGCTGCCGCGCCCTCGCTGAGGATGCCCGCGATGCCGCACACGGTCAGGCGATTCCTGCGGTGTTCAGGGTAAAGGCAGACGTGACATCGCGCATGGGTTTGATCCTACGCGAAGCCCTGGCCAGCGCCCTCGTCGATCCCCCGATCGAGTGCTGCTGCTGTACGCCAAGCGTGCAGCACTGCCCGGTCCTCCCGGAACGGTGCAGTGCAATGTCGGTTCGCCGCCACGGCGCATTGCCCTGCCAGCGCTATTCGAGGTTCTGCACCTGCTCGCGCAGCTGTTCGATCGCAACCTTCATCTCGACCGAGATGTTGGTCAGCTCGAGCGCCGATGCTTTCGAGCCGAGCGTATTCGCTTCGCGCAGCAGCTCCTGGATCAGGAAGTCGAGCCGCTTGCCGACTTCTCCACCTGCCTTCAGCAGGCGCTCGATTTCGTCCAGATGCGAGCGCAGCCGTGCGAGTTCCTCGGCCACATCGATGCGGATGGAATAGGCCGCGGCTTCGTTGAGGGCCCGTTCCTGCAGCGCCTCTTGCGACACGCCCTGGCCATTGCCGGTGACGGCAAGAGCCTCCTGCCAGCGCT
>Ga0075370_10000928_pt1 | contig 12046 bp, 15 predicted proteins | sample EndMethybrTD3035_FD_71398 | JGI IMG/M metagenome (GOLD analysis project Ga0075370, IMG submission 71398) | Populus endosphere microbial communities from Tennessee, USA - Endosphere MetaG P. TD hybrid TD303-5 | ecosystem: Host-associated > Plants > Roots > Endosphere | place: USA: Tennessee... | reverse complement strand
GGCTTCAGGGCCGCCGCTGGGCGGCCGATCGAGTAGCGCAGGTGATCGACGACACCGCGTCGCAACGCGTCGGCGGACAGTCCCGTCCGGCTGTGCTCGTTGGTGGTCTGTGCATTCTGGGCGACGTCGGTCATTTGCGGAGTGTGACAAACGTGACTGACCGCAAAGTGAACGCCAGGAGGATGATGTTGCAATGCGGCAAGAAGTGAACACCGTTGACCAGCTGCGCGCGATCGTCGGCGAACCCGACCGCTACGTCGCCAACAAGGTGAAGGACAAGCTGTCGCCGATCCACCGCGATTGGCTCGCACACTCCCCGCTGGGGTTCGTCGCGACCACCGACGCGCACGGCCGCGTCGACGTGTCACCCAAGGGCGACCCGCCTGGCTTCGTCCACGTCATTGATGACAGCACGATCGCGATCCCGGAGCGGCCGGGCAACAAGCGCGTCGACGGCTACCTCAACGTCCTCGAGCAGCCTCACGTCGGAACCCTGTTCCTCATTCCCGGCCGCGGGGACACGTTGCGGGTCAACGGGAATGCGCGAATCCTGTCCGACGCCGACTACTTCGACGCGCTTGCGGTCAAGGGCAAGCGCCCGATCCTCGCGCTCGAGATCGACGTCGAAGAGGTGTTCTTCCACTGCGCCAAGGCTTTTCTGCGCTCTGACACCTGGGACCCATCCACGTGGAATCCGACCGCCGTGCCCAGCGTCGCGCAGTTGGCCAAGGCGGTCAGGTACGACTGGAGCCTGGAAGACCTCGAAGCGCGCTACAGCGAAGAGGCCATCCGCAAGGTGCTGTACTGATTTGTGTGCAGAAATCGCAATCAGATCTGGTTGATCCCGCCGTCGACCGGGATTTCGGCTCCGGTGGTGAAGCTGCTCAGGTCGGAGGCCAAGAACAGCACCGCGTTGGCGACCTCGTCGGCGGTGGCGTAGCGGGCCAACGGGACGGCGCTGATCTGGAAGTCCTCGAATTGCGCCGCGGAGTCCGGACCCGGGAACAACAGTTCGGCCAGTGAATTGATGCCCGGCGTCTGGGTGGCGCCGGGGCTGACGACATTGACCCGAATCCTGCGATCCCGCAACTCACTTGCCCAGGTTCGTGCCAGCGACCGCAGCGCCGCCTTGATCGCCGCGTACACGCCGATGCCGTCGCTACCCTTGGCATTGGTGTTCGACGAGTTCAGGATGATCGACCCGCCATCGTTGAGCAGCGGCAGCGCCTTCTGCACCGTGAAAACCACACCCTTGAAGTCGACGTCGAGTTGCTGATCCAACTGCTCCTCGGTGATGTCACCGATTCGTGCGACGTCGATGACGGCTGCGTTCGCAAACACCACATCGAGGCGGCGACCGCTATCCGCGACCGCGGCGTACAGCCGGTCGAGATCCTCGGCGTTGCTGACGTCACCCTGCACGCCGGTGACGTTGTCGCCGATTTCCTTGACCGCCAAATCGAGTTCGGCCTGACGCCGTCCGCTGATGAACACGTACGCGCCTTCCTCGACGAACCGCTTGGCGGTGGCCAAACCGATGCCCGCGGTGCCACCGGTGATCACCGCTGTCTTGCCCTTCAGAAGTGCCATCGCGATGCCTTTCGTAGTTCTGGACCATTCGGTCAATAACTACGACAAGCGACGGCAGACATTTATTTCGGCAGCAGTGCGATCATCTGCTCGGCTGACGCCTTGAGCTGCGCCGGTTTCACCCCACCCTTGTGCAGCGCTTCCTGGCCCCGCATGAACGCCAGCACGGTGGTGGCGAGCGCCTGCGGATTCTGCTTCTTGTCGATCGCGCCGTCACGCTGCGCCTCTGTGATGCAGTCGGCGAGTTCGACCGCCCACACTGCGTAGGCATGTTCGATCGCCCGCTCCACGGTGTCGTCGGTGGCGCTCAGTTCCGCGGCGCTCTTGGCCATCATGCAGCCGCGGCGCGCCTTATCCGCCGCGATGGCCTTGACCTGCGCGCGGATGTGACGGGTCAGCCGGTCGTAGGCGCTGAACTCGGGATCGCGGAGTTGCGTGCGAACACCGTCGAGCGCCGTGCCGATGTAGTCGTTGAGCGCACGCAGGAAGAGTTCGTGCTTGTCACCGAATGCACCGTAGAGGCTGCCCTTGCCGAGGCCCGTGGCCGACGTCAGGTCGTCGACCGAGGTCGCGGCATACCCGCGCGACCAGAACTCATCGCGCGCGGCGGCGACCACGTCGGTTTCGTCGAATGTGCGGGGACGAGGCATACGTCCAGGCTACGCCGTTATGGACCGACCGGTACGGATCAAGCTTTTACCAGCACCGCACGGGTGTAGAGCAGGTGAAACCCGCGGCGCTGAACGTTCTGCTGCGATTTCGACCCCGGCGAAGTGCTGACGACCGCGATGTCGCAGCCGGCGCGGACGGCGTCGGCCAGCCGCGTCGACAGCAGGGCCGTCTGCACGCCGCGGCGGCGATGCGTGGGCCTTGTCGCCGCCCCGGTCAGCTGCGCAACGCCCTCGGACAATCGCATGCTCCCAGCGCCGGCGACGACACCGTCGCGCATCGCGAAATACGGTGTGGCGCCGGCCTGTTCGATATCGCCGATGGCCTTCTCGATCGACTCGCGCGGGAAATCCTCTGGCGCGGGCACGCCCTCCTCGTCCGGATGGGCGAAACCCTCGACCATGACGTCTACGTAAGTCGCGCGGTTGTCGCCCAAGCGCACCTCGACCCCGGACACCGTGACCGGCTGTTCGTCGTGCAACGACCGCCCCAGCACATTCTCGAACGCGACCAGTTGATAGCCACGGCTCGTCAAGGCCGCCCCGATCTCCGGATCGGCAAGGTTGGACAGTTCGACGTGGGTGGCGGCCCCGCGCGCCGTGAACGCCTTCTCGATCTCGTCGAGCGCGTCGGCGCTCGGGACTCCCCCGAAGCCGAGTCCGACGATTTTGTTCAGCGGCGAGCCCTCCTCGGCGTAACACGCCGCGCCGCCCGCGATCGGGAGCACGAACGCCGAGTCGCCGACTCGCCTGCGGGCGATCTCGGTGGCGGTGGTGATCATCTGCATCTCAACGCGTTCGATGCGCTCGGCCAGGCCAGTGCTGCCGAAGAGCGGCATCGTGTTGGTAGTCATCGAATGGTCAGACTAGTGGCGGCGAACGCCGAATAGGCTGGTGTTCGTGCGGATCGGTCGCAGGGAGGCGGTGGCGGTCGCCGTCGGCGCGCTCCTTGTCGTCGCGGCGTTCGTCGTGCCCCATCTGCACCTCGGCATCGTCACGCCGCTGATCAACGCGTCGGCGGCGCGGCTGTACAGCTTCGCCGACACCGCGCCGATCTTCGGGTGGTGGAACGCCCACGTCGGTTGGGGCACCGGCCCGGCGATCGTCATCGGCGTCGCCGCAGCGGCGTGGGGCCAGGCGGTCGCAGCACGGCTGCCATGGCGGGTGCTGCCGTTATTCACCTGGCTCACCGCCTGCGCGTGGGCGTTCTCGCTGGCGATGATCGACGGTTGGCAGCGGGGCTTCGCGCATCGTCTCGTCGCTCAACACGAATACCTGCGTCAGGTGCCGACCATCACTGACATTCCCGACGCGGTCCGCACGTTCGCCAGCAGAATCCCTGACTTCCAACCGAATTCGTGGATCACGCACGTGTCGGGGCATCCGCCCGGCGCGCTGTTGACCTTCGTCTGGCTCGACCGCATCGGGCTGGGCGGCGGCGCGTGGGCCGGACTGCTGTGCCTGCTGGTCGGGTCGAGCGCCGCGGCCGCGATCGTCGTTGCGGTCCGAGCGTTGACCGACGAGGGTACGGCGCGGTTTGCCGCGCCGTTCGTCGCCGTCGCGCCGACGGCCATCTGGATCGCGGTGTCCGCCGATGGCTACTTCGCGGGCGTGGCCGCGTGGGGCATCTCGCTGCTGGCCTTGGCGGCCAGGCGCACGGTGCGCTGGCCGATCGCCGCCGCCGCGGGCGCCGGGCTGCTGCTCGGCTGGGGCATCTTCCTGAACTACGGCCTCGGACTGATGGCGCTGCCCGCGGTGGCGGTGCTGATCGCGGCGGCGGACTGGCGGGCCGCCGTTGGCGCGCTGGTGCCCGCGGTGCTCGCCGCGCTGGTGATCGTCGGTGTTTTCGCTGCCGCGGGCTTCTGGTGGTTCGACGGCTACACGCTGGTCCAGCACCGTTATTGGCAGGGCATCGCGAACGATCGGCCGTTCCAGTACTGGTCGTGGGCGAACTTCGCGTCGGTGGTCTGCGCGATCGGACTTGGCAGCGTGGCTGGCATCGGTCGGGCTTTCGACATCGCCGCGATCAAGCGGCGCTCCGGACTGCACCTCGTCGTGCTCGGCGCGCTGCTGGCGATCGTCTTCGCAGACCTATCCATGCTGAGTAAGGCTGAGACAGAACGCATTTGGCTGCCGTTCATGGTGTGGCTGACCGCGGCGGGCGCCTTATTGCCGCTGCGCTCACAACGCTGGTGGCTGGCCGTCAACGTCGTTGGTGCGCTGCTGCTCAACCACTTCATTCTGACGAACTGGTAGTCAACGGCGCAGCGCGGTTTCGCGCTGAACATGCGACAGCTTCTCGGGATTGCGCACGATGTAGAGCCCGGTCACGAGTCCGTCGTCGATGCGCACCGCGACGACGCTGTCGATCTCGCCGTCGATCCGGATGATCAGCGCGGGGCCGCCGTTGATCTGCTCGGGTTCGACCGAAACTTCGCCGGCGATCCTCGGCAGACCCAGGCCGAGCAGACGAGCCACCCGGTGTGCGCCGGTGATCGGCCGCTGCAGGGCCTCCTTGACTCCGCCGCCATCGCTCAGCATCACGACGTCGGGCGCGAGGACATCGACAAGGCTCTGCAGATCGCCCGTTTCGATGGCGCGCTGAAACGCACCGAGCGCATCGCGGGTTTCGGCGGACGACACGACGCTGCGGGGCCGGCGCGCAGCGACGTGCGAACGTGCCCGGTGGGCGATCTGGCGCACCGCGGCCTGACTCTTGTCGACGGCCTCGGCGATCTCGTCGTACTCCAGTGCGAACACCTCGCGCAGCAGGAACACCGCGCGTTCGGTCGGCGTGAGCGTCTCCATCACCAACAGCATCGCCATCGAAACACTGTCGGCCAGTTCGACATCCTCGGCCACGTCGGGTGAGGTGAGCAGCGGCTCTGGCAGCCACGGCCCGACGTAGGACTCCCTGCGACGGCTGAGCGTGCGTAGCCGGCCGAGCGCCCGCCGGGTGGCGATGCGGACCAGGTACGCCCGCTGGTCGCGCACGGTGTCGAGGTCGACTTCGACCCACCGCAACCAGGTCTCCTGCAGGACGTCCTCCGCATCGGCGGCCGAGCCGAGCAGTTCATAGGCGGCGGTGAACAGCAGGCTGCGATGCGCCAGGAACACCTGGGTGGCGACGTCGGACATATCCATCAGACACCGTCGCACGCAGATTTGTGACATCACGGTCGATGTGGGCCACGTCACGTCGTCGCGCTGTCACAGCGATCGCCCCGCCGGCATCTCATGTACGTCCCATGCAACACCCAACCGGAGGAGGATCAGATGGACGCCCGATTCGACCTGATGAACAACGCGCTCGCCGTCAAATTCGCGAAGCGGTTCATCAATGCCAGCCAGATACTCGATCAGTCGCCGTTGCCGAAGGCCACTCAGGAGTTGGTCAGCCTCCGCGCCAGCCAGATCAACGGCTGCGCCGCCTGCATCGATATGCACACAAAGGAGGCCGCGGCCGCGGGGGAAGACGCGGTCCGGCTCAACCTGGTCGCGGCGTGGCGTGAGGCGATCGTGTTCACCGATGCCGAACGGGCCGCGCTGGCGCTGGCAGAAGAAGGCACCCGGCTCGCCGATGCTCACGACGGCGTGTCCGACGAAACCTGGGCCCAGGTGCGCAAGCACTACAACGACGACGAGATCACCGCGCTGGTCTGCTTGGTCGCGCTGATCAATGCCGCCAACCGGCTGAACGTGATCGTGCGCAACCCGGCCGGTACCTACGAAGCCGGCATGCTCGCAGGCGCGACAGCCTCGGCTCAGCCGGCAACTGGATTCACTACGACGTCGGCACCGAACGGCACCGGCGGGTAGTGATCCAGCGTGGGTTTGTCGAGCCGTGTCCCGCCAGGTCTTGTCGATGGTGCATGACTACCTGCTTCTGCGTCGGAAACGAGCCGCGGCCACGTAGTAGAGCGGCACACAGGCCCACACCGCCGCCAGGGAAATCCACAGACCAAGCGGGTAGTCGCGGTCGAGCACGGTCATGTTGTCGGGACGCATACCGGGCTTGCCGTACACCGGGATGGCCAGAAACACGAGCACGATGCTGCAAAGCGCCGCCACCGCGATCGGCGGCCACCACGTGCCGGGAATCAGCCGACGGGCGGCGAAGCCCAACGCCACGCATGCCGGCGCGAACACCAGGTCATGCAGCGCCACGCCGACCAGTGCCCACACCACGATCCGCATCAGGATCACCGGCGGGTTCTCCCACAGCAGCACCGCGCCGTATCCGCCGAGCACGACACCGAGGACGACCAGCGCGGCCCTCACGACGCCACCACCTCGATACGGGTCAGCCATTTCGTCTGCAGCACGCCGGGTCTGGTCGGTGCGATCAGCCGGCAGGGATAGCCGTGGTCGAGGTCCAACGTCTGGCCATTGAGCTTCAGCGCGATCAACGTCTTGGCGTCACGGGCATGCCGCGCGGGCAGCACCGTCCGCGAGTACGGCCCCGGCGGCTCCAGCGAGATCATCCGGACGTCGGAGTCGCGCGATCCGCCGACGGCGGCGACGAGATCGGCCAGCACCACCCCGGTCCATTCGGCATCGACACTCCACCCCTCGACACACGCGATCGGCAGCCGATGGGTGGCCTGTGACATCGCCTGCAGGTCGGCCAGGCTGAACGCCCGTGTGGTGGACCCGTTGGTCACCGTCAACCGGTAGTCCGGTGATCGCGCGCTGCGCAGCACGCCCGCTGCGATAGCCGACCGGTTGATCGGAACCCCTTGCGGCCCTTGACCTGAGCGCGGCGCGAGCACCGATACCTTGCGCAGCAGCGGGACGGTCTGACCCGCGGTGACGACGGTCGCCAGCGCCACCGCGAGCCACGTCCCGCGCAACACAGTGCGCCGCGTCGGCCCGACGAAATCTGTTTCGTCATCGACCGGCTCGCCCAGTGCGCGACGGATCACCGGCAGCTTCACGCCGATGTGCACGACCACCGCGCCCGCCGCGACGTACGCCATCGCGTAGTGACTGGTGGTGAAGAAGAACTTGAACGCATACCACTGTGCGATGTTCATCAGCCCGGTCGACAGCTGAAACAGCATGGACCCGACGAGCACCAGAATCGACAGCCGCTCGATCTGCCGGACCAGGCCACCGAAGATGGGGCGTTCGAACAACTTTGGCCACACCGACCACAACTTGACGATGATCAACGGGATGGCGGCGATGCCCGAGACGACGTGGGCGCCCTGCGTGACGCGGTACAGCCAGACCGGCCGGGTGGGCCAGAAGAACCACGGCTGCGGGTGCTGGATGAAGTGACTGATCAACCCGGTGACGAAACACACTGCCACCGTGACGCCCAGCGCGAGGCCGACGCGCGCGGTGACGGCGGTGCCGCGCAGGGTTTCGGTCTTCATTTCGCCGCCAGGCTGGCCACCACGCGACGGCCGATCGGATGCACGCCCGCGACCGCGAGGCCGACGTCGTCGGCCAACCGTGCCGCACAGTCGATTCCGACCGACGCCCATTGGAACCAGGGGCCGATCGCACGCGACGATTCGAGCCGCACCCATCCGGTGTGGATTCCGTCGACGGCCGAATCGAATTCGGCAAGACAGCGTCCGCCTTGGCGGAGCAGTTCGCCTGCGCGCCGCAGGATCCGCCACGGGTCACCACCGAGGCCGACGTTGCCGTCGGCCAGCAGCACGTTGTGCCACCGGCCGGCGCCCGGTAGGGGATCGAAAACATCGCGACGCAGAGCGGGGGCACCGCTGCGTCTGGCCAGCGCGACGGCGGTGGCCGACTGGTCGATTCCCAGCGCGGGCACGCCACGTGCAACCAGATGAGCCACCAAACGGCCGGGGCCGCAACCCAAGTCGATGGTCGGGCCGTCACACAATGCGACCATGGCGTGGTCGAAGCGCTCGTCGCCGTTGCGCCCACCGAGCCAGCTGCGCACGGGCAGCCGATCGACGCGACCGTCGTCGTGACGCAACCAGCAGCGCTCACCGTCCAGCGCGCGGTCGTAGAGGTTACCGAGCATGGGCCACGCCCCGGGTCGCGTTGGTGAACCGACTCTCGGGCGCGCACTGTCGACGGACGATGTCGACATCGTCGACGGTGTCGACATCCGCCAGTGTGGGAACAAGGCTCACATTGGCTCCAGTGTCTTCGAGGGCGCCAAGCGTTACAGCGCCGGTGTCAGAACGCGACATCGGAATAGTCCGCAGGCAGTCGGCCGTGCCGGCGTCGGTCACACCGAGCACCCACCAGCCGCCATCCCTTGCCAGCCCGAGCACTGCGTCGGCAGCCAGGAGATCGCGCGCACATTCGCCGATCAGTTCGGCGGTCACCTGCGGGGTGTCCATTCCGATCTGCAGCACCGGCAGACCTCCTGTGGCCGCGGCGGCGTCGACGTGCGCGTTGGCCAGTCGTTCCGCGAAGTCGGCGCCGCGCTGCGGCACGACCGTGAACTCAGCCAAGCGGGAGCGGATCTCGTCGGCCGCCGCCGCGTCATCCAGGCTGCCCGTCAGCGCCACGACGCGCGCAGCGACCGGTGCGTCGCCGACCGCATCCAACGTGTCCAATAGCGCGGCCGCGGCGATGTCGGCGGCGACCCCATCTCCGACGCTGGCCGCGAGCCGGGTCTTCGCCTGACCGGGCACGGGCGCCTTGGCGACCACCAGAACGACGACGGGGATCATCAGATCGCCCGCCAGAAGTCCAGTGCGGCAATAAGACTCCCTCGAATCGAACCACTGACCTTCGATTTGCCGCCGGTGCGTGGGCCGTAGGCGACGTCATGTTCGACCACGCGCCACCCGGCCTGCGCTGCGCGCACCAGCAGTTCCAGTGGATAGCCGGATCGGCGGTCCGTCACGCCGAGGGCCAGCAACGCCTCACGGCGCGCGACCCGCATCGGCGCGATGTCGTGGACAGGAAGCCCGTAGCGGGTGCGTAGCCGCCAGCACACCGCGGCGGTGCCCACCCGCGCGTGCCACGGCCACCGCAGCCCGTCGACTGCGCGGCGGCGGCCGATCGCCATGTCCGCGCCGCGATCGAGTTCGGCTACCAACGCGGGAAGCTCGCGGGCGTCGAGCGACCCGTCCGCGTCGATGACCGCCACGATCGGCGAGGTCGCCGCCGCGACCCCGGCATGCACCGCCGATCCGTATCCGGGTCGCCGCTCGGCGACCACCTCGGCCCCGTGCCGCCGCGCCACCTCGGCCGTCCCGTCGGTGCTGTTGTTGTCGACCACAAGCGCGCGATACCCGCTGGGCATCGCGGCCAGCACGCCGGGCAAGGATGCCGCCTCGTTGAGGCAGGGCAGCACCACTGTGACATCCGGCATATCTCCCGACGGTAGGCCGTCCAAAGCGCGCGCGGCAACGAATGAACGGTGACGGAATAATGACATAGGCGCTGGTAGCGGTGCCGCGACGCTAAGGTCGGAACTATGACGCGGGTGCTGATCGCCGACGACGACATCGTGGTGCGCGATGTCGTGCGGCGGTATCTGGAGCGCGACGGCCTCGACGTATCGATCGCCCACGACGGAACCGAGGCACTGCGACTGCTCGGCTGCGAACGAATCGACGTCGCGGTGCTCGACGTGATGATGCCCGGCCCGGACGGCCTGACGCTGTGCCGCACCCTGCGCCAGCGCGGCGGCTACACGATGCCGGTGATCCTGCTGACCGCGCTCGGCGAGGAGGACGACCGGATCGCCGGTCTGGAGGCCGGCGCCGACGACTACCTCACCAAGCCGTTCAGCCCGCGAGAGCTGGCGCTGCGCGTGCGCTCGGTGCTGCGGCGCGCGCCGTCGCCGGTGAGCGTGCTGCCACTCGACATCACGGTCGGCGACTTGACCGTTTCGACTGCCGCCCGATCGGTGACCATCAAGGACGCGCCGGTCAGCCTGACCAATCGCGAATTCGACCTGTTGATGTTCTTCCTGACCCATGCCGACACAGTGTTCTCCCGCGAGGAACTGCTGAAGCAGGTGTGGCGCTGGGACTTTGGCGATCTGTCTACGGTCACTGTGCACGTCAAGCGACTGCGGTCCAAGCTCGGGGATCACCATCGGGTGCAGACAGTGTGGGGCCGCGGGTATCTGTGGAGCGGTAACGGTGCCGACTGATCTGTGGGAGATCGCCGCACTGGCGCTGGGCTGCTCGGTGCCCGTCGTGCTTGCCGGAGCGATCATCATCCGGCTCGCGCGGTCGTGGTCACTGGCGGTCAGCATGGTGGCGCTGGTGCTGATCCCGGTGTTGGCGACGTTCACCGGGGTGCTCGGTGCGAGCGGCTTCATGATCACCGAAACCTTCGAGCGGACCGCCGTCGTGCTGGTGATCGTCGCGGTAGTGACGATCCCCGCCGCCGTGATGTTGGCCCGCTACCAGGCCCGAAGGACGGTGTGGGAGCAGGAGATCCGCGACTCCGAGCGGGCGGCCGAGCACTCGCGACGGCGACTGGTCGCGTTCGTCAGCCACGACCTGCGCACGCCGCTGGCGGGCATCCGGGCCGTGTCGGAGGCGATCGCCGACGGCGTGGTACCCGACGCCGAGGTTCAGGTGCACGCGAAAACAATTGAGCAGGAGTCGATTCGGCTATCAGAGATGGTCGACGACTTGTTCGAGATGTCGAAGATCAACGCGGGTGCGGTCGAGCCGGTGCTCGACAAGGTGGCACTCGACGAGGTGGTGGACGACGTGCTGGCGGCGCACCGGATCGCCGCCGAGCGCGCGGGGGTGTCGTTGAAGGCCGAGCTGCCGGAGCAGCCGGTGCAGGTGCTCGGCAGTGACCGGGCCTTGGTGCGCGTGCTTTCGAATCTGGTCGCCAACGCGATCGCGCACACACCGTCGGGCGGCAAGGTGTTACTGGCGTTGGGATCCGACGAGAACGGCGCGTGGGCCCGCGTCGATGACACGGGTGTGGGGATCGACGAGGCGGATCTGCCGCGGGTGTTCGACGTCGCCTATCGCGGCTCCAACGACCGCGTACCTCGCGCGGACTCGTCGCTGCCCAGTGGATCGGGGCTGGGCTTGGCGATCGCCGCGGGCCTGGTGCAGGCGCACCGCGGCACCCTTTCGGCGCACAACCTGGCGACGGGTGCACGGTTCGAGGTGCGGCTTCCGCTGGCGGACTAGGAGCGACCCTTGTAGTTGAGCGATCACTAAAGTATCGTCGCCGACATGGCCAACAAGGCGCTGCGCAAGTTCAGGTTCGAACGACGGGTCGGCCGGACCGTCGTCAATCCGCTCGTCGCGGCCATGGACCGGATCGGCATCCGCTCGTCGCTGGTGGTGGAACTGGAGACGACCGGCGCCAAGACGGGCCAGCCACGTCGCGTGCCGCTCACCGGCCGCGCCGACGACACCGGCGTCTGGGTGATCTCCCAGCACGGCAGGCGCGCAGGCTGGGCGCACAACATCGCCGCCAATCCCAAGGTACGGGTGCGTATCAACAATCAATGGCGCAGCGGCACAGCCACTTTCGAGCCAAGCGACGACGTGCGCGCCCGCGCCCGCAGCTTCGGCGGCAACAGCAAGCTCAGCCAGTCAGCTTCCGCGCTGACCATGCGGGCGATGGAAAGCGATCCGATTTCGGTCCGCATCGCTTTCGACGACTGAAACCACTGCGTTTCATCCCGGCGGCGGCGGGTAACTCTCACGCCATGAAATCGGGTGCAAGAACAGGGATAGCGCTGTTCGGCGGCGCGGCAGCGATGGTGTTGGCAGTCGGCTGCGGAGGCGGTGACAGCGGCGAGTCGACGAGCACGACTACCACGACAACAACAACGACGACGACGTCGACGACCACAC
>Ga0075370_10000927_pt1 | contig 12046 bp, 9 predicted proteins | sample EndMethybrTD3035_FD_71398 | JGI IMG/M metagenome (GOLD analysis project Ga0075370, IMG submission 71398) | Populus endosphere microbial communities from Tennessee, USA - Endosphere MetaG P. TD hybrid TD303-5 | ecosystem: Host-associated > Plants > Roots > Endosphere | place: USA: Tennessee... | reverse complement strand
AGGCACTTTGCTTTGGTTACTTTCATTTGTGCCAGCAAATGAAAGTGACCGCCGGCCGGGCGCGACCGGCGGGCTCCCGCCCAGAGGCAAGAAAGCCCAAACCAAACGCGCTACCCTGACACGTCGTCAAAAAGTCGGAGCCCCCATGCCAACCGCCCCCTTCGACGCCATCATCATCGGCACTGGCCAAGCCGGCCCCGCCATCGCCGCACGCTGCAGCAAGGAGGGCTTGAAGACCGCCGTCATCGAGCGCCATCACTTCGGCGGCACCTGCGTGAACGTCGGCTGCATGCCCACGAAGACGCTCGTCGCAAGCGCCCGCGCCATCCGCCAGGCGCAGCGCGGTGCGGAGTACGGCTTCGACATCGGACAGCTTCGCGTCGACATGGCGCGTGTGAAGGCCCGCAAGGACGGCATCGTCAAGCAGTCCCGCGAGGGCGTGGAAAACTGGATGCGCGGCCTCGCGAACACCGAGGTCATCGTCGGCAATGCCCGCTTCGTCGGACCCGCCACCATCGAGGTCGCGGGCCGGCGGCTGAGCGCGCCGCGCATCTTCGTCAACGTCGGCGGACGTTCGGTGCGCCCGCCGCTGCCCGGCATCGACAGCGTCGCGACGCTGGACAACGTCTCGATCATGGAGCTGGACACCGTGCCCGAGCACCTGGTCGTGGTCGGCGGCAGCTACATCGGCCTGGAGTTCGCGCAAATCATGCGGCGCCTCGGGGCTGCCGTGACGGTGGTCGAGAGATCGCCCCGGCTGCTGCCGCGCGAGGATGTCGATGTGTCGGATGCGATCCGCGGCATCCTCGAGGCAGAAGGCGTTCGCTTCGAGATCGGTACGGAGTGCATCACCCTGGCGCCGGACGGAGAGCACATCGTCGTCGGCAGCGTCTGCGGCTCGCATCATCCGTCGTTCAGCGGCACCCACGTGCTGCTGGCTGTCGGCCGCCGTCCCAACACCGACAGCCTCGGGCTCGAATCGGCCGGCATCCGCGTCGACGAACGCGGCTACATCGTCGTCGACGACCAGTGCCGCACCAGTGCCGAGGGCGTGTGGGCCGTCGGCGACTGCAATGGCCGCGGCGCGTTCACGCACACCTCGTGGAACGATCACGAGATCGTCGTAGCGAACCTGTTCGACGACGATCCGCGGCGCATCTCCGAGCGCGTTCCCTGCTATGCGCTGTTCATCGACCCGGCGCTGGGCCGCATCGGCATCAACGAAACCGAAGCGCGCGAAAGCGGGCGCAAGGTGCTGCTCGCGAAGATGCCGATGCAGCACGTGGGCCGCGCGCGCGAGGCCGCCGAGACGCAGGGCTTCATGAAGGTGCTCGTGGATGCCGACACGCGGCTGCTGCTGGGCGCGGCGATCCTGGGCTTGAACGGCGACGAGGTCGTGCATGCGTTGCTGGACGTGATGGCCGCGCGGCTGCCGTACACGGCCATCTCGCGCACCATGCACATCCACCCGACTGTGAGCGAGCTGGTGCCGACGCTGCTGCAGCAGCTGGCGCCGCTAGAGCCGCTGAGCTGAGGGCCGAGGCGCCCGCGCCGGTTTCGTTCAGCGAACGATCAGCCGAGGCGAGCCACTTGCCGTCGCCACGCTGCCGATGACCTTCGCTTGCGCGAAGGCGTGCTGCCGAAAGACCGCGAGCACCTCGTCGACGGCGTCCGGCACGCTGGACACCAGCAGCCCGCCGCTGGTCTGCGGGTCGCTGAGCAGCGCCTGGTCTTCGGCGGAGAAGCCGCCGGGCAAGACCACGTCGCGGCCGTAGCCCGCCCAGTTGCGGCCGGAGGCGCCCGTCACGAAGCCGCTGCCGGCCAGCTCGCGCACGCCGTCCATCAGCGGCACGCTCGCCCAATCCAGCGCAACGTCGCAGCCGGCACCGCGCGCCATCTCGAGCGCATGGCCGGCCAGGCCGAATCCGGTGACGTCGGTCAGTGCGTTCACGCCGGGCAATGCCGCCAGGTCGGGCCCCGGCGTGTTGAGCTTGGTGGTCGTGGCGATCATCTGCGCGTAGCCGGCGTCGCTCAGCTCGCCCTTCTTCAGCGCCGCCGACATCACACCCACACCGATCGGCTTGCCCAGCACGAGCACGTCGCCGGGTTTGGCGTCTGCATTGCGCTTCACCTGCTTCGGATGCACGAGGCCGAGCGCGACAAGTCCGTAGATGGCCTCCACCGAATCGATCGTGTGCCCCCCGGCGATCGGAATTCCGGCCGCTCGGCAGACCGACGCCCCGCCCTCGAGTACGCGGCCGATGGTCTGCGTGGACAGCACGTTGATCGGCATGCCCACCAGCGCCAGCGCGAGGATCGGACGGCCACCCATCGCATAGACGTCGCTGATGGCGTTGGTCGCGGCGATGCGGCCGAAGTCGAACGGATCGTCGACGATGGGCATGAAGAAATCGGTGGTCGCGATCAGCGCCTGCTCGTCGTTGAGCCGGTACACCGCCGCATCGTCGGAAGTCTCGATGCCGACCAGCAGCTCCTTCGGGATCGGCATCGCGGCCGTGCCCTTGAGGATCTCCGACAGCACGCCGGGCGCGATCTTGCAGCCGCAACCGCCGCCGTGCGAGAGCGATGTCAGGCGGGGTTCATCGCGTGGGTTGGCGGGTGCGTTCGCGGCCGGTGCGTTCATCAGTGCGCCTCATCCCAGTTGAGCCCGACCCCCACCTCCGCCAGCAACGGCACCTTGAGCTCGGCCACCGAAGCCATCACCGCCGGCACCGCCTGCCTCGCCCACGCGAGCTCGGCCTCGGGCACCTCGAAGACCAGTTCGTCGTGCACCTGCATCACCATCTTCGTGGCGCGCTGCTCGCGCTCGAGCACCCCTTGCACCGCGATCATCGCGAGCTTGATCAGGTCGGCGGCCGTGCCCTGCATCGGCGCGTTGATCGCCTGCCGCTCGGCGGCACTCTTGCGCGGGCCGTTGCCGCCCCGAATCTCGGGCAGGTAGATGCGCCGGCCGAACAGCGTTTCGACGAAGCCCTTCGCGCGCGCCGATTCCTTGGTCTCGTCCATGTAGCGCTTGACGCCGGCAAAGCGCTGGAAGTAGCGCTCGATGTAGGCAGTCGCCGCACTGCGCTCGATGCCCAGGTTGCTCGCGAGGCCGAAGGCGCCCATGCCGTAGATCAGGCCGAAGTTGATGACCTTCGCGTAGCGCCGCTGCTCGCTGCTGACTTCGGGCACGGCGACGCCGAACACCTCCGACGCAGTGGCGCGGTGCACGTCGATGCCCTCGGCGAACGCCTTCAGCAGACCCGGGTCGTCGCTCATGTGGGCCATGATGCGCAGCTCGATCTGCGAGTAGTCCGCCGAGAGAATCGAGTGCCCCGCCGGTGCCACGAAAGCCTCGCGCACGCGCCGGCCCTCGGCCGTGCGGATCGGGATGTTCTGCAGGTTCGGGTCGTTGCTCGCGAGACGCCCGGTCACCGCCACCGCCTGCGCATAGTTCGTGTGCACGCGCCCGGTCGCCGGGTTCACCATCAGCGGCAGCTTGTCGGTGTACGTGCCCTTGAGCTTCGAGAGGCCCCGGTGCTCCAGCAGCTTGGCTGGCAGCGGGTAGTCGGCGGCAAGCTCGTCCAGCACCTCTTCGTCGGTGCTCGGCGCACCGCTCGCGGTCTTGCGCTTCACCGGCATGCCAAGCTTCGTGAAGAGGATCTCGCCGATCTGCTTCGGGCTTCCGAGATTGAACGGCTGCCCTGCAAGTTCGTACGCCTCGCGCTCGAGCGCCACCATGCGCTCGGCGAGCTGCTGGCTCTGCACGGCCAGGCGTGCGCTGTCGATCAGCACGCCGTTGCGCTCGATCTGCCCTAGCACTTCGGAGGTCGGCATCTCGATGTCTTGATAGACACGCCGCAGCCCCGGCTCGGCCTCGATGCGCGGCCAGAGCGTCTGGTGCACGTGCAGGGTCATGTCGCTGTCTTCGCACGAGTACTGCGCGGCCCGTTCGATGTCGACCTGCGAGAACGCGATCTGGTGCGCACCCTTGCCGCAGACGTCTTCGTAGCTCAGGCCCTTGCGGTTCAGGTGGCGATCGGCGAGGCTTTCGAGGCTGTGCAGCTTGTGTGCTTCGTAGACGTAGCTTTGCAGCAGCGTGTCATGCCGATAGCCGCGCACCGTGATGCCGGCGTTCGCGAACACGTGCGTGTCGTACTTGATGTTCTGGCCCAGCTTCGCCGCCTCGGGGTTCTCGAGCCACGGCCTCAGGCGATCCAGCACGATGTCGATCGCGAGCTGATCCGGCGCGCCCGGATAGTTGTGGCGCAGCGGGATGTAGGCCGCCTCGCCGACCGCGGTCGACACGGAGATACCGATGATCTGCGCCCGCATCGGGTCGAGCGAATCGGTTTCGGTGTCGATGGCCGTGATCTCGGCGGCCTCGACCTTTTGCGCCCAGGCCTCGAGTGCTTCGAGGGTGAGGAGGGTGTCGTACTTCTTCTCGATAGGCGCGCCGCTGGGTTGGGGTTGCGGCGCCGAAGCCTCGCCCACGCCCTTCGATGCGTCGGCACGAACGGACGCGGATGTCGAGCTCTCCAGCTCGCGCTTCATCGTCTTGAAGTTGTAGCGTTCGTAAAACGCCAGCAATGCCGGCGCGTTCACCGGCGCGAGTGTCAGCGTCTCGAACGCCGGCCAGTCCGCCACGTGCCCGCTCAGATCGCTGTCGGTCACCACGGTCACGAGGCGCCGGCCTTGCGGCAGCCATTCGAGCGCCTTGCGCAGGTTCTCGCCGACCACGCCCTTCATGCCGGCGGCGGCCGCCATCACGCCTTCGAGCGAGCCGTGCTCGGCGAGCCACTTCGCTGCCGTCTTCGGCCCGACCTTCTCGACCCCCGGCACGTTGTCGACCGCATCGCCGATCAGCGCGAGATAGTCCACGATGCGTTCGGGCGAAACGCCGAACTTCGCGAGCACCCCGGCCACGTCGAGCCGCTCGTTGCTCATCGTGTTGATCAGCACGACGCGCTCGTTGACGAGCTGTGCCAGGTCTTTGTCGCCTGTCGAGACGATCACGTCGAAGCCGGCGTCGGCCGCCGAACGGGCAAGCGTGCCGATCACGTCGTCGGCTTCGATGCCGGGCACCATCAGCACGGGCCAGCCGAGCAGCTTCACGGCCTGGTGGATCGGCTCGATCTGCATCACGAGGTCGGGCGGCATCGGCGCGCGGTGCGCCTTGTAGTCGGCGTACCAGTCGTCACGGAAGGTCTTGCCGGGCGCATCGAATACGCACGCGCCCAGCGCCGAGGGGAAGTCCTCGCGCAGCTTCTTCATCATCGCGACGACGCCGTGGATGGCGCCGGTCGGGAAACCGTCCGGGCTGCGCAGGTCGGGCAGCGCGTGATAGGCACGGTACAAATAGCTGGAACCGTCGACCAGCAACAGGGTCTTTTCACTCATCCCTCGCATTGTGTCTGAGACCCCTGACGGGCATGAGACCCTAGAATCCGACCATGAACTCGAATCGAGCGTTGGCTGTGTTGGGCGTCTGCGCGACGCTGTTGGCCTGTTCCGCGGCATGGGCGCAGCAGCAGCCGGCCGCGCAGTCCGCCGCGCAGCCAAGCGTGAAGCCCGAGCTGAAGCCGGTCGCCCTGCCGAGCGGCGACGTGCGCGACCCGGCCGAGCCGAACGTCAAGCACACGGTGATCGAGGACGAAGGCTCCAAGATCGACGAGCTGCGCATTCGCGGCCAGGCACAGCGCATCGTCGTCACGCCCAAGGTCGGCCTGAAGAAGAGCTACGAGATCATCACCGACAGCAGCGGCCGCGAGATGGCAGATGGCTCCGGCGCCTCGCGTGGCGCGGTGGGCAAGCGCGTCTGGAACGTGCTCAACTTCTGACGCGGCGATGGCCGTCTATACCGATGTCTCGTTCGACGAGGCCGCGGCGCTCGTGGCGCGGCTCGGCATCGGCGAGCTCACCGCGCTCAAGCCGATCGCCAGCGGCATCGAGAACACCAACTACTTCGCCGACACCACGCTCGGCAGCTACGTGCTCACGCTGTTCGAGCGCCTGAGCTTCGAGCAGCTGCCGTTCTATCTGGAGCTGATGAGGCACCTGGCCTCGCGTGGCATTCCGGTGCCCGGGCCGAAGGCCGACGCATCGGGCTCCATATTGCACAGCCTGCAGGGCAAACCGGCGGCGGTGGTCGACCGGCTGCGCGGTGGGCACCGCCTCGCGCCGGATGCCGAGCACTGCGGCGCGGTTGGCGCGATGCTCGCGCGCATGCACCTGGCCGGCGCCGACTTCGCGCTGCATCAGCCCAACCTGCGCGGCCTTCCCTGGTGGAACGAGACCGTGCCGGTCGTGCTGCCGTTTCTCGAAGACAGCCAGCGCGCGCTGATCGAGAGCGAACTCGCGTTCCAGCGGCAGCTCGCGTCATCGGCTGCGTTCGCGACGCTGCCGCACGGGCCGATCCACGCCGACCTGTTCCGCGACAACGTGATGTTCGACACCGTCGTCGACGCCGGCGGCGACGGCAGTGACCTTGACAACCGCGATGAACTCACCGGCCTCTTCGACTTCTACTTCGCCGGCATCGACAGCTTCGGCTTCGACATCGCGGTGTGCCTGAACGACTGGTGCATCGACCTCGAGTCGGGCCTGCTCGCCGAAGACCGCGCGAGTGCTTTCGTCGCCGCCTACGACAGCGTGCGCGCGCTGACCACCAACGAACGCCGGCTCCTGCCCGCGCTCATGCGCGGTGCGGCGCTGCGGTTCTGGATCTCGCGGCTGTGGGACCTGTACCTGCCGCGAGATGCCAGCCTGCTCAAGCCGCACGACCCCACCCACTTCGAGCGTGTGCTGCGCCAGCGCGTAGCCGCGCCGTGGCACCCGACGCCCACCTGATCCCATGAGACTGCAGACCGTTCCCGCCCGCCAGGGCATCGTGTGGGTGCGCCAGGGGTTTCGCGCCTTCTTCCGCCAGCCGCTCGCGTTTGCCGGGCTGTTCGCCACTTTCCTCTTCGCGGCGTTCGCATGTGCCCTCGTGCCTGAAGTCGGCACCTTCATCGCCGTGGGCCTGCTGCCGCTCGTCTCGGTCGGCTTCATGCTCGCGACCCGCATCACACTCGCGGGCGCCTACCCGACGCCTCGTGTCTTCGTCGACCCGCTGCGCGGCCCACGCAGCCAGACGATCGCGCTCATCCAGCTCGGCGTCGGCTACGCGCTCGCCACACTCGCGATCATGTGGCTGAGCGACGTGCTCGACGGCGGCGCATTCGAAGACCTGATGGAGGCTCTGCCGGCCGGCCAGACGACACCGGAAGCCGCGGCCGCGAAGATGGCGGCGGATCCCCGCATCGAGCTCGGCCTGCTGCTGCGTTTTGCGCTCGCCGGGCTGCTCTCGGTGCCGTTCTGGCACGCGCCCGCGCTCGTTCACTGGGACGGCCACGGCTGGGCGAAGGCGCTGTTCTCGAGCACGATCGCCTGCTGGCGCAACAAGGGCGCGTTCGCGCTCTACAGCCTCACCTGGTTCGGCGTGATCATGCTGATCGGCATCGTCTCGAACCTGGCGTTTGCGCTGCTCGGGTTGATGCAGGTGATGGCCGTTGCGCTGGTGCCGATCTCGCTGATGCTCTCGACGATCTTCTACGTATCGCTGTACTTCACGTTTGCAGACTGCTTCGTCGACGACGCGGATGTCGAGCCTTCCACCCTGACATGACCTGAAAGGAACACCGAGATGAAAGTCGCCATGGTCACCGGCGCGGGCAGCGGCATCGGCCGCGCCAGCGCGCTCGCACTGCTGCAGGCGGGCTACAAGGTCGTGCTGGCCGGGCGCCGCGCCGACGCGCTCGCCGAGACGGTCACGCTCGCAGGTGCGCTGGGCGCGAACGCGCTCGCAGTGCCGACCGACGCCACCGACCCGGCCCAGGTGAAGGCTCTGTTCGACGCCACGCGCGAGAAGTTCGGCCGCCTCGACGTGCTCTTCAACAACGCCGGCACCGGCGCGCCCGCCATCCCGATGGACGAGCTGACCTTCGAGCAATGGAAGGCGGTCGTCGACATCAACCTGACCGCCGTGTTCCTGTGCACGCAGCAGGCGTTCAAGCTGATGAAGAGCCAGAGCCCGCGCGGCGGCCGGATCATCAACAACGGCTCGATCTCGGCCTACGCACCGCGCCCGTTCAGTGCGCCCTACACCGCCACCAAGCACGCGATCACCGGGCTGACCAAGAGCACCTCGCTCGACGGCCGGGCCCACGACATCGCGTGCGGCCAGATCGACATCGGCAACGCCGCGAGCGACATGACCCAGCGCATGACCTCCGGCGTTCCGCAGGCCAACGGCACCATGATGGCCGAGCCGCGCATGGACCTGAAGCACGTGGCGGACGCCGTCGTCCACATGGCGAGCCTGCCGCTCGAAGCGAACGTGCAGTTCATGACGGTGATGGCCACCAAGATGCCGTTCGTCGGCCGCGGCTGATTCCGAACACCCCCGGGTCCAGGGGGATGGCGCGCCGGTCGGGCCGCCGCGCTGCCAACTAAGCCTCACATCGTTGTGGCACGCCCCCGCAAGCGCGGGGCAGCGTGCGCTTGTTGGCGCCACGGCGAGCGGCCCAGAATGCCGCGTGACTCGTCCCGATCCCACTGCCACTGCGCCCACCCTGCAGGATTTCGAGCCGCTCCTGTTGGCCGAGGCCATCTTGCTGCGCGCGGCTGCGCAGGGCGACATCGCCAAGGTCGGCTACCAGCGCCCGCGCACTCCCGCGCCGGACGTGAGGCTGCGGGCCGAGTTCCTGGCCTTTCTCGCGCGCGGCGGCGGCCCGGGCGCGCCGGTCACGGGGCGCCGGCTGCAAGTGCTCGGCGCTTGCATCGTCGGCCAGCTCGACCTGCGCGGCAGCGCATTGCACAACAGCCTGTGGTTCTATCGCTGCGTGTTCGGCGCGCCGCTCGAGTTCGACGGCGCGCACCTGCATGGCAGCCTCACCTTCCGCGACTGCGCACTGCCGGGCTTCAGCGCCGAGGGAACCCGCATCGACGGCGAGCTCGAGTTCGACGCCGGCTGCAACATGTATGGCGAGCTCATGCTCGACCGCGCGACGATCGGCCGCCACCTCAGCGCCGACCGTCTCCGCCTGCGCTCGAGCACCAAGTTCCCGCACACCCGAGCGTGCCGAGTGCTCGCCGAGAACCTGCGCGTCGGCGGCGACGTGCTGCTCACCGGCGGAGTCGAAACCGTCGGCGAGCTCCGCTTCAGGGGCGCGAGGATTCGCGGCGACCTGATGGCGAGCGGCTTGCATGCCCGCACCGAACTCGACGAGTCCGGCACGCGCGGCGTGGCACTCAACCTCGATGGCGCCGACGTTCGCGGCAGCGTCTTCCTCGACGCCGGCTTCTCGGCGACCGGCCAGGTGCGGCTGCAGCAGGCCCGTATCGCCGGCGACCTGAACTGCCGCGGCGCCGAGTTCGACGCGCTGGGCGACGCCGGCTGGGGAGACACCGGTGCAGTGCTGCTGGACCGGGCGCGCATAGGCGGCGCTCTCGTGCTGCGCGAGCTGCAGAGCCCGCTCAGCGGTGCGTCGCTGATCGACGCACGCGCGAGCACCCTGCTCGACGACGCGGCGACCTGGGGCGACCACTACGCGCTCGACGGCTTCGTCTACAAGCGTCTGGCGGCCGATGCGCCCACCGATCCCGCGATGCGCGTCGACTGGCTCGGCCGCCAGTTCAGCGGCACGCCCGACGGCGACCCGCTGCCCGACCCGTGGCGCCGCCTGATCAAGGTGCTGCGCCGCATGGGACGCGATGCCAGCGCCGGCGCCGTGGCGATCGGCCGCGAGCGCCATCTGCGCCGCGCCGGCGTGATCGGCCGCGACACGCCCGAGCCGCTGCGCTGGCTGCCGCGCCTCGTGCACGACACCTTCGGCGTGCTGGCCGGCTACGGGCATCGCCCGCTGCGCCTGCTCGCGATCACGCTGGCGCTCTGGCTCGCCTGGTTCTGGAGCATGCACGGCATGCCCACGCTCGACACGTCGCCGGCCGGCCTGTGGCGTGCGCTGGCGTGGATCGAGGCGCTGTGCGGTGCCGCGGCGACGCTGACGCTGATCGCCTGCGTCACCGGGCTCACCGATCGCGATCGACGTCGCTGAGGCCCTCACGCGTCAAGGCGTTACCGACCTGTCAGCGAGGGAACAATTTGCTCCGCACGCGCGGCCCGCCCGGGCACGTGCACAATCCCTGCGCCTGACCACCCACGAGCGGAGCACGACGCATGGCACGGATCGGATTCATCGGCGCATCGGGATTGATGGGCCACGGCATCGCGAAGAACCTGCAGTTGAAGGGGCACGAGCTCGCGCTGACGGTGCACCGCAACCGCGAGGCGGTGGCCGACCTGTTGTCCAGCGGCGCGCATGAAGCCAAGAGCCCTGCCGAGCTGGCGTCGAACTGCGAGATCGTCTTCATCTGCGTGACCGGCTCGCCGCAGGTCGAGGCAGTCGTCGGTGGCGCTGGCGGGCTGCTTGCTGGCGCGAAGAAGGGCCTGCTCGTCGTCGACTGCTCGACGAGCGAACCCGATTCGACGAAGCTCCTTCGCGAACGCTGTGACGCCGCCGGCGTCACGCTCGTCGACGCGCCGCTCGCGCGCACGCCGGTCGAAGCCGAGCAGGGCCGGCTCAATGTGATGGTCGGCGCAGACGACGCCGTCTTCGCCAGGCTCGAGCCGGTGCTGCGCTGCTTTGCGGAGAACGTCTTTCACGTCGGCGGTCCGGGCGCCGGGCACATCATCAAGCTGCTGAACAACTTCATCGCGCAGGCGATCTGCACCGCAACGGCCGAGGCTTTCGCGGTCGGCCAGCGCGCCGGCGTGAACCTGAACAAGCTGGTCGAGCTGGTCTCGGTCGGGGCCGTCAACTCCGGGTTGTTCCAGGCGATGGCCAAGACGCTGACGGGCGACATGGCCGGGCTCAAGTTCGAGCTCGACAACGCGCGCAAGGACATCCGCTACTACACGCACCTGGCCGAAGGCCTCGCGATTCCGACCGTCGTCGGCGAGGCCGTGCACCAATCGCTGGCGTTGGCCAGCGCACTCGGCCACGGCCGCAAGTTCGTGCCCTCGCTCGTCGAAGCGCAGGAGCAGTTGACCGGCGCGAAGATCGTGCCGCGCTGACGCGCCTCGAAGACAGCGCCCTGGAAATACCGAATGGCAAACGCGCGGCCACCCACCAAGGTCAACCGCAACAGCGGCAAGGGTCAAGCGCCCGCCGCACCGCAGGTTGCACCGCCCTTCGCGGCTCCGCCTGCGGTCGGCCCGGCTCCGGGCGTCGCGGTGCCGCGGCTCGAACCGACGCTGCCCGAGGGCCTGCGCCTGGGTGCGTTCGAGATCAAGGGCGTGATCTCGCAGAGCCGTGCGGCGGTGGTGTACCGAGTGAGCGACCATTCGCTCGGCATTCCGGCCGCGATCAAGGAGTACATGCCCGTCGGCGTGGCGCGCCGCGGCAACGGGCATCAGGTGGTGGCGCTCGAAGCGTGGCACGAAGACACGATCGACCTGGGCCGGCGCGCCTTCTTTGCTGAATCGCGCGCGCTCGCGCGTTGCGACGACCCGGCGTTGCTGCGCGTGACGCAGCTGTGGGAGATCAACGGAACCGCGTACCGCGTGATGCCGCTGTACAGCGGCAAGCGGCTCGTTGACCTGCGGCGCGACATGAAGGCGCCGATCGACGAGACCGCGTTGCGCGCAATGCTGGAGCGGCTGCTCGATGCCCTCGGCGCGTACCACGCGAGCGCCGGCGTGCACGGCAACGTGACGCCGATGAACATCCTGATGCCTGCACTCGACCGGCCCGTGCTGCTCGGCCCGGGCAAGTCGAGCATGCTGCTCGCGGCCGAACTCGGCGAATCCACGCGCAGCGATTTCGAGGCGGCGTTCGCCGCGCCCGAGCAGCACGAAGCGGCCGACGCAGCGGTGATCGGGCCGGCCGCCGATCTGTTCGGGCTCGCGCAGACGCTGCGCTACGCCATCACGGGCTCGGCACCGATCGGCCACGAATCCTTGCGTGCGTCTATCCATCGGCTGCTCGGCGCAGGCGCGGTG
>Ga0075370_10000926_pt1 | contig 12048 bp, 10 predicted proteins | sample EndMethybrTD3035_FD_71398 | JGI IMG/M metagenome (GOLD analysis project Ga0075370, IMG submission 71398) | Populus endosphere microbial communities from Tennessee, USA - Endosphere MetaG P. TD hybrid TD303-5 | ecosystem: Host-associated > Plants > Roots > Endosphere | place: USA: Tennessee... | reverse complement strand
ACGGTGAGGCCGCCGACGTGGTCGGTGTGCATGTGGGTGATGTAGATCTCGTCGATCTGCTCGGGCGTGTAGCCGGCCGCGCGCAGGTTGGACAGCAGCTTGCCGAGCTTGTCGCCGAACATGCGCGAGGCGCCGGTGCCGGTGTCGACCATCACGACGCGGGCTCCGGTGTCGATGATGAAGGCGTTGACGCTCAACGGCACCGTCTGCTCGAGGTAGGCGTGATCGAGCAAGGCCTTCAGTTGCGCTGGGCGGAGCTGCTTGAACACCTTGCCGGCCGGCATCTCGAGCGTACCGTCCCACAGCGCGATCAGCGTGAAGCGGCCGATCTGCGTGCGGTACCAGCCGGGCGTCTCGGGCAGCGCGTCGGCGGCCGATACGACCGCGGCGGCCGCGAACAGCGCCAGCATCACGAAGAGGCGTTGCGCCGACATGCCGCGCAGCATCTTCACAGAACCTTCATCAGCGCCATCGCGATCAGGCTCAGCACGATGCTGCTCGCGAACGGGATGAACCACTCGCGTCCGAAGAGCCGGAATCGGAAGTCGCCCGGCAGCTTGCCGAGGCCAAGCTTCTCAAGCCATGGACGCAGGCCGCCGAACAGCACCAGCGCCAGGAAGACGACGATGAGCCAGCGAATCACGATGGCTGCTTGGGCGAAGTTGGCACGGTGGTCATCGAATGGCGGCTCCAGCCGGCACGGCGTCGGGCGCGGACTCTAGTCGCTTTTTCCGGGCCTGTGAAGGATCGTCGGCAAGGCTGGAACCGGAATCCATCCACTGTTACTGGTCGATGGATCGAGAGGAGACCCATGCCCACTGCAATCGACGAACGTGCAATCGACGAACGTGTCACCCATCGCCAGTTCCTGGACTGCCTGGAAGGCTTCTACCGCAACATCGGACACGAGTTGCCGTACTTCGACACGGACCCCGGCTCGCCGTTGGCCGTCGATGTCGACGTCGACGGCGTGCAGTTCTCGGTGGGCTACGACCCCTCCGCCGGCGAGGCACGCCTGTTTGTCTATGGCCGCTTCGGCAGCGTCCAGCCGAATGACGCCTGGTCGTCGCTGCGCCCGCTGCTGGAAGGCGCCGCCGCGCTTGCCCGCGAGCACAACGCCACGTACTGCCTCGACCCTGTTACGCACGAGGTGGCGTACTACGCGCGTTGCGACCCCCGCACTGTCGACGCAGCCTGGCTGCAGGAAGAGCTGGTGCGCGTGGCGCGACTGGCGGTGCGGTGGCGCACGGATCCCACGCAGACCGGTTCGGCTTCGGCCGCATCGGCCCAGCAGGGGTCACCGGGGCAGTTTCAGAACTTCGCGTAACTGCGCCAGGCCAACCAGAGAGAGCCCGAATCATGGAAAAAACCGTAGGCGGACGCGGCAAGACGCCCGTCACCGGATACGTCGCACCGCAAGATCCTTTGACGCCGGCAGCAGAACAGACTGGCCAGCCTCGCCCGCGGGGGACCCCTCGGGGTCAACTCCCCGCCGCGATCACCGCGACGACCGACGCAGGGCCGCCGGGTGGCGGGCGCGCGCAGGTCACGCCGCGCGGCGTGGGCGCGCTGCCGCCAATTCTTCCGCAGCCGTCACAGCCGCTTTCCGCTCAGCATTCGTTCACCAAGCTCAAGAACGGACTGTCGACCTTCATCGCAGGGATCGGGAGACTGCCTCAGGAGCTCGACACGGTGAACCGGGAGCGGGCCCGGATCGGCGCGATATGCCGCGTCATCAACGATTGCAATACCCACAAGAAGGAGTTGCGAATCCTGTGCCACGCGGCGACCGATGATCCGTCGCAGGCCGGGGTACTGCGAGGGCAGGCTCGGCAGGCGATCCGCAGAGCGGTCCGCGAAGCCTGCCTCCTGCTCGGACAGGGCCGTGCCGCCGCAATGAAGCCAAGCGTCATTTGCCAATTTGCCAATGGGATACGGGGGCTGCGGGATTGCCGACCTTTCGACGGAACGGCTGAATCCGAGAAGTTCGACAACGAACTGCAGGACTTCGAGGCGCTGCTGCTGCGGACGATCCGCGACCCCGCGGTCTTCCAACCGCCTGCACCTCGATGGAAGCCGAAGGAGTACGCGCAGGTCATCATCGCATTGCCGACCATCCCGAGCGCCTCGGGCCCCGATGCGACATTCGATCCGAGCGTGCTCTTCGGCAGCGTGACCGACAAACGGGACCCGCCTGACGATTGGGACGCGTGGGGATTCGCCAATACGCTGGACGCATTGGGATCGCTCGTCTCGGGCAAGCCGCCGGCGCTGGGCACGGACCAGGTGTCGGGCGTAGCGATTCACATGGTGTCGCGCATGGTGGACGTGCTCGCGACGAGCACGCACAACGATTTCACGCCACTGGACTGTCGGCAGACGCTGAATGCATTGCTGCAACTGCGCCGCGCGGGCGTGAATTTCGGCGAGCAGGGGCGGCAGGCCCTGCAGCTCCTGCTCAATCAGATTGCCAATCTGGGCGGTAGCGGAGCCTGGACCGCGCGCGATGTGCTTGAGGCATGCCGCACGCTGCGCTCGCTCCTGGACGAAGGCTTCCTGTCGCCCAACGAAGCGGCGCTTCGGGCGGCGATGGACACGCTGATGCCCTTGAGCTTCACTTCCGACAACGCGTTCAGGATCGCATGCGACATTCAGGGGCGCATCAACGCGTCGGCGCAACCGGCGGCCAAGCAAGAGCCTGATCCCGGCGAAGCCGGCGTCGCAGCGCCGCGCGAGAAGCAAGAGCGCAAGAAGGCCGCCCCCACGGAGCGCTCGGCCAGGGGCCGCGGAGCGAAGGTCCCGGTGAGGCCTCGTCACCAGCACGCTCCCGAACAAGGGGCCGCAAGTTCTGCGCTTCAGCGGCTGCAGTTGTGCAAGACGACCAAGGAGCTCTGCACTGCCCTGAGCAAGGACAACGCGCCGGCGGCACTGGCCGCGGCAACGACTGGCGAGTTGCTCGGCTTGTGGCGTCGTTTGCTGAATGAGCCTGGGGCAGAAGATGCGGTCACCGTGCTGGCCCAGGCCATGCACGACCAGGTCGCAAACCTGCCCGCCGACAAGCTGCCGCAGTGCGTGTCGGCATTGACCACGCTCGTGCGCAAGTCGCCGGCAGATGAGCAGCTTGCCGCGATCGTCAGCGCGCTCGCCGAGCGCATCCGCATCATCGTTCAGACGCCCTGCCAATTGGGATGGATTTGCGACATCGTCACGGCATGGGCTTCATTGGCCAAGCTGATGCCCGAAACCCTCGGGCCCATGCTGAAGTCGGCGGAGGCAGCGACAGCAACGGCGGGCAAGACACTGCAAGCCGAGAAGTTCGACTTCACCCTACTGTCCACGACACTTCGAGCACTGGCCAGGCTGAGTGCCGTGGAAGACGAGCCCGCGCTTCTGGACGACTTCATCCAGAAGTTGGCCAAGCGCATCGAGCAAGACAAGAGCCCCAAGGGCTGGAGCAAGACCGGCCGCACGCAGGCTGCGCTGGATATCGCGATGCTCGGTCCGAACAGCACGCAGCTGCCTGAGCTGCTGAACACGCTTGTCGGCAAGAAGGTGGTCGGCGCGAATCTGGCGAAGGCCAGTCAGATCGTGTACGAACTGATGAAGGACTCGTGGACCGTGGGCGCACAAGGCATCACCCCCGTGATGACGACTCCGCCGAATACCTCTGCCGAGGTTGTCTCGATGTTCGTGTGCGGGATCTATGACGCCGCAGACAGCACGAAATACATACCGATAGTCAGCGCGGACACCCCCGAGGGCGTCGCCCTGATCCACGATGCCGAACGGACTTGGCTGATGTCCCGCGCCGAGACACTGTCCGACCCCGATGCCTTGTTTGACGACAGGGTCTCGGCGTTCCAAAAGATGATCGTCGCAGTCGGTCGGATCTACCAGCGGCAGTCGCAGAACGGGACGGTCGAGCTGACGGCCAAAGAGCGCAGGAACCTTGCCGCGCCTCTCTTCCGATTCATCAGCACGGTAGCGGCGCTCCCCGAGGACTTTCGCCAAGGGTTGTTCATCGCCCAGCCGATCAACAACCTCATGTTCTTGTACAAGGCCATCCACGCGGTCCTGGAAAAGCCAGACATCCTGGAGCTCTTGGACTGGCCCACGCTGAACGCGGTGAAGCGAGTCCAAGAGGCCATACGCGGCTCTGTGAGCCACAGCAAAAAGGGCCAGAGCGAGCAAGGTCAGGCCATCGACTCCATCCACAGGTTCCTTGACGAAGGGTACCCGGAAATCGAGAAAAGGCTGCCGCCGATCAAGCCGACCGAGGACGACCAGTCGTCCGACGACGATGCCCCCATCGATGGCCCCATCGATGTCGCGCCGGCTCAGGCTGTGACCGCCAGGCCTTCCACCGGCCCTCGCCGCATCGAAGAGGTGCTGGTCTTCTTCGGGCCAGGTGTCCTGCCCGGGTCGGGGCTCAGCGAGCAAGATCTGCGCGAGCAGTTCCAGCAGGCGGCCGGCCCGGGCATGAAAGTGAAAGTCGTGGGAGACGGACAGCGGCCGCTGAGCACGAATGACCTGACCGGCCTGGCGCCGGCCCCTTCCTCCTCCGCCATCGTCCTCATGCGCCAGCCGGTGAAGTTTTCGGACACGCACTTGTTGTCCTACTCGGAACAGCACACCTGGAAGACCAGTGTGCTGCTGGACACACTGCGCAAGAAGGGAGTAAAGGAGTTTCACGTCTTCGCCAAGGCAGACGACCTGCTGGCGGGCAACATCAGGGCGCAGCCGCGGCTCCTGGACTCAGGCAAGGTGACGTGCAATGTCTACGGCGGCCAGCCGGTATCGGCGGTGGACACCGTGAGCACCATGATCAGGCATCACGCGCAGGGCAATCTTGTGGAAGACGCCGATAGCGACGGAGGCAAGTATGTCCGCGAGCACATCGCGCAAGACACGAGGACGCGAGTCCACAGCGTGTCCATCGATCCCGCGTCGAACACGGTGAAGGACGAAGTCTTCCCGCCCGCCCAATAGGGTGCCAGACGACCTTCACGCCCCGCGCCGACGTCGTCTACGGTTTCGGTGTCATGCGGGCACTTCCCTCACAGCGTGTGCGTCCTGTCGCCCCGCACGAAGCCGATCGCCTCGTGCGCAAACCGCTCGTCGCAGCCTTTCGCCAACCCGATCACCTTGAACAGCTCGCCCATCTCGTGCTCCATCAGCAGCTTCTGCGTGTTCGCGCGGGTCTTCAGGTCAGCGTCGTCCAGCAGCTCGACGATGCCGCAGTTGATCAGGAAGTGCGCCTGCGAGGTGTAGCCGATCACGTCGAGGCCGGCGTCCTGCGCGGCGAGCGCGATGCCGGTGAAGTCGATGTGGGCGGTGATGTCCTTCTGCCCGACGTCGGCGAGCGGATTCGTGTCGGCCTGGTGCGCGCGGTGGCACATCAGCGTGCCTTCGAGACGCCGCGGATGCTGGTATTCGGCGCGCGGAAAGCCGTAGTCGATGAAGAAGGCCGCGCCGCGCTGCAGCCGCTCGGCCAGCGTGGCGATGAAGGCTTCGGCCTGGGCGTGGGTCTCGGTCAATGCGCCGGCCGGGAACGGTTCATCGCCCGGCGGTTGTTGCGCAGTCGGGCGTTCGCGCCAGGCGAAGGCCTCGCCCTCGAGCACCACGCCGCGCTCGTGCCACTGCGTGCCGTCGAAGCGCAGCAGTTGCACCGGCATCGCGTCGAGCACCTCGTTGCCGACGATCACGCCGCTCAGCTCGGGCGGCAGTTCGCTCGCCCACTGCACCTTCGGCGCGAACGCGGCGAGCCGCCGCTGCTGGCGCTCGCGCAGCACGCCGGAGAGGTCGACGATCGTGTAGCGGTCGATCGAATCGCCGAGCGCGCCGAGCAGCTGCTCTGCCAGCGCACCTGAGCCCGCGCCGAACTCCCAGACCTCTCGGGTGCCGCTCGCCGCCAGCGCCTGCGCCACCTGGCGCGCGAGCGCGGCGCCGAACAGCGGTGAGAGCTCGGGCGCGGTGACGAAGTCGCTGCCCGACTGCGGCAGCACGCCGAACTTGCGCCCGCTGTTCGTGTAGTAGCCGAGCCCGGGTGCGTAGAGCGCGAGCGCCATGAAGCGGTCGAACGGCAGCCAGCCGCCGTTGCGCGCGATGGCTTCGCGGATCAGCCGCGGCAGCGTGGGGTCGGCCCCGCTCGATACACTGGCGCCTGCGCTGTGTTGCATCGCGCGATTGTAGGAACGATCCCCAGGAACCATGCCGGCCCCCTCGCCCTCCGCCGCTTCACGACGCGTCGTGCTGGTCACCGGCGCCGCCCGCCGCCTCGGCCGCACGATGGCGCTCGACCTGGCCACGCACGGCCACGACGTGGCCGTGCACTACCGCAGCTCGGAGGCGGACGCGCTGGAGACGGCCGCCGCGTTGCGCCGCGCCGGCGCGAATGCGCATGCATTGCAGGCCGACCTGTCGAACGAAGCCGCGTGCAAGGCGCTGGTGCCGGCCGTGGTGGCGCAGTTCGGCCGGCTCGACGCCGTGGTCAACAGCGCCTCGACCTTCGAATACGACGACGCCGCCAGCTTCGGGCACGCGGCGATGGAGAAACACTGGCGCGCCAACACCGCGCCGGCCGTGCTGCTCGCGCAGGCGCTGCATGCGCACGTGCTCGAGCGCGGCGCGAACGGCTGCGTCGTCAACGTCATCGACCAGAAGCTCTGGAACCCGAACCCCGACTACTTCTCGTACACGCTGTCGAAGGCGGCGCTGCAGGCGGCGACAGTGATGCTCGCGCAGGCGCTCGCCCCGGCGCTTCGGGTGTGCGGCGTGGCGCCGGGGGTCACGCTCACGTCGGGGCCGATGAGCGCCAGCGAGTTCGAGCGCGCGCATCGGCTGACGCCGCTGCAGCGTTCGTCGACGCCGGACGACATCGCGCACGCGGTCCGCTTCCTGATCGAATCGCCCGCGATCACCGGCACGACCTTGCTGGTCGACGGGGGTCAACACCTGACCGGCCAGCCGCGCGACGTGCTCTACCTCGCCAGGAAAGACTGAGATGCACAGCCTGCTCGGCCACCCCAGCCTGATGGACTGCCGGCGCCTCTTCCTGCGCGACTACGAGGTGTTCATCAACATCGGCGTGCACGCGTTCGAGAAGACGCGCGAGCAGCGTGTGCTGATCAACGTGGATTTGTACATACCGCTGGCGGTCTCGACACCGAAAGCGGACGAACTGGATGAAGTGGTCGACTACGATTTCATGCGCAGCAGCATTCACGAGCGCGTCGGCCGCGGCCACATCCATCTGCAGGAGACGCTGTGCGACGACGTGCTGGCGATGATGCTCGCGCATCCCAAGGTGCGCGCGGCGCGCGTCTCGACCCAGAAGCCTGACGTGTACCCCGACTGTGTGTCCGTGGGCTGCGAGGTATTCGGAATCAAGGACAGCAAATGAGTGCGGTACTCGAACCCAAGGAAAAGCTCTCGGTCGAGCTGAACAAGCTGAGCAAGCGGCTGCACCGCCTGGTCGGCCAGGCGATCGTCGACTTCAACATGATCGAAGAAGGCGACAAGGTGATGGTCTGCGTGTCGGGCGGCAAGGACAGCTACTCGCTGCTCGACATCCTGATCAACCTGCGCGCCCGGGCGCCGATCCACTTCGACATCGTGGCGGTCAACCTCGACCAGAAGCAGCCCGGCTTCCCGGAGCATGTGCTGCCCGAGTACCTGAAGAGCGTGGGCGTGCCGTTCCACATCGAGAACCAGGACACCTACTCGATCGTCAAGCGTCTCGTGCCCGAGGGCAAGACGATGTGCAGCCTGTGCTCGCGGCTGCGCCGCGGCATCCTGTACCGCGTGGCCGGCGAGCTCGGCGCCACCAAGATCGCGCTCGGTCACCATCGAGACGACATGTTGCAGACCTTGCTGATGAACATGTTCTTCGGCGCGCGCATGAAGGGCATGCCGCCCAAGCTGGTCAGCGACGACGGCAGGAACATCGTGATCCGCCCGCTGGCCTACGTCGCCGAGACCGATCTCGAGCGCTGGGCCGAGCACCGGGCGTTCCCGATCATCCCGTGCACCTTGTGCGGCAGCCAGGACAACCTGCAGCGCGTGCAGACCAAGCAGATGCTGCGCGACTGGGAACAGCGCTTTCCGGGCAGGATCGACAACATGTTCAACGCGATGGCCAACGTGGTGCCCTCGCACCTGATGGACCGGAACCTCTACCCCTTCGCGACGCTCAAAACCACCGGTGTGGCCGATGCCGCGGGGGATCGGGCGTTCGACGATGACAACGAGCCGTGCGCTGCGCCATCGGCCACGGTCGTGTTGCATCGCGACGATTGATCGCGACAAGGCCGTTCGCAAGCAGGAGAACGACATGCTGAGGAAGACTCTCCCGGTGGCCGGCTTGGTATTCGCGGCATTGACGCTCACCGGCTGCGCCGCCTTCAACAACCTGAACAACGAGGTCTCGACCTACGGCGAGTGGCCGGCCGCGCGCAAGCCGTCGACCTACGCGTTCGAGCGGCTGCCTTCGCAGCAGGGCCAGCCGCAGCGCCAGCAGATGCTCGAGGACGCCGCGCGCGGCGCGGTCGAGGCGGCCGGCTTCGTGCCGGCCGCCGACGTGGCGAGCGCCGACGTCGTGATGCAGCTCGGCGCCCGTGTCTCGATCAACGACCCCTGGTACTACGACGACCCGTTCTGGTGGCGCGGCGGCATGCACTGGCACCGCGGCTACTACGGCCGCTTCGGTCCGCGCTACTTCGGCCCGGGCTGGGGGCCTGGTTGGGGGCCGTACTACGACCCGAACTTCGAGCGCGAGGTGGCGGTGCTGATCCGCGACCGCAAGACCGGCCAGATCCTCTACGAGGCGCGCGCCAACAACTCGGGCCCGTCGTCGGGCATCGACTACCTGCTGCCGGCGATGTTCGAGGCAGCGTTGAAGGACTTCCCGAAGAGCGGCCCGAACCCGCGCACGGTGACGGTGCCGATCGCCAAGAAGTCGTAGTCGCCCGGCGGCTTAGCGGTTGCCGAGCGCGACGATCGCGCGCACGTCGCTTTCCCATCCGGCGAGCTTCTTCGCGGCGGCCCGGCGCTGCGCCGTGCTCGTGCTGTTGTGCAGGTTCGCGGCCAGCGTGCAGTTGAACTCGGCAAGCCGTTCGGCATAACGCCGGTAGCCCTCGCGCGGCGAGCGCTCGATGCGGTCGACGTAGCCGCGCAGGCCGCTCGCCGCCTGCTCGCGGGTCATCGAGCCGTCCGCACCCATCGAACGCAGCAGACGCAGCGCGTCTTGCTGGCGCTGCTGGCGTTCGGCGAGCCAGACCTCGGGATCGAACGGCGAGCGCGCAAGCTGCTCGCCGACGCGGCGGCGCTGGGCGTCGTCGAGCCGGCCGTACAGCATCTCGGCGCGCTCGAGCACGCGATCGAGATTCTTCTGCGCACGCCGCGACGGGTCGGCCTGCAGGTATTCGTCGCGGAACTCGTCGTTGTTCTTCGCGTAGCGCTTCTCGAGGTGCACGATCTGCGCCGGCGCGATCGTCAGCACGATATCGGCCGCCGCCGGTTCGGCACGCTCGTAGGCGGTGCGGGCGCGCCTGATCAGCTCGCGCTGCCATTCGCAGACCCGCGCCGGCGTGGTGTCGGCCTGCACTTCCTTCTGGGCCTTCACCAGCAACTCGGCGTACTCGGGCAACTGGGTGCGGCGGTGCCAGGCAAACCACTCGGCGAGGGCGTCGCGAACTTTCGGCGTCTGGTCGCCGTCGAAGTCGACATATCCGTCGAGCCACCAATAGACCAGGTCCGGCGCCTGGCTGTAGCCGATCCGCAGCGCGCTGCAGCCGGTCAATCCCACAAGCGCAACTCCGGCGAGCGCCGTCGCCGCCGCGATAATCAGCCTTCGCACACCCGCAGCGCGCCGGGTCTTGCACGACGAACTCCACCAAGAACTCGACATCTCAGCGGGAACGGAACACATCGACATGGCTCTCGACATCGTGATCATGGCCGCGGGCAAAGGCACCCGCATGAAGTCCAGCCTGCCCAAGGTGCTGCACCGGCTGGCCGGGCGCAGCCTATTGCAGCATGTTCTGCAAACCGCTGCCACGCTGGGGGCGCAACGAATCGTCACGATCACCGGCCATGGCGCCCAGCAGGTGGAGGCGGCCGTCGCAGCCCCGGGGCTGCGCTTCGTGCGCCAGATGCCGCAGCTCGGCACCGGCCACGCCGTCCAGCAGGCAGTGCCCGAACTGCAGGACAGCGGCACGACGCTGATCCTGAACGGGGATGTGCCGCTGATCGAGGCCTCCACCGCGCGTGCATTGATCGAAGCCTGCGGCGGGAGTCGGCTCGCGCTGCTGACGATCGACCTCGCCGACCCGACCGGCTACGGCCGCGTCGTGCGCGGCGACCCGGCGGGGCGCGATGCCAACGAAGGCGGCCGGGTGCGCGGCATCGTCGAGCACAAGGACGCCAACCCGGCGCAGCGCGCGATCCGCGAGATCTACACCGGCGTGATGGCGGCGCCGACCGCACAGCTGAAGCAGTGGGTCGCGCGGCTCTCGAACGACAACGCGCAGAAGGAGTACTACCTGACCGACGTGGTCGCGATGGCGGTTGCCGATGGCGTGCCGGTCGTGACCGCGCAGCCGGCCGGCGAGATCGAGGTGCTGGGGGTCAACAGTCCGGTGCAACTGGCCGAGCTGGAGCGCCGCTTCCAGCGCCGTCAGGCCGAGGCGCTGATGGAAGCCGGCGTGCGCCTGGCCGACCCGGCACGCTTCGATCTGCGCGGTGAGCTGAACTGCGGCGAAGACGTCGAGATCGACGTCGGTTGCGTGTTCGAGGGCAAGGTCTCGCTCGGCGCAAACGTGCGCATCGGCGCGCACTGCGTGATCCGCAACGCGGCGATCGCGGCCAACGCGGTCATTCACCCCTTCACGCACATCGAAGGCGACGCCGACGGCGTGCGCATCGGCGCCGGCTCGCTGATCGGGCCGTTCGCGCGCCTGCGTCCCGGCGCACAGCTCGGCGAAGACGTGCACATCGGCAACTTCGTCGAGGTGAAGAACTCGACGCTCGCACGCGGCGCGAAGGCCAACCACCTCGCCTACCTCGGCGACGCGACGGTCGGCGAGCGCGTGAACTACGGCGCTGGCAGCATCACCGCGAACTACGACGGCGCGAACAAGCACCGCACGACGATCGGCAACGACGTGCACGTGGGCAGCAACTGCGTGCTGGTGGCGCCGATCACGCTCGGCGACGGCGCGACGATCGGCGGCGGCTCGACGATCGCAAAGGACGCGCCGGCCGGCCAGCTGACCGTGGCGCGCAGCAAGCAGATGTCGATCGCGGGCTGGAAACGCCCGGTCAAGGCGAAGTAGGCAGCTCGCGCGGCGGGTCGAGCGCCGGGCCGCCCCAAGCCGGCCCACGCCCCCTCGGGGGGTCGCCGGGCGTACCCGCCCGGCGGGGGGCGGACCTCACCCAGGCCTCGAACTCGACCCGCGACAGGGGCGGCGAGATCAGCAGGCCCTGAAGCTCGTCGCAGCCCTGCGCGGCGAGAAATGCGCGCTGGGCTTCGAGCTCGACGCCTTCGGCCATCACCGTGATGCCCAGGCTGCGACCCATCTGGATGATCGCGCGCGTGATCGCGGCCGAGTCGCGGTTGTCGGGCAGGTCGTGCACGAACGAGCGGTCGATCTTGACCTTGTCGATCGGCAGCTCCTTCAGATGCCCGAGCGACGAATAGCCGGTGCCGAAATCGTCGACCGAGATCTGCAGCCCCATGTCCTTCAGGTGGCGCAGCCGCTGCTTCACCTGCGGCAGATCGTCCATCAGCATGCGCTCGGTCAGCTCGAGCTCGAGCAGGCCCGAGCCGATGCCTTCGGGCGGCAGCACCTGCGCTACCGCGTCGATGAAGCCGATGGCCTGGAACTGCACGTTCGAGAGGTTCACCGCAACCGGCGCGACACCGAGCCCCATCTCCTGCCAGCGCAGCGCCCAGCGCGCCGCCTCGCCGAGCACCCACTGGCCGATCGGGAACATCAGCTGGCGCTGCTCGGCCACGGCGATGAACTCGTCGGCGCCGAGCAGGCCGCG
>Ga0075370_10000925_pt1 | contig 12048 bp, 10 predicted proteins | sample EndMethybrTD3035_FD_71398 | JGI IMG/M metagenome (GOLD analysis project Ga0075370, IMG submission 71398) | Populus endosphere microbial communities from Tennessee, USA - Endosphere MetaG P. TD hybrid TD303-5 | ecosystem: Host-associated > Plants > Roots > Endosphere | place: USA: Tennessee... | reverse complement strand
GCATATGCTGATGCAACATATAAGATTACGGATCAGTTTTCACTGTTTGGCGGGTTGCGCTATTCGTTCGAAAAGGTCAGTTTCGATTATGATCGAAAAAGCTGGGCCGGGGCGCCTTTTAATCCTGTAACATTCCTGCCAACCACCGGGACCACGTCCGCTCTCGCGTTTACGACGAGCAAGTCGTTGAACAACCTGTCGGGACGCGCGGGGTTGCGCTATTCGCCCAATGCGGATCATAGTTATTACGCCTCGTTCAATCGCGGCTACAAGGGACCGGCTGTCGACACGACAACTGCAGCCACGGCGGCCACCGCCATTCTCAAACCGGAAATAGCCACCGCTTTCGAAGTCGGCATGAAGCATTCCCTGCTCGACAACCGGTTATATGCAAACCTTGCGGTCTACTATCAGGAGGTCAAGGACATCCAGCAGGGCCAGTTGCCGCCCGGCGGGATTACCACGGTGCTCCAGAACGCGGGCGACATCCGGTCCTATGGCGTCGAATTCGATTTCGTCGCAAAGCCGACCGACAAGTTCCGGCTGGAGGGAGGCGCGGCCTACACCAATGCGGTATACCGCAACTTCACCAATGCGTGTTATCCGGGGCAGACACTGGCGCAAGGCTGCTCCTCGGGGCGGCAGGACATGAGCGGGACGCAAGCCATCGGGCAGCCGGAATGGGCCTTCAACCTCGCCGCTACCCATGATTTCACGCTTCCCGCCTCGGCCCCCTTCGACGTGTTTCTGCGGGTGAGCTATAACTGGCAGAGCAAAGTGGTCTATGGCCTGACCAACGATCCGCTACGCGTCGATCCCGGCCATGGCATGCTCGATGCCACTCTGGGTCTTGTCGGCAGGCAAGGCCACTGGCAGCTACTGCTTTACGGGAAGAACCTGACCAACGAAATATATTACACCTACCTCAACGAATCCGATAACTTCATCGGGCGCGTTTCCGGAAACATCGCAAGGGATGCTTTCCGGTATGGCGGTTTGATGCTCAAGGTGTCGATGTAGAAGGGGAGTGAGCGGCGCTTCGGGCCGTGGCAGGACGGGCTGCGCCGCCTGATCCTTGTGGGCAGCATCCCCCGAGCCGACCAACACCTCGAAGGCATCTTAACAACGACGGAGCAGACATGGAGAATGACACGCGATTCGGCCCGATCCGCGATGATTTCGTCCCCGCGGCCGACTATATCGACCCCGCATTCGCCGCGCTGGAAGCCGAGCGTCTGTGGCCGCGAGTTTGGCAGATGGCATGTCGTGAGGAAGAGCTGGCGCGGGCCGGAGATTTCGTAACTTACGACATTCTCGATGAATCGATCATCGTCCTGCGCTCGTCAGACAGTGAGATACGCGCATTCTACAATGTCTGTTCCCATCGGGGACGGCGGCTGACCAAGGGCTGCGGTCATGTGAAACGCTTCACCTGCCCATATCACGGCTGGCGCTGGAACCTGGACGGCTCGTCCGATGAAATCGTCGACGAAAAGGACTGGGACGGCCTTTTGCAGCCTGACGACGTGGCACTAAACCCGGTTCGGGCGGGTCAGTGGGGTGGCTGGGTGTTCATCTGCATGGACCCCGATGCGCCCACGCTCGACGCGTTTCTTCAGCCAGCGAAAGAATATCTCGATCCTTACGAGTTTGAGAGGATGCGCTATAAATGGCGCCGCCAGGTGATCCTGCCGGCCAACTGGAAAGTGGCCCTGGAAGCGTTTAACGAGGCGTATCATGTGCAGACTACGCATCGCCAACTGCTTCGGTACTATCAGGACTATACTTATAGCAAGGCTGTCGGGATGCACGGGATGTTCGGATCGGACGAGTCCGGCTATCCTTTCCTGCCCTCGCGGCGTCTCGGCAAGGCAGAGCCGAGCGACCTGCGCCCTCTCGCCGCGGGCTTCTACGCCGACATCAAGAAAACGCTGGATGCAATGCTCACCGATGGCACCCTTGCCGCCGCGCAGCGCGTGACCGAACTACCAGAAGGCACGCCGCCAGACGAAATGCTGGCGGCCCTGTTTGCCTACATGGTCGAAGAAGAGGAAGCCAGCGGACGGGGCTGGCCGGCGATCACGCCAGAGCAGATGGGCAAGGCCGGTGCCGACTGGCACATTTTCCCCAACATGATCTTCTTGCAACAGCCCACGAGCCTTCTCGGCTATCGCTCGCGTCCCATGCCGGGCGATCCCGACAGATGCATCTATGACATCTATGCGCTTGAGCGTTACGCGCCGGGCACGGAGCCCAAAAATGTTCCCGTCCAGACCAGCGACGACCTTCTCAGCGTCAAGGACTGGGGCCTGATCCTAGTGCAGGATTTCGGCAACATGGCTGCGCTCCAAAGTGGCATGAAGTCTCGCGGTTTCCGCGGTGCGCGGCCAAACCCCAAACAGGAACGGACAGTGTCCCACTTCCACCGCGTACTGCATGATTTCATGGGGCTGGATACCTGACAATGCCGGATTGGGACGAAAGCGCCGACTTCGTCATCATCGGCAGTGGCGGTGGCGCATTCTGCGCGGCGATGCGGGTGATCGATGCGGGCCTAAAACCGCTGGTGCTGGAAAAGCAGGCGCGAGTCGGCGGTTCGACCGCAATGTCGGGGGGTGTGCTGTGGATACCCGCCAATCCTTTGCTGGCACGCGACGGCATCGCCGACAGCGTGGCGGACGCGCGCCGTTATCTTGGCGCTTTGCTGGGCGATCCCTCCGATCCGGGCACGAGCGCCGCGCGCCGGGATGCCTATCTGGAAACCGGCCCCCGGCTCATCGGTTATCTGCAAGACAAGGGCATTCCTTTCATCCGCTGCGTGGGCTGGTCCGACTATTACGACGATACCGATGGCGGGCTGGCAGAGGGCCGTTCGCTGGGCGTGGAACTGTTCGACCTGCGCCGTCTGGGCAGCTGGGCCGACAGGTTCCAGACCGGCCCCATGGTCTTGCCGCTCACAGCAAATGAAGCGGCCGGGGCCAGCTTGGCGATGCGGACGCTCGGCGGGCTGGCGACAGTGGCCAAACTCTATTTTCGTATAGCGCGGACCAAGCTGACAGGGGCACGGATTTGCGGCTTTGGAGCGGCGCTGCAGGGACGGATGCTCGAAGCAGCGTTGCGCCAAGGGCTAGACCTGCGCTGCGAAACGCCGGTCGAAGCGCTGGTCTGCGAGGACGGGCAGGTGCTCGGCGTTGTGGCACGAACTCCCGATGGAGTCCGGCGCATCAGGGCGAGCCGGGGCGTACTGATCAATGCCGGCGGTTTCGCCCGGAACCAGGATCTGCGCGAGAAGCATCATCCATTTCCGACCGATGCACACTGGAGCATCTCGAACAGCGGGGATACTGGCGAAATGATTGAGGACGCGATGAGCCTCGGCGCCGCGTTGCATGGTATGGACAGGGGTATCTGGCTGCCCGCCTCGCAGGCGCCGGATCGCCCGGCCCCATTCGTTCACTCGTTCGATACCGCCAAACCGCATTGCATATTCGTGGACCAGAATGGCGAAAGGTTCGCAGATGAATCCGCCTCCTACATGGAAATCGGCACCCGGATGAACGCGCGGCATGCCGAAACGGGCGAGCCATCGACCTGGGCCATTATCGATTCAACGCATCGGAAGCGATATTTTTGGGGCGATCAACCGCCGGGGAAAGTGCCTGACGCCTGGTTGGAATCGGGGTTTTTCATTCGCGGAGACACGATCGAGGAGCTTGCTGCAAAAACCGGTCTTCCGGTGGGCCGCCTGAAGGCGACTGTGGAGCGTTTTAATCGTTTTGCCCATGAAGGCATCGACGCGGATTTCCGGCGCGGAGCCAGGGCCTATGACCGCTTTCTGGGCGACCCCCGGAATAAGCCCAATCCTGTGCTGGGAGAGATCGCTGCGCCGCCGTTTTATGCCATCAAGCTGATTACCGGCGATGTCGGAACCTTCGGCGGTCTGGTCACGGACGAACATGGACGTGTGCTGACCAGCGCTGGCACGAACATCAAGGGGCTCTACGCCACAGGAAACTCCACCGCGTCAGTCTTTGGAGGCATTTACCCGGGCGCTGGCGGCAGTATTGGGGCCTCGTTCGTGTTTGGATTCAGGGCCGCCGAACACGCCATGGGACAGGTATCATGAAACAAATTGGACAAGTCGAAGGACAGGCAGCGTCCCGTCGGGATCCAGTCGGCTCGACACGGATGATCCGCAGCATCCGCAGTGCCGAACTATTGGCAGCTGATATTCGTCGGCGTATCCTCGAGCGCGACCTGCTGGAAAATGATGCGCTGCCACCTGAATCAGAACTTATGGCGCAATATGGCGTATCGCGCCCCACTCTTCGTGAAGCCCTATGCCTGCTTGAGGCAGAGAAACTGATAGTTGTCCGTCGCGGAGGGAAGGGCGGGGCTGTGATTCAGCAACCTAACCTGGGCGGTGCGGCGCGTCAGTTTGGGTTCGTGCTTAATTATCGAGGAGTTTCGCTGGGTGACGTCCATTGTGCCCGAATGTTGGTCGAGCCGCCTGCGCTGGCCAATCTCGCGTTGACGGCGACATCCGAACAAATTGCCGATCTCAGGCAGCAGTTGTCCGATGCTGCTGCGCTAATCGGGGATGAACATCAGCATCGCGTATCCCTGAGTGCGATCCGAGAGAAAATGGTTGAATTAACCGGCATGATAACCACCACAATGATCATGCATATGTTACAGGAAGTCATTGAACATCAAACGACCGGATTTCCAACAGATCGTAGCGCAAAGTTTCAAAAGCTCAGTCAGAAGGCGCACGAACACATGCTGCAAATCGTGGCGACCGGAAACGTCGAAAATGCCTCTTCATACTGGAGGGGTCATCTTTTGCAGGTCGAACGACACTGTGGTCCGCGAAATACCAAACAGCTGTTTAATAGCAGAACCTAGGCTTCGAGGCGGCCATCCAGCTTTGGCTTTGTCCCCCACCTGAAACTAGCCGGTAGCTCCATCAACTGATTGATTCACAAAGAAACCGACGCTCTTTGGTTTTTTTAGTCGGTGTAGGTTGGGTCTGGGCCTTCTGTAGGCCAAAGTGGTCGCTCCATCATAGGGAGCCGATACCTTGCCTAAGGAAAGTGGTGGTGCCGCTTAGGTGACTCGAACACCTGACCCCATCATTACGAATGATGTGCTCTACCGGCTGAGCTAAAGCGGCTGGACCATTGGGCGCTTGCGCCCCGGACAGGGCGGGCCTGTAGCCGGGGTGCGCGCGCTGCGCAAGAGGCTGTTGGCACTTCTCGCAAACCTGCGCGGCGGCCTTGCACAGGGCTGTGCGCAACGCTGCGATTGCCGCTTTCGCGCGCGCGGGCGCTGTGGCATGGAACAAAGCATGATCGCGCACCTCACTGGCACATTCGCGGATTTCGGCCCCGACTGGGCAGTGATCGACGTGGGCGGCGTCGGCTATCTGGTGCATTGCTCGGCCAAGACGCTGGGCGGACTGGGCACGCGCGGCGATGTCGTGACCCTGCACACCGAGCTGCAGGTCAGCGAAAACGACATGCGGCTGATCGGCTTTTCCAGCGCGGGCGAGCGCGAATGGTTCCGCCTGCTCACGGGCGTTCAGGGCGTGGGCAGCAAGATGGCACTTGCCGTGCTTTCCGCGCTCAGCAGCGAAGAACTGCAGCGCGCCTGCGCTGGCGGCGACCCGGCGATGGTGGCCCGCGCGCAAGGCGTTGGCCCCAAGCTGGCGGCACGGATTGTCAATGAATTGAAGGACAAGGCGGGCGGGCTGCCGACGGTGCCGGGCGGCGCGGGGCTGTCACTGGCACCGGCGGGATCAGTCAGCGCGGACGCGGTCTCGGCGCTGCAGAACCTCGGCTTCAAGCCCAACGTGGCAAGCGACGCCGTGGCTCGGGCGCTGGAGGAACTGGGGGAGGATGCCGGGCTGAACGAGCTTGTGCGGGTGGCTCTACGGAGGGCGGCGGGATAGCACGATGACCGATAACCCCCACCTCACCCCCCTGCGGCAACCCGAGGACGCCGATGCCGCGCTCAGGCCCAAGAGCCTTGCCGATTTCGTCGGGCAGGAGGCGGCGAAGGACAATCTTTCGGTGTTCATCCAGAGCGCGCGCAGCCGGCGCGAGGCGATGGATCATGTGCTGTTCTTCGGCCCGCCGGGCCTGGGAAAGACGACGCTGGCGCAGATCGTTGCTGCCGAGCTGGGCGTCGGCTTTCGTGCGACCTCCGGCCCGGTGATTGCCAAGTCAGGCGATCTTGCCGCGTTGCTCACCAACCTTGAGCCCGGAGATGTTCTATTCATCGATGAGATTCACCGGCTTAATCCGGTAGTCGAAGAAGTTCTCTATCCCGCGATGGAAGACCGCGCGCTTGATCTGATCATCGGCGAAGGCCCTTCGGCGCGCTCGGTGCGGATCGATCTGCCGCCGTTTACGCTGATCGGGGCAACGACGCGGCAGGGGTTGCTGACAACCCCGCTGCGCGATCGCTTCGGCATTCCCGTGCGGCTCAATTTCTACACCGTGGACGAGCTGGAATCCGTGGTCAGGCGCGGGGCGAGGCTGCTGGGCATCGGCATGGATGCTGGCGGCGCGCAGGAGATTGCGCGGCGCGCACGCGGCACGCCGCGCGTGGCCGGACGCCTGCTGCGCCGCGTGCGCGATTTTGCCCATGTCGCGGGGGAAAGCACAGTCACCCGCGCCCTCGCCGATGCATCACTCACGCGGCTGGAAGTCGACCGGCTGGGGCTCGACGCGATGGACCGGCGCTATCTCGCCATGATCGCCGACATCTACAAGGGCGGCCCGGTGGGCGTCGAAACGCTGGCTGCCGGCCTAGCCGAGCCGCGCGACACGATCGAGGATGTGGTCGAGCCTTACCTGATCCAGCTGGGGCTGGTGGCCCGCACTGCCCGCGGGCGCTGCCTCAACGATGCGGCCTGGCGCCACCTCGATCGGACGCCACCACAAGGCGGACAAACGGGCCTTTTCGATTCTCCTGAAGATTCCGGCAAATAGCGCACGCCAGACGCCTCACCGGCACTTCCCATTTTCTATTGCCGGGCTTTCAGTTTCATTCCGGGACAGTTCGCGGCGCAAGACCTGCAAACTGCAAAAAATCCCGATTTGGAGCGTCCCAAACAGGGTTAACAGGATTGCCGCATTAATAACTCTCTGCGTTTCTGATGGCATTGAAGCACGCCATTCCGGGAAGGCTCCCGGGAACGGGCATGGTTCACAGGGAACGAGAAGAGAGCAAAACTATGTCGGTACGTATGGCCCTCGCAAAGCTGTCTGCCTGTGCGGCAGGTGGTGCACTGATTGGCGGCGGCGCCGTCCATGTGGCGGAAACTCCCGCCCGTCAGGTGCAATACGTCAAGCACGTCAAGGCCGCGCCCCGCGTGGTCCAGAAGCGCCGGGTCATTGCCCATCGCGCCGTGGCCGCGCCGCGCCAGATCCGTCGCGCTCGCCGCATTGTCACCCGCACGATGAGCTGCGCTCCGGCCCAGCCGATGGCCATGGCACCCATGCCCGCACCATACATGCCGCCCTTGCCGCCGATGCCAGTGAGCTCGTCGGGTGGCGGCGGCGCGGTCGTGGTTGGCGGCGGCGGTTTCGGCGGCGGCTTTGGCGGAGGCTTCTTCGGCGGCTTCTTCGGCGGGAGCAGCGGCGGCGGCGGTAGTGTAGTTGTCTCTTCGACCTCTACCGGTTCGTCCTCGACCTCAGGCGGATCGACCTCGACCTCGGGCGGCTCAACTTCGACGGGCGGCAGCTCCACCAGCTCGGGTAACATCAGCACTTCGACGTCGACCAGCTCCGGCAACGTCTCGACCAGCTCGGGCAACGTATCCACCAGCTCCGGCAATGTTTCGACCAGCACCGGCGGCAGCTCGAGCTCGTCCTCGTCTTCCAGTTCATCCTCCTCGTCTTCAAGCTCGTCCTCGTCGTCGAGCTCGTCGGGGGGCAGCGGCTCGACGGGCGGCAAGGATGACCATCACGGCCATCATGGCGGCTCGTCGGGTTCCAGCGGTTCTTCGGGTTCGAGTGGTTCTTCCGGATCCAGCGGTTCGTCGGGTTCCTCGGGATCGTCGGGATCGTCGTCGAGCAGCAGCTCAAGTTCGTCGTCTTCGTCGAGCTCGACATCGAGCGGCTCTTCCGGCTCGACCGGTTCCTCGGGCTCGACCGGCTCGTCGGGTTCCACCGGCTCGTCGGGCAGCTCGAGCACGAGCGGTTCCAGCTCGACCAGCTCCAGTTCTTCAACCTCGTCGGGCTCTTCGGGTTCGACCAGCACCAGTTCGACGGGCGGAACGCCGGTTCCTGCCCCGCCGATGCTCCTGCTCTTCGGCGCGGCCGCCGCAACCCTGGTTGGTCGCCGTCGCAAGAAACAGGCAGCCTGATTGCCTACTCCCTGAAAAAAAGTGGCAACAGTCAAAGGGCGGTCCGCAAGGGCCGCCCTTTTCCTATGATCAGTCAGCGCGCCAGCGGGCGATGAAAAAGCCGTCCAGCCCGCCCACGTCGGCCAGCATGGCGGGATCAGTGCGCAGCCAGCCGTCCGCGCCGGGAGCAATGCCCGCAGGCAATTCTGCTGAAGTGATCGGATCGGCGGACATCGGCACAGCTGCCACCTGCCCTTCGCCTTCCTCGCGCTCGAGCGAACAGACCGCATAGACCAACCGCCCGCCCGGCTTCACCCAGCGCGCAGCCCGCGCCAGCAACTGCGACTGCAGTTCAGCCATTTCGCCGATGTGGCGGGGGGAGATGCGATGCAGCACATCGGGATGGCGGCGGCACGTGCCTGTCGCAGTGCACGGCGCATCCAGCAGTACGGCATCGAACTGGCGATCGGGTTCCCAGTCCATCGCATCGGCCTGAACCAGATCGGCTGCCAATTGCGTGCGCTCCAGATTCTGGCGCATCCGGTCCAGCCGCTTGGCGCTGGCATCGAGCGCAGTCACCTGCCAGCCCATGGCAGCCAGCTGCATTGTCTTGCCGCCCGGCGCGGCGCAAAGGTCAAGCACGGTCCTGCCTTCGCCTGCCCCCAGCAGCCGCGCAGGCAGGCTGGCGGCAATATCCTGCACCCACCAGGCACCATCCCTGAAACCGTCAAGCCGTTCAACGGCCTGCCCGCGCGGCAGGCGCACATGGCCCGGCATCAGCGACATGCCGCCAAGACGCTCAGCCCAGATCGCCGTTTCGTCCGCGTCTTTAAGCACAAGGTCGAGCGGCGGCGGCAGCGCCAATGCGGCTGCAATTGCGCCGGATCGCGCACCCCAGCGTTCGGCGACACCTTCCGGCAGACTGGGCGCGGCAGGCAGGCTCACCTCACGCTTGACCAGCGTGGAGAACACCCCGTGCGCCAGCCGGCGCGGTCCTCCGGCCAGCAATGGCAGGCCAGTGGCAATCACGGCATGCGGCGGGGTTTCCAGCCGCAACCAGCCTGCCAGCATCAGCCGCAGCGCGCTGCGCGCCTTGGCATCCTCGGGCAGCGCGGTGTGGGTCGCGCTGTCAATCAGCGCATCGAGATCGCCCATCCAGCGCAGCGCCTCTCCTGCCAGTGCGCGCGCCAGCGCCCGGTCGGCATCGCCGCGAATGCCTTGCAGCGCATTGGGGCCGGCCTGCTCCAGCGTCTCGCCCCGGCGCAGCACGGCATCAAGCAGGCGCAGCGCGGCCTTGCGGGCGGGAAGTCCGGGAATGTCCATGGAGGCGCCCTATCCGCGATTGCAATGAAGCGCCAGCGCGCCCATTTAACCTGCATGACCAAGCGCGCCACCAAACGACCAGCCCAGTTCACCAAGCCTGCGCACTGGAGCAACGAACCCGCGCCCAAGCCTGCGGTGCCCAAGGCTGATGAAGAAGCGCTTTCGCCCACGCGGTATGGCGACTGGGTGCACAAAGGGATTGCAGTCGATTTCTAACGGGAAAGCCGCTCCCCTCAAGTGGAGGGGGAGTTTACGGCAATATATCGATCACCGCCCCATCCGGCACGGCCTCCCACAGCGCCGCAATTTCCTCGTTCGACACGGCAATGCACCCATCGGTCCAGTCGCCCGGCACTCTGCCGGCAGGCCAGTCATTCGGCTGGCCGTGGATGAAAATCAGACCGCCCGGACTGCGCCCCTGCGCCGCCGCATAGGCGCGGTCCTGCGCATTGGGATAGGTGATGTGCAATGAGAGGGTATAGCTCGAATTCGGGTTGCCATAGTCGATCGAATAGCGCCCCTCGGGCGTGCGCTCGTCACCCTGGAAATGCTTGTGGCCTTGGGGTGCATCGCCCAGCTGGATGCCCTCAATCGTGTGGACCAGCCGCCCGGCCGAATAGAGCTGCATCGCGCGCGCCGATTTCTCGACGCGGATGTAGTCGATTTCGGGAAGTTTTAGCGGCGCCTCTGCCGCCGCCGCGCCAGTCATCAATGTCAGGACGAGCGGGGCGAGGCGAGTGAGCTGCATGGTCAGTCCACGAAAGGATCGGTCACCAGGATGGTATCCTCGCGCTCGGGGCTGGTCGAGACCAAAGCGACGGGTGTCTGGATAAGTTCCTGCACGCGCTGGATGTATTTCACCGCCTGGGCAGGCAGATCCGCCCATGAGCGCGCGCCTGCCGTAGTTCCATTCCAGCCAGGCATTTCCTCGTAGACCGGCTCCACGGCGGCCTGATCAGCGGCATGGCTCGGCAAGTGATCGATCAGATTGCCGTTCAACCTGTAGCCAGTGCAGATCTTCACGGTTTCCATCCCGTCGAGCACGTCGATCTTGGTCAGCGCAATGCCAGTGACGCCGGAAATCGCGCAGGACTGGCGCACCAGCACGGCGTCGAACCAGCCGCAGCGGCGCTTGCGGCCGGTGACCGTGCCGAATTCATGGCCGCGTTCACCAAGCCGTTGGCCGGTCTCGTCTTCCAGTTCGGTCGGGAAAGGCCCGGAACCGACGCGGGTGGTATAGGCCTTGACGATACCGAGGACGAAGCCGGTGGCATTGGGACCAAGCCCTGATCCGCTTGCTGCGGTGCCCGAGACCGTGTTCGAACTGGTGACGAAGGGATAGGTGCCGTGATCGACATCCAGCAGCACGCCTTGCGCGCCTTCGAACAGGATGCGGCTGCCTTTCTTGCGCACTTCGTTGAGCCGCTTCCACACCGGCTCGACATATTGCAGCACGAAAGGCGCGATCTCACGCAGTTCTGCAAGCAATGCCGCACGGTCTACCGGCGGCTGGCCGAAACCGGCGCGCAGCGCGTCGTGATGGGCACAGAGGCGGTCTAGCTGCGGCTCCAGCGCATTGAGGTGCGCCAGATCGCAGACCCGGATCGCGCGGCGGCCGACCTTGTCTTCATAGGCCGGGCCGATCCCGCGTCCGGTTGTACCGATCTTACCGGCGCCCGCGGCGGCCTCCCGCAGTCCGTCGAGCTCACGGTGAATCGGCAGGATCAGAGGGCAATTGTCGGCAATCGCGAAGTTCTCGGTCGTGATCGAGACGCCTTGTGCTTCCAGCTTGGCGATCTCTTCCTGCAGATGCCAGGGGTCGAGCACCACGCCATTGCCAATCACCGACAATGTGCCGCGCACGATGCCTGAGGGCAGGAGGCTCAGCTTGTAGGTCTGATCGCCAACAACGAGGGTATGCCCCGCATTGTGCCCGCCCTGAAAACGCACCACTGCGTCCGCCCGACTGGCCAGCCAGTCGACGATCTTGCCTTTGCCCTCATCGCCCCACTGAGCGCCGATGACAGTTACGTTGGCCATGGGTACGCGTCTCCACCTGCCAGGTGGATCCCTCACGCCCTTCGACAGGGCTCGGCGCGGGGACGGGCCAGTTGGACCGCTAAGGTCCGAAATGCGCTGCGCCCCTAGATCGGAGCGCGGCGCCGAGTCAAGGCCCCCTTAGGTCTTCTGCTGCTGCTCCACCACCCGCAAATGCAGCTCGCGCAGTTGCTTCGGCTCGGCCGGGCTCGGCGCGCCCATCAGCAGGTCTTCGGCGCGCTGGTTCATCGGGAACAGGGTGATTTCGCGCAGGTTCTGCACGCCGCACAGCAGCATCACCATGCGGTCCACACCCGCCGCCATGCCGCCGT
>Ga0075370_10000924_pt1 | contig 12060 bp, 12 predicted proteins | sample EndMethybrTD3035_FD_71398 | JGI IMG/M metagenome (GOLD analysis project Ga0075370, IMG submission 71398) | Populus endosphere microbial communities from Tennessee, USA - Endosphere MetaG P. TD hybrid TD303-5 | ecosystem: Host-associated > Plants > Roots > Endosphere | place: USA: Tennessee... | reverse complement strand
ACAAAATCTTCTGGGAAGAGTCGGGTCTCTTGAACCATTTTGCGAATCGATTGCGACTTGCGGTTGCGCCTCATTCGAATGGGAATGGAGCCTGCTGAATGGGCTTCGAGTTTAAGCATCCTTCAAATCCTTTCTCTGACATTCATTCAATAGACTTCTTTCGAAATTTCATTCGGCGCATAAATCACGTCTTTTGGCAGATTTTTGTTTTCGATTCAGAGCCTACCCGTTCGGGTATGTCTCTTTTCTCAAACCAAAAATATGCAGAAAACCCATGATTTCTGCATCCTAAGCAAATTTCGAAAGAAGTCTAATTTTTTGAATCAATTTTCTTGAACCATCTCTGGAACCTATGGCAACCTAACTTTAAGCGCGTCTCTAGAATATTTTAGGAGGATAAATGTTGCAAGGATACGAAGAATTTTCTGAAAGTCAAATCAAAATCTTGGAACATTTCGTAACGAATACGTCTAGCAATGTTTTCGTTTTGCGGAATCTTCCTGAAGTGCTCAAAGGGGCTCTTTTTTCCCGTTACTCACGTTCGACCTTAGGGCTTCGATCCCTTCTCCTGAAAGAATTCATTTTGAATGAGGACACGGCGTTTTCTTCTATTGCAGGAAAGTATGGCGATAGCGATTCAGCGAGCCAAATGATCGCGATTCAAAAGGCGCAAAACTTCTACGACCGGATCTTGGACGGCTATGGCGACGATTCGATTGGAGAATTGGGAGGAGCGCATCTGGCCATTGAAAACGTGTCCATGCTGGCCGCTAAAGTGATCGAAGATCAGCGGATCGGTGGATCTCCTCTAGAAAAATCGACCCGGTATATCTACTTCGATCAAAAAGTAAATGGGGAGTATTTATTCTACCAAGAACCGATTCTTATGACATCGGCTTATAGAGAGCTCTATCTTAAAACTTGCAACATGCTATTCGATACCTACAGCAAGTTAATCCCTGGGTTGACGGTTCAAATCGAACAAGGATTCCCAAAAGAGTCTACTATTTCCAAGGCTGCCTATACAGCCGCTTTGCGGGCCAAAGTTCTAGACTGCCTGAGAGGGCTTCTTCCTGCAAGCGCGATGACGAACATGGGCGTCTTTGGAAACGGAAGGTTTTATGAGACGCTGATTCAAAAACTCAATTGCCATAATTTGGCCGAAATGCAGGAAATAGGTAAAAAAACCCATCAAGAACTGACTAAAGTGATTCCTTCTTTTATTCGAAGAGCGGATCCTTCCCACAGACATCAACAGGCTTATGCGCAATTTTTAGAAGGAATGCAAAGCGATCTCCATCAATTCGCCGCACAGAATGTAACCCAGATTGAGCCCTTTATTTCGCCTACTGTAAGATTGTCTACTTATGATCCTGACTCGGTTCCCAAAGTGGCTGCAGCGCTTCTCTTTCAATGCACTAAGGGCGGCTTGGTAGAGCTGACAGACTATTGCAAGCAGATGCCCGAAGAGGAAATGGCCCGACTTCTTGAAACTGCCTGTTCTTCGAGAGAAAATCGGCGCCATAAATCGCCGCGCGCCCTGGAACATGCGCAGTTTACATTTGAAATCCTCGCCGATTTCGGCGTCTATCGCGATTTGCACCGGCATCGAATGTTGACTCAAGAACGACAATTGCTGACTTGCGATTACGGTTATTATACTCCGCCTGAAATTATCGGCACCGAAATGCAAAAAGAATACGATGAAGCGATGGCGGCCGCCAAAAATGCGTATGATACGATTTCCTCCGAATTTCCAGAGGAGGCCCAGTATGCAGTGCCGATGGCCTACAATGTCCATTGGTATTTTCATGTGAATTTGAGAGCTCTCCAATGGCTTTGCGAACTGCGCTCGCAAGCGGCAGGCCACCCAACTTATCGTTTTATCGCACAAGAAATGGCTCGCCAAGTGAGCCAGGCCATTCCCGCTTATGAAAGATTCTTCAAATTCGTCGATTTCGAAGGCTACGAACTAGGTCGTCTGGGTGCAGAAATCCGTCAGGAAGAAAAACTCAAGTCGCGGAGCTAGACGCTGTTTCACTTTTGTTTTCGTCTTCCGGTAATTCATCTTTTAATTGCCTCAGCAATAACAAGCCTTCCGGAGGAATGGAAAAAAGAGCAGGCTCCTGTTTAACCGCCACTGGCAATGCGATTTGACCTTTGGTTAGGTATCTTACATAGTGAGTAGATAGCGCTTTCTTCAAGTCGCAAATCATCGTTTTATCGCTAGGATTGATCTGGACTACATGACCATGATCCGATTCATAAACGGGTTTATAACCTGCCGCTGTCTTTTGGACAGCCCAAGGGATATCTAGTTCAAATCCTTGATAAGAAATTTTTACACAGAACTCAGTTGCCATTTTTTCTCCCTATTTTTTTTCTCTCTTTAACGAGATAATTTATATCCGATTGCGAGAATCGTAAAAGGTAAAAGGCAGTTTTTTAAAAATTTCCAACTTTCTTCCAAAAGAATTTGACGTTCGTTGTGAAGAGATTCTAGTTGATCGTTAAAACGAATGAATTTTTCTAGATCGGCTGTTGCTTTTGTGCGGATTTGTCTAATTCTTTCTATCGACTTATCGTCAAAATGACTGTAGGAAGGAGAATGGGTTTGATTGAGACGGTCGGTCCAAAATTCAATCAGTTCAGGATCCACCGAAGAATGGGACTGTTGTTTCATCAGAATGTGAAAACGGTTTAGATCGCTTTGAAGGCATTGGATTGAATGAATGGTTTCTTCGGGGGTTTCAAATTTAGTGGAAATGGGGCTAGTCAAAAAAAGCCTGAATTTTTCGAGGAATTTAAGAATTTTTAAAATATTTGTAAATGTCTTGTGTGCACACGGGGAGCAAATAGCGGTAAAATTTTTTTTTGGACTGTTTGTGAAAGGGAGCGGCCTCAGACGAAATCTTAGAGGAAATATTCTTCGGTTTTTGAGATGATAAAGACATGTTCCGACTCAAGACCGATTTTCAACCTTCCGGCGATCAACCCGAGGCGATCCAGAACTTAGTTTCTGGAGTTAAAAGCCGCAAAAAAGCTCAAGTTTTATTGGGGGTTACGGGGTCGGGAAAAACTTTTACGATGGCTAATATTATCCAGCAAGCTTCTAAGCCTGCTTTGATTTTGGCCCACAATAAAACTCTGGCCGCACAGCTCTATCAAGAGTTCAAAAATTTTTTCCCAGAGAATGCGGTCGAGTATTTCGTTTCTTATTACGATTATTATCAGCCTGAAGCCTATATCGCCCGAACCGATACCTATATAGAAAAAGATATGGCGATCAACGACCGGATTGAGAAAATGCGCCTGAGCGCTACCCGGTCGCTCATTGAACGGCCTGATGTGATCATTGTTTCTTCTGTCTCCTGCATCTATGGCTTGGGAACCCCCGAATACTATAGCCAGATGGTCCTTTACTTGGCTGCCAATCAGCAAGTGAGGCGGGACGATATTCTTCTTCATTTAGTGGAGCTCCATTACAAAAGGAGCGAATATGATTTAGTCCGGGCCACCTTCCGGGCTCGAGGCGATGTATTAGAAATTGTCCCCGCTTATGAGGACGATGTGGCTTATCGGGTCGAATTTTTCGGCGATACCATTGAGCGGCTCAGCGAAATCGATCCTATCACAGGAAAAGTAAGGCGGAGATTGGAAAAAATCTCCATTTTCCCAGGATCCCACTATGTAACGCCAGAAAACGTCCGTTTTACGGCGATTGGAACGATCCGGGAAGAATTGAAAGATCGGATCGCCCTTTTTGAGAAAGAAAACCGGCTGATAGAAGCTCAACGGATTAAAGAAAGGACGAACTACGATTTAGAAATGATCCGTGAGATCGGATTTTGCAAAGGGATTGAAAACTATTCCCGCCATTTCAGCGGAAGGTTTCCAGGGCAGCCCCCTCCCTGCTTAATTGATTATTTCCCCGAAGATTTTCTCTTTTTTATCGATGAATCCCATCAAACGCTTCCTCAGCTGCATGCAATGTACAATGGGGATCGCTCCCGCAAACAAGCGTTGATTGAATTTGGCTTCCGCCTCCCATCCGCCTTTGACAACCGTCCTTTGAAATTCGAAGAGACTTACACTAAATTCCGACAAGTGATCTATGTATCCGCTACCCCGGGACAATGGGAAATTGAACAGGCAGAAGGAGATGTGGTCCAGCAAATCATCCGGCCTACCGGGCTTCTCGATCCTGAAATTGAAGTCAGGCCCGCCTCAGGCCAGGTTGACGATTGCTTGGAAGAAATCCGTAAAGAATCTGAATTAGGCGGACGCATCCTCGTCAGTACGCTCACTAAAAAACTCTCCGAAGATCTATCTAAATATCTCAATGAGATCGGAGTAAAAGCAAAATACCTCCATTCTGACATAGACACCCTCGAACGAATGAGAATCCTCAAATCGCTCCGCTTAGGGGAATTCGATGTCCTAGTCGGAATCAACCTTCTTAGGGAGGGACTGGATCTCCCAGAGGTTTCTCTGGTCGTCATCTTAGACGCTGACAAAGAAGGGTTTCTCCGATCAGAAACCGCCTTGATTCAAACTTGCGGACGGGCCGCCCGCAATGTACGAGGCCACGTCATTCTCTATGCAGACAAAGAAACCAAGGGCATTCAAAATACGATTGCAATCACCAAAAACCGACGAGAGATCCAACGTTTATACAATGAAGAACATGGCATTGTTCCCAGAAGTGTTAAGCGAGAGCAAATTTCTTCTCTCGAAGATAGCTTTGGTTTTGATGAAAAAACTCCTGAAGTCCCTTCAGCAACCCAAAAAGTTTCTCTCGAAATCTCTGATATCGAGTCTAAAATCAAAGATTGCGCGATAGAAATGCGCAATGCGGCTAAAGAACTACGGTTTGAAGATGCAGCCCGCGCCCGCGACCTCATGCGCTACTACCAAAACCTCGAAATGCTCAAAGCCGATTCTGACTAACTACAGAATTTCCTTGCACGGCCCCTCGATTTTCACTTTTTTTAAGCGGGAGGTATGCCCGCTGACGATTGTAATTTGCGATTGGGAAATATCTAAAACTTCGGCCAAAAAGGAAATCAGTTCTTCATTGACCCGGCCTTTTTCGGGAATCCCCCGAATCCGAATGCGCCATATTCCTTCCTCCTTGCCGATAATTTGGTTTTTTTTAGCGTTCGGAGTCACTTTGATGAAAAGCACAGTAATCATGAGAACATCCGATAGTTTTGTTTTTTAGATTAATTATTTTTTTGCCAAAAATAAATAAAGAAATAAGCTCTCCAATCTTTGTAAATCGGAAGTGTTTTAGGACGCAAATGACTTCTTCAATCCATTCCTATAAAGGGGCAGCCGAAATCTTTTTTATCCCTGGCGATACGCTGAATGTAACAATCTTCACAGACAAGTTGTATATGCGCTCTGTGCAATCCTCAGATCTTAATGTTTACGCGGCTCTTTATGGCGACCCAGAAGTGATGGCGAAATTTTTTGACGGAGAGCCGAAGTCAAGGGAATATGTACAAAACCGGATCGAAAATATTTGGACCAAACGCTGGAAAGAATACGATCCTTATAATTCATTTGCTGTTTTTGATCGGACTTCCCGTGAGTTTTTAGGGGTGATTACTTTGGGCCACAGCGGCCATCCGGGTGAATCTGAATTGGTAGGGATCGCAAAAAAAGAATTTTGGAATCGGGGTCTAGCCACTGAGGCTTTACATGCGATTGTGAAAGAATATGCGCCGGCTACTCTTCGAGAAGGATACCTCCTTGATGGAAAACCTCTTGCAAAGATCCTTGCTACAGCAAGAGTCGACAACGAAGCTTCTATTAAGCTTTTAGATCGTTTGGGAATGGAGCTTCAGAAGACAGATGAAAAATTCGGGGCGCTCCGCCATCATTATTCCATCAACCTTTCTCAGCTTGAGGCTATCACAGCGCAAAAAGCGGCGAATGAATTTAAAAAATCCGAATCTAATTAGGCATCGATAACTGCCTAAGGCTCTAAAAATAAATAGAGGTCTCTATTTTTTTTTCAATACAATCTGTAGAATCCCGTGCATGAAGCTGGCGATTGTGGATCCTGTTGGAAATCCCGGAGGAGGCTCTCGTTATTTGGGGGCCCTCGTCCCTCATTTATTGGAGTTGCGTCCCGATTTAAAGATCACTTTTTTTGGCAATTCCATCAGCATTGACCGAGAACGGCTGCAGACTGAATGGAAAGAAGTGAAGATCAAAAATCTTTCTTCTCTTTGGCTCTCCAATCGCCCTTTTTGGAACATACCTGGCGCGAAGCAGGCTATTAAACTCTTTCAGCAAAGGATTTGTTCCCCTTTGACCTGGATTCCTTACTTTTTTTCCGGCTCTGTCCATAAGGAATTAGAATCTAAAATTAAAGGATTCGACCTGGCTTTCTTTCCTTGGCCTTTTTTTCTGACTTTTCCAAAATTATCCTGTCCTTCAGTGGCTGTGTTTCACGATTTCAATTTCAAATACTATTTTTCGGGGCAAGGGTTTTCTCCTTATAATTTAGATTTCTTAGATCGGGAAATTCCTGTCTGGTTAAAAAATTGCCTCCCCGTCGTTTCGACTAATTTTATCCGGAGTGAGTTGGAGAAATTTTATCCGGATGCAGTTCTGAAGACAAAAGTAATACATCTAGGGCCTATGGGATATTCGGGGGGATTTCTGGCGCTGCCTGACCGTTCAGCAGCGCGTCTATTTCTGGATCGAAGGGGACTTCCGGCGGAATACATTCTTTATCCCACTAATATAAGCCCGCATAAAAATTTAGGTCCGCTCTATTCCGCGATGTACTTGCTGAGGCAAAAAGGCTGGAAAATTCCTTTAATCTTAGCAGGATATGGAACTGAGAATCTAAGCGGCCGCGCTCATCCTTTAGGAATGATCAGAGATTTAGAGAGAAAAGAAATTTTAGGGTTGGGGTATGTTTCCAATGAGGAAATCGATGCTTTGATCCAGTGTGCGCGAATCGTGATCAATACTTCTTTATATGAAGCAGGGAATGGCTCGGGTTTAGACGCTTGGGGCAAAGGGGTTCCAGTGGCCATGTCCGATATTCCCGCTTTTCGGGAACATGTTGAAGTGCAAGGGGTCAAAGCCAAATTGTTCGACCCGAGATCGCCGCAAAGTATTGCCGATCAATTGGAAAGCATTCTCAAAGATCCTGATGCCGCTGAAAAAGATGCAAAAGCCTCTTTGGAGGCCATTTCGAACTGGTCTTGGAAAAGAACAGCTGGACTCTATCTGCAAACATTCGAGGAAGCGATGAAAAAACATGTTTAAAATTCCCGTGTATCAACCTTATTTGACGGGGAACATAAAAAAGTATGTGAATGATTGTCTTGATTCGAGTTGGATTTCCTCAAAGGGAAAATATATTTCCCTGTTTGAAGAGGCTTTTAAAAAATACATAGGTTCTGACTATGCAGTAGGCGTTTGCAACGGAACTGTCGCTCTCCACTTAGCCTTGGTCGCGTTAGGGATCGGTCCTGGAGATGAAGTGATCGTGCCTGCTTTAACTTATGTCGCTTCAGCCAATGCGATTGCCTACACAGGAGCCATTCCCGTATTTGTCGATTCGCGGGAAGATTCTTGGCAAATGGATCCTGAAGAGGTGCAGAAAAAAATTTCTTCCCGAACGAAAGCTGTTATGGCGGTACATTTGTATGGGCATCCTTGCGATTTAGACCCTTTAGTTGCGTTATGCCGCTTGAATGGCCTTTATCTGATTGAAGATTGCGCTGAGGCCTTTGGAAGTTGTTACAAGGGGCGACATGTAGGAACCGCGGGCGATGTGGGAACTTTTAGTTTTTTTGGGAACAAGACAATCACTACGGGTGAAGGCGGGATGGTTGTTTGTCAAGACAGCTCCCTTTACGAAAAACTTCAATTGTACAAAGGGCAAGGTGTTTCTTCCTCGTGGAACTACTGGCATGAAGTCATAGGCTACAATTATCGGATGACGAATATCTGTGCAGCGATTGGTTTGTCTCAAATCGAAATCGCAGATCAAATCTTGGAACGAAAACTAAGAATTGCCAAGTCGTATGAAGAAAAACTGCAAGGTTTGCCGATTTCTTTCCATAAACCGATAGGCGATGTATCTCATTCTTATTGGATGTGTTCGATCCTCACCCATGAAAAAAATATAAGAGATAAATTAAGAGAATTTCTCGCATCCTACGGAGTCGAAACCCGTCCCTTTTTCTATCCTGTCCACCATCTTCCCATGTACAAAAAAGAAAGCGAATCTTATCCAGGCGCAGAAGACCTGTCTGGCCGAGGGATCAATTTGCCGAGCTATCCAGAATTGTCCGAGCTAAATGTTCAGATGATTTGTGATCTGATTCAGGAGTTTTATTTATGCAGCAAACATTGCTGTTTTTCGGATGCGGTGGACATAGCCGCAGCGCCGCAGATATCTACTTAGAAAAATATCCCGAAAATAAACTCATCTTCATCGATGAGAACGCTTCTCCCCAAGAAACGATTTTTGGATTTCCGGTTTTGCGCAGCCATCCTCTCGTTCATCCTTATTTTTTAGCGATCGGAGACAATGTAAAACGGCTTTACATGGTTCAAAAAGTTGGAAAGGAGGGGCTTGTTTCGATCCTTTCCTCTAAAGCCCATTTTGGCAAAGAATCCTCCGTCGGCAAAGGTTGTTTCATTGGAAATAATGTCCATATTGGACCCAAAGCTCAGATTGGACTCAATACCATTGTGAACAATGGGGCTATTATCGAGCATGAAGTGCAAATTGGGAATCATTGCCACATAGGGCCTAGGGCTGTTATTTCCGGTAGGTCCACTATCGGCGACCTAAGCTTTATCGGAGTCGGGGCGGTTGTGAAAGACCAAGTCCAGATTTGTTCCAACGTGATTGTCGGAGCCGGAGCTGTTGTAGTTTCTACTATTGACATTCCTGGCGTCTATGTGGGATGTCCTGCAAAAAAACTAAGAGATTTGTCTAGTAATGAAAAATTCCAATCCTTTGCTTGATAAGAAAAGTTTTTCCAAGTAACTTTTCGTTCCATAATTACCGAAGGAGGAGCTATGCGTATTTGTGTTCCAGGAGGCGCTGGCTATGTTGGATCTAGATTGGTTCCCGAATTGTTGAAGAAAGGACATGAAGTAGTCGTACTCGATCTCTATTTGTATGGCGATGATTTGTTCCGAAATGAAAAAAACAATCCAAAATTGGTAGAAATCAAAGCGGACATCCGTGATTTCAAAGCGGTTGATCGAGCTTTAAAAGGCTGCGATGCGGTGATCCATCTAGCATGTATTTCCAACGATCCCAGCTTCGAACTGAACCCAGAATTGGGCAAATCGATCAATTTGGATGCATTCGAGCCCTTTGTCAAGCTGGCCAAGCAACATAAAATCAAGCGTTTTATCTACGCCTCTTCTTCTTCTGTCTATGGTGTCAAAGAAGAACCCAATGTGACTGAAGAAATGTCGCTCGAACCGTTGACCGATTATTCGAGATTCAAAGCCGATTGTGAGAAAATTCTATTAAAATATGTCTCCGATGATTTTATTTGCACCATCTTGAGACCCGCGACAGTTTGCGGCTACGCCCCTAGGCAACGGCTCGATGTCGTGGTGAACATCTTAACCAATTTGGCCTACAATACCGGTAAGGTGAAGGTCTTGGGCGGAGAGCAGATGCGCCCGAACATCCACATCGAAGATATGGTGCGCGCTTATCTTCATGTCCTTGAGTCTCCCAAAGAAAAAATCCAAGGGGAAATTTTCAACGTCGGATATCACAACCATACTGTCTTGCAGCTTGGCAAAATGATCCAGCAAATCGTTGGGAAAAAAAGAGCTGTGGAACTGGTTGTCGAGCCCACGAACGACAATCGCTCTTACCATGTATCTTCGGCCAAAATAGCAAAAAAACTTGGATTTCAACCGAAACATACGATCGAAAATGCAGTTGAAGACCTTGTAGAAGCTTTTGAAAAAGGAAAACTTCCCGATTCCATGAGCGACAGTCGTTACGTAAATATCAAAACAATGAAAGCAGTGAACCTCCAATAAGATGAAAACTTTAGTCACTGGCGGCGCTGGTTTTATCGGCAGCCATTTAACCGATCTTCTTCTTTCAAAAGGACACAGTGTAACCGTCCTTGATAATCTCTGCGGCGGTTGGATGAAAAATCTCAGCCAAGCGCAAAAAAGCCCCCATTTTAAATTTGTTCATGCAGATATTCGGGACCCTAAAACTTTAGAAGGACATTTTGAAGGGGTGGATTGGGTTTTTCATTTAGCCGCCCTGGCTGATATCGTCCCCTCAATTGAAAAACCCCGCGACTATTTCGAAACGAATGTCGATGGGACTTTTAATGTGCTGGAGGCTTCGAAAAAAGCCAATGTGAAGCGGTTCCTTTACTCCGCTTCTTCCTCTTGTTATGGAATCCCAGCCCAATATCCTACCCCGGAAAACACTCCTTCTTCGCCGCAATATCCTTATGCCCTGACGAAATATCTGGGAGAACAGCTCGTCCTTCATTGGGCGCAAATTTACAAGCTCCCTGCTCTTTCGCTCCGTCTTTTCAATGTTTTCGGTCCTCGTTCCCGCACTACGGGCGTTTATGGCGCTGTTTTTGGTGTATTTCTTGCCCAAAAACTCCATGGCAAACCGTTTACTGTCGTCGGAGATGGGAACCAAACCCGCGATTTCACGTTTGTTGCCGATATCGCCGATGCTTTCTATACGGCGGCCCAATCCAACCTTTCGAATGACTTTTTCAACGTGGGCAGCTCCGGCCATTACAGCGTCAATCGCCTTGTAGAACTTCTGGGCGGCCCAATCACTTACATTCCTAAACGTCCTGGGGAACCTGATTGCACTTTTGCCGACGTTTCAAAAATTCGGCAAAAACTAAACTGGAACTCGAAAGTCTCCTTCGAAGAAGGAGTCCGGAGAATCTTGGAAAAAATCGATGATTTCCGCGACGCCCCTCTTTGGGAGCCAAAATCCATTCAAGAAGCTACAAAAACTTGGTTTCAATACCTGCAAAAATAGGAATCCTATGTTTTCTGCCCGTTTTCAAGAGTTGAAACTTGCCTTAGAATCTTGCGTCTACACGCATAAGGAAGGATCAATCAAAGAAACGGAGGCTTTTCATTCCGCTATCAGAATGATCCAAGCAACAGCTCAGAACCAGGGAATCGTTTATGTGATTGGAAATGGCGGGAGCGCCGGTATTGCCTCTCACTTCAGTAACGATCTGATGAAAGCTTTGCGGATCCCTTCCCAGACTCTTTACGATTCCAACTTGATGACCTGTTTGGCCAATGACATTGGGTACGAAAATGTTTTCAGCTATCCATTAGAAAAATTTCTTAAGCCTTCCGATCTCCTAGTGGCGATCAGCAGTTCAGGAAAATCCCCCAATATTTTGAATGGGGTCCAGGTAGCGCTTTCACGGAAAACCCCGCTGATTACGCTGAGTGGATTTTTAGAGGGGAATCCTCTGCGCAAATTAGGAGATCTCAATTTTTGGGTGGACCGATGCGATTACGGTTTAGTAGAAACGGCCCATTTTTTCTTATTGCATACGATCGTCGATCTTTGGAACAAGCCGGCTTCAAAAACGGCTGACTACACACATATTCTTAGGGAAGCCCAAGCAAAACAAGATCCTGCTTATACAAAAGGGGGGTGAGTTTATGCAGCACCCTCTTAGTTTTCCTCGGATTGTTTTCTGAAAATTACCTCATGGCATTTTAATAAAAAATGAGGTTTTTTGAGGTATAAACGATAATTATATTGCCCGAGAAATGATTCCAAGTCTTGAAAAGTATAGTGGTCTTTATACATATCATCAAAATGCACTTCTAATTGAATGCTATCGATCAGGTTATTTTTTAATAGATTTTTGCAGCCATTCAAGCACTTAAGCTCATACCCTTCGGCATCTATTTTCAAAATATGAATTCTATCGATCGAATGTTCTTTTGCGTATTCATCCAATGGTTTTATTTGGACCTCGGAGGAAGACAAAACTAATTCTGTCGGTTTTACACCCAAAGTTTTGC
>Ga0075370_10000921_pt1 | contig 12083 bp, 10 predicted proteins | sample EndMethybrTD3035_FD_71398 | JGI IMG/M metagenome (GOLD analysis project Ga0075370, IMG submission 71398) | Populus endosphere microbial communities from Tennessee, USA - Endosphere MetaG P. TD hybrid TD303-5 | ecosystem: Host-associated > Plants > Roots > Endosphere | place: USA: Tennessee... | reverse complement strand
CTCATGGACCTGGCCATCGGCCTGGGCGGCGACGCACCCGAACGCCGGCTCCGCTCGGCGCTGCATCACTTCGACGCCGGTGACCATGAGCGTGCGACGACGATGCTCCAGAAAACCGTGGACGGGCTGCCGCCCGGCGACCTGCGCGCAGAAGCGTTGTGCCGCTTGGCCGTTGTGCGCCTCTACACAGAGGGATTCTTCGAGGCGACGACGGTGCTGCAGCAGGCCCTCGACGATGCCGACGACCACAGTCCGCTGCGCGTTCAGATGCTGATCACGCTGGCGTATTCACTCATGCATGCGAACCAGATTCGCGAGGGCAGGGACGTCTCCCGACAGGCGGTGGCCGACGCCGAGCGACTCGGCCAGCCCCACCTGCTCAGTCTGGCGCTCGGTATGCGGGTCATGTTGGACTTCGTGTCAGGCGAGGGGTTCGACGACCTGAGCCTGCAACGCGCACTGGAACTCGAAGACGAGGACGCCTTCACACCGCTGGTTTTCCGGCCAAGGATGCAGCGCGCCCTACTGCTGGAGTGGACCGGCGACCTGGCGGCGGCGCGGGAAGCGCTGGAAGCGATCCGCCTGCGCTGTATGGAGAGAGGCGAGGAGGGCGAATACGTCTTCATCGCCCAGCACGTCGTGATGAGCGCGGTGTGGGCGGGCGACTTCGTCAACGCCAACCTGGTCGCCGAGGATGCCATGGAACGTGCCCGTCAACTCAGCGGAGGTACGCCGCTTTTCCTGGCGCACAGCATGCGCGCACCGCTGGCCGTATTCGCCGGCCAGGAGGCCGAAGCGCGGCACACAATCACCACCGGACTCGAGATCGGCAGGCGGACAGGAACTTTCCGGCTCGGCGAACGACTGCTGGCCGCCTTGGCGTTCCTCGAGGTGTCACTGGGGAACTACGAGGAGGCGCTCGTCGCGGTGACGCCACTGTTGTCGGCCTTCGATCCCGAGTCGACACCGACCGAACTACCCGGCGCCAGCTTCCTGCCGGATGCCATCGAGGCCCTGGTACAGCTGGGCAGGCTATCGGAAGCCGCGCCGCTCATCGAGGCACTCGAACGCAACGGCCGCAGGTTCGACCGGGCCTGGATGTCGGCGGTCGGGGCCCGTGGGCGAAGCATGCTGCTGGCGGCGTCGGGTGACCTCGACGGCGCGCACGCCGCGGCACAGCAGGCGATGGCACAACACCAGAGGGTGGCGATGCCGTTCGACAGGGGCAGAACCGTGCTACTGCTCGGCCAACTCGAACGTCGGCTGCGCAAGAAGGAGTCGGCATCGACGACCCTGCACGTCGCCCTCGAGATTTTCGAACGGCACAACGTCCCGCTGTGGGCCAACCGCGCGCGCGCCGAACTGGCGCGCGCCAACGTCGGCCCGGCCGGCTCCGGCCAGTTGACCCCCTCCGAACAGCGCGTCGCCGAGCTCGCGGCGTCGGGCATGAAGAACCGCGACGTCGCCAACGCGTTGTTCATCAGCCCCAAGACCGTCGAGGCGAACCTGGCCCGGATCTATCGCAAGCTGGGCATTCGTTCACGTGCGGAACTCGGGCGCCACATCGGTGGGGTCTAGCCCGACCCACGAATAGGGAAACACCCTATTCCCCAGCGCCGTTCTACGAATTAGCGTCAAGTCTCCCGGACCAAACACGGCTTCTCCAGGAGGTTAGGTGAGCGTCGACCAAGCTACCTCGATCCCGACTCCCCCGGTCTCCCAGAGCGCGGCTCTGGTGACGACCGCGACCAGCCAGCCGGCACTCCGAACGGGGTTCGCGGTGCTGGGTTTGGTGTCGCTGCTCGATCTGCCGAAGGCAGACCGGGCCGACCGTGTCGTGGCGTTGAGCGGTGCGGCGGCCGCGGGGTGGTTCCTGGTCCGGGGCTCAATGTCGCCGACTACGCGGCTCCGAGGTTCAATGTCGCCGACTACGCGGCTCCGAGGCCGCCGACGCGCCTAGATCGCTCAGGGCAAGGCGCCGGGGCTGAACTCCTCGAGCATCTCGGTGACCAGTGCCGCGATCGGAGAACGCTCACTGCGCAGGAGGGTGATGTGCGCGAATAGTGGGTGCCCCTTGAGCTTTTCGATCACCGCGGCCACACCGTCGTGACGACCCACCCGCAGATTGTCGCGCTGGGCGACATCGTGGGTGAGCACCACCCGCGATCCTGCACCCAACCGCGACAGCACCGTGAGCAGCACGTTGCGTTCCAGCGACTGCGCCTCGTCGACGATGACGAACGAGTCGTGCAGCGAGCGACCGCGAATGTGTGTCAGCGGAAGCACTTCGAGCATGCCGCGCGACAGCACCTCCTCGAGCACCGCGGGACTGGCCAACCCTTCGAGCGTGTCGAATACCGCCTGCGCCCAGGGGCCCATCTTCTCGCTCTCGCTGCCGGGCAGGTATCCGAGATCCTGTCCGCCGACCGCGTACAGCGGCCGGAACACCACAACCTTTCGCTGCGTGCGGCGCTCGAGCACGGCCTCCAGCCCTGCGCACAAGGCGAGCGCGGACTTACCGGTGCCCGCCTTGCCGCCGAGCGAGACGATGCCGACCGATTCGTCGAGTAGGAGATCCAGTGCCACGCGCTGTTCGGCCGACCTTCCCCGGAGGCCGAACACTTCGCGGTCACCACGAACCAACTGCACTCGCTTCTCGGCATTCACTCGGCCCAGCGCATGCGAGGTGCCACCGAGCAGCCGAATCCCGGTGTGGCACGGAAGATTACGCGCGGCTTCCAGGTCGATTTCGCCTTCGGCAAACAACGTGTCGATCTCGTCGGCCGACACCTCGACCTCATCCATCCCGGTCCAGCCGGACGTGACGACGTCCTGGGCGTGGTACTCGTCGGCGGTCAGGCCGACCGCTCCCGCCTTCACCCGCAGCGGGATGTCCTTGCTCACCAACGTGACCAGTTTGCCTTCCGCGGCGAGGTTCGCCGCGACGGTCAAGATGCGCGCATCGTTGCTCTCTGTCCGGAACCCCGCGGGCAGCACATTCGGGTCACTGTGGTTCAGCTCGACATGCAGCGTTCCACCTTGCGTCCCAACGGGTATCGGCTGATCCAGCCGTCCGTGTTCGAGCCGCAGATCGTCGAACATCCGCAGTGCCTGCCGCGCGAACCAGCCAAGCTCATGATGATGCCGCTTGGCTTCCAGTTCGCTGATGACCACCAACGGGACCACGACTTCGTGCTCGGCAAACCGGGTGCATGCCCACGGATCGGACAGCAGCACGGAGGTGTCGAGCACATAGGTCCGCAAGGGCGAATCAGTCACAGAGTGCTCCTCGGGCGAGTGAGTTCGAGCGGCCCCACACGAACCATTCGGAGGACACTGCGGCACTAGGACCGGGGCCGGTCCTCTCGTGGAGATCGGTACCGCCCGGATAGCAGAGCATGTCGCTAGCCATCGAAAATGACGCTACTCCCGTCGCGCCATATGCGCCGCGCAGGCGCGCCGTGGCTAAGAGTTAGCGCTGTGTGAACTGCTGGAGCGCGGGTTCGTCGGCCACGCCCCATGCCGTGATGCGATCGGCGATGACCTGGCGTAGTTGCTCGGGCCCGAAGATGCCTGCCTCGGCCATGTGGGCCAACTTGTCGGCGTATGCGTCGATGTCGCCACCGACGACGTCGAGCTCGGCGGCACGGCTGGCAATGGCGGCGATCGTCTCGTCCCGGTTGGTGGTCAACAGATGCGAGATGAGGTTGGCGAAGAACTCTTCGTGGCGCTCCTCGTCTCTGGCGATGCGGCCGACGAGTGCCTTGAGCGTGGGCTCGGTGATCTGCGCTTCGAGGTTGCGGCAGAAGACAGCATGCTCGCGTTCGAAGAACGCCATGAACGCCAGCCGCTCGATCTGGCTGTAGGTGTCGGCCCGGTAGCCCTTCATCACGTGTTCGACGCGGACGTCCTCGTTGGCGGCGGGATCGATTTCGCGGGTGACGACCAGATAGTTGCGCAGCACGATCGCGTGCAGATGCTCCTCGGCGGTCCACCGGCCCAACCAGCGGCCGAACTTCTCTTCGAGGATGAAGCTGAAGACCAGCTCGCGGTGGTAGCCGGCGAGGTTGTCCTTCACGATGAGCAGGATCTCCAGCGCATCGGTGATCAGCTTGGGAAGGGTCACCTCGGACGGATCCCAGTCCTTTCCGCCGAGGAAGGCGAAGTTCTCGCCCTGCTCGAACGGCACGTAGTCGTGGGCGTACCACAGGTCTTCCGAGTCGATGTGACGACGCAGCTCCCGCTGCACGACCGGCTCGAGTTCGACGATCAGCGCATTAGCGACAGGTCTCTGTGCCATGAAAGTAACTGTAACCCGAATTCACAGGTTTCCAAAAATCACGCGCGGGCGTGTCTACAGAGTGAGCCCCGGGTACAGCGGGTTGGCCGAGAGCAGCTCCCCGGCGGCGGCGTGCACCCGATCGGCGGTGCCGTCGGCCAGCTTGTACTTGGCCTTGGAAGTTCCCTCGGCCTGCGTATTGGACAGCACCTCGACGACAAGCTCGGCCACCCGGTCGAAGTCGTCGGCGCCGAATCCACGGGTCGTCAGCGCAGGTGTTCCCAGCCGGATGCCGCTGGTGTACCAGGCGCCGTTGGGGTCGGCGGGAATCGCATTGCGGTTGGTGACGATCCCGGAGTCCAGCAGTGCCGACTCGGCCTGCCGCCCGGTCAGCCCGAACGACGTCACGTCGAGCAGCACGAGGTGGTTATCGGTGCCGCCGGTGACCAGCCCCGCGTCGCGCTTGGTGAATCCGTCGGCCAGCGCCTGCGCGTTGTCGGCGATGGATTGTGCGTATTGGCGGAACTCCGGTTGGCGGGCCTCGGCCAGCGCGACGGCCTTGGCCGCCATCACATGCGACAGCGGACCGCCGAGCACCATCGGGCAACCCTTGTCGACCGCGGGCGCGTACTCCTCGGTGGCCAGGATCAGCCCGCCGCGCGGTCCGCGCAACGACTTGTGCGTCGTCGTCGTGGTGATGTGCGCGTACGGCACCGGATCCTCGTCGCCGGTGAACACCTTGCCCGCGACCAGGCCGGCGAAGTGCGCCATGTCGACCATCAGCGTGGCACCGACCTCGTCGGCGATCTCGCGCATCTTGGCGAAGTTGACCCGGCGCGGATAGGCCGAGTAGCCGGCGACGAGCACCAGCGGTTTGAACTCACGGGCAAGTGCGGCGACGGCGTCGTAGTCGATGAACCCCGTCTCGGGGTTGGTGCCGTACTGGCGCTGGTGGAACATCTTTCCGGAGATGTTGGGCCGGAAGCCGTGGGTCAGGTGGCCGCCGGTGTCCAGCGACATGCCCAGCAGACGCTGGTTGCCGAGCTTGCCGCGCAGCGTCTCCCAGTCGGCTTCGGAGAGGTCGTTGACGTGCTTGGCGCCCAGTTCCGCCAGGCCGGGAGCCTCGACCCGGGTGGCCAGAATGGCCCAGTAGGCCACCAGGTTGGCGTCGATACCGGAGTGCGGCTGGGCGTAGGCGTACGGCGACCCGAACAGTTCGCGCGCGTGCTCCGCGGCCACAGCCTCGACGGTGTCGACGTTCTGGCAGGCGGCGTAGAACCGGTGCCCGATGGTGCCCTCGGCGTACTTGTCGGAGAACCACGTTCCCATGGTGAGCAGCACCGCAGGCGAGGCGTAGTTCTCGCTGGCGATCAGCTTGAGTGAATCCCGTTGATCGGCAAGCTCTTTGCGGGTGGCATCGGCGATGCGCGGCTCGACGGACTCGATGACCCGCAGCGCGGCACGATAGGCCTCGCTGGCGGTGTCGGCGTACTCGGCGCCCAGGCCAGTGGACTCTGCACTCATGGCGCCGAGCCTAGTCGGCTAGGCCGCCCGCAACGACGACGGGATCAGCGGTTCGTCGAGCAGTCGCCCGAACCGCTCCGTCAGGGACACTTCCGCAGGTCGTGCCTCCAACCAGCCGCGAAGCAGCCGATAACCCTCGACGTAAGTGCTGGTGTAGGCCCGCCACAGCGGCGACGACAGGAACCTCAGCATCTGGCGGGCCCGCTCGTCGTTGACCAGCAGCCAGCGCTTGAGGAACTCGACGACGTCGTCGACGTCGCGATGCTCGTCGTGCAGCATCAGCGCGGCATCCTGGCGCACGTCGGCCAGGGTGGCCGCCGCCTCGGAGACGGCCTGTGCGCGCGCACCGTCGAAACTCAGGCCCAGGTCGGCGTAGATCTCACCGGCCCATCCGCCCCAGTCCGGTCCGATCGCGGCGTAGAGCGCCAGGTCGGCCAGGCCCTCGGCCATCAGGCATTGCGGGGTGTTGACGAGGAAGATCGTCTGCTCGGCCTGATTTTGCCCGGCCACCAACCCGAATTCTTTGCGGCAGTGCTCGGTGTGGTGACCCGGATAGGACTCGTGGGCAACCAGGCGCGGCAGGTTGGACATCTGCTGCTTGAGGTCGGCGTTGACGGCCACCGTCGACGTGTAGTTGCCCAGGTAGTAGTTGAAGCCCGACCACGGCTTGTCGGTCACCACTTCGTAGGTGATGGTCTCGGCATCGGGCAGCGGGTACTCGGCGCGGACACGGTCGCGAAGTGCGCTGGAGAACGCGTGGATGCACTCCTCGAGGCGCTCGGGCGGCAGCTCCTCTCCGGACCGGTAGGCGACCATCCGCTCGGCGAGCGATCCCGTGCCACCGAGCGCTTCGTCGAGCTTGGTGTGCGCCAGTCGGTACTGCTCGGGGTCGCCCTTGGCGATGCGCACGTCGAAATACGCCTCGACCTCGTCGACGAAACCGACGTCCTGGCCCGAGAACTTGCGGCCAGCGCAGGCCAGCGCCCGCAGGTGGGCGCCGATGAACTCGGCGCGGCTCTGTTCGAGGTCGGTGCGGCCATCCAGTTCGGCCAGCAGCCGTTCGGCCTGGCGGGTGAGATCGGCGGGCTCGGGCGACGGCTCGTCGGCGACGACGCGGCGCAGTTCGGGGTCGCCGGTGAAGGAGTCGACGTAGCCGTCCTCGACCCGGTCGAAGCGCAACCCGAGCAAGAGATATTCACGGATCAAGGTGCTGGCGTTCATGTGTTCAACGCTAACTGCAAGACTGGGCGTATGCCGCGGCTGAGCGAGCCGAGCCCCTACGTGGAGTTCGACCGGACTGAGTGGCGTGCGCTGCGCATGTCGACCCCGCTGAAGTTGACCGAGGACGAGTTGCAACGACTCCGAGGCCTTGGCGAGAAGCTCGACCTGCTCGAGGTCGAAGAGGTCTATCTGCCGCTGGCCCGGCTGATTCATCTCCAGGTCGCCGCGCGGCAGGCGCTGTTCGCGACGACCGCGGAGTTCCTCGGCGAGCCCCAACAGAATCCGGACCGGCCGGTGCCGTTCATCATCGGCGTGGCGGGCAGTGTGGCCGTCGGCAAGTCCACTACCGCGCGTGTGCTGCAGGCGCTGTTGGCGCGTTGGGAACACCACCCCCGCGTCGACCTGGTCACCACCGACGGCTTCCTGTATCCCAACGCCGAGCTGGCCCGGCGAAACCTGATGCATCGCAAGGGCTTTCCGGAGAGCTATGACCGCAGGGCGCTGATGCGGTTCGTCACGACGGTGAAGTCGGGCTCCGACGCAACCTGCGCACCGGTGTATTCGCACCTGCTCTACGACATCGTTCCCGGCGAGAAGCAGATGATCCGGCATCCGGACATCCTCATCCTCGAGGGCCTCAACGTGCTGCAAACCGGTCCGGCCCTGATGGTTTCGGATCTCTTCGACTTCTCGGTCTACGTCGACGCGCGTATCGAGGACATCGAGCAGTGGTACGTCTCGCGGTTCCTGTCGATGCGTGAGGGCGCGTTCGCCGATCCGGCCTCACACTTCCATCACTATTCGACCCTGACCGACGATCAGGCCGTGTTCGCCGCGCGCGACATCTGGCATTCGATCAACCGGCCCAACCTGATCGAGAACATCCTGCCGACGCGACCGCGGGCCACGCTGGTGCTGCGCAAGGATGCCGATCACGCGATCAACCGGTTGCGACTGCGCAAGCTCTAGACGACGAGAAAAGCTACTTCTTGATGCGGCGCACACCCTGGTATTGCAGCTCGGCCATCACGAGGGTGTAGACACCGGTGGCCAGCGTCGCCACCACGCCGAAGGTGGTCAGCGGGAACATACCGGCGACGACGAAGACCACGGCTAGCACGGTGTAGAGCACGTTGCCCGCGGCGATCACGATGCCGGCCTGTTTCACCGATGGCCGTGCGGCGAGAAAGAAGACGCCGGCCGCGAAGGCGATGAAAAAGGCGCCGACGGCGTACTCGAAGGCGACCGAGGTGCCCGAGAGTTCAGCGACCCAGCCCGCAAGGGCGATGCCGGCGATGCCCATCACGGCGCTACAGGTCGCATCGAGGCGAAGCGCGAAACGCAGGAACGAATCGTTGGAGGCGCGCAATTTGGGTGTGGTGGTGGCGGTCATGCGATTTCCTATCTCTTGGAAATGGGTGGGCGGTTGGACCGTTCCGGAGCCGACGACGCAACCTCTTACGGCGGCGGCTCCGGACCAGTCATGTGGGGGTCACGCCAACCGGCGCACCCCGAGGTACTGCACGTAGGCGAAGCCCATCGTGACTGCGGTGAACGCGATGACAGAGACGACGCCGAGCTCGGTGAGCGGCAACCAGCCCCCGATGAGCACGACCGTCACGAGGATCGCGAAGGCGATGTTTCCGGCCAGCACGCCGGCGCCGACTCGGCGGACGTCGGACACACCTGCGAGCAGGTAGAGCGTCGCGCCGTAGACGACGAGCACCGCGCCAGAGATCCACTCGGAGGTCGACGACAGGCCCGATAGCCGCGACAGCGGATCGGCGGCCATGGCGATCAGCAGACCGAGGCCGGCGCACAGGGTGGCGTCGGCTCGAAGGGCGAACCGCAGCAGTGAGTCATCAGATCGGGTGCCCCGGACGGGCCGGGTAGTGATGGCGGTCATGGCACTGATGCTGCGCAGAAGCCACTGCCAGATCGACGCCAGCCGCTGCCAGCTACTGCCAAGCGCAGGTCAGAGGGGTGAACCTAGTCTTGTGCGGCGACGAGGTTTCCGCGCAGATCGGCGGCGATGAGGCGCGCCGCCGAATTCTGCCAGTTGTGCAGCGACCGCTGCGGCACCTCGGTGACGAACCACTGCCAGGCCTGGCGCGCCACGGGGTCCAGTCCCGCGGCGGTGGCGTTCTGGGCGTAGGCGCGCACGCCGACCACGTATGGGAAGTACAGCGAGTTGTAGTACCGCCATTGTTCGGTCGTGCCGAAGTCACCGCCGTCACGCGGCTTGAGGCGGGCGATGCGATCGGCGAGCAGGGCCTTGAGTTCGTTGGCGCGTTCGAGCGGCTGGTCGGGGGCGCCGCGGGCGGCGAGTCGCTCATCGATGGTCGGCAGCGCGGTGAGCGGGCTGGCGACGAGCTTCGACAGGTCGCCGTAATGGCCTAGCGCACGGCGAGTGAGGCGGACGAACGTGTCGTCGTCGACGCCGTCGAGCGGGCTGGCCGATCGCAGCGGCAGCGCGGCGCCGGTGCTACGCAGCGCGGCGCGGTCGGCGCGGAGCCCAGGTGAGCGGAAGAAAGCCAGCCGGTCCAGCACGCCGGCCAGCGGATCGGCCAGCACGTTGACCGATACCGCGATCGCGAGGCTGGTGAACAGCAGCACCATCAGCGCGGTCTGCGGCCCGGTGACGGCCAGACCGATCAACACCTGCCCACCGAACAGCACCACCACCACGCCCGTCGCGACGAACGAGCGCAGCATGTCGGCCCGCAGCGCCTGACCCTCTTCGAACGCATCCCACATCGCGACCGCGACACCGAGCAACACGACGTCGAATCCCGTCGACGCCAACGCCAGCCAGCTCGGCACCAGTCCGAGCGGGATGACGATGATCGCGTTGCCGAGCGCGAAGAACAGCGTGGCGACGATGACGTAGCCCACGACCGGCCGGGGTTGCCACGGCCCGAAGACCGCACGGAGCATCGCGCCGAGCGAGGACAGCGAGATGACGGCGAACATCACCCAATGCCCCAGCCGCACCGGGCCGTCGACATTTCCAGCCATGGCTGCACCGATGAGCGCACCCACCGCGACCGCGGCCACCGCGACCACCTCGGTCACCCGGCTTCGCCAGGTGTCGCGCGGGCGTGACAGCTCGAGAAGTACCGCGAACCACGCGATGCCGGGCACGGTGACGAGGTACACCTCGATGCTGCTGAGCGCGGCCGAGCCGCTCTGGATCCGAACTGCGTCCAGCGCCACGACGGTCGCGAAGCTCGTCAGACCGATCGCGGCGAAAACAAGGACGGGCTTGCGTGGATCACGAGCCAGCAGATACAGCCCCAGCCACCAGCTGAGCGAGAAGACGAGCGCTGACAGCGCAGCCATAGACCCAGTGTCGCAGGGATGAGCGCTTGCGCGTAGACCAGATGGCCTTAGATGCCGTAGCGGCGGTGACGGGCGGTGTAGTCGCGCAGGGCGCGCAGGAAATCCACGTGCCGGAATTCAGGCCAGTACGCCTCGGTGAACCACATCTCCGAGTAGGCGCTCTGCCATAGCAGGAATCCCGAGAGCCGCTGCTCCCCCGATGTCCGGATCACCAGGTCGGGGTCGGGCTGGCCGGATGTGTAGAGATTCTCCGAGATGCCTTCCTCGGTGACGGCCTCGATGAGCTGATCGCCCGTCGCGCCGTTGGCGAGTTCCTTGCCGAGCAGGGCGCGCACCGCGTCGACGATCTCCTGACGACCCCCGTAGCCGACCGCCACGTTGACATGGAACGACCCGGCGCCGGCAGTTGTCTGCGCCGACTCGACCGCACCGCGCAACCGCCGGGCCGGTTCCTCCCCGATCAACTCGAGGTCGCCGACCGTGCGCACGCTCCACCGGTTGGCGGGGGCGCAGATCTCCTCGACGACGTCGGTGATGATGTCGATCAGCGACGCCAGCTCGGCGGGTTCGCGCTGCAGGTTTTCGGTGGAAAGCAGGTATACCGTGGCCATTTCGACACCGGCTTCCTGGCACCAGCGCAACATCTCGGCGATCTTGCGTGCGCCCATCCGGTACCCGTAGCTGACGTCATCGTGACCAGCATCACGAGCCCACCGCCGATTCCCGTCGCACAACACCGCGATGTGACGCGGAAGCTCGGATTTCGAGGAAGCCAGGCCCTGGCGCAACCGCATCTCGTAGAGGCGGTACATCGGTTCCTTGAGTCGCGAAGGAATGATGGCCACCGAATCAGACTACTGTGGCGTTCGAAAAGCCCCATGGCATTGGCGGAGGTGAACATGGTGCAGGTAGATGCCGACGAGGCTCAGCAGCCACCGGTGCGCGTCTACGCGGAGGATTTACCCGAAGCGGTGGTCGACGGTGTCGCCAACTTCTTACACAAGCCTCGGTTACGCGGCTGGATCCACGTCTACTCGGCGATAGTCGCATTCATCGCCGGGGCGGCGCTGGTGTCGGTGTCGTGGTCGGTGGTGTCTGCCCGAGCGGGCCTGGCCACCCTGGTCTACACGCTCACGATCGTCGCGATGTTCGCGGTGAGCGGCGTATACCACCGGGTCGACTGGAAGTCGCCGACTGCACGCAAGTGGATGAAGCGTGCCGATCACTCGATGATCTTCATCTTCATAGCGGGCAGCTACACCCCGTTCGCCGTGCTGGCGTTGCCCGAGTCCGACGGCCTGGTGCTGTTGGCGATCGTCTGGTCGGGCGCGCTCGCCGGGGTGCTGCTGAAGATGTTCTGGCCGTCGGCCCCGCGCTGGGTCGGGGTACCCCTGTACCTGTTGCTGGGCTGGGTCGCGGCGTGGTTCATAGTGCCGATCCTGCACGGCGCCGGCGTCGCCGCGCTGGTGCTGCTGATCGTCGGCGGCGCGCTCTACAGCATCGGCGGCGTGCTCTACGGCCTCAAGTGGCCGAATCCGTGGCCGCAGACGTTCGGCCACCACGAGTTCTTCCACGCCTGCACGGCCGTGGCCGCGATCTGCCACTACATCGCAATGTGGTTCGCCGTCTTCTAACTCCTCGGTGCGATTTCGGTGCGCGTACGGTCGCTCAGCGAACGTATGCGCACCGAAATCGCTCAGCCCTGGGTGATGTTCTC
>Ga0075370_10000920_pt1 | contig 12087 bp, 10 predicted proteins | sample EndMethybrTD3035_FD_71398 | JGI IMG/M metagenome (GOLD analysis project Ga0075370, IMG submission 71398) | Populus endosphere microbial communities from Tennessee, USA - Endosphere MetaG P. TD hybrid TD303-5 | ecosystem: Host-associated > Plants > Roots > Endosphere | place: USA: Tennessee... | reverse complement strand
TGCCGCTCGAACGCGCGCTGACCGCGCTCAGCGAAGAAGCCGAAGACCCGCGCCAGCGTGAGCTCGTCGCGCACCTGCGCAGCGAGGTCAACGGCGGTTCGACCTTTGCGCGCGCGCTGGGCAGCGCATCGCGCGAGTTCGACGAGGTTTACCGCGGCGTGGTGGCTGCCGGCGAGCAGAGCGGCGCGCTCGGTGGCGTGCTCGAACGCCTGGCCGACGACCTCGAAGGCCGCCAGGAGCTGAAGGGCAAGCTGATCGGCGCCACGCTGTACCCGGCGATCGTGTCGTTGATCGCGGTCGTGATCGTCGTGTTCCTCGTCACCTACGTCGTGCCGCAGGTCGCAACAGTGTTCGCGAGCTCGAAGCGCGCGCTGCCGACCCTGACGATCGCGATGCTCGGCATCAGCGCTTTCCTGCGCAACTGGGGCTGGCTCGTGCTGCTGGCCATTGTTGGCGGTCTCGGCGTGCTGCTGCTGATGCTGCGCAACGAGGTGTTCCGCCAGAGCTTCGACGCCGGCTGGCTGAACCTGCCGCTGATCGGCAAGCTCTCGCGCGGCTACAACGCGGCGCGTTTTGCCGGCACGCTTGCGATGCTCGCGGGTGCCGGCGTGCCGATCCTGAAGGCCCTGCAGGCGGCGGCCGAAACGCTCTCGAACCGCGCGATGCGGGCCGACGCGATGGAGGCGCTGGTGCAAGTGCGCGAAGGCGCCCCGCTCGCCTCCGCGCTGGCCGGCAAGAAGCGCTTCCCAGGCATCCTCGCGATGTTCTCGCGCCTCGGCGAACAAACCGGCCAGCTGCCGCTGATGCTCGACCGCGCCGCGCGCCAGCTCGGCACCGAGGTGCAGCGCCGCGCGCTGCAGATGGCGACCATCCTCGAACCGCTGCTCATCGTGGCGATGGGCGGCGTCGTGATGCTCATCGTGCTCGCCGTCCTCCTACCCATCATCCAGCTCAACACTTGGGTCAAGTGAAGATGTAGTCCGACCGCCGTGCATCGAACGATGGCACGCAAACTGCATCAAAACTGCACCACGTTCGCCCCCCAGTTCGGGTGCTCCGAACGCGGCAGTCTGTGATTGAATGGTTGCAGCGCAGTTGAAGGAGGATGCTCATGCCCACTTCCAACGATCTGGTCACGGTTCCCAGCCGTCGCGGTGGCATCCCGATCGCGCACATGCGCAACGTGTACCGCGTCGACGAGGTCGAACGACGGTTGACGCGGCTGCCGCCGAAGGAACACGAATCGCTGCGCTCGACTTACCAGCGCATGCTCGAGAAGGGTCCCGAACGCTTCCAGGTCAAGCCGTCCGGCTTGCCGGTGATGGACGCGCTGTACGACGAGCTTCCCAACTTCGCTGACGTGCTCGACGACGTGCGGCGCCAGCTCGCGCTGTGCGAAGACAGCCGCGATGCGCTCGAGATCACGCCGCTGCTGCTGCTTGGCCCGCCGGGTGTCGGCAAGACGCATTTCGCACGCGAGCTGTCCAAACTGCTGGGCACCGGCATGGGCTTCCTGTCGATGAGCTCGTTGACCGCGGGTTGGGTGCTGTCGGGCGCGTCGAGCCAGTGGAAAGGCGCGCGCCCCGGCAAGGTGTTCGAGACGCTGGTCGACGGCCAGTATGCGAACCCGGTGATGGTGGTGGACGAGATCGACAAGGCCGGCGGCGAGCACGCCTACGACCCGCTCGGCGCGCTGTACAGCCTGCTCGAGCACGACACCGCGCTCGCGTTCACCGACGAGTTCGCCGAGGTGCCGATCGACGCCAGCCAGGTGATCTGGGTCGCGACCGCGAACGACAGCCACGCGATCCCCGACCCGATCCTGAACCGCATGAACGTCTACGAGGTCTGCGCCCCGGACCGCGATGCCGCGCGCAGCATCGCGGCGCGCCTGTATCGCCAGATCCGCAGCGCGCACGACTGGGGCCAGCAGTTCGAGGCCGACGCGCGCGACGACGTGCTCGATGCGATGAGCGAGCTCGCCCCGCGCGAGATGCGGCGCGCCTGGATGACCGCGTTCGGCAACGCGAAGCTCGACCACCGCGACCATGTCGACGTGGCCGATCTGCCCGACACGCGCGCGAAACGCGGCGCGATCGGCTTCGTGCAGTGAGCGGCAGCGAGAGAGCAGCAGCGACAAGCCGGGCAACCAACGAAACGATCGCGCGCCGGCGCTGAAACAGCGTCGATACCGGATGCCGCGATGCTGTGGGCTTCGTCAAGGAGCCCTCATGCAAGCCCAGCAGATCCAACTCGTTCGCGCCAGCTTCGCGGCTGTCCAGCTCACTGTCGCCCAGCCCGGCGCCCTCTTCTACGACAACCTGTTCGCGGCCGATCCGTCGCTGCGCAACCTGTTCCACAGCAGCATCGCGCAGCAGGGCCAGCGGCTCATGACGATGATCGGCAGCGCACTCGAGCTTCTCGATCGCCCGGCCACGCTGCTGCCGGTGCTGCGCCAGCTCGGCGCGCGGCACGCGGGCTACGGCGTGAAGGACAGCCACTACGCGACCGTCGGCGGCGCACTGATCCGCACCCTCGAGCAGGGCCTGGGCGTTGCGTTCACCGACGATGTGCGCCAGGCCTGGGTCGATCTCTACGGCGTGATCAGCAGCACCATGATCGATGCTGCGCAGCGCGAACCGGTGGCTGCCTGAGCGCAGCGGCGCGGCGTGCGGTCAGCCGAGCAGATCGGCAAGCTTGCCGAGCAGGTCGGACTTGGAGAACGGCTTGTCGAGTGCCGGGCAATGCGTGCTGCGCAGGAACTCGCGCGCATCGGGCGACAAGGTGTCGCCGGTGACGAAGAGCATGGTGCGCGCCAGCGAAGGATGGCTCTTCGCGACCGCGCGCCACAAGGCCGCGCCGTCCATGTCGGGCATGCGCAGGTCGGAGACGATCGCATCGAAACGCGCTGTCGCGAGCATCTCGAGCGCGACCATGCCCGACTCGGCGGTCGCGACGTCGTAGCCCGCCGCCTCGAGCATGTCGCGCATCAGCGCCGACAGCTCGACCTCGTCGTCGACGACCAGCACGCGCGCAGTCAGCGAGGCGCCGAGCACCGGCAGCGCAGCGGGCACCGAATCGGCCTCGGCGACGCCGCTGATCGGCAGGCTCAGCCGGAAGCTCGCGCCGCCGCGGTTGTCCCCATCTCCGCGGTCCGGCTCGAGCACCAGGTCACCGCCGTGGTCGCGCGCCATCGAGCGCGACACCGCGAGGCCGATGCCGGTGCCGTGACCCTCCGGCTTGGTCGTGAAGTACGGTTCGAAGATGCGCGAGCGCAGCGCATCGGTCACGCCCGGGCCGTTGTCGACCACGCGCAGCCACACGCGCGGCTCGCGCGTTTCGCGGCGCGGCTCGACGCCGGTCTGCACCGTCACCCGACGCATCGCGCTGCGCCCGGCGAGCGCCTGCTGCGCGTTGACGAGCAGGTTCAGCACGATCTGGCCGATCTGGTCGGGGTCGGCGATCACCGGCGGCAAGGCCTCGCCGAGCTGGATGTCGAGCTCGATGCCGTGCGTGCGGTAGCCGTACTGCAGCATGTCGACGGCCGCGCGGACCATGTCGTTGAGCGGCACGCTGACGCGCTCGGACGGCTGGCTGCGCGCCATGTTCAGGAAGGTGCGGACGATACGCCCGCAGCGCTCGGCTGCCTCGCGGATCAGCTGCGCATCGTTGCGCAGCTGCGCCGCGGGCAGCTCGGCCTGCTCGAAGCACTTTTCCTCCAGCAGGCTCGCGCGCCCCATCACGATCGCGAGCGGGTTGTTCAGTTCGTGGGCCACGCCGGCGAGCAGGCTGCCCATCGCGCTGAGCTTCTCGCTCTGGCGCAGCGCGTCGCGCTGGCGCTCGATCTCGCGCGCCGAGGTCTGGCGCTCGGTCAAGTCGACGATCGATGCGGTGTAGAGCGCGGCATGCGACACGTCGGTTCGCCACAGCACCATCTCGATCGGAAACTCGCTGCCGTCGGCGCGCAGCGCATGCAGTTCGAGGCGCTTGCCCAGCACGCGCGGCGCATCGCCGTTCTGCATCCGCAGCAGGCCGGCCTCGTGCGGGCCGCGAAAGCGCTCGGGCATGATGATCCCGCTGACGCGCTGCCCGATCACGTCGGCGCGCTTGCGGCCGAACATCGCTTCGGCCGTCGGGTTGAACTCGACGACGCGGCCTTCGGCGTCGGTCGTGATGAACGCGACCAGCGCGTGATCGACGATCGCCGACTTCAGCGCCTCGCTGGTCTGCAGCTCCTGCAGCTTGGCGGCGAGCTCGAGCTCGCGCTCCTTCAGCTCGGTGAGCTCGCGGCCGAACGCGATCACCGCCTCGACGCGGCCGCCCGCAGGCGCATACGGCAGCAGGTGCTCCTGCATGTAGCGGCGGCCCTGCTTCACGTAGTCGACCCAGCCTTCCCAGCGGATCGACTCGCCGGCGAACAGCCGCTCGGCAACCGGGATGTATGTTTCGAACACCGCCTGGCCGAGCAGCTCCGACACATGGCGGCCGATCGCCTGCTCGGGCTGCAGCCCCATGAACTCGAGGAACTCGCGGTTCACGTAGAGGTAACGATGGTCGCGCCCGACGACGACGACCCGACCCGGGATGTGGTCGAGCAGCGCGTTCAGCATGCCGGGCTCGGGCGCGGGCAACGCGGCCGACGCCACGCCGGGCGGGGTGGGCGGGTGGATGAAGCGGCCGCCCGCTTCGGTCACGTCGCGCCGCCCCGGCTGGCCGCGGACGCGGGCACGAAGACGTAGCCGACGTTGCGAACCGTCTTCAGCACTTCCGGCTTGTCGGGGTTGCGTTCGATCTTGCGGCGCAGCCGCATCACACGCAGGTCGATTGAGCGGTCGAACACGTCCCAGCCGCGGTTGTGGGCCTGCTCCATGATCTGGTCGCGGTTCAGCGGCCGGTTCGGGTGGCGCGCGAACAGCGCCAGCAGGTCGAACTCGGCGGCGCTGATGTCGATCTCCTCGCCGCCGGCACCGAACAGGCGGCGTTCGTCGAGATCGAGCTGGCACGCGCCAAACGCGACTCGGCGCGACGGCAGGAGCGGCGCAACGGCAGCGCTCACCGCGCCGGCACCCGCCTGGTTCGCGCGTCGCAGGACGGCACGCACACGGGCGAGCAGCTCGCGCATCTCGAAGGGCTTGGGCACGTAGTCGTCGGCGCCCAGCTCGAGGCCGACGATGCGGTCGACGGATTCGCCTGCGGTCGTCAGCATCACGATGGCCGTTGCTGGATGCGACTCGCGCAGCCAGCGCGCGAGCGAGAGGCCGTTCTCGCCGGGCATGTTGACGTCGAGGATCGCCAGATGAGGCGCCGACTCGGCGATCATCGTGCGAGCCTGTGCGGCATCGGCCGCACAGCGCACCGTGTACGCGTGACGCCCGAAGTATTCGTTGAGCAGCGAGCGCAGCTCCGGCTCGTCGTCGACCACCAGCAGCGATGCCGGGGCGATGGGCTCGATGGACGTCATGAATCCTGTTCCGGGTTGGACTCGCTCGTGCAGCGCGTTGATCATATCGGGCCTCGGCGTGACAACAGCCGTCGGGATCATCTGCACGCGACGGACCCGGGGCCGCGCGGCGCGAGCAGCGGCAGGTACAGGTCGACCCGGGTCGGCGCGCGGTGCGCGTCGAACGGCGCGAGGAACGGATCGTCGTCGGGGTCGATGGTCGACACCGGCGGCAGCGCGAACAGTTCGCGCGGCAGGAACAACGAGTTGCTGGATTGGCTGGTCGAGGACATGGTGGCTGCTCCGCCTCAGTTCGCCCAGTCTTCTTCGAGGTCTTCGGCGAAGGCCTCGCTGCGAAACACGACCGGGCGCGTTTCGGCCGCCCACGGGTTGGGTGCGACGCGTTGGGCCGGCTGGGCGGCCCGCACGGCGAGCGGGCGCTGCGGGGTCGGCGCGCGGCGGAACAGGAAGCTGTTCAAGGTGCTGGCGACAAGCGTGTTCATCGTGCGCTCCCGGACGGAAGAAGTGGATGGGTCGGTGAATCGATGCCGGAATGCTCGGCCGGCCCGGTATCAGCCCCGTTACCGGCCGCGGCCGCGAATGTTTCGTTTGTTTCAGCGCCCGATCGCGCTGCGTATGATCGGCCGCATGCCCACCAGCCTGGACGGTCAACTCGTCGTCGCGATCTCGTCACGCGCACTCTTCGATTTCGAGGAGGAGAACCAGATCTTCGAAGCAACCGACGACCGCGCCTACATGCGGCTTCAGCTCGACCGGCTCGATCACGCCGCGAAGCCGGGCGTCGCGTTTTCGCTCGTCAACAAGCTGCTGGCGTTCAATGCCCCAGCCGCCGACGCCTCGCCCCAGCAGCGGGTCGAGGTCGTGATCCTGTCGCGCAACGACCCGGTCTCGGGGATGCGCGTGTTCCGCTCGGCACAGCACTACGGGCTGCCGATCCAGCGCGGCGTGTTCACGCGCGGCGAGTCGCCCTGGCGCTACCTGCGGCCGTTGAACGCGCACCTCTTCCTGTCGACCAACGAAGCCGACGTGCGCTCGGCGCTGGCCGCAGGCGTGCCGGCGGCGCGTGTCTACCCGCACTCGGCGCGCGCCTCGAGTGCGCACCCCGACCAGGTGCGCATCGCCTTCGACGGCGACGCCGTGCTGTTCTCCGACGAGGCCGAGCAGGTGTTCCAGCGCGGCGGGCTCGACGCATTCCAGGCCCACGAGCGCGCCCAGGCGGACACGCCACTCGCCGCCGGCCCGTTCAAGCCGCTGCTGGAAGCGCTGCAGCGGCTGCAGCATGAGCCGAGCGACGGCATGCGGATCCGCACCGCGCTCGTCACCGCGCGCAGCGCACCGGCACACGAACGCGCGATCCGCACGCTGATGGACTGGAACATCGAGGTCGACGAGGCGATGTTCCTCGGTGGCCTGTCCAAGGGCGAGTTCCTGCGCGAGTTCGAGCCCGACTTCTTCTTCGACGACCAGACCGGGCACGTGCACTCGGCCGCGGCGCACGTGCCATCGGGGCATGTCGCGTCGGGTATTTCGAACGGCTGAACTGGCAGTTCCGCCGGCGATGCTGGGCGAGGTTCCGAAACGGTCGCGCAATCGTCAAGAGTTCCTGGCACTCATCCACTAGCGTCGTGCCCCATGAACGACGCCACCCGCCCCTCGCTCTTCACGTACATCGAGCATCTGTCCTTCCCGCCTGCCGATCGCGCCGGCGCACGGGTCGAGCTCTACCACAGCCCCCATCAAGACCTGTACGGGCTCAACGTCACCTTCGTCGCCCGGCGGCCCGAGCACGAGGAGCTCGATCGCGTGCTGCGTGAATGCACCGCGTTGGCGGCAGCGCACGACGGCAGCATCGACATCTTCGTGGACGCGCGATTTCTCCCCAACGCCGACACCGACCCGGCGCACTACCAGACGCTGGAACCCTATGGCCGCTCGCACTTCCTGTGCTACGACGCCGAGAGTCGCCGCATCGGGCTGCGCCGCATCGGCTCGAAGGGGCTCGTCGACGACCAGGGCGTTGCGGCCGAAGGCGCAGACGACGATGGCGACGACATGGACGACGCCACCGAAGACATGGTCGCCGAGGTCCTGGGACGGATCTCGTACGGCTTCGACTCGGCCAGCGACATCGATGCCCTGATCGACCAGCGTGCCGACGACGACGGGTTCGATGTCGACAAGGTCAAGGCCTACGCCGCTGCAGCGATGGCCGAGAAAAGCGCCGCCGAAGCTGGATGGCCTCAAACCACGGACAACGACAAGCTCGACCGCGTTTTCGACCGCCTGCAGGCGCAAGGCATTTGCGCTTTGCAGTACGCCGGCGACACCCTGGAAGACGGCTTTGAATCCGTGCGAGACGCACTCAGCGAAGAAGGGGTACCTGAGGACCGGTACATGGGCTATTGCTTCTTTCACAGCCAGGACATCGACCGCGCCCTCGACGGGGGAGGCCTGCTGCTGGCGTTCGGCCACCTGGACAGCGACGACGAGGAGGACAAGGCCTCGGTGGGTCGGATGATCTGCGAAGCCCTGCAGCAAGAGGGTTTCGAGATCGACTGGGACGGTTCGTCGAGGCGCCGCGTCGAGGTGCCCAAGCTGCGCTGGCAGCGGCGCATGCCGCGCTGAGCGGTCCGCTCTTCAGGTCCGCGAACCCTTGATTGAGGGGGCGGCTCATCGGTGTCACGCGCGCTTCACGCGCCGTTCGTACCGTCCTCCGATTCCTTCCCAGCCGGAGTGCACGCATGCGATACCGATTCCCCGCCGCCCTTGCTGCGTTCGCCGCCGCACTGGCTCTTGCCGCACCCGCGCAGGCCGCGGTGGTGATCAGTCAGGTCTATGGCGGCGGCGGCAACAGCGGCGCGACGCTGCAGCACGACTTCATCGAAATCTTCAACAACGGGACGACGGCGCAGAGCATCGGCGGCTGGTCGGTGCAGTACGCGTCGGCCACGGGCACGAGCTGGCAGGTCACGGCCATCCCGGCCGGCACGTCGCTGCAGCCTGGCGGCTACCTGTTGATCCGCGAGGCGGTGGGCGCGGGCGGTTCGATCCCCGTCGTCGGCGACGTCACCGGCACGATCGCGATGAGCGGTACCAGCGGCAAGGTGGCCCTGGCCAACACCAGCGCGGCTTTGACGGGCTCCGCCGCACCGACGGGCGGCAGCGTGGTGGACATCGTCAGCTACGGCTCGTCGACCCCCACCGAGGGCTCGCCCACCGCAGGCCTGTCCAACACCACGGCAGCGCTGCGCAACAGCAGCGGCTGCGCCGACACCCACAACAACAGCGCCGACTTCAGCGTGGGCACACCAGCCCCGCGCAACAGCACGAGCGCGCTCGCGCCCTGTGACGGCAGCGGCGGCGGTGGGACGACGCCGGTGGCGGCGGCCATCTACACGATCCAGGGCAGCGCCGCCGCCAGCCCGATGCTGGGCCAGGTGGTGATGACGAGCGGTGTGGTCACCAAGCTGCTGAACAACGGCTTCTTCATCCAGGACCTCACCGGCGACGGCAACCCCGCCACGTCCGACGGCATTTTCGTGTTCACGTCGTCGGCGCCGCCGGCGAGCGCTGCAGTGGGCAACCTCGTGCAGGTGACGGGCACGGTGCTCGAGTTCAGCTCCGGCGCAGGCACGGCCGCCACCCCGCTGACCGAGATCGGCAGCGTCACCAGCGTCAGCCTGCTGGGCAGCGGCTACAGCATCACGCCCACGACGATCACGCTGCCGCTCGCCGCGGGCGACAGCTTCGAGCGCTTCGAGGGCATGCTCGTGCGCATCGACGGCACGCTGACGGTGCAGCAGAACTACTTCCAGGCGCGCTACGGCCAGCTCACGATCGGTGCCGGCGGCCGGCACGAAACGCCGACCAACCGCTATCGGCCGGGCACCTCGCAGGCCCTGGCGATGGCCGACGAGCAGGCGCGCAGCCGCCTGCTGCTGGACGACGGCAGCTCGCTGCAGAACGTGAACCCGACGCCGTACGCGTCGAGCAACGGCGTACCGCGCGCCGGCGACACGGTGACGAACCTGGTCGGCGTGCTCGACTACGGCCTGGCCACCTCCACGGCCTCGGGCACGGGCCTGTACCGGCTGCAGCCGACCGTGGCACCGAGCTTCGCCATCGGCAACCCGCGCCCGGCCCTGCCCGCCGCCGTGGGAGGCAACGTGACGCTCGGCTCGATGAACGTGCTGAACTTCTTCACCACCTTCACGAACGGCGAGACGGCCAGCGGCCAGACCGGGCAGGGCTGCAGCCTGGGCGGCGCGGTGTCGGCGAACAACTGCCGCGGTGCGAACACCCTCGCCGAGTTCCTGCGTCAACGCGACAAGATCGTGCGCGCGCTGGCGGGCCTGAACGCGGATGCCGTGGGTCTGATGGAGATCCAGAACAACGGCAATGCCGCGGCGCAGAACCTGGTCGATGCGCTGAATGCCTACGTCGGCGCAGGCACCTACGCGCTCGTGCCGGTGCCGGCCGCGGGCACCGGCGACGACGCGATCCGCGTTGGAATGATCTACAAGCCGGGCAAGCTCACGCTGGTCGGCGCGCCGGCGAGCGACACCGCCGCGATCAACAACCGGTCGACGCTGGCGCAGACCTTCGCGGCCGCGAACGGCGAGAAGTTCACGCTGGTCGTGAACCACCTGAAGTCCAAGAGCAGTTGCCCCGCGGCCGGGGATGCGGATGCGGCCGGCAACATCGACGCAGGCGACGGCCAGGGCTGCTGGAACGCGCTGCGCGTGCAGCAGGCGCAGCGCCTGCGCACCTTCGTCGCGCAGCTGCAATCGGCGAGCGGCAGCAACGACGTGCTGCTGGTCGGCGACTTCAACGCCTATGCGCAGGAGGACCCGATCTACGACCTGACGAGCAGCGGCTACGTCGACCAGTCGGGCCGCTTCGAGACCTTCGGCTACTCGTACGTCTTCGACGGCACGGCCGGCCGCCTCGACCATGCGATCACGACAGCCTCGCTGTCGTCCAAGGTGATGGGCCTGGTGCACTGGCACATCGACGCCGACGAAAGCCTCGCGCAGGACTACAACCTCGAGTTCAAGCAGCCCGCCTGCGCGACCTGCGCGCCCGATCCGTACGACGGCACGCTGCCGTTCCGCGCGTCGGACCACGACCCGGTGCTGGTGGGCCTCACGCTGTTCAAGAGCGTCATCGGCACGGGCGGCCGCGACGTACTCGTCGGCACTGCCGGCGACGACGTGATGATCGGCGGCGCCGGTGCAGACACGCTGACCGGCGGCGGCGGCGTCAACGTATTCGTCTACACCTCGATGCGCGACGCCGGCGACACGATCACCGACTTCGTGGCGGGCAAGGACTTCCTCGACCTGCGCACGCTGCTCGCGAGCCTGGGCTACACGGGCAGCGACCCGATCGCCGACGGCTGGCTGCGCTTCGTCGCCGTCGCGGGCGGCACCAGTCTGCAGATCGATGCCGACGGCCCGGCCAACGGTGCGGTGTTTCGCCCGCTGCTGACGCTCTCCGGCGTGTCGCCAGCGAGCCTCAACGCCACTCGCGACCTGATCGTGCGCTGAGCACCCTCACCTCAAGGATTCCAATGAAACCCAACTCCAAGCACCTGCTCGCCGCCGCGGCCCTCGCCGCCGTCGCACTGACGAGCACCGGCGCGAATGCGCAGGCCACGACCGACAGCCTCGCCGGATGGAACGTCTACGGCGACGCCGTCTCGCAAGGCGGCGCGATCACCGTGACGACCGCCTTCCTCGACGGCGACAGCGACGCGCCGCACAACCTGTCGGGCACCTCGGCGCTCGACATCGCCACGCTGGAGAGCGCTGCCGGCGTCGCGCCGTTCGGGCTCGACCTTTCGGCCGAGCAGTACGGCACCGAAGGCTCGCTGGTCAGCCAGAGCTTCGCGGCCCTCGCGGGCCAGACGCTCAGCTTCGACTGGTCGTTCGGCACGCTCGAAACGCTGTTCCAGGACCACGCCTTCGCCGTCATCAACGGCCAGGTCTTCACGCTGGCGACGGCGGGTGCGCCGGGCGTCGCGAGCCAGAGCTTCAGCTACACGTTCGGCCAATCGGGCGGCGCAACGCTGTCGTTCGGCGTGATCGACACGGTCGACTACCTCAAGGTCTCGTCGCTCAGCGTCAGCAACCTGCATCTGGCCGTCGCGCCGGTGCCTGAGCCGAGCACGTACGCGATGGTGCTGGCGGGCCTGGCGCTGATCGGCTTCGTCACCCGGCGCCGGCGCGATGGCAGGCACAGCGCTGACTGATCAACAAGGCTCAGCCGACCCGCCTCAGCCCATCCAGATCGAGCACGCGCACGCCGCCGTACTCGATCCGGATCAGCCCGCGGTCCTGCAGCACGTTCAGCGCCTCGTTGACACGCTGGCGCGACAGGCCGATCAGGTAGCCGAGCTCCTGCTGCGTGATGCGCAGCAGGCCGGCGACGCCCGGGTACAGCACGGGATGGAAGAGCGCGCCGAGGCTGCGCGCCACGCGCGCGTCGACGTTGATCATGCGGTCGGTCTCGCGTGCACCGATGAACTGGCCGAGCCGCTCGTTCAGCTGCTGGATGATGAAGCGGTTGAACGGGATGCTGCGATCGAGCAGCCAATGGAAGGTGGAGACGCTCAATCCGGCAAC
>Ga0075370_10000918_pt1 | contig 12102 bp, 12 predicted proteins | sample EndMethybrTD3035_FD_71398 | JGI IMG/M metagenome (GOLD analysis project Ga0075370, IMG submission 71398) | Populus endosphere microbial communities from Tennessee, USA - Endosphere MetaG P. TD hybrid TD303-5 | ecosystem: Host-associated > Plants > Roots > Endosphere | place: USA: Tennessee... | reverse complement strand
AGGGCCCAGCGCAGCGGCTTGCCGAGCCGTACCGCTTCGATGCGCGCACCCGTGATGCGCTCGGCGAAACCGCGCCGCGTGACTTCGACTTCGGGTAGTTCAGGCATGGAGGAAGGCTGACACGTAAACAAGGCGGGATCGAAGCCCCCGCGCGGCCATCGCTCGAAAACCTTGGATTATTATGACTCGATGATCCCCTCGCTCCGCCGATCCCGCCTTGCGGCGGCCGCGCTCCTGGCTCTCATCTTCCTGGCTGCGCAAGCACAGCCCCAGACGCCCGCTCCTGCAGCACCGACCAGCCCCGCGCCCCTCTTCGAACCGGAGGGGCCCTCCGTGACAACCGCCGCCGCCACCGTTGCGCGCGAGGAGAAAGTGCAGTCTTCGGCGATGACGGCCGAGCTCTTCTATGAAGTGCTGATGGGCGAGCTCACGGCACGCTCGGGCGATCCGGGTTCGGGCTATGCGCTGGTACTGGATGCCGCACGCCGTTCGCGCGACGCCAAGCTGTTCCAGCGCGCCGTGGAGATCGCGCTCCAGGCGCGTTCCGGCGATGCCGCGCTGGCAGCAGCGCGCGCTTGGAAAGAAAGCCTGCCCCAGTCGCGCGACGCACGGCGCTTCGAGCTGCAGATCCTGATCGCGCTGAACCGCATCGCGGAAACCATCGAGCCGCTCAAGACCGAACTGGAGGCCACGCCGCAGGTGGAGCGGCCCTTCCTGATGGCCGTCATCGCGCGCAACTATGCCCGCGCCACCGACAAGAAGCTGGCCGTCTCGGTCGTCGAACAGGCATTGGCGGACGAGCTCAAGAGCCCGGCGACGGGCGGCGCGGCCTGGAGCACGGTGGGCCGCCTGCGGCTGGCCGCGGGCGACGCAGCCGGCGCACTGGAAGCCGCGCGCAAGGGCCAGGAGATCGATCCCTCTGCCGACGGCCCGGCCATGCTCGCCCTGGAACTGGTGGACCCTGCCCAGCCGGAGGCCGAAGCGCTGGTCAAGCGCTATCTTGCCGGCCCCAAGGTCTTGCCCGAAATGCGCATTGCCTACGCGCGCGTGCTGGTGGAAGGCCGCCGCTACACCGATGCGAGCGCGGAACTCGCCGCACTGACCGCGGCACGCCCTGAATTGCCGGAGCCCTGGCTGCTGCTGGGCAGCCTGCAGACCCAGGCACGGCAGGATGCAGCCGCCGAAGGCTCCCTCAAGCGCTATATCGCGATGGCCGACACGCAGTCCGACAGCGAAGCACGCGGCCGCGGCCAGACCCAAGCCTATCTCCTGCTGTCGCAACTGGCGGAACGCCGCAAGGACTTCGTGGGCGCCGAGCACTGGCTGTCTCGCATCGACAGCACCGAAGACCTGGTGGGCGCCCAAACGCGGCGCGCGGCCCTGCTGGCCCGCCAGGGCAAGCTGCCGCAGGCGCGGGAGCTGGTCCGGGCCCTGCCCGAGCGCACCGATGAAGACAAGAAACAGAAATTCATGGCCGAAGTCCAGCTGCTGCGCGACGCCAAGCAATACCAGGCCGCCTACGACATGCTGGCGCAGGCCAGCTCGGCCAAGCCCGAGGACACGGACCTGATCTATGACAAGGCCATGGTCGCCGAGAAGCTGAACCGTCTCGACGAGATGGAGCGCCTGCTGCGCCGCCTGATCGAACTCAAGCCCGATAACCAGAATGCCTACAACGCGCTCGGCTACTCGCTGGCCGATCGCAAGGTCCGCCTCGAGGAGGCGCGCACGCTGATCAAGAAGGCGGTGCAATTGGCGCCCGAGGACCCGTTCATCGCCGACAGCCTCGGCTGGGTCGAGTTCAGGCTGGGCAACACCGACGAAGCCATGCGCATCCTCGAGGCTGCATACAAGCGCCGGCCCGACCCCGAAATCGGCGCGCATCTGGGCGAGGTGCTGTGGGTCAAGGGGCAGCGCGATCGCGCCATGTCGGTCTGGAAGGAAGCCTTCCTGGTCGATGCGGACAATGAGACGCTGCAGGAGACGCTCAAGCGCCTGCGCGTGAAGCTTTGAAGCGTCGCCTCGCTCTCTGCGCCGGCTGGGCCGGCCTGCTGTTGGCCGCGGGCTGCGCCAGTCCCGGGGGGCCGCCGGGCGCGGACGCCGGCCAGGCCTGGAGCGGCCGGCTCTCGCTGCGCGTCGACAGCGAGCCGGTGCAGACCTTCTCGGCCCTGTTCGAGCTGCGCGGCGCCCCGCAGGCCGGCGAACTCATCCTCACGAGCCCGATCGGCAACACCTTGGCCCAGCTGCACTGGGCGCCGGGCGAGGCGCTGCTGAAGAACGGCAGCCAGACGAGGCGCTTCGACTCGGTCGACGCGCTGATCGAGGCCGCCACTGGCGCCGTCATCCCTGTGGGCGCGTTGTTCGGCTGGCTGGCCGGCCGCGAAGAACGGGTGCCCGGCTGGCGGCCGGACCTGTCCCAGGTCGGCGCCGGCCGGCTGCAGGCCACGCGCGACTCGCCGCAGCCGCGGGCGGATCTGCGCATCGTCTTCGAGCGCGCATGAAGGCGCTCTACGATCTTCCGGCGCCGGCCAAGCTCAATCTCTTTCTGCACATCACCGGGCGGCGCGCAGACGGCTACCACCTGCTGCAGTCGGTGTTCATGCTCATCGACTGGTGCGACACCTTGCATGTGGAGTTGCGCAGCGACGGCCAGTTGACGCGCGAGGACCTCACGACTCCCCTGCCGGCCGATGACCTGGTGCTGCGCGCCGCCAAGGCGCTCCAGGCGTTTTCAGGAACGACGCAGGGCGCGCATATCGGCATCGCCAAACGGGTGCCGGCGCAGGCCGGCATGGGGGGAGGCTCCTCGGATGCCGCCACCTGCTTGTTGGCGCTCAACCGCCTGTGGGGACTGGACCTGCCACTGTCGAAACTGGAGCAGATCGGCCTGGCGCTGGGCGCCGACGTGCCCTTTTTCCTGCGCGGGCGCAACGCCTGGGTCGAAGGCATCGGCGAGGACATCACGCCGATCGAACTGCCGCCGGGACGCTTCGCGGTCGTCAAGCCGTCCGAAGGGCTGGATACCCGTCTTATTTTTACAGCGCCCGATCTTCAACGCGCCACGCCTGCTGCTATAATTTCTGGCTTTGCTGCTCACGCTGAACAGGCTGGGGGCGAGATCAAGAGTCTCGTCTTCGGTCGCAACGATCTGCAGCCGGTCGCCGAGAGGCTCTGTCCCGCCGTCACCCACGCCATCGCATGGCTCGGTCGCCAGGGACTCGAGGCTCGAATGACCGGTTCAGGGAGTTCGGTGTTCGCGGCAATGCCGCATGACGTGGAACTGGCCGGTGCGCCCTCGGGCTGGCAGGTTCGCAAGTGCAGCAATCTGATCATCCATCCCCTCGTGGGTTGGGCGGTCTAGAAAGTCAGAACGCTTTTGTGGTCTGATGCGACATATATCGGTGGGTGGCTTCTGGCCGCCAACCTGTGTAGGGGAGTCGCCAAGCTGGTTAAGGCACTGGATTTTGATTCCAGCATGCAAAGGTTCGAATCCTTTCTCCCCTGCCAAATCCTCACGTTCACGAGAGTATTGGCGGCCCCTCAAACGGGCCATTCCCTTTTTTGCCGGGACGCTCATGCAGGCTCACCATCCTGATTTCATGGTTTTCACCGGCAATGCCAACCCGGGCCTTGCCGCCGAGATCGCGCAAAACCTGGGCACCTCGCTGGGCGCCGCCCGCGTCGGCCGCTTCTCCGACGGCGAAGTCACCGTCGAGATCAACCAGAACGTGCGTGCGCGCGACGTGTTCGTCGTCCAGTCCACCTGCGCGCCGACCAACGAAAACCTGATGGAACTGCTCATCATGGTCGATGCGCTCAAGCGCGCCTCGGCCGAGCGCATCAGTGCCGTGATCCCCTACTTCGGCTACGCGCGCCAGGACCGCCGTCCGCGCTCGAGCCGCGTGCCGATCTCGGCCAAGGTGGTGGCCAACCTGCTCGAAACCGTGGGCGTGGCCCGTGTGCTGACCATGGACCTGCACGCCGACCAGATCCAGGGCTTCTTCGACATTCCCGTCGACAACATCTATGCCTCGCCCTTGCTGCTGGGCGACCTGCGCCAGAAGAACTACGAAGACTTGATCGTGGTCTCGCCCGACGTCGGCGGCGTGGTGCGCGCCCGCGCGCTGGCCAAGCAGCTCAATTGCGACCTCGCCATCATCGACAAGCGCCGCCCGCGCGCCAACGTGAGCGAGGTCATGCACGTGATCGGCGAGATCGACGGCCGCAACTGCGTGATCATGGACGACATGATCGACACCGCCGGCACGCTGGTGAAGGCGGCCGAGGTGCTGAAGGAACGCGGCGCCAAGAAGGTCTACGCCTACTGCACGCACCCGATCTTCTCGGGGCCCGCTATCGAGCGCATCGCCAAGGGCACTGCGCTCGACGAAGTGGTCGTGACCAACACGATCCCGCTCAATGACGGCGCGTTGGGCTGCACCAAGATCCGCCAGCTCTCCGTGGCGCCGCTGATCGCTGAGACGATCCAGCGCATCGCCAAGGGAGAGTCGGTCATGAGTTTGTTCTCGGACCAGGAGAACCTCTTCTGAGGTTGTTCCAGGCCTGAGCAAGAAGCCGGGCGCCCTGCGCGGCGCCCTTTTTGAAACCGGAGTCGCACTGGTCGCGGTCGACTTCCACAGGAGTGAGTCATGAAATTCGTCGCTTACGAGCGCGCCAAGCAGGGCACGGGTGCGAGCCGCCGTCTCCGCATTTCGGGCAAGACGCCCGGCATCGTCTACGGGGGCGAAGGCCAGCCCCAGCTGATCGAGCTCGATCACAACGCGCTGTGGCATGCCCTCAAGAAGGAAGCCTTCCACTCGTCCATTCTCGAGATGGACCTGGGCGGCGCCACCAGCAAGGTGCTGCTGCGCGACGTGCAGTACCACCCCTTCCGCCCCCTGGTGCAGCACGTGGACTTCCAGCGCGTCGATGCCCGCACGCGCATGACCGTCAAGGTGCCGCTGCACTTCAAGGGTGAGGAAGAGTCCACCGCCGTCAAGCTGGATCACAACCTCGTGAACCACGTGATGACCGAAATCGAAGTCAACTGCCTGCCGGCTGATCTGCCCGAGTTCATCGAGGTGGACCTCACCGGCCTGACGAAGAACGCAACGCTGCACGTCAGCGACATCAAGCTGCCCAAGGGCCTGAAGTACATCAGCCACGGCCGGGGCAACCCGGTGGTGGTGTCGGCCGTGTCGCCGCTGGTGGCCGAAGAAGCCGCGCCGGCGGAAGGTGCCGCCGAAGGCGCCCCGGCCGCCGCCAAGACGGACGCCAAGGCAGCCCCCGCCAAGAAGAAGTAAGCGTCTTCCCGACGCCCTCAGGAAGCCCACCCGTCGGTGGGCTTTTTTGTTTATCCCGGCGGGCCACGGCTTTCCTGAAGTCTCGTAACTGTGTGTCCAGGTCCCCGATAATCCCGCCGCATGATCAAGTTGTTTGTCGGCCTCGGCAATCCCGGTCCCGAGTACGAAGCCACGCGGCACAACGCAGGCTTCTGGTGGATCGATGCACTGGCGCGTGATCGCAAGCTCACGCTGGTGCCGGAGCGTAGCTACCACGGGCTGGTAGCCCGCATGCAGGTGGGTGGCCAACCGGTGTGGCTGCTGGAGCCGCAGACCTTCATGAACGTCTCGGGCAAATCGGTGGCCGCGCTGGCCCGCTTCTTCAAGATCGAGCCCGACGAAATCCTGGTGGTACATGACGAACTCGACGTAGTGCCGGGCCAGGCCAAGCTCAAGCGCGGAGGCAGCCATGCCGGGCACAACGGGCTGCGCGACATCCATGCGCAGCTGGGCACCGACGACTACTGGCGGCTGCGCCTGGGCATCGGCCATCCGGGCGTGAAGTCCGAGGTGGTCGGCTGGGTGCTGAAGAAGCCGCTGAAAGAACAGCGCGAGGCCATCGAGGACGCGATCGCCCGCACGCTGCACGCCTTCCCGGCCCTGGTCGCCGGCGAAATGGACAAGGCGACCTTGCTCATCCACACGAGCAAGCCGCCGCGTCCCAAACCGCCGCGGCGAGAGCCGGGCGAAGGCGGACCGCCCGCTCCGGCCTGAGCGCACCCCCCCCGGAGGAAAGGGAGAGAAAGAAGAATGAAGCACTCGACATCCAGCATCGCCATCCTGGCAATGGCGGCTTGCACCTTGTGGGCCTCGCCTGCAGCAATGGCCGGCACCGCCGCCTGGCGCTGCGGCAACACCTACAGCGACCAGCCTTGCCCGGACGGCAAGCCGCTCGCCCTCCAGGATGAGCGCGATGCCGCCCGGAAGCGGGAGGCCGATCGCACGACCAGAGAGGCGCAGGCCGCCGGCGACCGACTGGAAGGCGAGCGCCGGCGGCAGGAGAAAGCGGTGGCCGGCGGCCAGGCCACGCTCATCGACAGCAGGCCCGCCGCGCCCAAACCGGAGGCCGAAAGCGTGAAGAAAAAGAAGAAGGGCAGGAAGGAGTCGGATTTCTTCAGCGCCCATGACCCGGTGGCCACGGCGAAGAAGAAGGCGGAGAAGGCCGAGAAAGCCGGCCGCCGCAGCGCAGAGAAGAGCTAAGCCTGAACCTGCGAGGTCGCAGGCGGCGTGCCCTCGGCCCCGGCCGCCTTGGCCGCGGCCAACCGCTCGAATTTCTGCCACAGGGTCTCTTGCGATTCCACGTGCGCCGGGTTCTTGGGAATGCAAGCCACGGGGCACACCTGCACGCACTGCGGCTCGTCGAAGTGGCCCACGCATTCGGTGCACTTGTGCGGGTCGATCTCGTAGATCTCCTCGCCCATGTAGATCGCATCGTTGGGGCACTCGGGCTCGCAGACGTCGCAGTTGATGCATTCGTCGGTGATCATGAGGGCCATGGGGGTCGATTATCCTTCGGTAGCCGCCGGGGCCGCTCCAACGCGGTCGGAAGCCCCCTCTGGGGGCAGTGAGGAGACGATGCGCCGAACCCTGGGGTCCACATGGCTCGGGCATGGTCATTGCATCCGTCGGGTTATGCTGCGCCCCGCCCCATGAGCCTCTTCCTGTTCAAGCGCTTCATCACGTTGATCGCCACGCTGATCGGCGCCTCCGTCATCGTCTTCCTCGTGCTCGAGATCCTGCCGGGCAACGCCGCGCAGATGCTGATGGGCCCGGACGCCTCGCCCGAGGCCGTCGCGGCCCTGGCCACCAAGCTGGGGCTGGACCAGCCGGCCTGGGCCCGCTACTGGCACTGGATCGGCGGCCTGCTGACCGGCAATCTCGGCGACAGCTACGCCTACAGCACCCCGGTGATCGAGCTGATCCTCGAGCGCCTGACCCTGACCGTGCCTCTGGCCCTGCTTGCCATGGCCTTCACCACCGTGCTCGCGCTGCTCGTGGGCGTGACCGCCGCGGCACGCCACAACAAGCTGGGCGACGTCGGCCTGATGGGGCTGACGCAGGTGGGCATCGCCATCCCCAACTTCTGGTTCGCCATCCTGCTGATCCTGGTCTTCTCGGTGCAGTTGCAGTGGTTCTCGGCCGGCGGCTTCGAAGGCTGGGACGACGGCGTGCTCGCGGGGCTCAAGGCGCTGCTGCTGCCCGCTCTCTCGCTGGCCGTGGTGCAGGCCGCGATCCTGGCGCGCATCACGCGCTCGGCCGTGCTGGAGGTGATGCGCGAGGACTTCGTCCGCACCGCGCGCGCCAAGGGCGTGTCGCAGCGCGCCGTGCTGTGGACCCACGTGCTTCGCAACGCGCTGATCCCGGTGATCACGGTCATGGGCATGCAGTTCTCCGAATTGCTGGCCGGCACCATCGTGGTCGAGAACGTGTTCTACCTGCCCGGCCTGGGCCGCCTGATCTTCCAGGCCATCAGCAACCGCGACCTGGTCGTGGTGCGCAACTGCGTGATGCTGCTGGCCGCGATGGTGGTCATCGTCAACTTCGTGGTCGATGTGCTCTATGCCGTCATCGACCCGCGCATCAAGGCCTCCGACATATGAGCGCCGTACCGAGCACCGTGCCGAGCGCGGCCGCCTTCAAGGTCCCAGGCTTCTGGCGCCGCGCCCTGCATCACCGCAGCTTCGTCATCGGCGGCGTGCTCACGCTGCTGCTGATCCTTGCCGCCGCCATCTCCCTGGTGTGGACGCCCTGGTCGCCCTACGAAATGAACATGGCCCACAAGCTCAAGCCGCCGACGGCCGCGCATTGGCTGGGCACCGACACCTTCGGCCGCGATGTGGCCTCGCTGCTGCTGGTGGGCGCGCGCGCGTCCATCCTGGTGGGCGTGATCGCGGTCGGCATCGGCCTGGTGGCGGGCACCGCGCTGGGCCTGCTGGCGGCCGCGCGGCGCGGCTGGGTGGAAGAAGCCATCATGCGCTTCGCCGACTTCTCGATGGCCTTCCCCGCCATCCTCTCGGCCATCATGATGACGGCCGTGTTCGGCGCCGGCATCGTCAATGCCATCATCGCGATCGGCATCTACAACATCCCGACCTTCGCGCGCATCACGCGGGCCTCGGCCAACGCCATCTGGTCGCGCGAGTACGTGGCCGCCGCGCGCGCCTGCGGCAAGGGCGGCTTCGCGATCACGATGCAGCATGTGCTGCCCAACATCTCGGCGGTGCTGATCGTGCAGTCCACCATCCGCTTCGCGATCGCCATCCTTGCTGAAGCCGCCCTCTCCTACCTGGGCCTGGGCACGCAGCCCCCGCAGCCTTCGTGGGGCCGCATGCTCAGCGAGGCCCAGACCATGATGTTCCAGGCACCCTTGCTCGCCGTATTCCCGGGCATGGCGATCGCGCTTGCCGTGCTCGGCCTCAACCTGCTGGGCGACGGCCTGCGCGACCTGCTCGATCCACGTCTGGCACGCGCCCGCTGACCCCCGACCCCCATGCCCCTCCTCGAAGTCGACGACCTCCACGTCCAGCTGCAAACGCAGCGCGGCCCGGCCGAGGCCGTGCGCGGCATCGGTTTCACGCTCGAGCGCGGCGAGACGCTGGGCATCGTCGGCGAATCCGGCTGCGGCAAGTCGATCACCGTGCAGTCGCTGATGGGCCTGCTGCCTTCCACCGCCCAGGTCAAGGGCAGCATCCGCTTCGACGGCACCGAACTCGTCGGCCTGTCCGAGCGCGCGATGTGCGAGATCCGCGGCAACCGCATCGGCATGATCTTTCAGGAGCCGATGACGGCGCTGAACCCCGTCCATACCATCGCGCGCCAGGTCGGCGAGCCGCTGCGGCTGCATCGCGGCATGGCGCGCGCCGATGCCCGCAAGGAAGTGCTGGCCCTGCTCGAGCGCGTCGGCATTCCCGACGCTGCCTCGCGCCTCGATGCCTATCCGCACCAGTTCTCGGGCGGGCAGCGCCAGCGCATCGGCATCGCGATGGCGCTAGCGTGCGGCCCCGACCTGCTGATCGCCGACGAACCCACCACCGCGCTCGACGTCACCATCCAGAAGCAGATTCTCGAGCTGATCCAGGGCCTGGTGGAGGAGCGCGGCATGGCGCTGATCCTGATCTCGCACGACCTGGGCGTGATCGCGCAGAACGTCTCGAAGATGCTGGTGATGTATGGCGGCAGCGTGGTCGAGAGCGGGCCCACGGCCGCCGTCTTCGCCGAGCGCGCCCATCCCTACACGCAGGGCCTCTTCGCCGCGCGCCCTGCGCTGGGTGCGCCGCGCGGGCAGAAGCTGGCCACCATCCGTGGCAGCGTGCCCGATCTGATCGACCTGCCGAGTGGTTGCCCCTTTGCCGGGCGCTGCCGCTTCACCATTGACGATTGCCACGCGACGCGGCCGCCGCCCACACCCATGCCGCATGGCCACGCGGTGCGCTGCATCCGGCTCGGCGAGGTGATCGCGGAAGGAGTTCTGGAATGAGCTTCCTGCTGGAAGTCGACCACCTGGTGCGCCACTACAACCTGCCGCGCGAACGCCTCTTCGGCCCGCCGCCCACGGTCAAGGCGCTCAACGGCGTGAGCTTCAAGCTGCAACCCGGGCGCAGCATGGGCATCGTCGGCGAATCGGGTTCGGGCAAGTCGACCATCGCACGCCTGGTGATGGCGCTCGACACGCCGACCGCCGGCACGGTGAAGCTTCTCGGTCGCGACCTCCACGCCCTGCCCAGGCCCGCACTGCGTGCGGCGCGCCGCGATGTGCAGATGGTGTTCCAGGACCCCTACGGCTCGCTGGACCCGCGCCAGACCGTGGCGCGCATCGTCGCCGAGCCGCTGGAGGCGCTGGCGGAGACCAGCCGCGCCGAGCAGCGCGAGCGCGCCGGCGAATCGCTGGCCGCCGTGGGCCTGCGCAGCGGCGACCTCGACAAGTACCCGCACGAGTTCTCCGGCGGCCAGCGCCAGCGCATCGCGATCGCCCGCGCGCTGATCACGCGCCCCAAGCTCATCGTCGCCGACGAGCCGGTGAGCGCGCTCGACGTCTCGGTACAGGCGCAGGTGCTGAACCTGATGCAGGAGCTGCAGCAGAAGTTCGGCATCAGTTACCTGCTGATCAGCCACGACCTCGCGGTGGTGAACCACCTGTGCGACGAGGTCTGCGTGCTGCACCGCGGGCTCGTCGTCGAGCGCGGGGCGCCTCAGCACTTGTTTGCGCATGCGGAGCATCCGTACACGCAGGCCCTGCTGGCGGCCGTGCCGCGCGCCGAGCCCGCGGCGCTCGCCTGAGCAGGTGCTTGTCCCGAGCACGCGCTGCTCGCGCATGATGTAACGTCGTATTTCCCCTTCTCAGCTTTTGCCTGGAGCCTCGACCATGTTGAAACGCCGCACCCTCCTGACCACCGCCGCGCTCGCCACCGTTCCGCTCGCCCTGCCGCAGGCCGCGCTGGCGCAAGGGCGCAAGGACACGTTGGTGATCGGCATGACGCTCGAGCCGCCGGGCCTGGACCCGACCACCGGCGCGGCATCCGCCATCGCCGAAATCACCCACTACAACATCTACGAGGCGCTGACGAAGATCAACGCCGATGGCAAGGTGACGCCGCTCCTGGCCGAGAGCTGGGAGGTCTCGCCCGACCTCAAGACCTACACCTTCAAGCTCCGCCGCGGCGTGAAGTTCCAGAACGGCGAGCCGTTCAACGCGCAGACAGTCAAGTTCTCGTTCGAGCGCGCCGGCTCCGAGAAGAGCACGAACAAGGACAAGCGCACCTTTGCCAACCTGAGCACGCAGGTGGTCGACGACTACACCGTGGTGCTGATCAACAAGGAGATCGATCCGGATCTGCCCTTTCTGCTGGGGCAGTCGACTTCCATCATCGTCGAGCCCAAGAGCGCCGACACCAATGCCACGAAGCCCGTCGGCACCGGCCCGTACAAGCTCGACAGCTGGGCCAAGGGCTCTTCCGTGGTCGTGAGCAAGTGGGACGGCTATCGCAATCCGGGCGAGGCCAAGCTCCGGCGCGTCACTTTCCGATTCATTTCCGACACGGCGGCGCAGGCGGCAGCGCTGATGGCCGGCGATGTCGACGTGTTCAAGCCCATCGGCACTCGCGCGGTTGCGCAGTTCAAGAACAATCCGCAGTTCCAGGTCATCCAGGGCGGCTCGCGCGCCAAGACCATCCTGGCCATCAACAGCAAGAAAAAGCCGCTCAACGATGTGCGCGTGCGCCGCGCCATCCTCGCAGCGATCGACCGCAAGGCGGTGATCGAGGGCGCCGCGGACGGTTTCGGCACGCCGATCGGCAGCCACTACGTGCCGGGCGCGCCCGGCTATGTGGATACCACGGGCATCAACCCCTACGACGTCGAGAAGGCCAAGAAGCTCCTGGCCGAAGCAGGCGTGAAAACGCCGCTCGAACTCACGATGACGCTGCCGCCGCCGCCCTATGCGCGCCAAGGCGGCGAAGTGATCGCGGCCGAGCTGGCCAAGGTCGGCATCAACGTGAAGATCCAGAACGTCGAATGGGCGCAATGGCTCAGCAACACTTATGGCGGTGCGCACGACTACGACCTCACCATCGTGTCGCACGTCGAACCTTTCGATCTCGGCAACTATGCCAAGCAGGACTACTACTGGGGCTACGACTCCAAGGAGTTCACGGAGCTCTACGCCAAGATCAAGACCACCGCCAACCAGGCCGAGCGCAACAAGCTCCTGGGGGATGCGCAGAAGCTGCTGGCCACCGACGCAGCGAATGGATTCCTCTACCAG
>Ga0075370_10000917_pt1 | contig 12104 bp, 11 predicted proteins | sample EndMethybrTD3035_FD_71398 | JGI IMG/M metagenome (GOLD analysis project Ga0075370, IMG submission 71398) | Populus endosphere microbial communities from Tennessee, USA - Endosphere MetaG P. TD hybrid TD303-5 | ecosystem: Host-associated > Plants > Roots > Endosphere | place: USA: Tennessee... | reverse complement strand
AGCGATCGCCAGCGCACCGAAATCACTCAGCGAGGTGCACCTGCGACTCCATCTGGTGAAAGATCCGAAGTCGCTCACTCCTCCATACGAGCAACCAGGTGATCCAGCTGGCGCCGATCCTCGTCGCATCACCCTCGATGCCGGCCAGCCGCCAGCGGCTCAGCACGATGGCGCGCACCACGGTGTCGTCCACGACATCGAACTCGTGCAAGGTCGACGACACGGCTGCCGATCTGAGCCTGCCCGCCACCCTCGCCCAATGACGTTCGAGATCATCGACGCCGATCAGCGGCGCGGCGTACTCGTCACCCACATAGATCGGCGCGGGAGCGTCACGGACCCAGAGATCGCCCAGGGCAACAAGATCGAGGCTCGACCAACTCTTGTCGTAGTCGCGGACCAGATCGGTCAACGCCGATGCAACGGCGTGCCCGTCAGACAGCGACGTCACCTGCGCCCGGCAGCTCCGCAGGGAGCGCCTTCACCGTCGCGGGCAGCCCGTACAGCTCGGTGGCGTTGCCGCGCATGATCCGCTCACGCTGGTCGGCGGGGAACCGCCTGATCGCCCAATCGGGCGAGTCGTAGCTCCAGTGCGGGTAGTCGGTCGAGAACATGATGTTGTCGCCGAGGTCCATCATCTCGAGGTACTCGCGGTACTCCCCGAGGTTGACCTCTTCGAGTGGTTGCGTGGTGAACCGCACGTGCTCGCGGACGTAGTCGGACGGCTTGCGGCGCACGTGCGGTAGATCCGCCTTGCGGTGCTCCCAGATTCGGTCCATCCGCCACATGGCGGGCAATGCCCACGTGAATCCGCCCTCGACGAACACGACCCGCAGGTCGGGATGTCGATCGAAGGCACCGTCGAACACCAGGCTCATCAGATGCGATACGTACAGCAGCGGCCACGACGCGAAGAAATCGTGCCAGTGCGCGGGGTTGCCGACGGGATAGATCGGAATCAGTTCGAACGGCGTCTGCCCCATCAGGTGCGTGGCGATCGGCAGGCCGTGTCGGGCGGCGGCCGCATACATCGGATCGAAATGCGGACTACCGAAAGGGATTCCGCGGGTCTGCGGTGTCATCAAGACTTCGGCCATGTACGGATGCCCGGCCCACCGCTCGATCTCGCCGGCCGCCGCCGTGGGATCCTGCGCGGTGACACTGATTGCACCGCGCCACCGGCCGTGCCAGTTGGCCTCACCGAGCCACACGTCGGCGAGCCAGTCGTTGTGGGCCGCCTTGAGAACGTGTTCGGCCTGCGGAAGCTGCGCATCGCACATCGGTTCCAGCACAGCGATACTCACGCCCGCATCGACGAGCAACTGCTTGGCGGCGAAGTCCGGATCGCTGCCGGCGACACCGCCTCCCGGCGGCCCGGCGTCGACCCGCAGCGAGTTGGTCTTGTACGAGTCCGGAGTGTCGTAGAAGTGCGGGACCGGCGAGACGGCATTGCCGGTCGGCCACAGCTTGTCTTTCCACTCCGCGGGCGCATAGGACTTCAGCACGTCGGCCGATACCGGCAGCGGGTGCACATCGGTGTCGACGATCGTCACCGCGATGTCCTGCGCGACGGTCTTCTCCGCGACATCCTCGACTGTCGTCATGTCAGGCTCCCTTCGACTCGAGCGGAAATACCGAACAAGTCGCTTGCATTGCGCCACAACACCTTTTCGCGCTGGCCCTCGTTCAGACCGGCGACGACGGTCTCGGGCTCGGTCGTCGACCAATGGGGGTAGCTCGATCCGTACATCAGCAGATCGGCCTTGTCGGTGAAGTCCATCCATCGTTCGGCCTGGCTCGTATCCGTCGGACCGTCGAGCGCCGACGAGCAGAACCTGACATGGCCGGGCAGGTACTCGCTGGGAAATCGGTCGACCCAGGGGGTCTGGTCCCGCATCGACATCCAGAAGGTATCCAGCCGCCACATCAGCGGCGTCAGGATGTCGTAGCCGCCGTCGGCGAACACGAATCGCAGATTCGGATGTCTGCCGAACATGCCCTCGATGATCAGCGTCGCCAGGTGGACGAACGAGTTCAGCGGCATGAACGCGGCGTAGCCCGGGTAGGTGTACGCGTGCCCGGCGAAGGTCGGCGCATGGTCGACGCCGTTGCCTCCGTTGACGTGTACGGCCACCGGCAGTCCGTGCGCGGCGGCGGCTTCCCAGATCGGCTCGAACATCGGCTTGCCGTACGGTTCGCGCGACTGCAGCGGAACGCCGACCTGCACCATCTTCGGGTGCTCGGCCAGCCGCTCGATTTCGGCGACCGCTCCCCTGACGTCCTCCGGGTTGATCCTGATCGTGCCGCGGAACCGGTTCGACGTGTCCGGCTCGAGCCAGCGGTCGAGCAGCCAGTCGTTGACCCCGGCGCAGATCCGGCTGTTCAACAGGTAGTCGGCGATATTGCCCCGTGACAGCGGATTGAGGATCGCGTAGTCGGCGCCGCCCTCGTCGAACAGGTGATGCGCCACGGTTTCGGGGTCGGAACCGGGATAGCCGTCGCCGTACAGGTCGGCGCGGTAATCCCCGCCGGGAGCCTGATACCACTGCAACTCGACGTCGGGAATCGCGCGCAGCTTGTGCGGCGCCGACAGATAGCGCCGGATCTCGGCGTTGTACCGGAAATGCGGCTGCACGTTCGCGTCGATGATCATGCGGCCTCCTCGCAGGCTCGGCCGTCGCATTTCAGATTGATGATTCGCTCGCAAGCTTCGCTCATGCGGTCAAATACACCTGTCCGTCGGCGACATCGACCTCGTAGGTGCGCACCCGCTTCTTGGGGTCGGCCAGGCTCTCCCCCGTGGTGATGTCGAACTCCCACTGGTGCCACGGGCAGCGCGCGATCTGACCCTCCCGCACGTGGCGGATCTTGTCGGGCATCTCGGGGGCGTATTCGGTGGTGCCCCTGGTGTAGCCGAGACACAGCGGAGCGCCCTCGTGCGAGCAATAGTTCGCGATCGCATACAGCGAGCCCGCGATGTTGTAGACGCCGACGCCGAACTTGCCGGCCTGCACCAACTTCATGGTCCCCGGAGGCAGGTCCTCGACGGCGCACACCGCTCGGCGCTGCATACGACCTCCTCTTCCCTTGACCTAGAATACTAAAATAGTAAAGATAGAGCGACCCACCCGCTACTGCCCGCCGGGAGACACGTGTGACGACCAGCACCGAGGCGCACGACCAGTCGGACGCCCCCGATCTGGTGAACGATCCCTACCCGTACTTCGAACACATGCGTAAGACCGCGCCGGTATGGCGCGGCACGCTCATGGAGAGCGACCTCATGCCGGAGGAGCTCAAGAATCCCGAGAACTGGACGCTGTTCGATTTCGACAGCGTCTTCACCGCCTTCCGCGAGGACACGGTGTTCGCCTCGGAGATGTACAACCAGACCATCGGATTGGTGTTCGGGCCGACGATTCTGGGCATGGCGGGCAAGCAGCATCACGACCATCGCAGCCTGGTGAGCAAGGCGTTCAAACAGAGCACGCTGGCGGCATGGGAACCCGAGGTGATCGACCCGATCTGCGATCAGCTGGTCGACGAGTTCAAGGATGCGGGCCAAGTCGATCTGGTCAAAGCGGTGACCTTCGAGTTCCCGACACGGGTCACGGCGGCGCTGCTGGGCCTCCCTCAGGAGGACCTCGAGATGTTCCGCCGGCTCTCGCTGGACCTGATCTCGATCACCGAGGACATCGAGGCCGGCCTCAACGCCTCGGTCGAACTGGGCACCTACTTCCAGCAGCAGGTGGACCAGCGCCGCAGCGCACCGACCAAGGATGTCATCGGCGATCTGGTCGCCGCGGAGGTCGACGGCGAGAAGCTCACCGACGAGGCGATCATCTCGTTCCTGCGGTTGCTGTTACCCGCCGGTCTCGAGACGACGTACCGGTCCTCGGGGAACCTGCTGTACCTGCTGCTCACCCACCCCGAACAGCTCGCCGCGGTGCAGCACGACCGCGACCTCATTCCCGCGGCCATCGAAGAGGGCATCCGCTACGAGACACCACTGGTTCTGGTGGCGCGCAACACGACTCGCGAGGTCGAGATGCACGGCCAGACGATCCCGGAGGGCGCGTCGATCACCTTGTGTATGGGCGCGGCCAACCGCGACGAGAAGCGGTGGGACGATCCCGACAAGTTCGACATCCACCGCCCTCGGCGGGCGCACATCTCGTTCGCCGGCGGCATCCACAGCTGCCTCGGAATGCATCTGGCCAGGGTCGAGACGAAGGCGATGCTGACGAGTCTCTTCGATCGTCTGACGGATTTCCAACTTCTCGAAGACGACGATACGAAGATCGTCGGTATGCCATTCCGCTCTCCTAAACATCTGCCCGTCACGTTCCGACCTCTCACATGAGGACCCGCGCGGCCATCCTGCACGACATGGGCCAGCAGTGGTCGGTCGAGGAATTCGAACTCGACCCGCCCAAGGCCGGCGAGGTGCTCGTCGAGATGGCGGCGGCAGGGCTGTGCCACTCCGACGAGCACATCCGCAACGGAGACATGTCGGCATCCAACGAGGTGATGCAGTCCTACGGGCTGCCGTCGATGTTCCCGTTGATCGGCGGTCACGAAGGTGCGGGTGTCGTCCTCGAAGTCGGCGCCGGTGTGACGGAGTTCGCCCCTGGTGATCACGTCGTGACGTCCTTCGTCGCGGTGTGCGGCCGCTGCAGGTGGTGCAACTCAGGGATGGAATACATCTGCGACATGGGCGCCCAGGTGATGGTTCCCGGGATGCCCACCGATGGCACGTTCCGCCATCACACCACCGACGGCCGAAACGTCGGACACCTGTCGAAAGTCGGCGCGTTCTCGAAACACACTGTGGTGTCGCCGGATTCGATCGTCAAGATCGAGCCCCATCTGCCGCTGCTGCCGATGGCACTGCTGTCGTGCGGCATCCCCACCGGGTACGGGTCCGCGGAGAACCGCGCCAAGGTGCGCACCGGCGACACCGTCGTCGTCATCGGCGTCGGCGGAATCGGCACCGGCGCGATCCAGGGGGCGCGCATCAACGGCGCCGCGCAGATCATCGCCGTCGATCCGGTGGAGTTCAAGCAGAAATCGGCGCTGGGGTTCGGCGCCACCCACAGCGTCGGCTCCACCGAGGAGGCTGCGGACCTGGTTCGTGATCTGACCAGCGGGGTGATGGCCGACAGCGTGATCGTTTCGCCCTCACTGATCACCGAGGCCGACGTCCAACCGGCGCTGAGCCTGACGCGCAAGGGTGGAACCTGTGTGCTCACCGGGATGACGCGCCAGCTGACGAGTTCGATCGGGATCAACCTGCAGGAGTTCATCCTGTGGAACAAAAGTCTCGTCGGCACGGTGTTCGGGTCGTGCAATCCGCGGGTCGATGTCCCCCGGTTCACGAAACTCTACGAGTCGGGGCAGCTACAACTCGACGAGATGATCACCCGGCGCTACCGCCTCGACGAGATCAACGACGGTTACCGCGATCAGCTCAACGGTGAGATCGTCCGCGGCATCATCGATTTCAGCCTGGACTGAGACTTCTCGGCGCCCAACAGCATCCGGGTGGGCCAACCAAGAGCGGTATCGCTCCGTCATCCGGCTGACAACGGCCCGTGCGCCTATCATCGCGAGGACACAGCCGAGCAGAAGAGGCCACAGAGTATGCCGACGCCACCCGAGAGCATGGGGCAGCCGGTGAACCGCGTCGAAGGTGTGGACAAGGTGACCGGCCGGGCCACCTATACGGCCGACGTCGTCGTGCCCGGACTCGTTTACGCGGTACTGGCACAGGCCGAGATTCCCCACGGCCGCGTCATCGAGGAGTCGCTACACAGCATCGCCGATAGCATCGCTCGGTCACCGGGCGTGCTGCACGTCCTCACACCGCTGAACTGTCCTGCGCTGAACACGCTGCCCCGCGAGTCGACCTTCGATCTACCGTTGGAACGGCGTCCGCCGCTTTCGGATCTCACTGTCCAATATGTGGGCCAGCATTTGGCGATGGTCGTCGCCGACACTCTCGAGAACGCCACCGAAGCGGCATCGACCTTCGCCGTCGACTACGAAGTACTGTCCGCGCAGACCACCGCGCAAGCGGTCCTGGCCCAGCCGGCCGCACCCGACGAGAAGGACGGGCAGATACGTCACGGAATCTATCGCCCCGATCACTTCGTGAAACTCGAGGAAGAGAAACTCCAAGATCAACGCGGCACGCCGCCTCACCCCGGCCTCGCTGCCCTCCGCGTCGATGCGCACTACACCACGCCCATGAATGCGCACTATCCGATTGAGCTGTCGGCAACCATCGCCCAGTGGGACGGTGATCGCCTGACAGTCCACGACAGCACCCGCTGGCTGGCCGGTGAACGGGCCACACTGGCCGCCTATCTCGGCATGCCCGAGGACCGAATTCGCATCCTGTCACCGTTGGTGGGCGGCGCCTTCGGGTCGAAGAGTTTCCTGTGGATGCACGTCGTCCTATGTGCCCTGGCAGCGCGCGCCGTCGGACGACCCGTCAAGGTGGTCCTCACCAGGGATCAAATGTTCACCTCGACCGGTCACCGCCCGCGCACCGAGCAGGACGTGTCACTCGTCGCCGACGAGGACGGCCGGATTCTCAGCACGGAACACCACACGCTGACCGAGACCTCCACTGTGGCGCATTTCTGTGAACCCGCCGGCCTGTCCAGCCGATTCCTCTACAGTTCCCCGCACCTCGCGGTGTCGCATCGGACAGCCCGAATCCACGCTCCCACACCGTGTTTCATGCGCGGCCCCGGTGAGGCACCGGGCCTGTTCGCACTCGAGGTCGCCATCGACGAACTGGCTGAGCGCGCCGATCTCGATCCCCTCGATCTGCGGATCCGCAACCACACCGACACCGATCAGGCCAGCGGAAAACCCTTCTCGGGTAAGCATCTACTGCAGTGCTACCAAGAAGGTGCGCAGCGCTTCGGTTGGCACGACCGGCCGCCCACACCCCGGTCGCTGCAACGCAGCGGGATACGGATCGGCTGGGGGATGTCGACCGCGACGTACCCCGGCCGCCGGATGCCCGCAGGCTGCCGAGTCAGCACTTCCGCCGATGGCTTCGTGCAATTCGCCTCGGCCACGCACGAGGTGGGTAATGGTGTGCGCACCGTCATGACTCAGGTCGCTGCTGATGTCACCGGCCTTGGCATGAGTCGCGTCAGCTTTGTGTCGGGTGACTCCCACTTCCCCGCTGCACCGTACAGCGGTGCGTCACAGACCACCGCAACCGTCGGCTCCGCCGTCTTCGCTGCCGCCGCCGAGTGGAAGCACCGATTCCTCGCCGCACTGATCGACGACCGCGACTCCCCGTACTTCGGAGCAGACCCAGCCGCGGTTGATATCGCCGCACTCGCCCCTGCCGCGGCAGGGGCATACCGGGAACAGTTGAGCTTCTCCGTGCGTAGCGACACTGATGACCAAAGCAGTCAGGCGTTTCAGTCTTTCGGCGCACATTTCTGCGAGGTGGAGGTCGACGAACATATCGGTCGTGTCACCGTCACGCGGTGGGTGGCGGTCATGGACTGCGGACGAGTCCTCAATCCCAAGCTGGCCCGCAACCAGGTCATGGGTGGTATCACCTTCGGGCTGGGAATGGCGCTGCTCGAACAGATCCCCCATGACGCGGCGACTGCGCTGCCGATCGGCGAATATTATCTGCCCACCCACGCCGACCGCCCCGAGTTCGACATATCCTTCGTCGACCATGCCGACTACGGGCTCGATCCGATCGGTGTGCGCGGCATCGGGGAGATCGGCACCTGCGGTGTCCCCGCTGCCATTGCCAACGCAATCCATCACGCAACCGGCAAGCGGCTGCGAGACCTACCGATCACTCTCGAGGATTTGATGACTGTTTACGAACCATCGAGCGACCAGTCATGAACGACGGTGAAGTGGCGGTGAACCTCCGCATCAACAGCGAGTCTCGGCAGGTGACGGCGGATGTACGTTCGACTCTGCTTGATCTGCTGCGCGAGCGGCTGCACCTCACCGGAACCAAGAAGGGGTGCGACCACGGCCTGTGCGGCGCCTGCACGGTGTCGGTGGACGGTGAACGGGTGCTCAGCTGTCTCACGCTGGCGGCATCGATCGACGGGGCGGACGTCCTCACCATCGAGGGAATCAGCTCCGGCAACGACCTACATCCTCTGCAAGAGGCCTTCATCGAATTCGACGGGTTCCAATGCGGCTACTGCACACCTGGACAGATCTCGTCAGCGCACGCGATGCTGGCCGAGCACCAGCGCGGCGACCTGAGCATGGTCACTTTCGACGGTGGCCGCGACGACGTGATAACCGGATGCGCCCGCCTCAGCAATCAGGAGATTCGAGAACGTATGGCGGGCAACATCTGTCGGTGCGGCGCGTACGCCAACATCGTTGAGGCCATCGCGTCAGCAGCAGAAGCCGTGACCGAAAATGGCTCCGCGTGAAGACTTTCGCCTTTCGACATGCCACTTCTGTCGACGATGCCATAAGTGCGGCCGCTGCCGGTGCGAAATACCTCGCCGGCGGAACCAACCTCATCGACCTGATGAAGGGCGGCGTTGAACAACCGTCGGCCCTGGTTGACCTTCGACGACTTGATCTGACCGCGATCACCGCGACCGATTCCGGCGGGGTGTTCATCGAGGCCGGTGTCACCAACAGCGCGCTGGCCAATCATCGGCTGATAAGGACCCAGTACCCGCTCGTATCACAGGCGATCCTCAGCGGCGCAACAACGCAATTGCGCAACATGGCCACCACCGGGGGAAACTTGTTGCAGCGCACCCGATGTCCTTACTTCATGCAGTCAGTCTTCACCGAGTGCAATAAGCGTAACCCCGGGAGCGGATGTGCCGCTCGTGACGGGTTCCACCGCGAGCACGCCATCTTCGGCGCGAGCAACCATTGCGTGGCTATCCACCCGTCGGACATGGCGGTGGCCCTGAGCGTCGTGGACGCCGTGGTGCACGTGCAGAACTCGGGCGGACGTCGCAGCATTCCCATCGCAGAATTCTTCGCCCTACCCGGTGACACGCCGGAAATCGACAACACACTGCAACCGCACGACCTCATACTCGGCATTGAACTGCCGCCGTCCTCATTCTCCGAACATTGTTGGTATCTCAAGGTTCGTGACAGGCACAGCTATGCGTTCGCGCTGGTTTCCGTGGCCGTCGGACTTCACATCGAGTGCGGCAAAATCACCGCGGCTGCCCTCGCCATGGGTGGAGTAGCCGCTACTCCGTGGCGACTGCACGAGGCCGAGGCCAGTCTCATCGGGAAGGAGCCCACGGCAGCGGCCTTTCACACCGCCGCGCAGCTCGCGATGGCCGGCGCGCAACCTCTGGCACAGAACGCATTCAAAGTCGATCTCGGCCGCCACAGCGTGGTCAAGGCGCTGGAGCAGGCCACCAACTTCAGCTGACTCACACGATGCGTGACGTGCGCCCCTGCCAGTAGCGGTCGCGGATCCGCCGCTTGTAGAGCTTGCCGTTGGGATCCCGCGGTAGCTCCGGGTCGAATTCGATTGTGCGCGGGCATTTGTAGGTGGCCAGATGGGTGCGGCAGTACTCGATCAGCTCTGCTTCCAGCGCGGGACCCGCGGCGATGCCCGCACTCGGTTGTACGACTGCCTTGACCTCCTCGCCGAATTCGTCGTTCGGCACGCCGAACACCGCGGCGTCGACGAGCTTGGGATGCATCACCAGCAGGTTCTCGACCTCCTGCGGATAGATGTTCACCCCGCCGGACACGATCATGAACGTCGACCGGTCGGTGAGGTAGAGGTAGCCGTCCGCATCGACGAACCCCATGTCGCCCAGCGATCGCCAGCCGCGGTCGTTGGACACCGAGGCGGTCTTGTCCGGATCCTTGAAGTACTCGAACGCGGGTCCGCCTTCGAAGAAGAGCTCGCCGGCGGTGCCGACGGGAACTTCCACCCCCTCGTCGTTCAGGACATGCACAGGTGTGATGGGCTTGCCGACCGAGCCCGGGTGCGCGAGCCACTCCTCGGGGCCGATTCCGGTGCCCGCGAATCCCTCTGTGCCTCCGTAGTACTCGTGGATGATCGGACCGACCCACTCCATCATCTTGTACTTGACGTCGACCGGGCACGGCGCGGCGGCGTGGATCACGCATCGCAGGCTCGACAGGTCGTAGGAGGTTCGGACGGTCTCGGGCAGCTTGAGCATCCGCACGAACATCGTCGGCACGAATTGGGCATGTGTGACGCGATGGGACTCGATGAGATGCAGCACCGCCTCGGCGTCGAACCTGCGCATGAGAACCGACGCGGCACCGACCCGGTGCACAGCCATCGTGTAGTTGATGCCCGCCGCGTGGTACAGCGGCGCAGGTGACAGATAGACACTCGACGAGTCCATGCCGTAACGCTGGCCGAGTGAGTCCTCCAGCACCTTCTGCGCCCACGATCCGGCACCATCGGTCGGCAGCGGACGGCGAACAGCTTTGGGCCGTCCAGTGGTTCCCGACGAATAAAGCATCTCGGTCCCGTCGCACACCGGCGGCGGATCGCCCGCGGATGCCAGTGCGTCAGCGTAGGACGTCCAGCCGGCAAGCACGGCGCCTACGCCGATGTGCACTGTGACGCCGGTGTTGGCTCGGAGAACGTGCTGCGCCAGTTCGGGCATCGACTCGTCGATGAACACCGCCTTGGCTTCGGAGTCGTCGATGACATAGGCGACTTCGTCAGCGGTGAAATGAGTGTTCACCGCGCTGTAGTACAGCCCGGAAAGTTGGCAACCCCAGGTGATTTCGAAGAACTCCGGCCGGTTCGGCAGCACCAGCGCGACACCGTCACCGGGCCGGAGCCCCGCCTCATGCAGCAAGGCGGCCACCCGCCGGCTCTTCGCGTAGAGCTCACCGTAGGTCACGGTCTCGTCGTCGATGAGCAACGCCGGCGAATCGGCATCGCTTGCCGCGTGGTCGGAGATGTTCACCCGTGAGCCCTACGTGGCGGTGCCGCCGTTCTTGGACGCCGCGGCCTGACGCTCCGCCATCTCCGAAGGCAGGATCTTGTCCGCGAACACCCGCTGGATGAGGTCTTGGACGTCCCTGCTCACCGACGCAAGTGCGACCAGATCGTTGGAGCTCTGCCAATGCACACGCATTCCCATCATCTCCCAGGCCCGCTTGATGTTGGCCTTGGTCGCCAACAGCGTCGTGAGCGGCGCCTGGGCGATATGACGGGCGATAGACTCCACGCGCGCGTCCAGTTCTTCACGCTTGACCACTTCGTTGATGAGTCCGTACTCGAGCGCTTTTCTCGCGTCGACGTTCTCAGCGGTATAGAGGTAATACGATGCGCGGCGCCAGTTCATGAACACCCACGGCTCGATCGAGCATTCACCCGACGGCATGCCGAATCCCTGCAGCGGAGGGTACGAGAAGTAGGCGTCCTCAGACGCGATCGCGATGTCGGTCGTCAATCCGTAATGGGTTCCGCCGCCGACGCAGTACCCGTGGATCTGCGAGATCGTGGGCTTGGAGAACTCCCACAGGTTGAGGATGGGCTTCACGAACAAGTCGGTCTGGGGTTTCCACGGCATGCCGGTGGCCTTGAATCCTTCGACGAACTCCGGATAGTCGACGGCGTTGTTACCGATTGCGTGTCCCGAACAGAAGCCCTTGCCATTGGCCTTGATGATCAGGACCTTGATGTCGTAATCGCGGTCGGCGTCCCGAAGGGCATCGTCGATCTCCTCGACCTGCTTCTGGTCCTGCGCATTGGCCTTCTCGGGCCAGTTCAGGGTGATCTTCGCGATGGGACCGGTCTTTTCGAAGATGATCCGTTCGCGGGTCTCGTTGATGTCCATAGCTTGATAACCTTTCCGTGCTTTCAGATGTCCTGAATCCGTCCGATTTCAGCGCCGATGTCGTAGGTCGTTCCGATCTCGCCGGTCCACTGCACGGTGCCCGACGCTCCCGCTTCGATCTCTTGTTCCACTTTCTCGGTGGCCACGGTGAAGAGCGGACTGCCCTCCTCCACATGTTGGCCGTCGGCGACCAGCAGTTCTGTCAGCTCCGCCTCGGAGACCGCGACCGACGTGCGTGGGATGCGAATGACGAAGTCAGCCATGGGC
>Ga0075370_10000916_pt1 | contig 12114 bp, 11 predicted proteins | sample EndMethybrTD3035_FD_71398 | JGI IMG/M metagenome (GOLD analysis project Ga0075370, IMG submission 71398) | Populus endosphere microbial communities from Tennessee, USA - Endosphere MetaG P. TD hybrid TD303-5 | ecosystem: Host-associated > Plants > Roots > Endosphere | place: USA: Tennessee... | reverse complement strand
TTCATGATGCGCGGGGTGATCGCCACCCGCGCCCTCGTCGACGCTGATGCCGCGTCCCTCGAGCACCTGGTCGAGGCCGTTTTCGCGTCGATCATCGAAACGCCGCTCGAGGGCTCTGAGGCGCCGATGGCATGATGGCCGCCGTGCCCGAACTGACTCGACGCGACCTTCTGCGCCTCGGTGTCGGCGTGGCTGCCGGGGCAGCGGCACTGCGTCTATCGCCACCCGCGACCGCGGCCCCCGCACCGACGTATGTCGACGGCTCGTTCGTCTCGGCGGCCCGCGGCGGAGTCGCGACCAACTGGGCGATCGCCCGCCCGCCCGGCCAGACCGCACCGCTGCGGCCCATCATCGCCCTGCACGGCAAGGGCCAGGACGCCGCGGGCGTGATGGCAGGCGGTGTCGAAAACGGACTGGCGCAGGCGGTCGACGCGGGCATCCCACCGGTTGCGGTGGTCGCGGTCGACGGCGGCGGCAGCTACTGGCACAACCGTGCGTCCGGAGAGGACTCCGGTGCGATGGTGCTCAACGAACTCATCCCGATGCTCGGCGAACAGGGACTCGACACCTCACGCGTCGCGTTTCTCGGGTGGTCGATGGGCGGCTACGGCGCACTGCTGCTCGGTGCGCGCCTCGGCGCCGCGCGCACTGCGGCGATCACCGCCGTCAGCCCGGCGTTGTGGACGTCTTCCGGTGCGACGGCCCCGGGTGCGTTCGACGGTGCAGACGACTACGAAGCCAACAGCGTGTGGGGGCTGCCCGCACTGAATTCGATTCCGATCCGAATCGACTGCGGTGACAGCGATCCGTTCTACTCGGCGACCAAACAGTTCATCGCCCAATTGGCCAACCCACCAGCGGGCGGCTTCTCCCCCGGCGGCCATGACGGCGCCTTCTGGAGTTCGCAGTTGCCCGGCGAAGTGGCGTGGACGGCGCCGCTACTCGTCGCTTAGAACTAGGCCGACGTCCGGCCTTCGGCCGCGGCCTGGCCGATGTCGCCGCGAAAGTGGCTGCCCGGCAGGCGAATCGACTTGATCAGAGTATAAGCGGCGTCGCGCGCCGCGGACAGATCGGCCGCGGTCCCGACGACCGACAGCACCCGGCCGCCGGATGACACGATCGCGCCGTCGTCGCGGCGCGTGGTGCCTGCGTGCAATACCCCGTCGGCCTCCGAGCCGGTGATGACGTCTCCGACCCGTGGCCGGCCGGGATAGTTCTCAGCCGCCAGCACCACCGTCACCGCGGCGCCGCCTCGCCACACCAGTTGCGGTTGTTCAGCGAGCTTTCCGGTCGCCGCGGCGTACAACAGCTGTCCCAGCGGCGTCTCCAGCAGCGCCAGCACCGACTGGGTCTCCGGATCGCCGAATCGACAGTTGAATTCGACGACCGCGGGCCCGCGCGACGTCAGCGCCAGTCCGGCGTAGAGCAGGCCCGAAAAGGCGCTTCCGCGCTGAACAAGTTGGGCCGCAACGGGTTTGACGATGTCTTCGACGATCTCGGTGATTACTTCATCGGGCAGCCACGGCAACGGCGCGTACGCACCCATGCCGCCGGTGTTGGGCCCGGTGTCGCCGTCGCCGACGCGCTTGAAGTCCTGGGCGGGGAGCAGCGGCACGACGGTCTCGCCGTCGACGACGCAGAACAGCGACACCTCGGGTCCGTCGAGGAACGACTCGAGGAGAACGGGATGTCCGGAGTCGAGCAGGCTCGCGGCGTGTGCTCGCGCCGCATCGCGGTCGGCGGTCACCACCACGCCCTTACCCGCGGCCAGACCGTCGTCCTTGACGACCCATGACGGGTCACCGGCTGCCGGGCCGAAGCGGTCCAGTGCCGCGTCGAGGTTGGCGGGGTTGTCGACGATCTCGCTGGTTGCCGTGCGCACACCCGCGGCAGCCATCACGTCCTTGGCGAACGACTTCGAGCCTTCGATGCGTGCGGCGTCTCTGGTCGGCCCGAAACAGGCGATTCCGGCGCTGCGCACCGCGTCGGCCACGCCTAGCACCAGGGGCACCTCAGGCCCGACGACCACCAGGTCGGAACCGATGCGCTGAGCCAACTGGACGACGGCTTCACCCGAGGTGATGTCGACGTCGTATTGGTCAGCGATGATTGCGGTGCCGGCGTTGCCGGGCGCGACGGCCAGTTCCTCGACCTCGGGGTCGCGGCGCAGTGCGAGCAGCAACGCATGTTCACGGGCACCGGATCCGATTACCAGGACGCGCACAACCGCACACCTTAACCGCTTACACCGATGACCCTCCGGGTATCCGGGCGCGATGACCGAACCAGGACTGATCGTCATCGGTAGCGGGCCCGCGGGCCTCGGCGCCGCCGAAGCGTTTCGGAAGCACAACACGGCGTTGCCCGTTCGCCTCATCAGCGCAGACCCCGCGCTTCCGTACGAACGCCCGCCGCTGAGCAAGGAATTCCTTCGGGGTGAAACCGACGACGTGGCGCTGCATCCGCGGTCCTGGTTCGTCGAACGCGACATCGAACTCGTGCAGGGCGCCGCGGTGAACCGGATCGACCCCGACACCGGATTCGTCGTCGTCGACGGCGATCGACATCCCTTCCGATCCCTGGTGCTGGCCACCGGCGCTACCCCGTCGCCGCTTTCGGTCACCGGCGGCGAGCGCGCACTGCAGCTGCGCTCGCTCGCGGATGCCGAGAAACTGCGTTCGGCGAGTGCGGACGCCGAGTCCGCGGTCGTCATCGGTGCTGGTTTCATCGGCTGTGAAGCTGCGGCATCACTGGCCCGACGGGGGGTATCGGTGACTCTCGTTGCACCGCAACATGTTCCGCAGGAACAACGACTTGGCAGCGACGCCGGCGAGCAGCTCTTGCGGCTCGTCGAGAAGGCTGGTGTCCGCTACGTCGGTGGCGTCTCCGTCAAGGCGGTGCACGACGATGCCATCGAGCTGGAACACGGTATGCGCATCAGCTGCGATCTCGTGCTGGCGGCCACCGGCGTAACCCCCAACAACGCGATGGCCGAAGCCGCCGGCCTGGACATCGACGACTCACGGGTGGTGGTGGGCGCCGATATGAAGACGTCGGCCCCCAACGTCTTCGCCGCGGGCGACGTCGCACTGGCCCACAACACGACGGCGGGCCGCCCGATAGCCGTCGAACACTGGCAGGATGCCGCCGACCAGGGCGCGATCGCCGGGGCATCTGCCGCCGGCGCCGACGCCCAATGGGACGGCGTACCCGGCTTCTGGACCACGATCGGCGACAGCGACCTGAAGTACCACGCGTGGGGCGACGGTCATGACTCGAGCCGGTTGTTGCACCGAGACGACGGGTTCACGGTTTGGTATGTCCGCGACGGCGCCACGGTCGGAGTGCTCACCCTCAATGCCGATGATGACTACGACCTCGGCGAACGCCTGATCAAGGAGGAATCTCCGCCGCCGGTGCCGATGGCCTGAGCCAGCCGGCGCCCGGCCATACACTTGACTCCGCAGTGTATGGTCGAGGTATGACGCAGAGCACATGCCCCTTCGGCGCCGGTTTCGACTTCACCGACCCCGATGTCCTGCTGCAGGGAATCCCGGTCACCGAGTTCGCCGAACTACGCAAAACCGCGCCGGTGTGGTGGAACGACCAGGAAGAGTCGATCTTCGACGACGGTGGCTACTGGGTGATCACCCGCCACGAGGACATCAAGGCGATTTCCCGCAACAGCGACTTGTGGTCAACCAACCGCAAGGGTGCCGTAATGCGACTGCCCGACGGCGTCACCAGCGAGCAGCTCGATCTGACCAAAGCGCTGCTGATCAACCATGACGCCCCCGAGCACACTCGGTTGCGCAAGATCGTTTCGCGGCTCTTCACTCCACGTTCGGTCGCCGCGCTCGAGGCGAAGCTCGCCATCGCCGCACGTGAGATCGTCGCCGCGGCGAAGGAGAAGGGCACCGGCGACTTCGTCGACGACATCGCGATGAACCTGCCGCTGCTGGCGATCGCTGACCTGATCGGCGTGCCCGAGGCCGACCGCGAAAAGCTCTTCCACTGGACCAACTCGATCATGAACACCGACGATCCGGACTTCGACTCAGATCCGACGACCGCCAACGCCGAATTGATGGGCTACGCCTACACGATGGCCGAGGAGCGGCGGCGCTGTCCGGCCGACGACATCGTGACGCGCCTGATCCAGGCCGACATCGACGGCGAGTCCCTCGGCGACGTCGAGTTCGCGTTCTTCGTCATCCTCCTGGCCGTGGCGGGCAACGAGACAACTCGCAACGCCATGACGCACGGCATCAACGCGTTCTTCGAGAACCCCGACCAGTGGGACTTGTTCAAGCGGGAGCGGCCCGACACCACCGTCGACGAGATCGTCCGCTGGGCCACGCCGGTTCACTGCTTCCAGCGAACGGCGTTGGCGGACAACGAAATTGGTGGCGTGAGCATCCGCGAAGGGCAGCGTGTCGGTCTGTTCTACAGTTCCGCGAATTTCGATGAGGACGTTTTCGAAAGGCCCTTCGAATTCAACATCCTGCGCAATCCCAACCCGCATCTGTCCTTCGGCGGCAACGGCGCGCACTTCTGCATCGGCGCGAACCTCGCCCGCATGGAGATCAAGCTGATCTTCAACGAGCTGGCCGACCAGATTCCGAACATCGCCAAACTGGGTGAACCCCAACGGCTTAGGTCTGGATGGATCAACGGCGTCAAGGCGCTGCCTGTCTCGTTCTGAAGCTGAGTACTATCCGGGGAATGCGTACCCACGGCTGGTCCGGATCGGCGCCCGCCACCGACGAGGAGGCCATCAGCCGCATCCTCGATGCGGCGAGCAAGACGATCGACGCACGTGGAGCCGATTTCTCGATCAGCGACGTCGCCCGCACGCTGGGCGTCACCCGCCAGACGGTGTATCGCTATTTCCCGAGCACCGACGCGCTGCTGATCGCCGCGGCCGTGCACGCCGCCAGCGGGTTCATCGATCGGTTGGCGACACACCTGAGTGGAATCACCGATCCGGCCGACGCCATCGCCGAGGCCCTCGCGACGGTCCTCGAATGGTTGCCCGAGGACAAGCACCTCGGCCTGCTGCTCATGCCGGGCCAGCCGAGCCCGCACACCGAGTCGGTGACGTCGGACGTCGCGCTGGATTTCGGCCACTCCATGGTCCGCAGGTTCGACGTCGACTGGTCGGGACTCGGGTACACCGATGCCGATCTCCACGAGATGGTCGAGTACCTGCTGCGGATCATCCAGTCGTTCGTCATCGACCCCGGCCGGCCACCGCGCCGGGGTGTCGAGCTGCGCAACTATCTGCGCAGATGGGTCGGAGGGGCTATACGACCGTCAGCGGAAGCGACTTCCGCTCCTCGAACACCCACGACGCACCCGCGCTGAACTCGGTCACCTCGACCTCGGACAGTTTCTTTGCCGCGGTGTCGGTTTCGATGACCCGCACGGTCCAGTCGGACTCGGTTCCAGACACCTCGGCGCGCAGATGAGGATCGACCGCCTGGCCGATCGCCTGCAACGGCAGGTCCGCCATGGGCGACACCAGCGAGATCCACGACCCGTCCTCGTAGGCGGGTGAGCGCCGCACGTGGATGAAATCGGGGTCGACGTCGGCGTACACGTAGGCTGCCGGATTCAGCAGCGGATGCAACTCGAGGACACGCAGCGCACCCTTGGGATCACTGGAGAGCTTCAGCGCCTTGTGGATTCGCTCAGCGGCCACGCCGGCGATACCGATCAGCTGCTTGGTGCGGATCGAACGCGCAAGCGCCGCATCATCCTTGGCACGCTTTTCAACCGCGATCGTGAACGATTTCACCAGCAGGTGCATCTGCAGACACACCTCGTCGGCAATCCGAACCAGCGCCGAATGCGAGAACGCAGCGAAGTCGACATCGGCGAGCAAGTCTCCCGAATAGTCCGCCATGCCTTCGTCGTTCGGATCGATCGGCTCGAGTTCACACGAGTGGGCGTGGGTCGCCCCGACGATGTCCATCGCGGGGATGAACGGCACATCGGGATAGGACTCGTCGATGATCACCGTCCACCTGCAGTGCGGGTGCTGATCGGCCGGCGTCCGCGGCGGCCGGTGAATCGGCCTGACCTGCGCCTTGGGGTTGGTGGCCAACGCGGTGGCGTCGAACGTCGGATCCTCGATGTCGTGGCACATGCCCTTGACGTAGTCGGGCCCCATCGGCTCGACATCGAGGAGGGCGCCACAGTGATTCAGGTAGAACTCGCCGTGCCAGCGGTCGTGCACGATGTAGCGGAAATCCATGAACTGCGGCGGCGCACCGATGTCGAGCTGCAGACCCTTGAAGAGGGTGAAGATGTCGACACCCTCGTACTTCAGCGCCTTCTGCATACGCCTGGTGTAGAGAGGGCTGGACGCGGCCCACTCCTCAATGGCGATCTGCAGCATCTCTTCGCGTCCCCACGCGCTGATGCAGTGCGCCATTCCGGAGCGATCGATGAGCTGCCCGATCAACAGTAGTTCCGGCACAAGTGTGGCCAGCTCATCGCGCGACAGCGCGGCGTATCTACTCATCATGGACAGAGCCCCCGGAGTGCATTCGGACCGCCGCGTTGACGTTACCCTTCTTGTCCTCGCCCTGGCCCTTCTGCGCGGCCTTCTTACGTTGTTTGATCACCTTGGAGACCACCCCGTCGAGCTTGGACCCCAACGGGAAACCGAGGTAGTGCGTCAAGAAGATCGCCATCTCTTTGAGCTCGGTCTCGGTGATCTCACCGTTGGCCAGCGCGGCGTTGGCCTGGATCTCGGCGAGGTCGGCGTTTCCGACGGCGGTGACCACGGTGAGCGTCATCAACCGCTTGTCGCGCATCGACAGACCGGGTCGGGTCCAGATGCTGCCGAAGAGATGGTCGACGGTGAGGTCGAAAAAGGAATCGCCCTCGATGTTGGGCATCTCCCAGCCATAGACCTCGTTCATCTTCTCGAGGCCCTTGCGGCGCTGTTCGTCCATCGATTACTCCTTAGCGGTCGAACTCGTATGCGGCACACCGAGTCCGGCGGCCAGATCGCGCAGGGCTATCTCGGCCAGCGGCAGTTCCACACCGTTGGCCTCGCCAAGCCCGAGGGCCAACTTCAAGTCCTTCTCAGCCAGACCGCGCGTGTGGACGAACATGTCATGCAGGAAGTGATCCGGTGCAAGCGGTTTCGTGTCATCACGGAACATGATCGCCCCCGGTCCGCCGCTCTGGGCATCGCTGTGGCGCACCACGCGGCCGAGCTTCTGCAGGTCGATGCCGGCGGCCTCGGCCAGCCTTTGCGATTCACACGCCGCGGTGAACCCGATGAACGTCAGCATGTTGCGGGCAATCTTCATCCTGGTGCCCGCGCCCGGCTCGCCGGCGCGCACGACCATCGACGCCCACTTCTTGAAGACCGGCTTGACCGTGTCGTAGGCCTCGTCGTCCGCACCCACCATGACCGCCAGCTCACCCTTGTCAGCCGCGCCCGCTCCTCCGCTGACAGGAGCGTCGACGATGTGGATTCCTTTGGGGCGCAACTGTTCAGCCAACTCTGAGGCGGTATCGGGTTCGATCGTCGAATGAATCGCGATGACCGTGCCCGGCTTCGCATGCTCACCCAGTTGACCCACGACGTCGCGAACCTGCTCGTCGTTGAGCACCGTGACGCTGATGACGTCGGCATCGGCTACGTCGGCAATGCTGTCGGCGAGACTCGCGCCGAGTTCCGCCAACGGTGTCATCGCCTCAGTGCGCACATCGAAGACCACGACGCCGCCGGGCCAGTCGACGAGGCGTTTCGCCATCGGAGCGCCCTGGTTGCCGAGGCCGATGTAGCCGAGCTTGACGTCTTCGCTCATGAATGCCTTCTGTTCTTCGCGCAAGCGCTCATCACCGAATGATCTGTCCGCCGTCGACGTTGAAGATCTGACCGGTGACCCACTTGGCTTGGTCGGACAGCAGGAACAAACACATGCCGGTGAGGTCGTCGACCTCGCCCATGCGCGACAACGGGATTCCCTTGACGATGTCAGCCACCATCTCCTGCGGCGTCGTGGTGCGGTTGGCCTCGGTGTCGATAGGGCCGGGCGCGATGGCGTTCACACGGATGTTCTGACCGCCGAGTTCGGTGGCGAGCTGCTGGGTGAGGCCATTGATGCCGACCTTGGCCAGGCCGTAGAAGTTCGAGTACAGCCATGCCGCGGTGGACGATTGGTTGACGATCGCGCCGCCGCCGCGCTTGGCCATCTTGCGGTACACCGCGCGGGTGCACACCAGCGCGCCGTCGAGGTTCACGCTCATGAACTTCTTGTAGTAGTCCCAGTCGACGGTGATGAGGAAGTCGAGCTTCATGCCGCCGAAGATCGCCGCATTGTTGACCAGATAATCGATGCCCTCGAACTCGGCCAGCGTCTGCGCCGCCATCTCCTTGGCGGAGTCGGGATCGGAGACGTCGACGCGGACAGCGAGCGCGTTGCCACCCTCGCCCTTGATGCCGTCGGCGACCTTCTGCGCACCTTCGACGTTGATGTCGGCGACCACGACGGCCGCGCCCTCACGGGCCAGCGCCTCGGCATACGCCTGACCGATACCGCCACCCGCACCGGTGACGATGGCCACCTTCTCCTTGAACTGATCTCCGTACAGACCCACGCACGTCTCCTTAGTTGGCTTCCCCGAATTAGACAGAAGTCGCAATGGCTTTGATTTCCAGGTACTCCTCGAAACCAGCGAGCCCCATCTCCCGGCCGATGCCGGATTGCTTGTACCCGCCGAAGGGCATGTCGGCGGAGTACCAGACGCCGCCGTTGATGTTCACGGTGCCGACGCGCAGCCTTGCGGCCACTCCGTTCGCGCGATCGATGTCCGGCGAGAACACCGTGCCCGACAGACCGTACGGCGAGTCGTTGGCGATGCGCACAGCGTCGTCGTCGCCGTCGTGGGCGATGACGGTGAGCACGGGGCCGAAGATCTCCTCGCGTGCCACCTTGGCGGTGTTGTCCAGGCCGGCGATGACCGTCGGCTCGATGAAGTAGCCCCGGTCGCGGTCGGCGGGACGCCCACCGCCGCAAGCGAATTTGCCGCCCTCGTCGGTGGCCGAGTCGAGATAACTCTGAATGCGGTCGCGCTGACGCTCCGAGATGACCGGCCCGCAGATGGTGCCGGCATCCTGGGGGTCGCCGGGCCGCAGCCCGGCCATCGTGGCCGCCGCCGCTTCGACGGCTTCGTCGTAGCGGGCCCGCGGCACCACGAGCCGGGTGGTGATCGCGCAACCCTGACCCGCATGCATAGACGCGGTGAAGGCGGACATCGAACACGCGCCCGCCAGGTCGGCGTCGTCGAGCACCAGGAACGCCGACTTTCCGCCCAGCTCCAGGAACACCTTCTTCAGCGTTGCCGCGCCGTCGGCCATCACCGCGCGACCGGTGTTGGTCGACCCGGTGAACGAAACCATGTCCACCCGTGGATCTTTCGACAGCAGCGCACCGACACCGTGATCGCTGGAGGTGACGATGTTGACGACGCCCGCCGGGATGTCGGTGTGCTCGAGAATCAGCTCACCCAGCACCGCGGCGCACCACGGTGTGTCGGGTGCCGGCTTGAGCACGATCGTGTTGCCCGCCGCCAGCGCGGGACCCAGCTTGGCGAGGTTGATCTGATGGGGGAAGTTCCACGGCGTGATCGCGCCGACGACGCCGATGGCCTCACGCGCGACGGTGCGCTGGGTCTTGATGCCCATCGGCGAGGCGATACCGAGATCGGATGTCCAGTCGTAGGACTCCGCGGTGTCGGCGCAGAAGCTCAGGTCCTCGACGGGGCCCTCGAGTTGTGCCATCGAGGTCAGCATTCGAGGCGCGCCGACTTCGCTGATCGTCAGCTCGCGCAGATCCTCGGCCGCGTCGCGCATCGCCTGCTGGAGTTGGCGAATGCCGCGCACCCGCAGCTCGGTGTCGGTCGACCAGCCCGTCTCGTCGAACGCGCGCCGCGCCGCCTCGATCGCTCGGCCCATGTCGTCGGTGGTTGCGTCGGCGGCGACGCCGAGCACCTCCTCGGTGGCCGGGTTGACGGTCTGGAACGTGCCCCCACTGCCGGCGACAAGCTCGCCGTCGATGAGCAAACGACTCTCGCGATCGGCGAGGATTCCCATCCGAACTCCTGTGTTCGCATTACTGGACAACTGTCCGACTGTCTTCCCTCGAACCTTAGCCGCACTACGCGGCCAGAAGCAAGAGCACCCAACTTCACCTGTGCACTTGCCTGATGCTGACCGTGTCGGATAAGTTGGACATGTGTCCAGTGATCCCGTGGTTGTGGTCACGCAGCCGTCGTCCCCCCAGCCTGGGGAGACGCCGCGCAACCGTCGCCAGGAGGAGACCTTCAACAAGGTGCTCGCCGCCGGCGTCGAGATGCTGCGCGAGTCCTCCTACGCGGATCTGACGGTGCGCGCCGTCGCGGCGCGGGCCAAGGTCGCCCCCGCGACCGCATACACCTACTTCTCGTCGAAGAACCATCTGATCGCCGAGGTCTACCTGAACCTGATCCGCCGGGTGCCCTACTTCACCGATGTCAACGACAGCAGGGTCACCCGCGTGGAGAAGACGCTGCGCAGTATGGCGCTGACGGTCGCCGACGAGCCCGAGGTGGCCGCCGCGTGCACGACCGCCCTGCTTAGCGGGAACGACGAGGCGGTGCGTTCGGTCCGCGACCGCATCGGCGCCGAGATCCACCGCCGCATCCGTTCGGCCGTGGGTCCGGATGCGGACCCTCGCACACTTGCCGCGTTGGAGATGACGTTCTTCGGCGCGCTGGTCAATGCCGGCAGCGGCGCCTTCACCTATCACCAGATCGCCGACCGCCTCAGCTATGTGGTCGGCCTCGTCCTCGGAGAGGACAATTAGATGCGGTCTCGGCGAGGACAATTGAACCTGAGCATGGGGGACCACACATGACCGTCGATACCAGCGAAGTGCTGCTCGATCCGTACAACTACGACTTCCACGAAGACCCGTACCCGTATTACAAGCGCCTGCGCGACGAAGCCCCGCTCTACCGCAACACGGAGCTCGGCTTCTGGGCGTTGTCGCGGCACCAGGACGTGCTGGCCGGATTCCGCAACAGCACAACGTTGTCCAACAAGTTCGGGGTGTCGTTGGATCCGGCGTCGCGTGGTCCGCACGCGTCCAAGACCATGTCCTTCCTCGCGATGGACGATCCGGACCACCTGCGGTTGCGCACTCTGGTGTCCAAGGGCTTCACGCCCCGGCGCATCCGTGAACTGGAGCCCCGGGTCACCGAGATCGCGACTCAGCACCTCGACACGATGATGGAAAAGGCGTCCGATGGGACCGTCGACTTCGTCAACGAGTTCGCGGGCAAGTTGCCGATGGACGTCATCTCCGAGTTGATGGGCGTGCCCGTCGAGGACCGGGATCAGGTGCGGGCGTGGGCCGACGGCGTGATGCACCGCGACGAGGGCGTGACCGACGTGCCGCCCGCGGCCATCGAGGCGTCACTCAACCTGATCGTCTACTACCAGGAGATGGTGGCCCAGCGCCGCAAGCAGCTCACCGACGATCTGACGTCGGCACTGCTCGAGGCCGAGATCGACGGCGACCGGCTCACCGACGACGAGATCCTCGGGTTCATGTTCCTGATGGTGATCGCCGGCAATGAAACCACCACCAAACTGCTTGCCAATGCGGCATTCTGGGGCCATAAGAACCCCGATCAGCTGACGCCGGTCTACTCGGATCTGGAGCGCGTGCCGCTGTGGGTCGAGGAGACGCTGCGGTATGACACCTCGAGCCAGATCCTGGCCCGCACCGTCGAGGGTGAGTTGACGCTATACGACACCACCCTTCCCGACGGTGACGTTTTGCTGCTGCTTCCCGGCTCGGCACACCGCGACGAACGGGTCTTCGAGAACCCCGACGACTTCATCATCGGTCGCGAAATCGGGGCCAAACTCCAGAGTTTCGGCAGCGGTGCTCACTTCTGCCTCGGTGCGCATCTGGCCCGGATGGAAGCCCGGGTGGCACTCACCGAAATGTTCAAGCGAATCCGCGGATATGAGGTCGACGAGGCCAACGCCGTCCGCGTCCACTCCAGTAATGTCCGCGGGTTCGCCCACCTACCCATGAC
>Ga0075370_10000915_pt1 | contig 12125 bp, 11 predicted proteins | sample EndMethybrTD3035_FD_71398 | JGI IMG/M metagenome (GOLD analysis project Ga0075370, IMG submission 71398) | Populus endosphere microbial communities from Tennessee, USA - Endosphere MetaG P. TD hybrid TD303-5 | ecosystem: Host-associated > Plants > Roots > Endosphere | place: USA: Tennessee... | reverse complement strand
TATAATTTTAGCATAAGCACGAGAAAAAAGTTTGGACGTTCTATCTCTCCTATGAGATTCCAAACCACAAAAACCACCTCTTTTACGGAGGTGGTTTTTGATTGAAATAATTTTGGCTGGCCATTATCTCCCAGGTTAAACACCTACTAATCACATCTCCACAGATGGCGGCCTACGTTTCCTAAGGGCAATTCCTACTTTGTTTGAGGCATAGGGGGGGGAGTGTATACCGCGTGCCCACTCACGTTGCGATAGGTTCAACCCAAGAATTTTTTCTGATTTTTTGAAAATCTAAAGTTCTTAGCGGTTGCCCTTGGCTCGGTTGTGCGGCTTGCAGAGCATCTCGCAGTTTTCGGCTGATGTAGCACCACCTTTGCTCCATGCTGAAACGTGGTCGGCGTCCATATCCTTTTGTGCCCAAATTTTTGATTTGTTAGCATCGTGCCCCATGGCGCAGTATGAGCAGTTTGATACACCTTCGGCTTCGGCAGCAGCGGTTTGTTTTGCGTAGACCGATTTCTTTGTTGGCTCGTCAAAGACGCGCACATTTAGCAGTTTCGTGTCCTTCTCACCGCCAAGTATATATTCGAATACGCCCCGTTTGTCGGTAACATAGGGGTCATCGTAAAGTAATCGTCGCACTTCATTGTGGACTTGGTCTGGGTCATATGACTGCTCGTGATATGTTTCGTATAACTGCCCCCATTCCAGACCGCACATTTCGCTCTCTACGTCAGTAAATACTCCTGACGCCCAGTCAATCACATTAGTAAAGTAGTTCTTTAACTCATCGATATTCTCGTCGTGGCGGTGAGCGCTCATGTAGGCGTCGACTTTGTCGTGACTTACCCATCTTAGAGCTGTCGCTAAGTAATCTTGCCGCCTGATGTTTCCGGCTACGTAAGCACTCCACTTTTGGACATTACTGTTTTGGCTGTTACTGAACTCTTCTTTCGCGTGCGTTACGAACGGCCCAGAGTAAACGGCATTTAATATCTCTTGCTGCTTTAACGGTATCCCTGCGATGTTAATCGTCCTAAACCAGTCTTTGATTTCTGGTTCATCACCTTCACATATGTAAGCAAGTAGCGGCGCGTTCATGATTCTATCTTTCAGTACTTGCGCCAGACCAGCGAAATGCTGCTCGTTACCGTTTGAGTCTTTAACGGGGAATCTGCCAGCGACGAACCTGCCGATACTGGTGATACGTTGCTGACCGTCCAATACTTCGTATTTATCGTCGCCAACTTTATTAAAATACAGCAGGCCAATCGGATATTCCTTGAGCAAGCTATCAATTACTGCCGCTTCGCGGCCTTCTTCAGCATAGATGTAATTTCGCTGGTATTCCGGTTGAATTGTAAGTTTGCCGCCTAAACCGAACAGGCCTTTACCTTCTAGCTCGTTATATACAAAACCATCGATTATGTCGCTTACCGTCTTATCCGTCCATAGTACTGTGTTCATGCCGCAGCCTTTCTGTGTTTAATCAGTAATCTTGCATATGTTGGCACATACCCACCATCAACTTTTATAGCTCCACGACGATTCAGGTCGCCGTACTTAGGGCTGTCTTCTCGTGTGTAAATCTTATTACGCATGCCATGTATGTTTTCTCTATCTGTAATCCCCAAAATTTCAAATTGCTCAGGGGAATATTTATCTAGAAAGCTAATAGGCACACCCATTACACCGTCGTAATCACTCGGAATCGCATCGGTAAACGGTACTTCAATAGCATCATAGTTATCATAATGGCTATAGGCCAGTTTGTTCTTAAGCTTCTTGTTAAACTTGCGATTGTCTTCCATAGTCATCAGGCTAAGGGGCTGATGTCGACGGCCATGGTCGAGGTTAGTAAACCAGTGACAATTGCGGAACTTCACGAGGCCGGTTTTTTCGTCATAAACACCAGATGCGAAATCACTTCTTGCATTCGGGGTGGCAAAATAGGCATTGCCGGCGTGGAAACCGTTACCTAGCCACATCCTATCTTCCTTAAATAGAGGAAAAATTTCTTTAAGTGTAATCGCGTTCATATTGCCAATAATGATGAATTTCTTGTCGTAGTCGAAGAGTTGTTTGACATATTCAGGGAACAGACTGAACGGTGGGTTGGTAACGACGATATCAGATTGTCGTAATAGCTCTACGCATTCAGGACTACGAAAGTCACCATCGCCCTCAAACGGTGTCCACTCGTTGTTTTTATTTGCCTTGAGCTGTTCAGCGACGTCAGTTAGATTAAAGGCACCGTCTTTGTCCATATCATGCACTTCATTAATAACCAGTTTATTCGCAGTAATTTTGGGTCGACCTTTAGCTGGTGCGATAGTTTTGTCGTCGCCAAACAATCCGAGTTGCGTATTGGCAATAGGTGAAGGCTTATAACTGGTAGCAATGAGTTGTTTAAGGCCAAGGCGATTAAAATTTAGTGCAAAAAAACGGAAGAAGTTACTTTCGAATGGGTCGTCACAGTTAGAGTAGACTACTTTACCGCGAAAAGTATTTGGGTCATATTCTAAATATGCCTCAATCTCTGTCTGGATATCGCTATACTGCGTATAGAACTCGTCGTTCTTGGCCTTTTGTGCGGCCGTAAGGTTGCTATTGGCCATTTATTTTATCTTTCAGCATAGGTTAATCATAACAAAATATCTGAGATTATATCCTTGTAACACAAGGAGAAAGGTATGGATTTTACGGATAAAGAATTTCAGTGGTTTATGAAAGAAGCTGAAAAGGATGGCATAAAGCTTGAAACAGAGGAAGAATACAGACAATTACAAAGGGACATGTACGCACTAGCCGATCTAACATATGACATTTGGAAGTTCCAGAAGTCACTTGATCGTCGCTTAGAAGAAAAGCCTGAGGGCTTTGCTTTTCCGGCTGAGGGTAGGATGTGCAAAATATGTATGGGTGGCGGTGCGGGTGATTTCTGGTACGACAAGCGCGGCATGAGATGCATGGACTGCCAAGCTGCGTATATTAAGAAAATTATCCCCGGCTATGTATTTACGGATGATAAAAATAAGAAACATATTACCGAGACTACTTTAGTGGTGCGTCATGGTGTCGAGCGCAAGGAAATCCGAAAATATATAAAACAGGGTGTGCTAAAGGCTCGACGAGTTGACCATGGACAACATCCGTCGACACTAGTTTTTCTAAAATTCGAGAACCCGAATTTGACAGTTTTTAAGCAATAGCCACATAGTCTCATCTGTTCTATCCAAAACTTTCATTTTGCGTAGTTTTTGGATAGAATAAGAATATGTTTTCTACAGACGAAGTTATTGAACTGATAAAGGCTCATAAGTCGGGTAGCGATGAGCTCTTTGATAAAACGATACAAAAATTAGTGAGAAGCAGCGAGCAGAAAGGCAAAAATGGCGTTGCAAAAGCGTTACGCGACATATACTCAAAACCCAACGAGATGTTTAGGCGGGTAACTCAGTCTTCACTTAAACAGTTACCGCCGTCGCAGAGCTTTACCACCAATGCCATGCCAAGCGTAACACTGGATGATGTAGTGTTGTCAAAGCGCAACGAGCTGGTGGTTGACGAGATAATTCAAACTTGGAATAGCCGCAAGAAACTTAAGGCAGCCGGTATATCGCATGGTACTAAAGCAATTTTTTACGGTCTGCCTGGAACCGGAAAGACTTACCTAGCTAGTGCGCTTGCAGGTAGCCTAGGGATACCTATCGTGCAAGTTGATGTGAGTAAGCTCATATCCTCATTTCTGGGTGAAACCGGCAAGAATGTTAATGAACTTTTCGCTGGCAAAGAACAACAAATCCTCTTTTTAGACGAATTCGAGTCGCTCGCGAAGAACCGTGCAGATGACATGGATATTGGTGAGGCAAAACGAATAGTCACATCAATTCTTCAAAACATAGATACCCTGAATGACGACGTACTCCTAATCGCGGCCACTAACCACATTGAAATGATTGACTCAGCAATACGCAGGCGTTTTACCTACGAGCTGGATATGGACGACATTGATATATCATCGCGCAGAAGAATGTTCGAACTCTATTTGAAAGATCATAAGAAAGTGGACGAAAGCGCAGTAAATAAGTTGGGAGAACTGGCCAACGACTTTACTGGCCATGATATTCAGCGCGTATATACAAAAGCAATTAGGCGTTCAGTGTTGGGCTTAGACAAACTTACATTTGAAGAGCAAATCTTCAAACAGCTAGCCGAAACCAAGTATAGAAAGAAGCGTTTTAACTCAAAAGATAACGCTGATGTAAAAGAATTGAAGCAAGTAGTTAGTGCCCTCTGGGGTGTAAACAAGAAGTATTTTACGTACGAGATGCTTGAGAACATGACCGGGATCCCCCACGCTACTATTCATTACGTAATTAACAAGGGGGGCTCAGAATGAACGAAAATTTACCATTTGTAATCCCAAGTGCTCAAAGCACCAAAGCCACCAAAGGTGGCGGCAAAGGGTATACGTTTTACGGCGACCCAAGCACGTTCTCGCAACATAAACAGCAGCGCGTTAGTGAGATACAAAAAATTACGCAAGAGGTCAAAAGTGAAAAGCCAAAAATATCTAACCCTCAGCAGCTGTCGTTTTTGGACATCGAGCTCGATCCCAAGGCAACTGCAAAGAGTAGTATACCCGTGGAGTTATTCGATAGCTTTGGCCTTGATGTAAACAAACGGCTCGATACTAATGAGTTGGTAATTTCGGGAACGAATGAAGCACTTGAAAAGTTCGAGACGGCGATAGAGGATTTCGAGTATGTGCCGCAGCTCAACGATGATGGCAATTTCAAAAATAAGGAAGCCTCGCTGTTGTCTGCAATCACCAAAATTTCCAAAGTATCTAAGGAGCAGAAACTTGAGGGCGACATAGAGGCCGAGAACCTCGGTGTTGCCTATTTTTATAAGTCTATCTCGGAGCTAAATGCCAAAAAGATAGCAAGCGACTTAATCAAAACTCGTGGTATTAAGGCGAAGTACATGGTATCACCATCGGGTGCAAAGATTTTAACGGGTGAGTTTTCAGCAGACGATGTTGATCTTATTACTAATGACGATTATGAAAACCCCTTCGCTAAGTTCGAGGTTATGCATCACATTGGCGTAGTGACCAAAAGCATCAATACTACTTACCCAGTCACCAATGCCGACATTGACATTAGTAACGCCAAAACAATCGTTGGTATCGTTGATGGCGGTATTGCCGAACTGGATGTACTCAAGGGCTTAGTGGTTGGGCGGAAGGATTACACCACAGACCCTGACAGCGATAAGCATCACGCTACACTTGCGGCTAGCAGAGTTATATTTGGAAATGATATTGAAGATCAGCTATTTGATAATAACAAGCTCGTTGCCCACGCCAAAGTGGTCGACATTAAGGTAATGGAAGGCGATGTTGGCCCGACTCCAGTTGATCTCATTAGCTATCTCGAAGATGCGATAAAGACATTCCCCGACGTGAAGGAATATAGCATGTCTTTAGGTTTATCAGATCTTTGTGCGCATAACAAGAAGTCATACCTCACGCGTGAACTCGATGCGCTCCAGCAGAATTATGGTGTCGTATTTGTCGTGTCGGCAGGAAACAGGGACGATTTTCATACTCGGCATTACCCGGACGTGCTTTTTGAACCAGAGTCTTGCCTCAACTCACCAGGAGATCTAACCAACGGTCTGTCAGTGGGGGCGCTTGCCGATAAGGCGAATAAAGACTCGCTTGCGCAGGTCAATGAACCATCACCATTTACTAGAACAGGTTTTGACGGCATACGTAAGCCTGACCTCACCCATTATGGTGGTAACGCCCGCGCGTCAGGTATTTGGAGAGATCAAGGGGTCAAAGGCTTGAATGTGGTCGAAAATGAGCTTTATGAAGATGTTGGTACTAGCTTTGCTACTCCGCTTGTCAGCGGAGAACTAGCGCAGGCGCTGGCTGTTGTTGACGAGTCTGGCTATAAAAATGCTATTGATCTCGCCAAAGCGCTTACCGTACATTCGGCCAGCTATGTACCAAATGAAACATCCCTCATAGACCCGTTAGACCTAGACAAAATAGTAGGTCACGGTGTACCTGATATTGGGCAAGTGTTGTTTGCGGATAAGACGAAGGTTGTTTACGTTATGACCGACAAAGTGGGCGGCGTTAAGCCGCGCACAACAACGCGTGAAGCTGTACGCAAGATACGATTTACTATTCCAGATGAGCTGAAGCGCTTAAAAAGGCAACTCAACGTGCGTGCGACGCTTGCATATACTGCTCCAATTGACGCTAATGACGAGGTAGATACTGCTCAAAGCGATGTGACCATGACTCTCTACAAAGTCAATTCTCGAAAAAAACTCGCTAACTCTGGCAAGAAAGATGACTCTGATTACAGCTACAAGCCAAAGTGGTATACGGTAAAGTGTCTGGAACGTACGTATTCATCCAGATCGTATGACGCAGGCGAATGGGAGATAAGGCTAACGTTACAAACGCGTGGTGACGCGGACGACTTAAGTTATGAGCAGCCCTTCGCTCTTGTAATTTCGATCGAAGATATCGGCGATGATGATGGCCGTATTGATCTACAGGAGATCATTAGGAACAATCATAAACAGTATGTTCGACTTAACGAGATCCGCAACCGGCAGAAGGTCGCGACTCGTTAAAGTCATAAAAACTTATCTTCCACTTTGTTATACGATGCTTGCCTATTAAGTATTCTGATAGTCCTACACCTTATCACGCTTCTGTAAAATGACGAACAGTACGAAGCACAATACGAGTTCGCCCAAAAATATCCAACCCCAGCCTTTCCACCAGCCAAACAGCCGCCCGACCAAACCAAACACGCCTGATATACCCAAGTATTTCGCAACAGTTTCCATAACTGCTTCGGCCTTACCGTTCGGTCTGGCTACTATTCGATTCACGCAGCACGTCTTGTTTGGCGTTATTGAGCACCGTCTGTTTGAGAAAGACGAAAAACGCGATTATCAGAATTATGATTATGGCCGTGATTGATTCTGCCCGCCGTTCCTCTTTCGTTTTTGTCTTCTTATTCTTTCGTGCAGAGTGCACAAGGTAGGCTATGCCACCAACTATCAGTGCAAGTATAAGTAGTATAAAAATTTCCATCGCTTACTCCTTTATTTAGTAAATGCGGTGAAAATAAAAAGCGACACCGCAAGGTGTCTTACTTCCATTCACAAACCGACTTTCGCCGATCTGTTTATGCGGTGCCGCTTTTTACCGGCGAGCCGCACAAAAATGCGCGTGTTCGGTTTGTATGAATGAAAGTAAGACAATCCCAATTATACAATTTACCCCTGTATTGCTCAAGCATAGCCGGTTTGAACCGGTTTAAACCAAACCCCTCATGCTTGATGTTGCATCTGTTATGGCGGAAAATATAAGAGATTATGAAGATGAAAATAGAGCCGGAGCCATATTGGCCAGAGTACAAGGTATATTTGTTTGGTCGGCTTGCCTTTTTCCCTAATGACATCGAAGGCAAGGAAATGCGGGCGGCAAAGCTACGGCACTATTTTGATGAGCAAAACTTGGAGGCGGAATTGCGAGCGTATGAGCAGGACGGCTATTTTGCAGTCAAAGCGTCCGGCCGTGATACGTTTACCTTAACAAACATAGACAGTCGAAAGTTTCGTGAGGAGCTGGCCGCATACTTGGAAAAGGTAAAGCTGCCTAGCGACCAGCGCGAGAAAGTGTGGAGCGCTGCGGCCAAGCAATACAAACTGCGTGGATATAGTCCAACTATCAGCTGGGGGGATATTTATGGTGATACCGCAAGATACCAGTACACGCCACCTTTCTGGGAGCTTGTTTTTGCACCGGCGTTGGCGGGCCGGATAAGGCTTACGGAGATTGGCCGCACGAAAACAATACCGCTAGCTAAAGACCTACTACCTTTTTATGAACGACCTTTTGCCAAATTCGATATTACGGATAAGGTGCTGCGAAAAAGCGTGGCTAAACTACACGGCACCATAAGGCACAAAGCCACATTAACGCTGAACAACCAGAAGCTTTGGCTTGTACTTGATGGTCAGTACTACACTATCCGGCGGTACCAGGGGAAGAATGGAAATGCGTACCGCACCGCGTCCGCACTTTATGACGGTAAAAGGCCGCTTGTAAAAGATGACTTAAATCTCAAAATCAACACCAAGAGTGAGCTTAAAGACCTACTCAGCAATGCGGGTTTTAAAGGCGTGCTACGAGATTTATTTATTGAGACTGGTTATGACGAGCAACGTCACCGGCCAACACTAATACTAAAAAAGTCTATTGAGGTGGACGACGAACAGTACGAGTTTTTGCTTGAATATGTGAAGAGCAGTTCGATTAGATCAGAGTAGTTTGGAGTGGCTTGACCTCTACTGTGCCATCAACATAGCCATAAACTAGAGTAGCTCAGAGTAACGCCCCGTTTTCGGGGTTTTTATATGTTCATGCCCACAACAGCAAAGATAAGGAGCATGGAGATGAAGCAGCCAATAACAATACGCGTGCGCGACCTCGGCCTGGCGGCCTCTCTGGTCAGCGTCGGCTATGAGGTTAGCGAAACCTACAAAGATGAAAGCGGCCGAACTTATTTCGTGTTCTTGGAAGAGGATGGGCTTAAGCGCGACATCGACAGCTATTGGTCGGACACGCTCGTAGTAAGAGCTCGCAAGCTTTCCGACAACACCAAAATACTCAAGGGCGTGATCTACGCCGAAAAGTAAAACCAATGAAACTGAGTGGCGAACGTATTAAAAGCCTGCAAGTGCTCCTAAAAGAGCAGACCGGCCAGGACTACACCGAGCAGCAAGCACAAGAGGCTGGCATGGCTATTATGCGTTTCGTAATTGTGAAGGCTCAGCGAAAACGTGAACTGGCGAAATTTAAGGAGAATGAGGATGGAAAACCAATTGGAAGCACCCGAGCTATCGCTCGGTAGCGACAACGAAAACAAACCTACCACCCCGCCCGGTGAAATGACTCTGGATGACCTAGAAGCCATTCTTACTCACACTATCAAGTACGACCGAGACAATAAGCTCATAACTTTTCTGTGCATGCTATCGGCATACACGGATGATAGCCAGCTCAACGTGAGCTTTAACGCACCCAGCTCTTCGGGCAAGACGTATATGACTACGGAGATTGCGAAGTTATTCCCAGAAGAGGATAAGATTGAGCGTAGCGGTGCTAGCCCAACGTCATTCTTTTATAGCGAAGGCAAGGTGGACAAAAAGCTTGGTGTCAAAGTAGTATCACTGGAAAGGAAGATACTGATTTTTTATGAGCAGCCCAACCCCGAGCTACAGAAAAGGCTACGACCGGTACTATCTCATGACCAGCGCGACCTAAAATTTAGTAACACGAATAAGGATAAAAAAGGTGCTAACCGTGCCGAGCAAACCATTATACGCGGATTCCCGGCTACGGTTTTCTGTTCGGCTGGATTGCAATTGGACGAGCAAGAGGCCACCCGCGCCATCCTTCTTAGCCCAGAAACTACCGAGGAAAAGTTAAGGGAAGGCGTACATCTGCAATTTCAGCGAAACGCAAATGGCGTGAAGTTCGAAAGCGATATAGAGGCACTTCCCGACCGCATCGCGTTAATGAATAGGATAGTGGCAATACGTGACCAAAAAGTAGACGACATAATAATTGCTGAGCCGGATAAAATTGAAAAACGCTTCTACGAAACGTTTGCCAAGCTCAAGCCGCGTCATATGCGTGATTCTGGCCACTTAATGAAACTCATAAAAGCTGTCGCCTTACTTAACTTGTGGCACCGGCGACAAGCTGACGGTACGATTGTTGCCAATGAGGCCGATATAGACCACGCATTTCAGCTGTGGAGCACAGTAATTGAAAGCCAAGACTTAAACGTACCACCCGCTGTTATGAACTTCTATAAAAACTACATATTGCCTGCATATTATGAAAAGCGGGATGACCCTGATGACGGAGATGATATTAGTCATGGTTTTGCTGGTTTAAGCTCCCAGGAGCTCAGCAATTACTATATGCGCCGCGAAAGAACTACCCTAAATGATGAACACCTGCGCAAACAGATAATTCCCCAATTAGTGAATAGTGGTATGATTGCTTTCGAGCAGCCCACTTATGGCGACCGTCGAAGTAGGCACATCTTTCCCAAATGGGGTTTAGAAGAGAAAAACAATAGGTTTGATCCAAACAATGTAGGAAGTGGGGGTGGGGTTCTTGATGGTATGTCCGACGAACAATGGGAACAATTCTTTGGTAAATAAATGGTATAATAGCTATGTTGACACATCCAGTAAACACGCCAAAAGTGTTTTTATTTCCGGCCTGTAAGGGCGGCTTGGTATCGGAAAGTTGCTTTTGGCAACTGGACGTGTCAACAACCAAGTCGCCCTTTTAGTTTCTAGGGAATAAATATGAACCAACTTCGCTACATCTTATACGCCCGCAAATCATCCGAGGAGGATGACCGGCAGAGCCTATCCATCCCGGCTCAAATTCGTAGCCTTAAAGATAAATTCCATGACATTAATATTGTAGCCGTACTTGAAGAAAGCCAAAGTGCCTTTGACCCAGGCAGACCGGTTTTCAATCGAGTAATTGAGTTGCTAGAGAATGGCGAAGCCGACTGCATTTTGTCATGGCATCCTGACCGCCTGTCGCGTAATGAAGTGGACGCTTCTAGGATTACCTACGCGGTGCGGCGAGGTATTATCAAAGACCTCAAGTTCGGCACCTACATGTTCGACAACTCACCGTCGGGCATTATGATGTTGCAGACCATGCTGAGCCAATCGCAGTACTATTCAGCCAAACTTAGCGTAGACGTTAAGCGCGGCAATGAGCAGCAGCGTAAAAATGGTTGGCTGACTTATCGCGCAATGCCGGGCTATCTTAACGCCCGGAACCCTAACAACCCCGACCAAGGCATTATTGTTGTAGACGAAGATAGGTACGCTCTCGTTCGAAAAATGTGGGACTACTTGCTCACTGGCAACTACAGCGTGCCGATGATTGAGAAAATCGCAAACGAAGAATGGGGCTATCGGTCGCCAAAGCGACGCAACTCCGGCGATGCACCAATGCACCGCAACACGCTTTATAAGATGTTCACGAACATACGTTACACGGGCTTGATACCCGTGCCCAACAAGCCAGAGCAGTACGAGAAAGCTACCTATCCAGCGATGATCAGCATGGAAGAATACGATACAGCGCAGGTCATACTCGGTCGACAAGGTAAGCCTCGTAAACCAATTAGTAAAGAGTTTACTTATCGTGGCTTCTTGTTTTGCAAAGAGTGCGGCTGCCAAATAACCGCCCAAGACAAATTCAAGAAGCTAAAAAACGGCAAGGTGCTGCACTACGTTTATTATCACTGCACGCGCAAGCGGCCGTGCGAAAACCGTAAGACCGTCGAAGAAAAGAATATTGCCGACCAGCTTTATGCATTACTAGACAAGTACACCATTCATCCGCTGTTTGAAGAATGGGCGCTTGAAGCCATGAAAGAAATGAACGCGGGCGAGGCCAAAGAGCGCGAAGTCACTGAAAACACGCAGTTTAAAAACCTACAGCAGCTACGCCAGCAGCACGACAAGCTGATTGATATGGCCAGCAAGGAACTCATCAAAGAAGATAAGTTTAAAGAAAAGTCCAAAGAGCTACTAGACCAAATTAAGAATGCCGAAGATGCTATGGCCGACACGAACACTCACGCTGCTAGTTGGCGCGACGCTATGCACAAGACTATTGATGTTATTGCCCACGGTCGCGTGCGGTTCGAGGATGGTGGCATTATCGCCAAGCGCGATGTGTTGCTGGCACTTGGCACCCACCCAACGCTTTATAACGGTGTAATAGAATTGACGCCTTTTGAGTGGCTAACGCCAATCGAAAAAGGCCTCCCGCAACTGCAAGAAGCCCTTTCGATGGTTAAACCCCAAGATCTACAGATAGGTAACCCTGCTTTAGAGCCTATCCGCACATCTTGGCTGGGGTGGAGGGATTCGAACCCCCGAATGCTGGGACCAGAACCCAGTGCCTTACCACTTGGCGACACCCCATCGGTACTAGAGGAAATTGTACCACTAGTACGGAGTAAACTCAA
>Ga0075370_10000914_pt1 | contig 12126 bp, 10 predicted proteins | sample EndMethybrTD3035_FD_71398 | JGI IMG/M metagenome (GOLD analysis project Ga0075370, IMG submission 71398) | Populus endosphere microbial communities from Tennessee, USA - Endosphere MetaG P. TD hybrid TD303-5 | ecosystem: Host-associated > Plants > Roots > Endosphere | place: USA: Tennessee... | reverse complement strand
AGGCCCCCGGTTCGCTGCACGTCGATGTCGATCACGTCGTCCTGCAGCCAGGCATCTGTGTGAGCTTCGACGCTCGCGAGCACCGCGCTGGTCTTCTCGTGATACTGCGCGTCCGTGAGCGCATCGGTAACGTTCAAGGGATTGCTCATCAGAACCTTCGAATCAACGGCGTCATGCGGCGCCGGGCTTGAGTTCGGCATGGCAGGCCATGGAGGCATGCTCGATAATTGCCGCATGCATCAACGCAAGAAGAGTGTAGCGGCCGCGACGAAGGCAGCATTGACAGTGTGTGCTTGGGTTGCAGCCGTCCAATGGCTCACGGCATGTGGACAGAAGGGGCCGCTGATGCTCCCGGCGCCGGCCGCCTCGGCGCCTGCAACGGGTGCTCCTGCACAGGCGGCGCGCCCAGCTTCGGCGGTGCGCTGATGCTGCCCGGCGCACCGCACATCGCCTATCGCAACGGCGAGCTATTCATCGAAGGCTGCTCGCTGCAAACGCTTGCTGCCGAGCACGGGACACCGCTGTACGTGTATTCGCGCACCGCGATGCTCGAGGCCCTTGCCAGCTATCAGCGGGCGCTGGTCGGACGCGATCACCTGATCTGCTACGCGATGAAGGCCAACTCGAGCCTCGCGGTATTGCAGACCTTCGCCTCCGCCGGATGCGGGTTCGACATCGTGTCCGGCGGCGAGCTCGATCGGGTGCTTGCAGCTGGAGTCGACGCGTCGCGCGTCGTGTTCTCGGGCGTCGGCAAGACGCGCGCCGAAATGCGCCAGGCCCTGGATGCCGGCGTGATGTGCTTCAACGTCGAGAGCGACGCCGAGTTGGAGGTGCTGTCGCAGGTGGCCGCTCGAGCCGGCCGCACAGCGCGGGTCAGCCTGCGCGTGAATCCCGATGTCGATGCGGGGACCCACCCGTACATCTCCACCGGGCTGAAGGACAACAAGTTCGGGATCGCGCATCAGAACGCGCTCGCGAGCTATCGGCGGGCCGCGGCGCTGCCGGGCCTCCAAGTGGTCGGCATCGATTGCCACATCGGCTCGCAGATCACCGCCGTTGGGCCGTACATCGACGCCCTCGATCGCGTCCTCGATCTGGTCGAACTCATCGAGAGCCACGGAATCCGCATCCATCACATCGACGTCGGGGGCGGCCTCGGCATCACCTACACCGACGAAGCGCCGCCCTCGGCCGAATCGTTGGTCTGGGCGATGCTCGAGCGCATCGATGCGCGCGGCCATGGTCACCGCAAGGTGTTGCTCGAACCAGGCCGGTCGCTGGTCGGCAACGCAGGCGTGCTTCTGAGCGAGGTGCTGTACGTGAAGCCCGGCGACGCAAAGAACTTCTGCATCGTCGACGCGGCGATGAACGACTTGGCACGCCCGGCGATGTATCAGGCGTGGATGGGGATTGCTGCGTGTCGCGAGCGAGCCGAAGCGCCCATGCTGTATGACGTCGTCGGGCCGATCTGCGAATCCGGCGACTGGCTCGGCCGCGACCGCCTGCTCTCGGTTGAACCCGGGGACGTGATCGCTGTGCTGTCGTCGGGCGCGTACGGCATGACGATGGCGAGCAACTACAACACGCGGCCGCGCGCCGCGGAAGTGATGGTCAGCGGCGAACGCTCATGGCGCATCCGCGACCGCGAGACCACGGCTGAACTGTTCCGCCTGGAGCGCCTGCTGCCGCCGGACTGAACGGCACTCGTGCGTCCGGCGCGTCAGATGCGCCCCTCTTCGACGGCGTGACAGGCAATCTGCACGCCCTTGATCTGCAGCAGAGCGGGCCGCTCCTCCTTGCAGCGAGCGTTCGCGTGCGGACAGCGCGGATGAAAGGTGCAGCCGCTGGGCGGGTTCAGCGGGTTCGGCACCTCGCCCTGCACCGGCGTACGTGCCCGGCCGCTCATGTGGATGTCTGGAATCGCGTCGAGCAGCATGCGCGTGTACGGGTGACGCGGCCGCGCGAACAGCTCGGCCTTGTCGGACAACTCGACCAGGCGGCCGAGATACATCACACCCACCTGGTCAGACACGTGCCGCACTACCGCGAGGTTGTGCGAGATGAAGAGATACGTCAGGCCCTTCTTGCGCTGCAGGTCCTTCATGATGTTGAGGACCTGCGCCTGCACCGACACGTCCAGCGCAGACGTCGGTTCATCGCAGACGAGAAACTCGGGCTGCGTCGCGAGGGCGCGCGCGATCGAGATGCGTTGCCGCTGGCCGCCCGAGAACTGGTGCGGGAATTTTTCGGCATCGGCCGGAGCAAGCCCGACCGAGCGCAGCAGCTCGGCAACGTGCGCCTTCAGATCTGCCGAGCGCGCCCCGCTTGTCTTCGTCCGGTCGGGCGAGATCAGACCGTGCTCCTTCAGCGGCTCGCCAACGATATCTGCCACCTTCCAGCGAGGATTCAGGCTCGCATACGGATCCTGAAAGATCATCTGCATGCGGCGGCGCAGCGCGCGTGCCGCCCCGGACCGCAGCGCTTCGGTCGTCTCGGTTCCGTCGAAGCGCACCTTGCCACGCGTCGGCGCGTACAAGCCGACCAGCAAGCGCGCCACAGTACTCTTGCCGCAGCCCGACTCGCCGACCAGTGCGAGCGTCTTGCCGCGTTCGATCGTGAAGCTGACACCATCGACTGCGTGCACGAACTGCCGCGGCTTGCGTTCGATGACGCGGTTCAGCCAGGGCGGCGAAACATCGAAGGTCTTGGAGAGATCAACGACATCGACCAGCGGCGGCGACACGCCCCTCGCGGCGCTCATGCGGCGGCCTTCATGTCGACGGAGTGCAGCCAGCACGCCGCCTGAGTCGCTTGTGCGGGCATCAGGTTCGGCCGCTCCACGTGACATCGTGCAAACGCTTTCGGGCAACGGGGATGGAAGGCGCATCCCGACGGTATCGCGGTCAGGCGCGGCATCGCACCATCGATCTGCAGCAGACGTTCGCGGTCTTCGTCCATCGCAGGGATCGATCCCATCAGCCCCACCGTGTACGGATGCGCAGGCGAGTGGATCACGTCGTGTACCGGACCGATCTCGGCAATGCGGCCCGCATACATCACGGCGACTCGGTCGCAGGTTTCTGCGATCACGCCCATGTCGTGCGTCACGAGCATCACCGCCGCGCCATGATCCTTGCACAGCCGCTTGAGCAGCGAAATGATCTGCGCCTGGATCGAGACGTCCAGCGCCGTGGTCGGCTCGTCGGCGACGATCAGCTTCGGCTCGGCCGCCAACGCCAGCGCAATCACGACCCGCTGACGCATGCCACCGGAGAACTGGTGCGGGTACTGATCGATGCGCTGCTCGGCCGCCGGAATGCCGGTTTCCTGAAGCAGCTTGATCGCGCGACGGCGGGCTTCGTCGGCGCTCACGTTCAAGTGGGTCTGGATGGTCTCGACGAGTTGCCGGCCAACCGTGTAGAGCGGATTCAGCGACGTCAATGGATCTTGAAAGATCGCACCGATGTGGCGGCCACGGATCTTGCGCATCGCTTCATACGGCAGGTTGTCGATCCGCTTGCCGTCGAACCGAATCTCGCCGGAGGCGACACGCCCGGGCGGGTCGAGCAGCCCGATGATGGCCGCACCCGTCAACGACTTGCCGGCGCCCGACTCGCCAACAACGCCGAGGATCTCGCCGGGCGCGATCTCGAACGAGACGTCATCGAGCGCGACGAGTGTCGCGTGGCGGGTCGGGAACTCGACGCGGAGGTTTCGAACTTCGAGCAGCGCAGCGGTCATCGGCTAGTCATTTCGTCGCAACGATCGGCGGCGTGCAACCACCCACCGGTTCTTGGTAGTCGACCTTCACGGTGAAGTCGTTGGACAAGCGGTTGTCCTTCACCGCGACCAGGTAGTAGCGGGTGCAGGGCGCAACGTTGAGCTCGATCGTGCGCTCCTCGCCGCGGCGGCTGGTCACGGTGGGCGGGCCCTGGACCGTCACCTTGCGCAAGCCGGGCTCCACCGGAACAGGGCTGAACACCGTGTCGCTGCCGTCGACCCGAACGATCAGCACCGGGTGCGTGTCGATCGGTGTGCGGAAGTAGCGATGTCCGTCGAGCTGCGAGTAGTGATAGTTGCCGCTTGCGCAACCAGCGAGCAGCGCAACGACACCAGCCAAGGCGCAAAGCGAGATTGACGCGACTCTCATGGCACCCTCCATCGAGTGAGAAGTGAAATGGGGCAGGTTCGATCCGGATCCGCGCGGCGGGTTCAACGCAAGCGGGGGTTCAACGCATCGCGCAGCCAGTCGCCAAAGAGATTCATGCTCAGGGCAATCAACAGCAACATCGAGCCCGGAAAGATCACGAGCCACCACGCACCCGAGAAGAGCTGCTTGTTGCCCTCGTTGATGAACGTGCCGAGCGAGGGGGATGTCGGCGACACACCGACCCCGAGGAACGACAGAGTGGCCTCGGTCTGGATTGCCGTCGCGACGTGGATCGTGGCCAGCACCAGCACCGGGCCGAGCACATTGGGCAGCACGTGCCGCAGCATGATCCGCATCGGCGGTACACCGACCACGCGGGCAGCCTGCACATACTCCTTGTTGCGCTCGACCATCGTCGAACCGCGCACGGTGCGCGCGTATTGCACCCAGCCGGGCAGCGCGATGGCCAGGATGAGAACGCCGAACGCGAGCGAGTCGTGAGCGTTCGGGAACATCGCGCGGCCGACGCCGGCAATCAGCAGCGCGATGAGGATCGACGGGAACGACAGCATCACGTCGCAAACGCGCATGATGAACGCGTCGACGCGGCCCCCCACGTAGCCCGAGAGCAGGCCCAGCGAGACACCCACCAGCACCGACACGACCACCGACGCCCCGCCGATCAGCAAGGAGATGCGCGCTCCGTACATCAGCGCTGACAAGACATCGCGTCCCTGCTCGTCCGTGCCGAGCAGGTACTTCGACTGACCGCCCTGCATCCAGGCCGGCGGCAGCATCGAATCACTGAGCTCGAGTGTCGCCAGGTCGAACGGATTGTGCGGAGCGATGACGCCGGCGAACAGCGCGCAGAAGATGCAGGCAAGCGCAACCGCCGCCGCGCCGATCGCCATCGGCGAGTTGCGAAACGAGTGCCAGATGTCTCCGGCGAAGAAGCGCGCCAGCGCACTCGGCGCGGCTACGGGTGCAGGAACGGCACTCATCAGGGAATCGTCGGCTCGAGGGTGTCAGCGTGCGTCGGGTTTGGCCTTCATCGTGACCCACCTGAAGTACATGTAGTTGGTGGGGAGCTGCGTGAGCGTCACGTTCTTGCCGTAGGCCCATGCGAGCGCCTGCTGGTGCAGCGGGATGTGGCCGATGTCGTCCTGATGGATCTTGAAGGCCTCCTTGATCATCTCGGCTCGCTTGTTGGCATCGGTCTCGACCTGAATCTTCGCCGTCAGATCGTCCAGCTTCGGATTGCTGTAGCTGCCGAGGTTGTATTGACCTTGGCCCTTGTCGGTCGGCGTGGCCATCAGGTTGTGCAGCGCGTCGTGCGCATCAGCCGTGCTGGGCGTCCAGCCGAGCATGTAGAAGCTCGTGTCGCGGCGCAGGATCTTCGGGAAGTACGTGTTCTTCGTCTCGGCCGTGAGATTGACCTTGACGCCGATGCGCGCGAGGTTCGCAGCAACCGCCTGGCAAATCGCCGCGTCGTTCACGTAGCGATCATTCGGGCAGTTCATGCCGACTTCGAAGCCGTTCGGATACCCCGCCTCTGCCATCAGTTTCTTCGCCGCCTCGACGTCGTACGGCAGGCGCTTGTTCATGTCGGGCTGGAAGCCTCGAACACCGGGGCCGACCATCTCTGCAGTCGGTGTCGCCGCGCCGCGCATCACGCGTGCCTTGATGGTTTCCTCGTCGATCGCCTGGAAGAAGGCCTGACGAACGCGCTTGTCCTTGAACGGATTCTTGCCCTTCACGCTGCTCGAGAGCAGCTCGTCGCGCTTTTGATCCATGCCAAGGAAGATCGTGCGCAGTTCAGGGCCCTGCAGCACCGTGTAGTTGCCCGATCCCTTGACGCGCTCGACGTCTTGCAACGGCACCGGCTCCATCACGTCGATCTCGCCGGACAGCAGTGCCGCGACACGCGTGGCGTCGTTGCCGATCGGTGTGAACACGACCTCGTCGACATTGCTCTCGATCTTGTCCCAGTAGTTGAAGTTGCGCACGATCACCGTTCGCACCGACGGCTGCCGCTCTTTCAGGCGGAACGGGCCGGTACCGTTGGCCTTGAAGCTCGCCGTGTTCTCGATGCCCTTGCGCCTGTCGACCGGCTTCTCAGCCTTGTTTTCCTCGCACCACTTCTTGCTCATCATCGCGAAGACAGTGAGCGTGTCGGGAAGAATCGGAAACGGCGTGATGGTTTCGACATCGACCGTGTGATCGTTGACCTTGCGCACATCCTTGACCGGCGCGACATACCCGCGCATGTCGCTGCCGGGATCGGCCGCTCGCTTGAAGCTGAAGAGCACATCGTCGGCGGTGAACGGCGTGCCGTCGTGAAACTTGACGCCCTTGCGCAGCTCGAAGCGCCACACGGTCGGCGATGTCTGGCTCCACTTGGTCGCAAGCACGGGGATCACCGACATGTCCTTGCCGCGCCCGACCAGCGGCTCGTAGATGTTGGTGTCGAAGCTGAGCTGAAGCGATTCGTTTAGCGAGTGCGGGTCCATCGACTGAACGTCACCTTGGTTCGCTACCCGCAGCGTCACGGCATTGGACGCTCCGCAGGCCAGCAACAGCGACGCAATCAACGCGGTCGATTTGAACTTCATCGAAAGTCTCCAGGCAATTGAACGGTTCGAACGGAACGAGCAAAACACCAAGCGGCGCGCAGCATAGCTGCTTCAGTGACCACTGGCAGGCTTTTCAATCCGCAAGCGCGGATCGACGGCGAAATAGAGCAGATCGACGATCAGGTTGATCACGACAAAGATCAACGCGATCAGACACAGGTAGGCGGCCATCACCGGGATGTCGGCAAAGTTGACGGCCTGGATGAACAACAGCCCCATGCCGGGCCACTGGAACACGGTCTCGGTGATGATCGCGAATGCGATCAGCGCGCCGAGTTGCAAGCCCGTGATCGTGATCACCGGGACCAATGTGTTCTTCAGCGCATGACCGAAGTAGACAGCGCGGTCGGACAACCCTCGCGCACGTGCGAACTTTATGTAGTCGGCACGGAGCACCTCGAGCATCTCCGCGCGGACGAGTCGCATGATCAAGGTCAGTTGAAAGACCGCGAGCGTGATCGCCGGAAGGATCAGATGCTTCCAGCCATCGACTGTCAGCAGGCCTGTCGTCCAGTGGCCGAGCGCAGTCACCTCGCCGCGTCCGAAGCTCGGCAGCCACTTCAGCGTGACGGCGAACACCAGGATCAGCAGGATGCCTATCAGGAAGGTCGGCAGCGAAACGCCGAGCAACGACAAGGTCATCATCGTCTGCGAAAGAAAGGTGCCGCGCCGCAGCGCCGCGTAGACACCCATCGGGATGCCGAACAGCAGCGCGAGCAACGCTGCCGACATCGAGAGTTCGAGCGTTGCAGGGAAACGCTCGACGATCAACGAGGAGACCTTGCGCCCTTGCCGCAGGCTCAAGCCGAACTCCCCCTGCACGGCCTTGCCGACGAAGCGTGCGAACTGAACCGGAAACGGCCGGTCGAGGCCAAGATCGGCGCGCAACTGCTGGCGCTGCTCCGGAGTCGCGTCTTGGCCGAGGATATTCGTGACCGGATCGCCGACGTACTGAAAGAGCATGAATGCTATGAACGCGACCGTGAGCATCACGATCGCGGCTTGGACGAGGCGGCGCAGGACGAATACAAGCATGTTGTGGGAAGCGGGAGAGTGCTCTGATCATCGAAGGACAGGGCACGCAGGCACCTGCCGGCGATCAGAGCAAAAGCCGAGCCACCCGTCAAAGGGGAATGCCCCATGAGAGGGCGCGACTGGCAATGAAAAAGGCCGCCCGAGGGCGGCCTTTGATCTCTGAGTGACGCTTGCGCTAGGCAAGCAGCCGATCAGAAGAAGTGGCGAATACCAGCTTCGAAGCCCTTCGACTTGCCGCCGACGGTCGGAGCTGCAGCGGCGCTGCCGATGCCACCACCCCAGTCGCCGGTTGCATTCGCGGCGCTGACTGCGGTGTTGCCCAGCGTGACTGCCGAAGCGTTGCCGTTGTCGACGATCGCGCCCGTCGCGTACAGCGCAGTGCGCTTCGACAGGTTGTACACGTAGCCGAGGGCGAACTTCTTGACCTTGTTGCTGTTCGAGTCCAGCTTGCTTTGTTCGAAACCGCCGTGGATTTCGCCCTGGCCGAGCGGAACAACAGTGCTGATCGAGAAGATCGTGTCCTTGTTGGTCGGGATCTTTTCTTGGTTGAAGTAGCCCATCAGCTTCAGGAAGCCGAAGTCATACGAACCACCGATGTTGAAGGTCTTGTACTGGTTCCCGCTGCCCAGCGACAGCACGCGCTCTTGTGCGTAGGCAACAGCGACGTCGAACGGACCAGCAGCGAAGCCGACGCGACCGCCGACATAACGGCCAGCGTTGTTGCCTTCGCCAGCAGCGGCCATGACTTGACCGTACACGCCACCGATGTTCGACGGCAGGAAGTAGCCGATCGCGTTGTTGGCGCGAACGTAGTCAGGAGCAGCCAGTTGCTTCACGCCGGACGAGTCGCCCAGACCGTTGGTGCCGAACGCATCGAAGATCGTCGTGTTCCAGAAGGTCGGGGTGTAGTCACGGCCGAGGCGGACTTCACCGAAACCACCCGACAGGCTCACCGTCGCGCGGCGATTCCAGAACTGGTTGTTCGCGGAGCCGGTGTCAGCGTTGACGCCAGCCAGCAGGATGAAGCTGGCCTTCAGGCCGCCACCCAGATCTTCGACACCGCGGAAGCCGAGTTGGCTGCTGTTGATGCCGTCTTGGCTGAGCGACACGCGCTTGCTCGAGCCGTCGTTCTTGATGTAACGGGCGTTCAGGTCAACGGTACCGTACAGAGTCACCGAAGATTGAGCCGACGCTACGCCAGCGAAACCGCCCAGAACTGCGAGAGCGAGCAGAGATTTTTTCATTGCAACTATCTCCTAGGTTGAACAAGAGGTCCCGATCGCAAATCACCCTCGGTTGGGCAGATCAGGCACAACCCCCTCAGCGGAAGTTGTGCGTATTGCACCAGAGGGGCCCGGTGCTGGAAAGGCTTGGCTGGCAAAAAAGGCCTTTATGTTGTCTGTGCACAACGAGAACTGCGAGCCTCTCGCGAGCACCAAAAGGGCGACCGCGCCCACCCTGTCGAATACCCTGAGATATCCTCGACGAACACCTGCTCTCCCCTGCGAAATGCCGATCCCACCCACCTCGCTTCTCGATGAAATCCTGGGCGCGGCCGATGAAGCCTTGCGAACGATCAACGGTGCCAGCCATGCTCAGCGCCCGTCTCCCGCGCGCGGCGAGATGCCCGCGATGTCGGATGCCGAACGGCAGCTGTCGGGTGCCCTGATGCGTGTCAATCACGTCGGCGAGGTGTGCGCCCAGGCGCTGTACAGCGCGCAGGCGTTGAGCACGCGCAATCCGGCGCTGCGTCGCGGATTCGAACAGGCATCACGCGAGGAAACCGATCACCTCGCGTGGACGCGTCAACGCCTGCGCGAGCTCGGCACCCACGCAAGCCTGCTCAACCCGCTCTGGTACGCAGGGGCCTTCGGCATTGGCCTCGTGGCGGGGCGCGCGGGCGACGCGGTGAGCCTCGGCTTCATGGCAGAAACCGAACGCCAGGTCGAACGACATCTCGCAGGCCATCTGGAAAAGCTGCCTGCGCAAGACACTGCATCTCGCGCGATCGTCCGTCAGATGAAAGACGACGAAGCCGCGCATGCGGCGTCCGCCGAGCGCTTAGGCGGACTCCCGATGCCCGCGCCGATCCGGCTCGCGATGCGCGCGGCGGCGAAGCTGATGACGACGACCGCGCATCGCATCTAGGCGCAGTCACCAACCGCGCCCAGCGCGCGGCGACTTCAGACGCTTTCGATCACGAAGCTTGTCGTGATCTCGGCAGTCTTGCCGAGCATGATCGTCGCTGAGCAGTACTTCTCGTGCGACAAGTGGATCGCCCGCTCGACTGCAGCTTCGGTCAAGCCCTGTCCGCCGACGACGAAGTGCAAGTGGATCTTCGTGAACACCTTCGGATCGCTCGGCGCGCGCTCGGATGTCACGACGACGCGACAGCTGCGCACGTCATGACGACCGCGCTGAAGGATCAGAACGACGTCGTACGCAGTACAGCCGCCAGTACCGGCGAGTACGGTTTCCATCGGGCGCGGCGCCAGATTGTGACCACCGCCATCGGGCGCGCCGTCCATCGTGAGCAGGTGGCCACTGCCGGTTTGCGCAGAGAACGCCATCCCGCTCGCGGGCATCCAGTTGATCGTGCATTCCATCGTCGAGTTCTCCGAAGCCGCGCACCGTTGCAGGGCGGTCTGGATGACATTTTGCCGACACCGCGGCCCGTTCGAGTGCACTCACTAGAAGACCCCGCGCGTGGATATTGCAGCGCAGCATGAAACGTCCTACACTCGTTTGCATTCGGGTGTGAGCAAGCAGCTCCCCGAGCCGATTGTCTCCTCCACCTCCTCCATTGGTGGATTCAGCCCAAGGCAGCAATGCCTTGGGCTTTTTTCTGCGCGCTCGCGGGCAAGGCCCGTCGACGCCGCCGACGTATGATGCGCCGCCGCATTTCATGGCAGCAGGAGACGGCATGGCGCCCGCGAGAAGAAAGACATCGAAACAACCCGCCGGCCTGCGCGGGGCGGGCCTGTCGTTGTCCGACTATCTGCAGAAGATCCTGACCGCGAAGGTCTACGACGTCGCGAGCGAAACCCCGCTCGAGCTGGCGCGCAATCTGTCCGAGCGCGTCGCGAACCACGTGCTCCTCAAACGCGAAGACACACAACCGGTGTTCAGCTTCAAGCTGCGCGGCGCATACAACAAGATGGCGCATCTGAGCGCAGCCCAACTGCAGCGAGGCGTGATCTGTGCCTCCGCCGGCAACCATGCGCAAGGCGTTGCGCTCGCGGCCAAGCAACTCGGCTGCAAGGCGATGATCGTGATGCCGGTGACGACGCCGAAGGTGAAGATCGACGCTGTGCGCGCTCTCGGCGGCAACGCGGTACTGCACGGCGAGAGTTACTCCGACGCGTATGCACACGCGGTCGAGCTCGAGAAAGCGCACAACCTGACGTTCGTCCACCCGTTCGACGACCCGGACGTCATCGCCGGCCAAGGCACGATCGCGATGGAGATCCTGCGCCAGCACCAGGCCCCGATCGACGCAATCTTCGTCCCGATCGGCGGTGGCGGGCTGATCTCCGGCGTCGCCGCATACATCAAGTCGGTGCGCCCCGAGATCAAGGTGATCGGCGTGCAGACGACCGACTCGGACGCGATGCTGCGTTCAACGAAGTCCGGCAAGCGCGTGCAGTTGCACGACGTGGGTCTGTTTGCCGACGGCACCGCGGTCAAGATGGTCGGCGAGGAAACCTTCCGCCTGACGCGCGCGCTGGTCGACGACTACGTGCTCGTCGACACCGATGCCGCGTGCGCCGCGATCAAGGATGTGTTCCAGGACACGCGCAGCATCCTCGAGCCATCGGGCGCATTGAGCGTCGCGGCGATCAAGCAGTACGTCGACACGCACCGCTGCAAGGGCAAGACCTTCGTCGCGATCACGAGCGGCGCGAACATGAACTTCGACCGGCTGCGCTTCGTCGCCGAGCGCGCCGAAGTCGGCGAAGAGCGCGAGGCGCTGTTCGCGGTGACGATTCCCGAAGAACGCGGCAGCTTCAAGCGCTTTTGCGAGCTGCTCGGGCCACGTGCCGTCACCGAGTTCAACTATCGGATCTCGGACGCGAAGGTCGCCCACGTGTTCGTCGGCGTGGCGACCATCAACCGCAGCGAGTCCGACAAGCTCGCTCGCAGCTTTACTCGCCACGGCTTCGAGACCCTGAATCTCACCGATGACGAACTGGCAAAGCAGCACGTTCGCCACATGGTGGGCGGCCGCACGGCCCTTGCGAAAGACGAGCGCCTGTACCGCTTCATCTTCCCCGAGCGCCCAGGTGCGCTGATGCGCTTCCTGTCGAC
>Ga0075370_10000913_pt1 | contig 12127 bp, 11 predicted proteins | sample EndMethybrTD3035_FD_71398 | JGI IMG/M metagenome (GOLD analysis project Ga0075370, IMG submission 71398) | Populus endosphere microbial communities from Tennessee, USA - Endosphere MetaG P. TD hybrid TD303-5 | ecosystem: Host-associated > Plants > Roots > Endosphere | place: USA: Tennessee... | reverse complement strand
CCCTGACTCCGATCGTCTGAAGTGCGAGTGATCCGCTGTAGTCGTTCATGACACCCGACCCGATCGACGCCACCGTGATGACGATGAGTGCCATCGCCCCCATCAGCCCGCCGCCCATCACCGTCCGAACGCCCTCTGCGGTGTGCTCGCCTATCGCATCCGCCGCCGCGATCCCGATGCCCTGAACGAAGGTGTAGGACAACACGAGTCCGGCGACCGTGAACCCGAATACCCTGCCTCTCGACGAATCCGCCGGAAGGTAGCGGCTGAAGTCGGAGGCGTAACTCGCCCACGACACCGCGAGGCTGAAAGCGATGGTCACTTCGAGTACGAATGCGCCGGCAAGGTCGCCGCCCGACACCAGGGCCGGTGTGACGATCTGATGTCCGCCAATGAGTTTCACCGCGAAGACGACGAACGTCGCGAAGAGCACGACACTGAGGACAGCCTGTACGCGGTGAATGAGTTCGTAGCCGAAGAATCCGACCGCGCCCTGCACCACGAGCGCGATCAGGACCGCCGCCCAGAACGGGATGCCCAGCAGCGCGGCCAGCGCCTCCCCGCCGAAGAGTCCGACGAGCGCCGTCCATGCGATCGACGAGAGCCATTGCAGGACACCGGGAACCACGACCGCGCCGCCGAACGCCATCCGTGAGTTCGGCAACTGCCCGGTTCCCGTGCGGGGCCCCCACGTCGAGAGGTAGCCGACGATGAGTGCGCCGAGGACCGTGCCGATCACCATGGCCAGCAGTCCCAGCCAGAAACCCAGCCCGAGCACGATGGCGAGTGTGCCGCTGAAAATGCCCGCCACGTTTATCTGCGGCGCGAACCACACCGTGAACAGCCGTCCCGGTGTTCCATACCGCTGGTCCTCGCCGATGGGTGCGATGCCGTGCGTCTCGACCGACAGATCCCCCGCCCGCGCGGGTCGGCGACCGCTGAATGTCGATTCCGTCAGCGCACTCTTGACGCCCTCGTCCGGCATGAGGTCATTCGATCACGGCGGGCGGTCATCGGCCCGCGCAGACCGGGGAACATAATCAAGAGAGAAATCGAAGATGAGCTAACGATCGGAGCGCTACGTGGTCGAGACCGATGGGAACCGGTCGACCACGTCGGGCGACAACGACATGCGGGCGAGGCTCCTGGTCGCGGGTTTGAGCATCGTGGTGCTGACGGTCGCCGTGTTGCAGACCGCCGTGGTGCCGGTGCTCGGAATCATCGCCGACCAGCTTCGCGCATCCGATGTCGGCGTCAGCTGGGCGGTGACCGCCAACCTGCTCGCCGCCATCGCCCTGACTCCGCTGATCGGCCGCCTCGCCGATCTGCACAGCAAGAAACCGGTCCTGCTGATCGTCCTGGTGGTTGTGCTCATCGGCTCGCTGCTCGCGGCCACCACGACGTCGCTACCGCTGCTCATCTTCGCCCGCGTACTCCAGGCCACGTCCTACGCGCTGTACCCGGTCGGCATCGCGATCCTGCGTGAGGAACTGCCCGAGGACCGGCTGATGTCGGCGATGGCGGTGATGTCGGGCACGCTGGGCTTCGGCGGCGGCTCCGGTCTCGTGGTGGTGGGACTGCTGATGAGCGGTGACGCCGGTTACCACCGGGTGTTCTGGCTGACCACCGTGTTCACCGCCGTCGTCATCGTGATCGCGGTGATCGTCGTCCCCCGGCGACCGCGCAGCAACACCGGCACGATCGACTGGCTCGGCGCGATCGGGATCGCCACCGGGCTTTCGGCGGTCCTGCTGGCCCTCACCCAGGGGCAGACGTGGGGTTGGACGTCGCCGGCGACGCTCGGATGCGCCGCGGGCGGTCTGGTCGTGCTCGTCGGTTGGTGGAAGTGGGAGCAGCGCGCCAAACAACCACTGGTCTCGACCGAAATGTTGAAGCGCCGCCCGATACTGCTCACCAACCTCGCCACCGTCTTCGTCGGAGTCGGTTTGTACTTCGCCTTCCTCGGCCTGACTCAATTCGTCCAAATATCCAGGGAGGCAGCGGGTTACGGCTTCGGAGCGACCGTGCTGGAGGCCAGTGTGGTCTTCCTGTTGCCCGGCGTGTTCGTCGGGTTCCTCATCGCCTTGTTCAGTGGCAGGTTCATCGACCGGTTCGGCGCCCGCCCTGTACTCGTCGTGGCGGCAGTCGCAGGGATCGCCGGATTCTTGTTCATCGCTTTCGCCCACTCGCAGACGTGGCAGGTCATCGTCGCGGGCATCCTCACCAACGCGTACATCAGCCTGGGCTACGGTGCGCTGCCGGCCCTGGTCGTCGCCGAGGTCGACGCCAACGAGACGGGCGTCGCCACGAGCATGAACGCGATCGCGCGGACGATCGGGAGTTCGACGGCCGCGGCACTGGTGGCCGTGCTGCTCAGCCGGTTGGTGGCCGGTACGGACGTGCCGATGGAGAGCAGCTTCTTCGTCATCTTCCTCGGCGGTGCCGTGACGGCCGCGCTGGCCATGGTGCTCATCGCGTTTTCACGGGTGGGCACTCCCGAACCGGAATCCGTCGAGGCGCGCTACGAATCCCGTGCGATGAACCACGAGTGGGGCTAGCCAGAGCTACCGCAGGGCGGCCAGATTCGTCACCGACTTGCGAACGTCGGACTCGAGGACCTTGGCGACCAGGTCGCCGACGCGGGTGTTGAGCAGACCGCCGGTGAGATCGGCGATCACCTGGAAGGTGGAGCCGTTTCCTTCGTCTTTCACACAGAGGCGAAGCGCGATGCAGACCGACGGCTTGCCGCGGCCGACCAACTCGATCGCCTTCGGTTCGTCGTAGCGCGTGACCCGCCAATGGATGGTGTTGCGAAAGCCTTTCACCTTGATCGCGGACGACACGCTGGTGCCGACCTCGACCTGGGTCGGCACCGGGCTCTTCCATCCGCCGAAGATCGTCAGCCACTCATCGAACCGGCTCAGATCCGATGCGAGTTTCCACGCGTTCTCCGGGCTGAGATCGGACGACACCGAGACATCCACTGTGGCCATGCCCTCACCATTACCCGGGGATGCCGCAGGGGTAAACGAGTGCCCAGATTCCGCCGACCCGACGCCCGGTGGCTGCGAGACTGATCTTGGCGCTTCGTCGCCTCCTTCACAGCCGGCTGCCGGGACAGCCCGGCCGCGGACCCGCACGCGCGCTTCAGCGGATTCGTTCGGTTCCCAGTGCCGTTGACGAAGGATTCCATTGTGGATATGTAAATTCGTTGCGGAATCGCTTGCGAAGGTCAGCATGATCGACGATTGTTTTATCCACAGTTCGGGGGTTTTCGAGGAGGATCCGCTCTGACCGGCTCACACACCACCGCCGTAGATCAATCGACGGGACAACACGGGGCCGACCGCGCCAAGAGCGGTCCGGTCATCGAGATCGACCATGTCACCAAGCGGTTCTCGGACTACGTAGCGGTCGCCGAGGCCGACTTCTCCATCGCCTCGGGCGAGTTCTTCTCGCTGCTCGGGCCGTCCGGATGCGGGAAGACGACGACATTGCGGATGATCGCGGGATTCGAGAGCCCGACCGAGGGGGCCATTCGCCTCGAGGGGGTCGACGTCTCGCGGGTGCCTCCGCACAAACGCAACGTCAACACCGTGTTCCAGCACTATGCGCTCTTCCCGCACATGTCGGTGTGGGACAACGTCGCGTATGGACCGCGCAGCATGAAGAAGGACAAGGCGGAGGTCCGCAGACGTGTCGATGAACTGCTGGAGGTCGTCCGGCTGACCGACTTCGCCGAGCGTAGGCCCGCCCAGCTCTCCGGTGGCCAGCAACAGCGTGTTGCGTTGGCTCGGGCACTCGTGAACTACCCGAGCGCGTTGCTGCTCGACGAACCGCTCGGCGCGCTCGACCTCAAACTGCGGCATGCGATGCAGTTCGAGTTGAAGCGCATTCAGCGCGAGGTCGGTATCACGTTCATCTACGTGACCCACGACCAGGAAGAAGCGCTCACGATGAGCGACCGCATCGCGGTCATGAACGCAGGCAATGTCGACCAGATCGGCTCTCCGACCGAGATCTACGACCGTCCCGCGACGGTGTTCGTCGCAAGCTTCATCGGACAGGCGAACCTGTGGGCCGGCCGACAGACGGGCCGCACCAGTGGCGACTTCGTCGACGTCGAGGTGCTCGGAACGACGTTGAGGGCGCGCCCCGGTGACACGACGATCGAACCGGGCGGCCACGCCACATTGATGGTGCGGCCGGAGCGCGTCCGGGTGTCCATCGATGCGCCTACCGGAGACGTCGCTACCGTCGCCGCGACGGTCAAGGATCTGACGTTCCAGGGCCCGGTGGTGCGGCTGATGCTCGCGGCGCCCGACGATTCGACGATCATCGCCCACGTCGGCGCCGAGCAGGACCTGCCGATGCTGCGGCCGGGTGACGGGGTCCACGTGGCCTGGGCACCCGACGCCTCGCTGGTGCTGCCCGCAGCAGACATCCCCACTGCCGAAGACCTCGAAGAGATGCTCGACGACTCCTGATCGCGCGGTCCTGATCGCCTGTCCCCTCTTTCACATCGACGAAAGGCACAGTCGCCATGCCCTCCAATAACATCGACCTCGAACTGGCCGCCCGGCTCGCCGCCAACAGGACCTCGCGTCGGCGGTTCATCGGTGGCGGTGCAGCGGCCGCCGCCGCGCTCGCCCTCGGTCCGTCCTTCCTCGCCGCCTGTAGCTCGGACGGGGGTGGCTCCGGTGAAACGTCAGCGCAGAACGGCGGTCCCGCCAGCGGTACGTTGCGGGTTTCGAACTGGCCGCTGTACATGGCCGACGGTTTCGTCGCCGCCTTCCAGACCGCCTCGGGCATCACGGTGGATTACAAGGAAGACTTCAACGACAACGAGCAGTGGTTCGCCAAGAACAAGGAACCCTTGTCGCGCAAGCAGGACATCGGTGCCGATCTGGCGGTGCCGACCACCTTCATGGCGGTGCGTCTGCACCAACTCGGCTGGCTGAACGAGATCAGCGATGCGGGCTGGTCCAACAAGAAGAATCTGCGCCCGGATCTGCTCGAGGCGAGCGTCGATCCCGAGCGCAAGTTCAGCGCGCCCTACATGTCCGGTCTGGTAGGGCTGGCCTACAACCGTGCGGCGACCGGTCGCGACATCACCAAGATCGACGATCTGTGGGATCCGGCGTTCAAGGGTCGTGTCAGCCTGTTCTCCGATGCACAGGACGGGCTCGGGATGCTCATGCTCTCGCAGGGCAATTCACCTGAAGATCCCAGCACCGAGACCGTTCAGAAGGCCGTGGACCTGGTGCGTGAGCAGAACGACAAGGGTCAGATCCGCCGATTCACCGGAAACGACTACGCCGACGACCTTGCGGCGGGCAACATTGCTGTCGCGCAAGCATATTCAGGTGACGTCGTCCAGCTGCAGGCGGACAACCCGGACCTGCAGTTCATCGTCCCGGAGTCAGGTGCGACGACATTCGTCGACACCATGGTGATTCCCTACACCACCAAGAATCAGAGTGCTGCCGAGGCGTGGATCAACTACATCTACGACCGCGCGAACTACGCCAAGTTGGTTTCCTTCGTGCAGTACGTCCCGGTGCTCTCGGATATGACCGAGGAACTGGAGAAGGTCGACCCCGCCGCGGCGAGCAACCCGCTGATCAACCCGTCGAAGGAAACCCTCGCCAAGTCGAAGGGCTGGGCACCGCTGACCGACGAGCAGACACTGGAGTACAACACGTTGTACGCAGCAGTCACCGGCGGCTGATCGGATGGCAGGTGTAGCCAGCAGCAGCCGGCAGCGGAGCAAGATCGCTCCGTATCTGATGGTCCTGCCGGCGCTCGTGTACCTCGGGATCTTCTTCGTGGTGCCGTTCTTCACGCTGGCCAGGACGTCGTTGTCGTCCTCGGGCGGTTCGGTGTACATGCCGACGCTCGAATTTGCGTGGGACTTCAACAACTACCTCGAAGCGTTCAACCTGTACCGCGATCAGATCTTCCGGTCGTTCGGCTACGCGCTGGTGGCCACCCTGCTGTGTCTGCTGTTGGCGTTCCCGCTGGCCTACGTCATCGCGTTCAAGGCAGGCCGGTTCAAGAACCTGATCCTCGGCCTGGTGATCCTGCCGTTCTTCGTCACGTTCCTGATCCGCACCATCGCGTGGAAAACGATCCTGGCCGACGAGGGCTGGGTGGTCCAGGCCCTGGGCACCATCGGACTGCTGCCCGAGGAAGGCAGGCTGCTGTCCACGAGCTGGGCGGTGATCGGTGGCCTCACCTACAACTGGATCATCTTCATGATCCTGCCGCTCTACGTGAGCCTGGAGAAGATCGATCCCCGGTTGATCGAGGCGTCCAAGGATCTCTACTCGTCGAACGTGCGCAGTTTCACGAAAGTGATTCTGCCGCTATCGATGCCGGGTGTGCTGGCTGGCAGCATGCTGGTGTTCATCCCCTCGGTCGGTGACTTCATCAACGCCGACTATCTGGGCAGTACGCAAACCACGATGATCGGCAACGTCATCCAAAAGCAGTTTCTGGTGGTCAAGGACTACCCCGCCGCGGCGGCTCTGAGCCTGGTGTTGATGCTCATCATTTTGGGCGGAGTGCTGCTGTACACGCGGGCGATGGGTACGGAGGATCTCGTATGACCATCGCTGCCATGGAGTCCGCCACGAGTTCGAGACCGGCGAAACGGGTCAAGGGCACCCCGCGGTGGGGCGACTGGTTACTGCGGGCCGCCGCCGGGCTGGTGCTGCTGTATCTGTTCCTGCCGATATTCGTCATCGTCCTGTTCTCGTTCAACAAGCCCGCGGGCAAGTTCAACTACACCTGGCAGGGCTTCACGCTGGACAACTGGGCGAACCCGTTCAAGTTCCCGCCCCTGACCGACGCGTTGATCCTCAGCCTCGAGGTCGCCGCCATCTCCACCGCGATCGCGCTGGTACTCGGCACATTGGTGGCAATCGCCCTGGTTCGGCAACGATGGCGGGGTCAGAAGGCTGTCGACACCTTCCTGATCCTTCCGCTGACCGCGCCGGAAGTGGTGATGGGTGCGGCGCTGCTGACGCTGTTTCTCGACTTCGGATGGGCCGCCGGGTTCACGACAATCCTGATCGCGCACATCGCGTTTGAGGTCAGCTTCATCGCGATGACCGTGCGAGCAAGGGTGCGCGGATTCGACTGGACGTTGGAGGACGCGTCGATGGACCTGGGCGCCAGCCCGATGCGCACGTTCTTCAAAGTGACGCTGCCGCTTATCGTTCCGGGCATCGTCGCAGCCGCGATGCTGTCGTTCGCACTGTCGCTGGACGATTTCATCATCACGTATTTCGTCAGCGGAGCGACGGTGACGTACCCGCTGTACGTCAACGCGGCTGTCAAGGCGGCGGTGCCGCCTCAGATCAATGTGCTGGCAACCGCGATCCTGGTGATCAGCTTGATCCTGCTTGCGGCTGGAACAATGTTGCGGCGCAGAAGGTTCGAGGCCTGACTACAGCTTGACTGCCACCGTCACCCGGCCGTTGGCGTCGCGGTTGGCGACGGCGTGGCCGGTACGGTCGTGACCGTCAAACTTCAGGAGCGTGATCGGGGCGCCGTCGCCGAGGAAGTTGCGCCACCATGTCTTGTTGTCGGGTGACATGACGTTGATGACGATCCCGTCGCTGGTGCGCCGGTAGCCGATCGGGGTTTCGAAGGTCTTGTTGGAACGCCGTCCGACGTAGCGAATGTTGATCATCGCGCGCCGTACCACCGACCCGATGACCGGCGCGTCGATGAGCGCTACGAACAGCTTGTTCATGGGTCCGATGAGCGGTGAACCATAGAATCCGCTTGCCATGTGCCCGAGCCTAGCTAGGAGTTGACCTCGGCGGGCACGGGCGAGGGTGCCCGGGCACCGGTGCGAGCCGCACCGATCCCGGCGGCCACCACGAGACAGATCCCGACGATCCCTTCGCTGCCGGGCACCTGGTGCAGGACGAGGAAGCCGACGATCATCGCGAATGCAGGTTCGAGCGCCATCAACGTGCCGAACGCCGCCGTGGTCAAGCGCCGCAGCGCGAGCAGTTCCAGTGCGAACGGCACCACCGGCAGCAGGATCGCCAGACCGACGCCGATCAGCAGAATTTCGGGGGTCATGCGCTCGAACACCGCCGGGCCGACCGTGATGGTGGCCACGATCCCCGCGACCGGCATCGACACCGCGAGGCCGTTGATTCCCGCGACCTGATCGCCGACGCGCTGGGTCAGCAGGATGTAGGTGGCCCAGCACACGGCGGCGCCCAGCGCGAACATGACGCCGACCGGATCGATGACCCCGGCCCACGGCTGGGTGAGCAGCAGAACACCGATCGCGGCCAAACCCGGCCAGACGAACCGTTGTCTGCCCTTGCCGTGTAACACCGCCACACAGAGCGGACCGAGGAACTCTATGGCGCTCGCTGTCCCCAGCGGAATGCGGTCCAGCGCCGCCATGAACAGCAGTGTGATCGCCGCGGTGACGACCCCGAGCACGACGCACATGCCGAAGCTGGACCGGGTGAACGCAGAACGCTTCGGCCGGACGATGAGCAGCAGCAGAATCCCGGCCCACGCCAGCCGCAGCCATGCCGCGCCCTCGACGCCGATCCGGTCGATAAGTGTCACCGCGACCGCGAGGCCGACCTGGACGCAGAGCATCGAGCCCATGGCCATGAAGGCCCCGGTGCGCGCCTGGTTCGTGCTCACTCCTGCATTGAACGGGACAGACACCGTTCACGTCCACGTGATTTTCTTGGACATACCGTTCAAGAATCATGAACAATTGTCCGATGGACAGTCGACGGCTCCAACTACTGCTTTCGCTGTCGCGGCTGGGCTCGATGCGTGCGGTGGCCGACGCGCACCACCTCACGACATCGACGGTGTCGCAGCAGATCGCCTCGCTCGCAAAGGAAACCGGCACCCAACTGATCGAGCCGGACGGTCGCCGGGTGCGGCTCACCCCGGCCGGCCTGCGCCTCGCCGACCACGCGGTCACCATCCTCGCGGCGATCGACAGCGCCCGCCTGGACCTCGATCCCGACGCCGAACCGTCGGGCACAGTTCGCGTGGGTGGCTTTGCGACCGGCATTCGGGTGTCGCTGCTGCCGATCGTCGCCGACCTCGCGGCCCGGTATCCGGACGTCAACTTGGTGATCAGCGAATACGAGCCCATCGAGGCCTTCGCGCTCCTGACCGACGACGACCTCGATCTGGCCCTCACCTACGACTACAACCTGGCTCCCGCCTCGCCGAACCAGGTGCTGCAGACCGAGGCGCTCTGGTCGATCACCTGGGGGCTGGCTGTCCCCTCGACGTATCCCGACGGACCCGCCGACATTGCGAACTATGCGGACAAGAGTTGGATTGTCAACTCCCGCAACACAGCTGACGAGACGGCCGTACGCACGCTGGCATCACTCGCCGGATTCGCACCTCGCATCGCGCATGAGATCGACAGCCTCGACCTCGTAGAGGACTTGATCGAGGCCGGCTTCGGGGTTGGCTTGTTGCCCATCGGCCGTCCGACCAGCCGGGGCGTGAAGGTGTTACCGCTGTATGAGCCCGAGGCAGTGCTGACCGCGTACGCGGTGACGCGCCGGGGTAGAGCCGAATGGCCGCCGCTGAGAGCAGTTTTGGGCCGGATGCGACCGCCGCAGGGAACGGCGCTGCCGCGCCCGCGATGGCCACGGCCCGAGGCGGGCGCCTAAGCTCAGGCCGCGCGGCGCTGTCGCCTCGAACGATTCGTGTCGGTGGACCACAGATATCCGCAGTCGGAGCACTGCAGGTGCACCACGGTGCCTTTGTTGCTCAGCAGGTATTGCCAATGGGTGGCGCAGTTTCTTCGCTGATGGCACTCACCACACTTGTTCGCGTGATCGCAGCATGGGCAGGGCAGCCAGGCGCGTCGCGACCGGTCGGCGGTGGGATCAATCGGCAACATGGATCACTCTCCGATCAGGCAGGACGCCGGCACGGACGAGGTTGTCGTAGATGCGTTGCTGTTCGTCGTCGAGATTCGAATACAGCATTTCTTCGGCCCGCTGCTCCTCGGCGAACACCGCGATCGGATCCCACTCGTCACCGATCGCCTCGAGCACTGCACTCCGCCGTCGCGCCTCATCGAGTGTCAAGTCATAAGCGAATTCGAGGTCGGCCCTCACGGCTCCTCCAGTCATTCGTAAGCAAAACGAATGGTAAGGGTGGCCTAAAAAACCGCGGTCAAGCAATGACCTACATCACAGTTACCGGTGCGAATTCGTCACACGACCGGCGAGCCACCGTTGCTGTCGACGCACGAAGGCGGCATCGACGGTCGCGCCGTGGCCGGGCACGTAGAGCCCAGCGTCGCCTCCTGTGTCCAGCATCCGATCGAGAGTGGCCGGCCATGCCGCGACGTCGGAGTCGGAATCGACGGCGGGGTCGGCGGACTCTTCGACGAGATCGCCACAGAACACCACGGTCCGCTCGGCACCTTCCACGATGGCGATGAGGTCATGGTCGGTATGGCCGCGACCCGGATGGCTGACGGACACCACCCGGTCGCCGAGATCGATGACCGACGAGTTCACTGGATGATCCGGTGCCCGAATCGCGGCGACAGCGTCGTCAACCTCGCGCGGGTTCGCGCCGTACTGAACGGCATCTGCGCGCAGGTGCTCGGCGTGCTCGGCCATCGTCACGGCGACGGCAGGCGCGCAGTACACCGCGGCGCCGTCGAACACCGAGGCGCCAAGAACATGGTCGAAATGCTTATGGGTCAACACGACGTGGCCGATTTGGCCGCCCGCCATCTCCTCCACATCGGCGCGAATGGCTCGCGCTTCCGTCAGCGTGGTGCCGGTGTCGATCAGCAGCGCGCCTGCGCTGCTCCACACCAGCCCGACCGTGACGTCCAGGAACGGCAGGCGGCAGCGAGCAACGCTGTCCGCCAACTGTTCCCACGTGTAGTTCACTTTCCCAGCGTCAACGGCTGCGCCGCGCGGTACTGATCGAGCACAGCCGGTGTGGGATTTGCCGTGTAGGTCGTCGTGGTGCCAAACGACCACTCCGGAGGCGAATCATCCTGAGAGAGCGTCCATGCGGCCTGCCGGGCGGCGCCGAGTGCCACGTACTCCGCGGGCGTCGGTACATGAACGGGGGCACCCCAGAGCGCGGGTGCGAGGCGTCGCACGGCCTCCGACCGCGCTCCCCCGCCCACCAGGATGAAGCGGTTCACGTCGACCCCATGGGCGGTGATTCTGTCGATGCAGTAAGCCATCGAGCTGAGCAGACCTTCGACAGCCGCCCGAGCCACGTTGGCGGCATTGAAGTTTCGGGTGGTCAGACCGTGCAGCGCGCCTGCCGCCCCCGGGAGGTTGGGCGAACGTTCACCGTCGAAGTACGGCACCAGCGTCAGTCCTTCGGCGCCGGACGGTGCCGACAGCGCCAATCGGTCCAGCTCGTCGAAGTCGACGTCGAGCATCGTGGCGACAGCGGCAAGGACCGGGGCGCCGTTGAGGGTGCAGACCAGCGGCAGCTGCCGGCCGGTCGCGTCGGCGAAGCCGGCCACGATGCCATCGGGATCATGTGGCGCCGCGTCACCGACCGCGCTCACGACCCCCGACGTCCCTAGTGAAACGACGCAGTCGCCGGGCTCTGCGCCCAGGCCTAGGGCCGCTCCAGCGTTGTCGCCGGCGCCGGGTCCGAGCACCGCACCGGTCGATGTGCGCCCCGCCTCGTGGGCAGGGCCGAGCACGGTGGGGACATGGGGCCGCCGGCCCCGCATCGCCATGTCGAGCAGGTCGAGTTGATAGCTATCGGACTCCGCCGAGAAGTACCCGGTTCCGCTCGCGTCGCTCCGATCGGTGCGCAGGTCGGCGATGTCTGTCGAACCGCTCAGCCGCCAGGTCAGCCAGTCGTGCGGAAGACAAACCGCTGCCGTCGCATCGGCATGTGCGGGTTCGTGATCGGCCAGCCAGCGCAGCTTGGCCACCGTGATCGCGGCGACAGGCACGACGCCGATGCGCTTTGCCCACTCCTGCGCACCCAGTTCGGCCACGAGGTCGTCGGCTGCCGTGCTCGATCGAGTGTCGTTCCACAGCAAAGCATCTCGCACGACAGCGCCGGTGCTGTCGAGACACACCATTCCGTGCTGCTGCGCGCC
>Ga0075370_10000911_pt1 | contig 12133 bp, 11 predicted proteins | sample EndMethybrTD3035_FD_71398 | JGI IMG/M metagenome (GOLD analysis project Ga0075370, IMG submission 71398) | Populus endosphere microbial communities from Tennessee, USA - Endosphere MetaG P. TD hybrid TD303-5 | ecosystem: Host-associated > Plants > Roots > Endosphere | place: USA: Tennessee... | reverse complement strand
GCGGGGAATCACGGCGCAGCGCCACGTGCGCGACGTGGCCAAGTCGATCTTCGAGAAGTCGACTCGCGCTGAGTCCGTATGTTGCAGCACGAGCACGCCCGCCTCGCTGTCGAGGCGGGCGTGCTCGTGCTGCAACATACGGACTCAGCGCGAGTCGACTTCTCGAAGATCGACTTGGCCACGTCGCGCACGTGGCGCTGCGCCGTGATTCCCCGCGAGGGAGCGAGCCCGGTGCTCGCTGCCGAAGACCCGTGGGATGACCTTCTCGTGCAGCGTGCAAGTCGACGTCTAGGCATGCAGGCGACGCCTGCAGCGGTCACCCGCAAGACGCTTGAACAACTGCTTGGCGAAGTGCCGGCGCCAATGGTTGGCACAGTAAAGAACGACGTGCTCGCTCAAGCCGACGGGCCAATCGTCGCGTTCGTGGATTCCGCCATCCGCGCCGCATTTCGTGGAGGAGCCAGCGACATCCACTTCGAGTGCGACCGTGGCGGCGTGACCGTGAAGCATCGACTGGACGGGGTGATGACGCGCTTTGCTAGGCTGGACGGAACGCAGCCCGCGCAGGAAGTGATCTCGCGCATCAAGGTGCTGGCGCAACTCGACATCACCGAACGTCGCCTGCCACAGGACGGGCGATTCCGATTCGCACGCGATGGCGAGAGCATTGACCTGCGTGTCTCGATCATGCCCAGCGTATTCGGTGAAGACGCGGTGCTGCGTCTCCTGGACAAGGCCCAACTGCGCAGCCGTGATGCGACCATCTCGCTCGATCTGTTGGGTTTCGAGGAGCACAACGCGCAACTGATCCGCGAGCTTGCCGGCGAGCCGAGCGGCATGCTGCTCGTGACCGGGCCCACCGGCAGCGGCAAGACAACGACGCTGTACGCCGTGCTGTCGGAGATCAATACGGGGGTCGAGAAGATCATCACGATCGAAGACCCGGTCGAGTACGAACTTCCAGGCGTGCTTCAGATCCCCGTCAACGAGCGCAAGGGGCTCACGTTCGCGAAGGGGCTGCGGTCGATCCTGCGGCACGACCCGGATCGCATCCTCGTGGGTGAGATACGAGACGCCGAGACCGCCGAGATCGCGGTGCAGTCGTCGCTGACAGGCCACCTGGTGTTCACGACGGTACATGCGAACAGCATGACCGACGTGATGGGCCGGTTCCGGCACTTCGGGCTCGACATGTTCGGCTTCATGTCGTCGTTGAACGGTGTCGTGGTTCAGCGCCTGGTGCGCCAGCTGTGTCCGCATTGCGCGGGGCGGCGCGATCCGACCGCGCGCGAACGCAGCTGGCTCGACGGGGCAGGGCAGCCGCAGGTGCGCGCCGTTGCGCACGCGGTCGGGTGCAGTTACTGCGGTGGTACCGGCTATCGCGGGCGATTTGTCGTTGCCGAAGTGCACGTGGTCGACGACGTGCTTCGTGACCGCGTGACCGAAGGTGCGCCGGTGTCAGCGCTGCGGCGCCATGGCGTGGAGCAGGGTATCGAGACGCTTGCCGTGCAGGCTGCGCGCCACGTGGCCCAGGGCAGGACAACCTTGGAGGAGGTGAAGCGTGTCGTGGGCTGGCTCTGAGGTCGCGCAGGTTTATCTCGGGCGGCAGACGGCGGGTGTCGTCGATCCGTTGGCGACAGCGTCCGCCGGCACCGTCTGGATGGCTGGCGACTCGGTGGAGGATTGCTGGCGTCGCGCGATCGAATCGCTCGTACCGAAGAAGTGGCGCAAGCGCAGGATCGATCTCGTTCTCTCGGGCGCGCTGGCTCGCCCGTTCATGATGGCCCCAGTGGCGGGCTTGCGAAGCTGGCGAGAGGCCGAGCAAGTCGCGGCCAGCCTCGCGCCCGATGCCACCGGGCTGATGGGCCCCTGCGAGGTCTGGCTTGGCGATTGGTCGCCTAATCGACCGAGCCTCGTCGTCGCCATCGACATCGGCGTTCGGCAGCTGATCGAAGCGACGGCACGCGAGCTCGGCGTCAGGCTCGCCGGGCTTCGGCCCTGGTGGGCGACGGCGTTGCGGCAAGCATCGCAACAGACGCCAGCGACACGCCTACTCGCCGCGGAAGACACCGATGCGCTGACCGTCCTGACCGGCGAGAACGAAGGATTCGGCAGTGCGACGACCTACGCGCCGTGCCCGCACCCGGATCAGATCGGTGCGCTGTTTGCACGCCTCGGGTTGGCATCGGGAGTCGAGCCAGACCGCGCCGTTCGCGCGACCCTGCTGACCAGCGAGACGGTGGAGGCCGCGGCGCCGTTCGCCGCGCACTGGGGCCTTGCGGCATGAAGGCGCTCGACGTCGATCTGCGCACCCCTTCCCGGCCTCCACGCTGGGCGTGGGCCGTGGTCGCTGCGCTCGGTGCGCTCGCCATTGCGTTGACGGCTGCTGCGGCGTGGCAAGCCCGCAAGCTTGACGTTCTGAAAGCCGAGCTCGATGCCCTGATGCGAGAGGCGGCGAAGCCGGTTGCCGTCGAACGCCCCGTGGCTCGCAAGATGCCGTACGACGCGAGCGCACGCGAGATGCTGGCATTGGCCACGTCGGAATGGCCCGCGATGCTGACGGCGCTCGAATCGGTGGAGATGGTCGGCGCGACGCCGATCGCAATCGAGATCGCGCCCGTCGAGAGATGGCTGCGCGTCGATGTGGAGTTCACGGACTACGCCGTGCTGCTCCAGTACATCGATGCGCTCAACGCCGGCGAGCTAAAATCGAAGTGGGCTTTGACGCAAGCTCAATCGAGCGGACGCTCAAGCTCGGTGACCTCGGTCGGCGCGACCTCAACAGCCTCTATTCGTGCGGCTTGGTAACCCGTCCATCGAGCGACCCCTGATTGACAGCTGAATGGCTGCTTCCGGGCAGCGATTTCAAGCCTTTGAACGTCGGCTCAGGGTCGTGTGCCGACGCTGGTCGCTGGCGGTCGTACTCACGCTGACTGGCACCAAGGAGTCGTTGGGGCCGACGACCGGCGGTAGCTCGAATGGCGTCGCCGACGACCGCTTCTCTACAGCTCGAATTTACAGGACCGACCCGAAGCAGTCACTCGAAGCTCGGCTACTCCTGGCCGGCAGCGGCCTTCTGCGAACAGTTAAGACCGACCGAAGCGGCCAAGGTGTGCTTAGGTTCTGTGCTGCGCTCGACCGCGAAATCGACGTCCCTCTTGCCCTCTGCAAGTGGGCGATCGCGGGTGAGGCGGCGTCTGTTTTCCGACAGAGCCTATATTCCTATCAATCTGAGAATGGGGAGGCGGAGAATGCAAAGGCAGCCACCATCGTTTGTGTTGCGTCGCAAGGCAGCAGAAGAGGCGCGCCGCGCGGGGGAGGAAAGGAGCCGCGTGCGGGAGGAAGAGGAGCTGCAGAAACTCGTCGACACACCAATCGGAAGTTGGGCTAAGGGGCTGGAGCTGGACCTGCGCCTTCGCGAGTTCGAAATCAATCAGCTCACGCAGCGCAACAACTTCTTCATGATTTTCCAAGGCGTTCTAGTCGCCGGTCTGGTTCAGTCACAAGGCACCGCGGCCCCTATCCTGACCGTCGGCATGGCATTGCTTGGCATCGCCACTTCGCTTTCCCAGGTTTGCATGGCCGGTGGTGCGAAATATTGGCAGAGCCGGTGGGAGGCATCGACGCGTAGCTCGGAGCTGCAGATCGTGCTTCAACTGCTGAAGCGCGACAAACTTGCTATCCGCACGTTCACGCTAGACACGCGGGCTTTGGCGGAGCACGAGCTCAAACAAATCGATGAGTGGAACAAGGAACAGCAGCAAGACGACTACAAGTTAGCTGACCTCAGCGAGTACATCGACCAGATCGTCGCATCCGACGTTACGGGTCAACGCAAATCCACCTGGAGGGTGTTGGATTTGTGGGTGCGCCGCTGGGCCATTCTGCCCAAGTGGTCGGTCAGCCGCATTCCCATTTGGTGCGGGGCGTTCCTGTTCGCGTTTTGGCTTGGAATTGCGTTGCAGTGCGTTCACGTCCCATCACTTGACGGCGTCTGGCCAAAGAGTCTTCCGATCGAGCTGGTGCCGCTCAAACCAGACACTCCTGCAGCGACGACAAACGAGTCACACTGAAAGGAATCGTCTGTCGGCGCCCGCCAACGTCCGCACGGCAATGTTGGCATCGTGCGTTGAAATGAACAGTCTCCGGTCCGACTTCGCTCACTCCTTTCTGAGCGGGACGATCACGTGGTTGATGTACTCGTTCCCCAGGCTCTTCACGGGCTCATTAAGAATGTAGACGTCCTTGTCGGTCCCGAGCTCCTTTTTTGCAGCATCACCAACGCCTCGCCACTTGAGGGCGTATAGGGGAGCAGTCGAGAGTGAAGTAGCGTACGGGCTCCGAGGCCAAGCAATGAATCCGACGTTTGACCTTCACGCCGGGCGTTTCTGGGCTCGAGCTATCTGAGGGTATGCTGCTTGCTACATCACGTTAAGCCCTAGAGAACTTCGTACTGGTGCATCAGTGGCGATAGCGAAGGTTCAACACTACGTTCCGCAGTTCTTGCTCAGGAACTTTGGCAACGGCAAGAAGGCTCAGGTTTGGGTTTACGACAAGTCATCCGCGCGTGCATTTCCGTCAAACACGAAGAACGTCGCCAGCGAGAGCCGCTTCTACGATTTCGAGTTCCAAGATCAAACGATTTCGCTTGAGCCATGGCTTGCCCAGTTGGAAGCCAACGCTCAGTCCGTGGTTCGATTCATTCTTGAAACGGACTCGGTGGCCACACTGGCTGATGAGCAGAGGCAAATCCTCGCTGCCTTCTTGGCGGTCCAATTGACCAGAACCAAAACGTTCCGCGAGGAATGGGATGCCTTTCCGCGGATGCTGCGAGAGCACTTCCAGCGCAACGGTGATCAAATTGCACCGGGGTCCCAGGCCGAGGACTTGATCCAAGACATTCCGGCGAACGAACTCAAGGAACAGACCGCCAGAGTCATCTACAAAGCGCCCAAGACCTATGCACCGCAGTTCCTCAACAAAGATTGGGTACTCGCAGCGACAACGCGCAAAACTCCGTTCTTGCTTAGCGACAACCCGCTTACGCGCCAGAACATGATCGATCGGCCCAACAGAGGAAATCTTGGGTTGGCGCTCCCTGGCATCGAGCTCTACTTTCCCCTCTCTCCTACTCGTGCTTTGGCCATGTGGTGCCCGACCCTCACAGAGACCGTTCACCGTGGAGCTCTGGCTCTCATGAAGCATACGGTCTCCACGGCGGCGGTGCCCGATCCACATGGTGTCGTCGGTATGAGTGACGCTTTACTCAGTGGTGCTCCCGTCCAGTACTCGCCAGCACACGTTGAAAACTTCAACTCGCTCCAGGTCATCTGGAGTGAGCGGTACATTTTCTCAACCATCAATGACTTTCAGCTTGCGGTGGCCATGCTTACCGAGCACCCAGACCTGAAAAAGGGCCCGAGATCAACTACAGCGTAGAACGCTGCCGTACCCCTCGCTCGAGCGAGGACCTCCCACCGAACGCGGACGACCTCTCTCGATGTCTTACCGCTGAAGTTCGGCATCAGACACCCCGAGCCATGGACCCAGAGTATTTTGTAGAGCGTTCAGCGACGTTCAAGAATGCCGATGGAAGTACCAGCGTTCGTACGCTCTCAGAGTGGCGTCATCTTGATGCCTACGTGCTCCTCGGTGAACCCGGTGCCGGAAAATCGACCGCATTCGAACAAGAGGCTAAAGTGATCGGTCCAGGAGCACGGTATGTCACCGCGCGAAGCCTCTTGACACTCGGGCCGCCGAACGGCTGGACCAATGAGATCTTGTTCATCGACGCGCTCGACGAGCGTCGCGGCGATTCGTCTGCCTTTCTGAGTTCGTTGGACGAGCTTCTCGCGAAATTGAAGCAGCTAGGGCGACCCCGTTTTCGACTGTCATGCCGCGAGGCCGATTGGTACGTGAACGGAGCGACCGAGCTAGCGGAGGTAGCCCCTTCGGGCCAGGTGGCCGCACTTTGGCTCGACCCGCTAACCACCGACAACATCGAGTCACTCCTCATTCATTGGTCGCCGCATCGCGTTGCTGATCCGCAGACATTCCTGGAGCGAGCCCAGCAGCACGGAATGACGCCACTGCTAGGCAACCCTCTCTTGCTTGGCATGCTCGTGGATGCAGTGAGCGGAAGCAATTGGCCCGACAGCCGGCGGGCGACTTATGAACTTGCATGCAACAAGATGGCAGTCGAGCACAACATCGTTCGGCGCCGCAGCGCGGCGTTGACCCCTGTACTCGCGCAAGACAGCCTAGCGGTAGCTGGTCAGCTCTGCGCGCTCCTCCTGTTGTCAGACGCTCACGCCTTCACGATGGACCCCCTCGACAATGAGAGGGGTGTCATCCAGTTTGCGGCACTGCCGACGGAACTTTTAGGGAGCGAGAGGGTAACGTCGGAATGCGTGAGTTCGAAACTGTTCATTGCGGACGGGGACCGCCGCGTACCAAGACATCGCACGGTCGCCGAATTCTTGGCGGCGAAGGCACTGGCCCAAAGGATCGATCGAGCCCTTCCCGTGCAGCGGGTGTTGGCGATGATGTCGGGCCGGGACGGTCGCATTGCGGAGCCACTGCGAGGCTTGTACGCGTGGCTCGCTGTTCACTGCGAACGCGAGCGGTCTTACCTCGTCGAACGGGATCCACTTGGGCTGGTCATGTACGGCGATGTGCGTCACTTCTCTGTGCCTGAAAAGCGGGGCGTTCTGGAGGCCCTATATCGCGAAGGGGAGCGGTTCCGCTGGTTTCGAAACGAGAACTGGGATGCTCATCCCTTTGGTACGCTCGGGACGCGCGATATGGAACAGACGTTTCGCGAACTGCTTTCCTCGACCGCTCGTGAACCGGCGCATCAAGCACTGCTGGAATGCGTGGCCGATGCTATCGAACAGGGCGAGCGCGACTTGCAGTTGCCAAAAGAACTTGAGCGCGTCGTTCGTGACTCGACCTATTGGCCGCAGATACGCACCTCTGCTCTCGATGCGTGGCTCGTAAAAGACAGCTATGACATCGATGCTGCAAGGCGCTTGTTGGAGGACGTCCGTGTGGGGTCGGTTGCCGACGAGGATGACCAACTGGCTGGAACGCTGTTGACCGCGCTGTACCCAGTTCAAATGTCAACGACGGAGATCCTTCGGCACCAGAGACCCCGACGGCAGGAATTCCACGTTGGCCGATTCCACATGTTCTGGGCCATCGACTTCCTGAGAGTCATGCCAAGCGGGGACCTCCCAGCGGCTGCGGATGTGCTTGCTGCGCGTGTCGCTGCGGAAAGCCGCCACCACAGCGATGAAGAGGCTCCGACTCGAGTACGTGATGAGACACGAGATCTCGCTCTAGAAGTTGTTGCCGCTGCCTTGCGTACCGACGCGGTTGGCCCGAGCCCCGAGCGCCTGTATGCGTGGCTCGGCGTGGGCGTCAACGAGTACGGTACGTTCGAGGCAAGCGGGGAGGAGGCGCAGGCCATCGCCACCTGGCTTTCTAGCCACGCGGAGCAGCGTTTCCAAGCGTTCTCGTTTGGGCTCTCCCAAGTTATTCCCGATGCGCGAGACGGGCGACGCTACTTCTGGGTCGCAGAAGAGCGAATGTTTCGCTCCGAGCGACCCCAGGCCTGGTTTCGATGGCTGCTTGAGCTCGCCGCCACCACCGGCGATTCCGAAGTGGCGCAGTATTGCCTCAAGGAAGCCGGGCGAAACGCAGTTGGCGAGCTGACGAATCCGTCCATAGCGGTCGAGGAGGTCGAGGAATGGGTCCGTCTGCACCTCGCTCGCTGGCCGCTCGCCGAGCAGTGGAAGACAGAGGTATTCGCTTGGCCTCTCGACGCCTATCAAGGCATCGAGTATTCGCGCCGGCAGAAGCAGCGATCGAAGGCAGCCGCCGAGCGCATTGCGCGCCAGCAGCAGTTCGCGCCGCACCTCGCTGCCATCTCGGCTGGCTCGGCAAACCCTCACTTATTGGATCAGGTGTCAAACGCCTACGCGAAGCGCTATACGAACATTCGAGGCGAAACGCCCGTGGAGCGGGTTCAGGAGCTTCTCGTCGTTGGCCCCGAACAAGCGAATCACGCAATCCAAGGAGTCAAGGCGGCGCTTGGAAGATCAGATCTGCCAAGCCCTGATCAAGTCGCTTCGACGTTAGCTGAAGGCAAGATCCTCTTTCTTAACTCGGTCTGCCTGCTTGCAGCCAGGCTCATTCATGACGAACAGCCGGAGGCATGGCGCTCCTGGTCCGCGTCGCTAGTCGACACCATGATCGCGTTCTGTCTCACCGGCGTTGAGAGCGAATCGCCTTCCTGGTATCTGGCCCTGGCAACGGAACGTCCCAAGGTCCTGGCGCCGGTCCTGATGCGTTTTGCCCGCCCGGACTTGTCCAGAGAAGTCGATCCGCAACTTAGACAGCTCTACGCGCTCCGCGAGGCCGGGGCGCCAGCGGAACTGGCGCGGCTGGTGGTCCCCGAACTTTGGCAGATGATCCCGTCCCGCCCCAGCGCCGGGCAACTGCGCTTCGTCGAAAACGTCATTCTCCCCGCGTCCGCGGAGCATCTCGATCAGAACCGCTGGCGCAGCTTGATCGAGAGGAAGCTAGCGGAGCCAAACATCAGCAACGAACTTGCGGTCGCGCTGCATGTGGCGGTATTGCAGTTCGATGTCGAGGCCCACTGCCAAGCGCTGCTGAACCTATGTGAACTCAAACCTGAGCTTACGAGTGTTCTCGCAGATGCGCTCGCGAACCGACGGCGCGACGAGATTGCATCCCTAGCGAATGCGCCTGAGCATGCCGGGCGCCTTGTTGAGCTCCTTGCGTCTGGGTCAACTTTCGAACGGCCGGTCGGAGCTGTGGTCCTCGCGTCCTCGCATCGCCAGCGCGATGCCGCCCAGGCCCTGATACGTGCCATCGCTGGCGAGACAAGTGTCGGGGCTGGATCGGAACTTCGGCGCCTGCGGGAGTTGCCGGCACTGAGCGATTGGGCGGTCTACCTCGACAGCCTCCTGTACGACCACGAACGCGTTGCCAACAGGGCATCGTTTGTGGCCGCCTCCCCCGCGTTGGTCGCCCAGGTGCTGCTCAATGGCGCGCCGGCAAGTGCGCGCGATATGGCGGAGCTCGTTAGCGATCACATGAAGCAACTTGCGAAGAAATTCCAGTTCGATGAATCGAACTGGATCGAGACCTTCTATCGACCCGCAGCAGTTTCCAAGAGCGGCAAATCCAGCTCTGGCAAGGTGATTCAAGCGACCAAACCAAAGATTGAGAATGATTGTCGCGACCTTATCCACGGGTTCTTGCGAGACCGGCTCCTGCCATTGAGCGTACAGATCGAGAAGGAGGGGTACGCGGCGGCGGACAAGCGCGCCGATCTTCAGGCATCGACCATCGCAGAGGGGCGAAGGATCATTGTGCCGATTGAGGTGAAGAAGGACGATCACCCTGAGGTCTGGATCGCGTGGCGCGATCAGTTGGCGAAACGGTATTCGTCGAACCCCGCGGCTGAAGGAATGGGCTTCTACCTCGTGCTCTGGTTTGGGCACAACTCAATCCGGGCTCCTAGCGGTGTCAAGCCAATGTCGGCGGAGCACATGGCCAAGTTGCTCAACGCTCTCATCCCTGACGATAGACGTGCGCACATAGTCGGCCTTGTTGTAGATCTTTCGAGGAATCTGCGGTAGTTCGCCCCATCGCCAAACTGATCGACTACACCGACGCCTGCCAGCAGGCCTGGGGTGAGGAGCTTGGCGCGCGAAGGACGGCTTTGGGTCGAAGTGGTCGCTCGATCGATTGCCGCCGACAGACCGCTTTCAGTCTTGAGAAGTCATTCGCTCGCCTCGATCAAGTAACGGAGCAACCCAACTGCGGTGGGCCGAACAGCTCGCCGCTTCAACGCAATGCCCTTGTGCGCAAGGCGACGCGGCATCGAACATCCGCGAGATGGATTCATCTCGCCAGCATGACCTGCTCGAAGACGTAGAACGCGATGGATTCAGGGGCGACGCTCATCTTGAACGCTCCTTCCTTCACGCGACGACGAGTGCCTTGCTCATGGGCTCCGCCGGCACGGTTGGAGCCATCCCCTGCCGCGGCGGTACTCCCTCTCAGCACATCCTCGAAGACATAGTGACAATCCACGACCAGAAGCTCTGTTGTTCCCCGACCTCGGCGAAGCAGAGAGGATTGGCGCAGCTTCGGCCAAAGAAGTCCTCGAGTTCAATCTCGATATCCGCGTGCTCGCGAAGCGCTGCACAGAGCTCACGATGCTTCTCACGCGCGCGCTCGCCGTACGGCGCCCCGAGATCCTCCTTTGCAACGCACAGCAGCGACCCCAACACTCGCGCCGCATGAATCAAGCGGCGAGCTTCTTCCGTTGGCAGGGCACGCCGTCTAAAACTTCCCACCGGAAAGTTCGACAGGTCGATGTTCCAGAACGAAACGCAGAGTCGAGGTGCCATGCACGTGACGCTACTCGATTGGAGTTGTCGTGACCAGCACCCAACCGAGTTTCGCTTGACCCTCCCGATGCTCAGCACCTACGAATACGCGCCGCTTTGCATCCGTGATATCAAGTTCTCAATCAATGCCTGACCGTCTTCCTTGCCCACGAACTCGTTGGGCGTCTTGCCCCCAAGCGCCGGGCAGGGCCTCTCGATCCAGCGAGTGACCCACTCGACGGCATTGAAGCCTTCCGGGTTGCCAGACTCCTCCACGATGGTCTGCACGCGCTTCACCAGTCGACCTATCGCGCGCGCTCTGTCCGCTTCGTCGTCCCTTATGCGCAGCCATGCACCCAGTGTGTCTCGCAAGCATTGCTGGCAGAGGTCGACCGCCACATGGTTCCCGTCGCCGAAGATCGAGCCGTAACCGGCTCTGAAACCAATAGACGTCATCTCGTAGAACTCGGTCTCGCCGCGGACGGTTTCCCTGCCGCATCGATCGCACACGACCTGGTCTGCGTCCTTCGGAGCGACTACCGCATCGTTCTGCATGGCCGTCTTCCTCGCGCAAAGTCTCCCTCGTTCGGCTCCAGCCTATCACTGGCAGCGACACTTCGCCGTGCGCGGTCAGCCTTCTGCCGCCGTTCGGTGAGATGACACGCGCTGCCGGCGCTGCCAGTGCTCGATGCCAAGCATTACGCCGTCCCAGGCGCTGCGGTCGTAGGTGACGGCCGCGAAGAGGTTGTCCTTGTCAGGCTTCTGCCGCACCGCCGTGCGGGCGAGTTGTTCGAGCGACTCGTGCACTGTGTCGACGCAGCCGTCGAAGTCGTCAAAGGTCGCGCCGACGCGGTGAAATAGGATCGCTTGACGCAGCGCATCGGCCTTCATCGAAGGAGACTCAACCGCCCGCAGGAAGATTCGCGCCTTGCCTTCCCCGAGCAACTCGACGCAGAACTCGCGGCGCCAGCCGGTGAGGGTCTGCTCGGGCGTCAGCTCCGGCCGCGCAGGGTCGACTTGAAGGTTTTCCATCACGAGGGCTGCCTTCATTCGTTCTCGTCCGGCGGAGCGCGCCGGTGGATGTCGCGGAGGATGTCACCCCAGGTGTCCGTCGCCACAGTGTGCGCTCGGCCGCCGTCGCCCACCAGCGAAATCACCGCGTAGGCCGGCGTTCCTTCGCCGGCGCGGAACTCTACTGCGACGCCGATACGCCCCGACTCGAGCCGGGCGACGATGCCGCCTGCGTGACGCGGCGGCTCAATGGAAAGGCTTTCTGCGAAACCGAGCGAGCGCAGCTCGGTGATCTCCATAGCGAATCGCTGCATTGTCTCCACCCCTTGTACTGCAGGCATGGCGTGATGGCGTGCCGCAGCTGGCAGCCGTCCCCATGATGTCCGAGGTCCGAAGGATGTTAGCGGGCAATGTGCCTCACCCATCGGCCGACGCCCCAAGGCGTGGGGACATTGCCGCACGTCACGAGATGCACTGTGCATGTAGCCCATTCACGCGTGCGCCCAAGCAGTGCGACGGTCAGTTCGGGCCGTGGGCTACAAGTGGGCTACATGTAGCCCATTTGTAGCCCATGTAGCCCAAAAGAAGAGGGGCCGCTCACCGGCGGCCCCTCGTGTGTAGTGGTGGAGAGGAGGAGGATCGAACTCCCGACCTTCGCATTGCGAACGCGACGCTCTCCCAGCTGAGCTACCCCC
>Ga0075370_10000910_pt1 | contig 12135 bp, 11 predicted proteins | sample EndMethybrTD3035_FD_71398 | JGI IMG/M metagenome (GOLD analysis project Ga0075370, IMG submission 71398) | Populus endosphere microbial communities from Tennessee, USA - Endosphere MetaG P. TD hybrid TD303-5 | ecosystem: Host-associated > Plants > Roots > Endosphere | place: USA: Tennessee... | reverse complement strand
GCTCGGCCAGAAGCTGCAGAAGAGCTTCGGCTTCGCGCCACGCACTCTGGACCAGGCGGCCGTGGTGCTCTCGGGCCTGGCCAGGGTCGCGCTCTTCTTCTACCTGCTGATCGCGCTGGCGACGCCGCTGGGCACCGGCCCGGGCGAGGTGTTCCAGCGCAGCGGACAGTTCGGCACCGGCCTCAAGATCGGCGAGTTCCAGCTGGTGCCGGGCGCGATCTTCACCGCCGTGGCGGTGCTGGCCGTCGGCTTCGTCGCGCTGCGTGTCTTCAAGAAGTGGCTGGAGGCGCGCTACCTGCCGGAGACGGCGCTCGAGCCGGGCATGCAGAGCTCGATCACCACGCTGCTCGGCTACGTGGGCGGCATCGTGGTGATCGCGGTGGCCATGTCGGCGCTGGGCATCGGCGTCGAGCGCATCGCCTGGGTGGCCAGCGCGTTGTCGGTGGGCATCGGCTTCGGCCTGCAGGCGATCGTGCAGAACTTCATCTCGGGGCTGATCCTCCTGGCCGAGCAGCCGGTCAAGGTCGGCGACTGGGTGGTGCTGGGCACGACCGAGGGCGACGTGCGGCGCATCAACGTGCGCGCCACCGAGATCCAGCTGGCCGACCGCTCCACGCTGATCGTGCCGAACTCGGAGTTCATCACCAAGACCGTGCGCAACATGACCCTCACCAACGCCGAGGGCCGCCTGCTGATCCGCCTGCCGATGCCGCTGTCGACCGACGCCAAGCTCGCGCGCGAGCTGATGCTGTCGGCCTGCGCCGACCATGGCGGCGTGCTGGTGGCGCCTGCGCCCTCGGTCACGCTCGAGGGGATCGAGAACGGCATGCTGATCTTCCAGGCCATCGCCTTCGTGCAGAGCCCTCGCCTGGCCGGCGGGGTGCGCAGCGACGTGCTGTTCACGATCCTGGAGCGTTTCCAGGAGGCCGGGCTGCCCCTGGCGGCGCCGACCCTGGTGGTGTCGCAGACCGAAATGCCGGCAGCACCCGCGCCGGTACCGCCGACGCCGCCTCTGGCGCAGTGAGCGCGCCCGAGCCCTCCGCCGCTCAGCCGCGCCAGCCGCGCAGCAGCCACCACTGCACGCTGCCGCAGACCACCACCAGCGCGGCGTAGGTGGCCATCCGCCCGTCGCGGCCGAACCAGGCCAGGCCGGCGACCAGCACGGCCAGCCCTGCGGCAAAGGTGACTCCCACCTGCACCCAGAGGCTGACCGCCGCACTGCGCCTGTGGAGGGCGAGGCGGAACAGCAGGGCGAGCAGGAGGGCCACGAAGAAGGCCGGCGCCGCGAAGTTGAGCAAGTGGATCAGCAGGTCGAGCGCGGACATGGGAGGCGAGGGAGCGGCAGTGCGGGGTCATCCGTCGAGCGGAGGAGCGCTGCCGGTCGCGGATTTTATAATCCCCGGTTATGTCAGTCTGGGCCCTCGGCTTGAACCACACGACCGCGCCGCTCGACCTGCGCGGTCGTTTCGCGTTCGCCATCGACCAGATCGCACCCACGCTGCACAGCCTGCGCAGTTCCTTCGGCGCCCAGAGGCATCCCGAGGTCGAGGCCGCCATCATCTCGACCTGCAATCGCACCGAGATTTACTGCGCCGCCGACCACTTGGCCCTCGACCACACGGTCGACTGGCTCGCCCAAAGCGGCGGCGTGGCGCCGGCCCTGCTGCGTTCCCACGCCTACACGCTGTACGACGACAACGCGGCGCGCCACGCCTTCCGGGTCGCCAGCGGGCTCGATTCGATGGTGCTGGGCGAGGCCCAGATCCTGGGCCAGATGAAGGACGCCGTGCGCGCCGCCGAGAGCGCCGGCTCGCTCGGCAGCACGCTGAACCAGCTGTTCCAGCGCTCCTTCGCGGTCGCCAAGGAAGTGCGCACCGCCACCGAAATCGGCGCCCATTCCATCAGCATGGCCGCCGCCGCCGTGCGCCTGGCGGCCCAGCTGTTCGAGGACCTGAAGCAGACGCGCGTGCTCTTCGTCGGCGCGGGCGAGATGATCGATCTGGCGGTGACGCACTTCGCGGCCAAGGAGCCCAGGTCCATCGTCATCGCCAACCGCACGCTGGAGCGCGGCGAGAAACTGGCCTCGCGCTTCGGCGGCGAGGCGATGCGGCTGGCCGAGCTGCCGGGGCGCCTGGCCGAATTCGACATCGTCGTGAGCTGCACCGCCAGCACGCTGCCGCTGATCGGGCTGGGAGCGGTGGAGCGCGCGCTCAAGCTGCGCAAGCACCGCCCGATGTTCATGGTCGACCTGGCCGTGCCGCGCGACATCGAGCCCGAGGTCAAGGCGCTGGAGGACATCTATCTCTACACCGTCGACGACCTGGCCCAGGTGGTCCAGCAGGGGCATGCCAGCCGCCAGGCCGCCGTGGCCGAGGCCGAGGTGATCATCGACGCCGGCGTCCGCAGCTTCATGCACTGGCTGGACCAGCGCGGCAGTGTGCCCTTGATTCAGCAGCTCAACGCCCAGGCCGACGAGTGGCGCGCCACGGAGCTGTCCCGCGCGCGCAAGCTGCTGGCCAAGGGCGAGCCCGTCGAGGCGGTGCTGGAGGCGCTGTCGCGCGGCCTGACGCAGAAGATGCTGCACGGCGCCATGGCCGAGCTGCATGCCGGCGACGCCACGGCCCGCGAGCACACGGCACAGGCCATCTCGCGGCTGTTCCTGCGCAAAGAGCGTTAGCGACGCTGTCCTGAAGCCGGCATCAGAAGCCGGACAGCCGAACGCAGAAGACGCAAGGGTTTCGCAGAGGGCGCAAAAGAAACCTTCTGGACCTCTTCCTTGTCTCTTCTGCGTCTTCTGCGGAACCTTTGCGCCCTCTGCGTTCGGTACCCGCCGCCGATTTCGAAGACCTTCCAGTGAAACCCTTCCTCCGCCACCAACTCGAGCGCTACGCGCAACGCCTCGGCGAACTCGACTTCCTGCTCTCGCGCGAGGACATCATGTCCGACATGACGCAGTACCGCAGCATCTCGCGCGAGCATGCCGAGGTGACGCAGGTGGCGGGCCGCTACCAGCGCTACCTGCAGCGCGAGTCGGACCTGGCGGCCGCGCGCGAGATGCAGGATGACCCGGACATGGCCGAGATGGCCCGGGAAGAGATCGCCGGCGCGCAGGCCGAGCTGGTCTCGCTCGAAGACGAGCTGCAGCGCCTGCTGCTGCCCAAGGACCCGGAGGATGCGCGCAACGCCTTCCTCGAGATCCGCGCAGGCACCGGCGGGGACGAATCGGCCCTCTTCGCAGGCGATCTGCTGCGCATGTACACGCGCCATGCCGAGCGCGCCGGCTGGCGCTGCGAGATCGTGAGCGCCAGCGAGAGCGAGCTGGGCGGCTTCAAGGAAGTGGTGCTGCGCGTGGTGGGCGACGAGGTCTTCGGGCGGCTGCGCTTCGAGTCGGGCGGCCATCGGGTGCAGCGCGTGCCCGCGACCGAGACCCAGGGCCGCATCCACACCAGCGCCTGCACGGTGGCCGTGCTGGCCGAGCCCGACGAAGCGCAAGCCGTGCAGATCAACCCGGCCGACCTGCGCATCGACACCTACCGCGCCAGCGGCGCCGGCGGCCAGCACATCAACAAGACCGACTCGGCGGTGCGCATCACGCACATCCCTACCGGCATCGTGGCCGAGTGCCAGGACGACCGCAGCCAGCACCGCAACAAGGCCAAGGCGCTGCAGGTGCTGTCGGCCCGCATCCAGGAGAAGGAGCGCAGCGAGCGCGCCGCCAAGGATGCGGCGCTGCGCAAAGGCCTGATCGGCAGCGGCGACCGCAGCGACCGCATCCGAACCTACAACTTTCCGCAGGGGCGGCTCACCGACCATCGCATCAACCTCACGCTCTACAAGCTGCAGACGATCATGGAAGGCGATCTGGGCGATGTGCTGGATGCCCTGCGGGCGGCGCGCGAGGCCGAGCAGCTGGCCGAGCTCGAAGCCAGCCTGCCGGCATGACGCGCGCGGACGGCCAGCCGCCATCGACCGCGGCGCAGATGATGGCCGCGGCCGCCGCGCTGGGCGTGGAGCGGCTCGACGCCCAGCTGTTGCTGCTGCACGTGCTGGGCCGGGCTTCGGGCGACCGCGCCTGGCTGGTGGCGCACGACACTGACATCCTCGATGGCGCCGTCTGGCCGGTCTTCGATGCGCTGTGCACTCGCCGCGTGGCCGGCGAGCCGGTGGCCTACCTGGTGGGCGAGAAAGAGTTCCACGGCCTCGGCCTGCAGGTCGATGCCCGCGTGCTGGTGCCCCGGCCCGACACCGAGACCCTGGTCGAGTGGGCGCTGCACTGCCTGCAGGGCCGCACGGCGCCCACGGTGCTGGATCTGGGCACCGGCAGCGGCGCCATCGCGCTGGCGATCCAGCATGCCCGCCCCGATGCCCAGGTCATGGCGGTCGATCGCAGCGCCGAGGCCCTGGCGGTGGCCCGCGCCAACGCGCAGCGCCTGGGCCTGACCGTCCGGTTCGCTGAGGCCGACTGGCTCGATGGCGCCGGTACGGACCTGGACCTGCTGGTGTCCAACCCACCCTACGTCGCCATCGGCGATCCGCACCTTGCGGCTCTTCGCCACGAGCCCGCGGGCGCGCTGGTGTCCGGCCCGGACGGGCTCGACGACATCCGCCGCATCGTCGAGGCCGCGCCCGCGCATCTGCGCGAGGGCGGCTGGCTGCTGCTCGAGCACGGCTACGACCAGGCGGCGGCAGTGCGCGCGCTGCTGATGCGCCGTGGCTTCGTCCAGGTGCAAAGCCGCGACGACCTGGCAGGCATCGCGCGCTGCTCGGGCGGGATCTGGCGCACGGTGAAATAATCCGCCCCAACTCAATTTTTGGAGAGGCCCATGTCCGACGTCCAGCAGCGCATCGACGATCTCGTCAAGACCAACGATCTCGTGCTCTTCATGAAGGGCAACGCCAGTTTCCCGATGTGCGGCTTCTCGGGCCGCGCGATCCAGGTTCTCAAGGCGGTGGGCGTCGACACCCGCACGCTGAAGACCGTCAATGTGCTCGAGGACGAGGGCATCCGCCAGGGCATCAAGGAATACAGCAACTGGCCGACCATCCCGCAGCTCTACGTCAAGGGCGAGTTCGTCGGCGGCTCGGACATCCTGATGGAGATGTACGAGTCCGGCGAGCTGCAGCAAATGCTCAACAGTTGAATGTTGCTCGCCCCCAGGTTGCCCGCACTTCCTGTCGGGCGCCCACCCCCTGCCGGGGGCAACACCGGCGGCCCGGCAAAGCCGGTTCCGCGGTGTTTCACCAACGGGCCTGGCTTCGCCGGCCGTGAGAGAGGCGCATCGTGAGCCACGAACATTCCGATCATGATCACAACGACGCCGCATGGAAGCACGATGGCGTGCGGGTGATCCCCGGCAACCAGCTCGACACCAACACCGCACAAACGCCGGGCATGAACCGCGCGGCGGCCATCAACTTCGCGCGTGTCGGCGCTCAGAAGCTGTGGGCAGGCACGGTGACCATCCACCCCGATGCGAAGACCGGCGCCCATCACCACGGGCACCTGGAATCAGTGATCTACGTGGTGCGCGGGCGCGCCCGCATGCGCTGGGGCGAGCACCTCGAGTTCACCGCGGAGGCCGGCCCGGGCGACTTCATCTACGTGCCGCCCTACGTGCCGCACCAGGAAATCAACGCCAGCCCGACCGAGGCGCTGGAGTGCGTGCTGTGCCGCAGCGATGGCGAGGCCGTTGCCATCAACCTCGACATCGAGCCGGTCGAGAAGCCCGAATCGGTGTTGTGGGTCGACCCGACCCATCCGAAAGGCGGGGTCTGAGGCCCTCGCCAAGGCCTGTTCTCAAAAGCCTCCGAAGCGAGAAAACATAGGCAAGCGCCGACGCCGGGCACGGCTTATGCTGTGCCAAAGTGTTCGATCGGAGGTCTCCATGGATTCACGCCCGTCTCGCGACCTGGTTCCAGCGTCCACGTCATCCTTCCAGCTGCCGGTAGCGCACTTGCGCAGCGTGTTCCGCACACACGATGTCGAGCGCAAGCTCGCCAAGCTCCCCGATCGCGATCACGAAAACCTGCGCACGACCTACGAGCGCATGCTCGAGCGCGGGCCCGAGCGCTTCCAGGTCAAGCCCAGCGGCGTGCCCGAGATGGCTTCGCTCTATGCCGAGTTGCCCAACTTCACCGAGGTGCTCGACGACGTGCGGCGCCATGTCGCGCTGGCGCAGGACAGCCGCGATGGCCTGGAGGTCACGCCCATCCTGCTGCTGGGCCCGCCCGGCATCGGCAAGACCCATTTCGCCAAGCGCCTGGCCGAACTGCTCGGCACGGGCATGTCGCTGGTGCCGATGAGTTCGATGACCGCCGGCTGGCTGCTCTCGGGCGCCTCATCGCAATGGAAAGGCGCCAAGCCCGGCAAGGTGTTCGAGACCCTGGTCGACGGCCAGTACGCCAACCCGGTGATGGTGATCGACGAGATCGACAAGGCCGGCGCCGACGTGCAGTACGACCCGCTGGGCGCGCTCTACAGCCTGCTGGAGCACGACACCGCGCATGCCTTCGTCGACGAGTTCGCCGAGGTGCCGATCGATGCCAGCCAGGTGATCTGGGTAACGACCGCCAACGACGTGCGCGGAATTCCCGAGCCGATCCTCAACCGCATGAACGTGTTCGAGATCGACGCCCCCTCTCCCGCCGCAGCGCGGCAGATTGCGCGCCAGCTCTATGCCTCGATCCGCCGCGATCACGACTGGGGGCGCCGGCTGGCCGAGGAGCCTTCGGACGACGTGCTCGACCAGCTGGCGACGCTGGCGCCGCGCGAGATGCGGCGGGCGCTGATGACCGGCTTCGGCAACGCCCGCCTGGCCGGGCGCGATGAAGTGCATGTCGAGGACCTGCCGCGCGCCGGGCCGGGGCGCAGCCGCATCGGCTTCGTGCAGTAGCGAGACGCTGTCCGCTCATTGGAGTACCTTCGCCTTCGCCTTCGGCTGGGGTACGAGCCCCCTTCGGAACGGCCGGGCGGGGGCTCATCGGAGCACCTTCGCCTTCGGATGCGGTATTCGCCTCGGGAACGGCCCAGCGGCTTCATGGCACCATGTCGGCCTTCCTCGACCGACCCATGACGCTGACCCAAAGCCTTCTCATCATCGTCATCCTGATTGCGACCAGCGCCTTTTTCTCCCTCGCGGAGATCTCGCTGGCCGCCTCGCGCCGACTGCGGCTGCGGCAGATGGCGGATGAAGGCGATGCGCGCGCCGAGCGTGTGCTGCGCGTCCAGGAGCAGCCGGGCCACTACTTCACCGTGGTGCAGATCGGGCTGAATGCGGTGGCCATCCTCGGCGGCGTGGTCGGCGAAGGGTCGCTCAGCCCTTACTTCGCGCAGCTCTTCGAGCTCTGGTTCACGGTCGAGACGGCGCAGACCGCCGCCTTCCTGGCTTCCTTCGTCACCATCATCGCGGTGTTCCTGGTGTTCGCCGACCTGTTCCCCAAGCGCCTGGGCATGAACGACCCGGAGCGCCTGGCGATGCGCATGGTCGGGCCGATGCAGATACTGATCACCGTGCTGAAGCCGCTGGTCTGGCTGTTCACCCAATGCACCGACCTGCTCTTCAAGCTGCTGGGCATGCCCATGCAGCGCGACGACAAGATCACCTCGGCCGACATCCTCGCCATGACCGAGGCAGGCGCCCGCGCAGGCATCCTGGCCGTGCGCGAGCAGCAGGTGATCGCCAACGTGTTCGAGCTCGACACACGGCTGGTCAGCAGCGTGATGACCTCGCGCGATCGCATCGCCTGGTTCCAGAAGGACGATTCCGAGGCGGTGCTGCGCGCCCGCATCGTGGCCGAGCCTTTCTCGGCCTACCCTGTGTGCGAGGGCGACATCGACCACGTGCTGGGCTACGTGGACGCCAAGGACATGTTCCAGCGCGTGCTCAGTGGCCAGCCGCTATCCTTCGGCCAGGGCCTGCCGCTGCACAAGGCGCTGATCATCCCCGACCGGCTCTCGCTCACCGAGGTCCTTGAGCAGTTCCAGCAGGCGCACGAGGACTTCGCGATCATCGTCAACGAGTACGCGCTGGTGGTGGGCGTCATCACGCTCAACGACGTGATGAGCACCGTCATGGGCGACCTGGTCGGCGTGCAGGACGAGGAGCAGCAGATCGTCCGGCGCGACGAGAACTCCTGGCTGATCGACGGCGTGACGCCGATCCAGGACGTGCAGCGCGCCCTCGACATCGACGCACTGCCGCATGCCGAAGAATACGAGACCCTGGCCGGTTTCCTGATGGTGATGCTGCGCCGCGTGCCCAAGCGCACCGACAGCGTGAGCTGGGGCGGCTTCACCTTCGAGGTGCTGGACGTGGACAGCCACCGCATCGACCAGGTGATGGTGACGCGCGGCGGCGCCGTGGCTGCCACGCCCGTTGCGTAGGCATTAGCCGCGATCGTCGCGCCGGTCGTTGAAGGCCCAGAGCCGCTGGTTGGAGAACACCGCGTTGGGGTATGGCGCCCGGCCGCGGCTGCCGTTGTAGCGGCCCAGCGTCATGAACAGATCGCCGGCCTCGCGATCGAGATAGTGGCGCAGGATCACGCAGCCGAAGCGCAGGTTGGTCTGCATCCGGAAAAGGGTGGAGGGGTCGCCGTCGCCGATCACCCGCGTCCAGAAGGGCATCACCTGCATGAGGCCACGGGCACCCGCGCTCGACACGGCGAACTTTCGGAAATTGCTTTCGACCTGGATCAGGCCGAGCACCAGGCTGGATTCCAAACCCGCTCGCCTGCTCTCGTACCACGCAGTCTGAAGAAACTCGATGCGCTCCTGATGCCCGGGAATTTTCTTCTTCAAGCGCTCGCTCATTTCACCCAGCCAGCGAAGGTAGGCGAGCCTCGAGGCGGTGTCGGGGAACTCCGGCTTCGGTGGGGCGCTGCTCCGTACGGCAGAGATCAGGGCGTTGCGCACCGAGTCGATCAGCGGCTCCTCGATCTGTGCACCGGCATGGGCCATGCGCGGCAGCAGCGGCAGGGCCCCGGCGGCAGCGCCCACCAGCAGGCATGAGCGCCGGGACAGGGTCACCAGTCCGCCTCCACGCTGCACGCCGCGGTGCCGATCGACTTGCAGGCGGCCCGGCGTCTCATTGGAGTACCTTCGCCTTCGGCTGCGGTATTCGCCTTGGGAGCGGCCCGGCGTCTCATCGGAGTACCTTCGCCTTCGGCTGCGGTATTCGCCTTGGGAGCGGCCCGGCGTCTCATGCGCCCAGTTTGCCCTTGATAAAGGCCGCGACCTCGGCCACGGGCACCTTGGTCGCCGCCGTGTCGCGGCGGTGCTGGTATTCGAACTGGCCGTCCTTCAGGCCTCGGTCGGAGATGACGACGCGGTGCGGCACGCCGATCAGTTCCCAGTCCGCGAACATGGCGCCGGGGCGCTCGCCCCGGTCGTCGAGCAGCACGTCGACGCCGGCGGCGAGCAGTTCGGCGTAGAGCGCCTCGGCCGCCTGATGGACTTCCGCGCTGCGGTCCATGCCGATCGGGCACAGCACCACGGTGAAGGGCGCGATGGCGTCGGGCCAGATGATCCCGCGCTCGTCGTTGTTCTGCTCGATCGCGGCGGCAGGCAGACGCGTGATGCCGATGCCGTAGCAGCCCATCTCGAGGAACTGCGGCTTGCCGGCCTCGTCGAGGAAGGTGGCGTTCATCGGCTTGCTGTACTTGGTGCCGAGCACGAACACATGGCCGATCTCGATGCCGCGCTCGATCGCCAGCACGCCCTTGCCGTCGGGCGAGAGGTCGCCGGCCACCACGTTGCGGATGTCGGCAACGAGATCAGGCTCGGGCAAGTCGCGGCCCCAGTTGACGCCGGTCGTGTGGAAGTCGATTTCGTTCGCGCCGGTGATCCAGTCGGCCATCACCGCGACTTCCCGGTCGGCCACGAGCTTCAAGGGCTGCTTCAGGCCGAGCGGGCCCAGGTAGCCGGGCTTGCAGCCGAAGTGCGCATCGATCTCGGCGCCTGTCGCGAAGCGGAAGCCCTGGTCCAGCCCCGGCACCTTGCTCACCTTGATCTCGTTCATCTCGTGATCGCCGCGCAGCAACAGGAGCCAGAGCTGGGAGCTTTCGATCTGGCCGTCGGCGCCGAGCTTGTCGGTGGCCAGCACCAGGGACTTGACGGTCGTCGAGAGCGGCACGCCGAGCAACTCCGCCACCTCCTCGCAGGTGGCCTTGCCCGGCGTGGGGGTCTTGGTCAGCGCCTGGGTCGGCGCAGGCCGCGGGCCGGCGGGAGTCAGCGCCTCGGCCTTCTCCATGTTGGCCGCGTAATCGCTATCGGGGCAGTAGACGATCGCGTCCTCGCCTGTGGCCGCGATCACCTGGAATTCCTGGCTCACGTCGCCACCGATCGCACCGCTGTCCGCGGCCACCGCACGGTAGCGCAGGCCGAAGCGATCGAAGATCTTGCGGTAGGCGTCCGCCATCACCTGGTAGCTGGCTTTGGCGCTGTCGAGGTCGCGGTCGAAGCTGTAGGCGTCCTTCATGATGAACTCGCGCCCGCGCATCAGGCCGAAGCGCGGACGACGCTCGTCGCGGAACTTGGTCTGGATCTGGTAGAGGTTCTTGGGCAGCTGCTTGTAGCTGCGGATTTCCTGGCGGGCGATGTCGGTGACGACCTCCTCGCTGGTCGGCTGCACGACGAAGCCGCGCTCATGCCGGTCCTTGATGCGCAGCAGCTCCGGGCCGTAGCCCTGGAAGCGGCCGCTCTCCTCCCACAGCTCGGCCGGCTGGACCACCGGCATCGTGAGCTCGACGGCGCCGGCGCGATTCATTTCTTCGCGCACGATGGCCTCGACCTTGCGGATCACGCGCAGCCCCATGGGCATGTACGTGTAGATGCCGGTGCCCAGCTTCTTGATCATGCCGGCGCGCATCATGAGCTGGTGGCTCGCGACCTCGGCATCGGCAGGCGCTTCCTTGAGAGTGGAGATAAAGAAACGGGAAGCTTTCATCGGTCGCGCAAAAAGGAATTTAGGTGGGGGGAGGAACGCCCGGCGGCGCCCCGGAACCGGTCGCTTTGCCGAGGGCGACCCGGCATGCATAATCGACTCAGTTCAAAAAATTGGGGTTTGATTATGCTCGACCGCGACGGCTTCAGGCCCAACGTCGGCATCATCCTGCTCAACCAGAAGAACCAGGTTTTCTGGGGCAAGCGCATCCGGACCCATTCCTGGCAGTTCCCGCAAGGCGGCATCGATCGCGGCGAGAGTCCCGAACAGGCCATGTTCCGGGAGCTGCACGAAGAAGTCGGGCTCCACCCGGAGCATGTGCGCATCGTGGCCCGTACCCGCGACTGGTTGCGCTACGAGGTGCCGGACCGGTTCATCCGCCGTGACGCACGGGGCCACTACAAAGGCCAGAAGCAGATCTGGTACCTGCTGCAGCTGATCGGCCACGACTGGGACCTCAACCTCCGCGCCACCGACCACCCCGAATTCGACGCCTGGCGCTGGCACGACTACTGGGTCCCGCTCGACGTCGTGGTCGAATTCAAGCGCGGCGTCTACGAAATGGCGCTGACCGAACTGGCCCGCTACCTGCCCCGGCAGGACTTTCGCAACCGTTTCCTGCGCAGCAACGTGCGCGCTCGCGAGTTCGAGCGGCATCCGCATGGCGCAGGCCATGAAACCAACTTCGAACTGCCTCCCGGGGCGAGCTTCGATCCGAATCCCAATGCCCCTCTTCCAGCGTCCGATCCGTCTTCGACCAACGACCCTCTCCATGCGCCGCGTTAGCGTGCCGGCACTCGTGCTCGCCCTGACGGGCGCGCTGGCCGCCTGCAGTTCGAACCCCAGGGACACGGACAACCCGGACTGGGCCCAGGCCGGCATGCCGCCGCCGCCCAAGGTCACCGCCCAGACCGACGAATGGAAGGAGGCCGAAGTGCCGCCGGCTCCCGCCTTCAGCGAAAGCCGGCTGATCCAGATCGAGATGCCGCCCTACTCGACGCTCAAGTTCGGCGTCGACCCGGCCACCCTCAGCGTGACGGACGACGGCGTCGTCCGTTACGTCGTGGTGGCCAGCAGCAAGACGGGCGGTGGCACCAATGCCTTCTATGAAGGGATCCGCTGCTCCTCGGAGGAGGTCAGGCAGTACGCCCGCTACAGCCAGGGGGCCTGGCAGATCGTGAAGACGGCGGAGTGG
>Ga0075370_10000908_pt1 | contig 12155 bp, 8 predicted proteins | sample EndMethybrTD3035_FD_71398 | JGI IMG/M metagenome (GOLD analysis project Ga0075370, IMG submission 71398) | Populus endosphere microbial communities from Tennessee, USA - Endosphere MetaG P. TD hybrid TD303-5 | ecosystem: Host-associated > Plants > Roots > Endosphere | place: USA: Tennessee... | reverse complement strand
CAAAGACGCCGTGATCCTCAATGACTACAAGATCCCCACGAACCGACTTGCCCGCATCACTCAGTCGGTCCTGGTGACCACCGAGGGTCCGACCACCGAGCCCCAGTTCGCAGGCCTCCCCACCGACTTCTTCGACCGCGCCGCGAAAGCGATAACCGCTGCCATCCCCCAGACCGAACGACACACGCTCGACGGGCAGGGACACGTCGTCTCCCCCGAACTCATGGCCCGTGTACTGAAGACTTTCTTCAACCAATAAGCCGATTGCGTTGACCTACACCTTCTCGCAACGACCATCATCCAGAGTCCGGCTAGAGCGGTTCCGGCAATCAATCCGACCACGAAACGGTTGATAGGCTGCCCATCCCGCCTCAGACCGAGGGCGCGGACCAACCCTCAGCCCGCAAGAACCCTGCCGTCAGCCCGGTTGTCGTGGCGGCCAGGACAACGAGGGGAATGCCCCCCGCCGCGGTAGGAATGCGAATGCCAATCGGTGGGAAGTTCAGCAGGAACAGGTACAACAGGACCCAAGCAACTGCGCCGATCACGAATAGGAATGGCGTTTGCACAAAAGCATGACGTGATCTCCATCTCTCGGCACGGAACTGAAAGTGTTCTTCGACAAGGCGTTTGCCAGCTGGCTGCCATAGCTGCAAAGCGCAGCTTGGCTCGTTCCTCGCTTGCATGTACGCGATCCTAAGATGGCTTATGTCGTGGTCTTCCATTCCATGTTGGGCCTGCGGCCTGTCGAGCGGCGCGCGGCCGAGCATTTGCGACATGCGGGCCACGATGTCAGCGTGCCAGACCTTTACGAAGGGCGCACCGCGGAGACCATGGGGGAAGGTTACGCGCTGATGGGCGAGGTCGGTTGGCCCACCATTACCCGGCGTGCGAACGACGCAGTGCAGGAGGTGCCGGCCAACGCGGTGCTGCTTGGTTTCTCGATGGGCGTCGGCGTCGTCGGCGCACTACTCTCGGAGCGGACGCGTGCCTCGGCCGTGGTCCTGCTCCACGCGCTGACCGCATTGCCGGCGAACGTCAGGCGGGGGTTGCCCTTGCAGGTGCACGTGGGCTCAAACGACGCCTTCGCGCCGATGGCCGAGATTGCCGCTTTGAGTGCCTCGGCTTCACAGGCGGGCGTCGATGCGAGGATATTCGCCTACCCGGGCGCAGGCCACTTCTACACCGACGCCGCCATACCCGAGCACGACGCGCATGCAGCCAATCTGACTTGGCAGCGCATCTTGGCCCTGTTGCACGCGCTGCCCCATTGAGCCGAGCGGCCACAAGCGATCGCATTCCGTCAGAGCACGCGCTGCGTGTACATGGGCAGCGCTACGTCGCATCAGTGCCGTGAGGCCGGCGAAACGCTATGAGACTCGCTTGAAGAGGCTGGGATAGTCGGTGACCAGCCCTCGCTCATCCACAGGCAGTTCGGCCTTGAACCCCGATCCGTCCAGGCTCTCGAAAAGATTGAGCCTGTCTGCAAGTCTTGTGTAGGCCTGGCGCTTCGCTTCAACAGTGAGATCTGGCGCCGCGACCCATGCCATCAGAAATTCCTTGCGCTGGCCGAGTTGCAGCGGGCTGCGCCACAGCGGGAAGCTGTTGGTCAGTGGCGTGGGCCAGATGTCGATGTCGATGCACCCGTCGAGCTGCCCGAGTCGCGCCCCCTGAGCGTCTTGCCAGCGACCGTTGCCATCCGACCGAAGTTGAAGACTCGTGATCCGCGCCCCCTTTGCGGCCTCAAGGTCGGCAGCAAGCAGCCGACCTTGGCCGTCCCAGTTGAGGCGGTAGGTCAACCGAAACGGCGTGCCGTCCTCATCGAAGGCAAGCAGCATGCTGTCGGCACTGCTCTCGGTCAGCCTCACCTGCTCAAGGCCTTGGCCTATATGCCTGGGACTCCACAAGGGAGACCAGCAGACCACGTGGGGTTCGGGAAGCTTCATGGCGCTGAAACGGTGTGGTGTCCGATCGATCCTAGCCAGCCCCGCCAGGCGGGTGTCGGTCTACACGTGTCCAGCCGAAACACTCGATGCTTGCTCCCCCGTCGCGGGTTTACCCGTTGGGGGCGCCAGTGCTGGCAAGCGTCCTTGTGAGGCCACTCCGGTGCTGAGCGGAAATCGTGTCGCACCCCAATCGGTGGCCCCCTGTCGAAACTGCACAAAGCGTTTGATGAGATTGCTTCCACTTGAGGCCTCGGTCCAGCGCGGCCGTTATGTTGGCCATGTCTGAAGTGCTTAGGGTGCGCCGAGGGGCGCAGGAGGTCGTGGTCCTGGGGGCGGGCATGATCGGCGTCAGCACGGCGCTTGAGCTGGCCCTGAGAGGCCACCACGTCACACTGGTGGACAGGCGTGCTCCCGGCCGGGAAACCTCATACGGCAATGCCGGCATCATCCAGCGCGAAGCGTACGAACCTTATGCGTTGCCCAGGAGCCTGCCGACGCTACTGGCAATGGCATTGGGAAGGCGGCTTGACGTGCGTTGCCATGCGAACGCGCTGTGGGCCAGCCTGCCGGAGTTGATGCGGTACTGGTGGAACTCCGCGCCAGCGATGCATCGAGTCATCAGCCAGCAGTATGCGAGCCTGATCGTGCATGCCGGCGGTGAGCATGAACGCTACATGGCTCTCTCGGGGGCGGAGGACATGCTGAGGCGCCCGGGGCTGCGACTGGTCTACCGCACGCCGCGCGCGCTGGACGAATCACTCAGGCATGCGGAGCGGCTTCGGCGCGAATACGGCGCCGCATTCGCGCCGATGGACGGCGGGGCGCTGGCCGCGGCCGAGCCGGCGCTGCGGATGCCGCTGGCTGGCGCAGTGCACTGGCTGGATTCATGGAGCGTTAGCGATCCGGGCGAGCTGGTCGAACGCTATGCCAATGCATTCGTGCAGCGTGGAGGGCACCTGGTGATCGGCGATGCAGACAGCCTGCAGCAGACCACGACGGGCTGGCAGGTTGATTCGGCCGCGGGGCGAATTCAGGCCCGGCACGCGGTTGTTGCGTTGGGGCCATGGGCCGACCGGTGCACTCGCCGGCTGGGCTACCGGTTGCCGTTGTTCGTGAAGCGGGGCTACCACCGCCACTACGTCGGTGGCGACACCCTCGGCGTGCCGACGATGGATGCCGAACGTGGCTATGTGCTGGCACCCCAGCGGCGAGGGCTGCGCATCACCACCGGCGCAGAACTGGCGCTGCTAGACGCGCCGCGCAACCTGAGCCAGTTGGTGGGCGCAGAGGCGCAAGCCCGCATGTTGCTAAACCTCGGCGCCCCTGTTGAAAGCGATCCCTGGTTCGGGAGCCGGCCTTGCAGTGCCGACATGAAGCCTCTGATTGGTCCCGCCCCCCGCCATCCAGGCCTCTGGTTCAACTTCGGGCACGGACACCAGGGGTTCACGCTGGGCCCCGCGAGCGCGCGCTTGCTGGCCGACCTGTTCGAGGGCACAGTGCCGTACACGGATCCTGCGGGGTTCCTGCCAAGCCGGTTCAAGCGCTGAGGCCGGCTGGCATGCTGCGGCGCGAAGCCGGTGGCGCTTCGCTAGGGTTTGTCCTGTGAGGGCCTCGAGAGGGTAGCGCGTCTTGCCAGTCATCACTGGCGGAATCTTGCGCAAACGAGCTCGGCCTACACCCTGCATTTCGACTGCATGGACCTTCTCAACATCTACAAAAGCCGTAGGCGGGCGCTGGAACGCTATCTCCGGCGCTACCTGGGCAACACGGCCGATGCGGCCGACGTGTCTCAGGAGGCGTTCTTGCGCGTGTACGCGGCCGAGGTCGGGGGGGAGACGCCCGTCAGCGAAGCATTCCTGTTCACCGTGGCCCGCAACCTGGCCCTCAGCGAGCTGCGCAAGCGCACCACGCGCGCGACGGACGCCGTGGCGGACCCGGATTCGCTCGGCGTCGCCGCGACGGGCACTGACCCTCAGGCACTGATGGAAGGCAGGGAACTGATCGACGCGGTGGAGGGCGCCATGCAGAACATGGCTCCGAAATGCCTGGAGGTGTTCCGGCTGCGCAAGATCGACAACCTGTCGCACGCCGAGATTGGCGAACGCCTCAACATTTCGACGAAGACCGTGGAACGACACATCAGCCGTGCCTTGCAGCTCTGCCACGCCGCACTGGCCGAGCACAGGAACACCTCCGGGGCAGCGCGTGCTGGCCTGCGGGGAGACAAGCCATGAGCAACGTGAGCAAGTTCGAACGCATGCTGCCCGCAGATGAGCAGGCAGGCCACTGGGTGGCGCGTATCGATGCCGGTCCGCTCAGTGCGCAGGAGCGGCTGCAGCTGAAGCAGTGGCTGGCCGAAGACCCGGGCCACGCGCGCCTGCTGGACGAATATGCGTTGCTATGGGGTGCCGCGGCCCATGCCACCTTTGCTGCGGCCATCGCTGAACCTACCGTGCAGCCGGCCCGCACCGTGCGACGGGCGAGGAACGGTTGGGCCTGGGGCACACTCGCTGGCACCACTCTGGCGATGCTGGCGTGGGTTGCCATGCCGCGCCTCACGCCCGAGCCCCCGTTGAGCCAGGCAGAAGTGCATGCGACGGCAATCGCCGCTCCGGCGGCTGTGGATTTGCCTGACGGTTCGCGCACGGAGCTCAACGCCGCATCGGCCATGCGCGTCGCCTACAACCCGGCGCGCCGCCGCGTGCTGCTCGATCGCGGCGAAGGACTGTTTGACGTCGCGAAGGACAAGAGCCGGCCGTTCGAAGTGGTCGTCGGTCACACGGTCGTTCGGGCCGTCGGCACACGCTTCCTGGTCCAGCGACACCTGGATGGCAGGGTCGAGGTGACGGTCTACGAGGGTGTCGTGGAGGTCCTCAAGTCTGCTGGGGGACAGACAGGCCGCGGCACGACGGCCGACACCGGGGCGAACCCCGTCGACCCGCAACCCATCAGGCTGGGGGCCGGGCAGGTGGCGGTCAGCGGCGCCGACCAGACGCTGGTGGCCCTGTCAAAGCCTCAGGCCATGGGCCGCAAGCTGGCCTGGCAGCAGGGCCGCATCGAGTTCGACCGCACGTCGCTCGCGGATGCAGTGGAGATCGTCAACCGCTACAGCGCCATGCCGATCCGGCTTGGCCAGGTGGGAACGCGGCCTATTGAGGTGTCGGGGTCGTTCTCGACTCAGGACACGGCCGTGTTCCTGCGCAGCCTGCAGGAAGGCTTTGGCCTGCGGGTCCAGCGCACCGACGACGCGTGGGTCGTCAGCAAGCCCGACGCCTCCTAGGGTTTGCGTGAGGAGGGCATGAGCGGCGTGGGGCGTCATGCATGCATGGATTCACAAAGCAGCCCGCAACAAGGGCTGCACATGCAGGAGACACCCGTGCACGCTTGTTCGCCGCGTTCCCTTCGCCCTCTGGTCCTCGCTGTCGCGCTGGCGCTTGCCAGTCTGGCTGCTTCGGCCCAGAACACTTCCGCCGCGTCAGCGCCGCAGGTTGCATGGCAGCTGAACATCCCAGCCCAGCCGGCGCCACAGGCCCTGCAGCAGCTGGTCGAGCAGACGCGCGTGCAGTTGATCTACTCACCTGACTTGGTACGTGGCGTCACCACGAAGGCGGTCGCTGGCCGCCTGACGCCGATGCAGGCGCTGGCCCGCATGCTGGAAGGGACGGGGCTGCAGGCGGTGGAGACGGGCGCGAATGCGGTGACCATCCGCCCTACGCAACCGGCGCCCATCCGAAACGAGTCGGGCGGGGCGCCGGAAAAGGCTGACGGCTCGGCAACCGGCCTCACACAGACGAGCCTGCAGACGGTCTATGTCAGCGGCAATCGGCGCCGTGAACCCGTTCGGGAAGTGCCGATGGCGGTCGATACACAGGGTGCCGAGGCGCTGCAGACGCGAGGCGCACAGAAGCTCACCGACTATGTCAGCACGCTGCCTGGCCTGCAGGTCAGCAGCGGCGGCGGCAAGGGCCTGCAGCAACTCAGCATCCGTGGCGTCACGCTGGGCGCCGACATCAACCCGCCGACCAGCAGCTACCTGGACGACGTGCCGCTTGGCGCGAGCACCCAGTTCGGCGCCAAGCTGTCGTTCGACATGGGGCTGATGGACCTGAACCACCTCGAGGTCTACCGCGGCCCGCAGGGCACGCTGTACGGCGCCAGCGCACTGGGCGGTGTCCTGAAATACGTGTCCAACGACGTCGACACCGACGAGTTCTCCGGCGAGGCCAGGCTGACGCTGTCCAGCACGCGGCACGGGAGCGTCAACACGAGCGTGGGCGCAGTGCTCAACGTGCCCTTGCAGAGCCAGGTCGCGGGCCTGCGCGTGGCTGCACTCTCTCAACGCGACGCCGGCTACACGGACGCCTTCGGCCCGCTGCCCGGCGAGAGGGCGGACCGCAGCGAAACCAACGGCATTCGGGTGTCCGCGCTGTTCCTGCCCACGACCAAGCTCTCCGTGAAGCTGACGGCCATGGGCCAGCGCATCAAGCGCGACGGCAACGACTACACGGACTATCGCGCCGACGGCCAGCCCGTGCGCCAGGATTTCATGCAGGAGCGCACCGTTGCCGAACCGTTCGAGCAGCGCGTGGAACTGATGTCGGCCGACATCGAATACCAGCTTGGCTGGGCGCTGTTCAATTCGGTCACTTCGCACCAGACAAACCGCAACCACTACGTCACTGACTTATCCACCTTCTACGTGCCGCTGATGAAGCCGGTCATGCCGGACTTGGTGCGGGTGTTCACACAGACGCGCGTGGACACCCGCAAGGACACGCAGGAGTTCCGGCTCACGTCTCCCAAGAGCCGATCGTTTGAATGGCTGGCGGGCGTTTTTTTCACGCGCGAGAACGACTATGTCGTTCAGTCAGCGACCTTCGGCATGCGGCCCGGCGTGCAAGACGTTGACGCGGCGGCCGTCCGGATGCCCGCAACGTTTCGCGAGGCCGCTGTCTTTGGCGACGTGACCTTCTATCCGACGTCTGACTGGGCGGTCACCGGCGGCGTGCGCCGCAGCCACAACCGCCAGTCGCTGGTGCAGCTGTTCGATGCCGGTGCCCCGCCCGGTGCCACGACGGCATCGGCTGCATCGTCGGACGACAGCACCACCTATCTGCTGACCGCCCGACGCAACCTTGGCAAGGACAGCAGCGTCTATGCCCGCCTGGCGACCGGCTACAACCCGGGCGGCGCGAATGCTGCGCGGCTGGACCCCGCCACCGGGGCGTCGCAGAACGAGCGCGAGAGCTACGGTCCCAACACGCTGACCAGTGCCGAGCTGGGCTACAAGGCGCAACTGATGGATGGGCGGCTCGCGCTGGAGGGAGCGGTTTACCGCCTCGACTGGAAGGACATCCAGCTCGCGCATGCCACTGCGGTCGGCTCCGAAGTCGTCAACGGCGGCCGGGCGCGCATCGACGGCGTCGAGTTGTCCGCGACGTTGCGTCCCAGCGAGCAGTGGACGATGGGACTGAGCCTGTCGGCGATCGATGCGCGGCTCAGCGACGACGTGCCGGACCTGAAGGCCGTGCAGGGCGACAAGCTTCCGGTGACCGCGCGATTCTCGGCCTCGCTGCGGGCCGACTATGCGTTCAGTCTGGCCGGATCGCCCGCCAGCGCCGGGCTGGACTACCGCTACCTCGGCTCCCGTAACACCGGTTTCCCGGGAGCGACCGATGCGCGCAACTGGGTGATGCCGGGTTATGGCGTGCTGGGCCTTCATGCGAGCGTCGTGTTCAAGGGCGTGACGCTGAATGGCTTCGTGCGAAATGCGCTGGATCGCCGCGGCCAGAACTCGGTCATCACTGGCTACCTGCCCTTGGGCGGCCCCATGCGGATGACCTTCGAGGAACCACGCACCGTGGGCATCACCGCGTCCGCCTCGTTCTGACGCGGCGTACCCAGCAACGCTTCGATTCCACGCCGCCTGCGGCGTTCGGGGCGCGCGCGCCCACCGGGCCATCCGGTTTCCCGCCTTCTGACGTCTGCCATGACACCCACCATCTCCTCCGTTTCGGCGGCTCCGGCCGCGCCGGCTGCCGCGCGCGCGCCCAATGCTTCGATCTCCGCCTGGTACGGGCTGGTCATCCTGATCATCGCCACGCTGTTTTCCTTCGTGGATCGGGAGGTGCTGTCGCTCACCGCCGAGCCGCTGCGCCGTTCGCTTGGTCTCTCCGACACGCAGCTTGGCCTGCTGCAGGGCGTGGGCATGGCCTTCTTCGCCGGCATCGCCTCGCTGCCCGTCGCCTATCTGGCGGACCATTTCGGGCGGCGCGTCGTGCTGGTGGCGGCGGTGCTGATCTGGAGCGCCTCGGCCATTGGTTGCGGCGCGGCACGCGACTTCAACGAGCTCATGCTGGCCACGGCCTGCCTGGGCATCGGCCAGGCGGGGCTGAGCCCCATCGTGTTCGGCCTGATCCCGGATCTGTTCCCGCCGCATCAGCGCATCCTGGCCAACACGCTGTACTCGCTGGTCGCCACTCTCGGCGCCGCGCTCGGCCTGACGGTTGGCGGGCCGCTGGTCACGCATGTGGACGAAATCCGCCACCTCTTCCCGGCCGCGTTGCAGGCGTTGGAAGGATGGCGCCTGTCGTTCTTCGTGGTGGGCCTGCCCGGGCCGCTGATGGCGCTGCTGATCCTGACCATGCGCATGCGCCGCGGGGCGCACGCAGAAGCCGCGGAGACCCACGGCGAGGGGGCCGGGTCGGACGGTGCACAGCGCATCGGCACCGTGATGTACATCCGCACGCAGATGAGGACCGTCGTCGGCCTGTTCGGCAGCTTCGGCCTGGTGGGATTCGGCTTCGGCGCGATCGGCGGCTGGAGTCCCATCATCGCCGCTCGGACGTTCGGAGCCACGCCCACGGAGGTGGGCCAGGGCTTGGCCGCTGCCATGGCGGTCGGCACCGTCATCGGGGCGGTGCTGGCAGCCCCCACGGCGCGATGGATGGGGCCGCGTATCGGCCTTGCGACGCCCCTGCGCCTGATCGGGTGGGGCCTGGTCGTCGCCACGCCGCTTTGCCTGCTGCTGCCGTTCGTGCCTTCGGCCGCCGCGATGTTCACGCTGATCGGGATACAGGTGACCACGGTGACGATCGGCTCTCTGCTGTTCGCCACGGCCATGCAGGATGTCAGTCCTCCCTACCTGCGGTCCCAGGTGCTGGCGATCGGGAAGATCGTCACCCTGCTGTTCGCAACCGGCAGCCCCATCGCAGTGGGCTTGCTGTCCGATGCGTTGCACGAGTCGCCGCGCGGCCTGCTGATCGCGATGTCGATCGTCGCCACGGTCGGCCTCGGTTCGGGCGGTCTCCTGATGCGCTGGGCAGAGCGGCCGTTTGCCGAGACGGTGCGCCGTTTCACGGCCGAGCCGTCGATCGGCGGCGAAAAGCTGGAAGCGAAGCCATGAGCGAGGTCGACCTGGAGGCGGCACTGGACGCCGTGCTTGCACCGTTAGAGCGCAGCGACGCGCCGGGCCTGATCGTGGCCGCGGCGCAGCACGGCGAGCTGCGCTACCGCAAGGCCTTCGGCCTGGCCAGCGTGGCGCAGGGACGGGCCAACACGCCGTCCACGCGCATGCGCATCGGCTCCACGGCCAAGCAGTTCACGGCATTGGCGGTGCTTCTGGTGGAAGAGGAAGGGCGCCTGCGGCTGGACGATCCGGTGCGCCTGCACCTGCCGGAACTGCCTGTATGGGCGGACCAAACCACGTTGCGCCAGTTGCTGCACCACACGGGCAGCGTCCCTTGCCCGGTGGCCGACGGCTTTGTGGCCAGCGGCTCGGCCCGCCATGCACGCGGCGAAGTCTGGCGGGCGTTGCGGCGTCCGCGAACGTTGAGCGCTCCACCGGGACAGCGATGGCTGTACAGCAACGGCGGATACCACCTGCTGTCGCTGATCGTGGAGCGGGCCAGCGGCCAGGACTTCGCCGGTTTCCTGCGGGAACGCATCTTTCAGCCGCTGGGCATGCACGCCAGCGACTGCGTCCCCAGCGACATGGACATCACGCCTGGCCTGGCTGACCTGCACGTAGCGTGGTCAGGCGGGGGATGGCGGCGCGGCGTCTTCCCCAACGAGGAGATGCTGGGGGAGGGCGGCATTGTCTCAACCGCGGATGACATGCTGCGCTGGCTCGCCCATCTGCGCGAGCCGACACGGCTTGGCAGCGCGGCGAGCTGGAGTCTGATGCTTGAGCGTGCGACCCTGGCCGATGGCACTCGGATGCCCTATGCCATGGGCATCCTGCACAGCCGGCATCGGGGCATTGCGACGCTGGTACATGCCGGCGGCGTGGTCGGTGGCGCCTGCCAGGCGCTGGCGGCGCCCGAGGCCGGCATCGACGTGGTGGTGCTCAGCAACGGCGCGCAGGCCAGCGTTACCCAGCTGGCACAACGGGTGCTTGAGTTGCTGGCCGGCTCCGAGGAACAGCTCCAGCCTGAAGGGCTGCCACATGCGCGCGTGTCGGCCTTCCCTGGCCTGGCAGGCACCACCTATCACGCGCCGTCCACGGGTTTGCAGCTTGGCTTCAAAGCGGTAGGAGAACTGCTGGGCGTTTCGCTTTTCGGCAACGGCGCCGTGCCGCTGCGAAGCGATGGCGAGTTCCTGCGCCTGCCGTTCGAGGACGCCGGGCTGGGGCCGCTGCACATGTCGCTGCAAGGTGCCGGGGACGCGACGCTCGATGTCTGGGAAGGGGCGCTCAGGCATTCCTGCGTGCGGCTGCCGGAGGCGGCCGGCGACATCGGCGAGCTGGCGCCTTCGCTCTGCGGCCGCTACCGCTGTGCGGATCTGGATGCCGATGCCATCGTCAGCCGCGGCGGCGATGACCTGCTGCTGGACATGCATGGGCGTGCCGGCACGCAGACGATGCAACTCAGCCTCCAGGGCCGGGACGCGCTGACCTGGCGGGTGGCCGATCCCGTCATGCCGCTCGTCGGTACCGCTCGCATCGAGTACGGCGCTGGCGGTGAGGCCGCTGCGTTGTGGCTGAACGCCTGGAGTTCGCGCCAGCTTCGCTTTGCCAGGGTCCCTGAGGGAGAACTCAAATGATTGGTTTCAAGGGCGGCTTGGATGACGGCCAGCGCACCGCGCTGGATGCCATCTTCGAGCCGATGCGGCGCAGCGATGCACCGGGCATGGTGGTGGGTGTCATGCAGGCCGGGCGGCCGTTGTACCGGCGGGCTTTCGGCCTGGCCAGCGTCGCTCAGAGCGTCGCGAACGCCGTCTCCACCCGCATGCGCATCGGTTCCACCACGAAGCACTTCACCTGCGTGGCCGCGCTGATGCTGGCCGAGGACGGGCTGTTGGACCTGGACGGAGGCATCCGCCGCTGGCTGCCGGACGTCGCGGTCCCCGCCGGCGAACCCACGCTGCGCCAGCTGATGACGCACACGGCCGGGTTGCGCTGCTACATCGACCTGAGTTTCATCAGCCACGGCATGGGCGTGCGTGCGCGCGGTGCCGGCCGACGCACGCTGGCGCGCCAAGGCGCTGCGAACTATCCGCCCGGCGAGCGCATGATCTATTGCAACAGTGGCTACCTGCTGCTGTCGCATGTCATCGAACAGGTCAGCGGGCGCAGCCTGCGGTCGTTCCTGGCGGAGCGTGTCTTCAAGCCCATGGGCATGGTCGACACCGACCTGGTGCCGGACGATTTCGAGACGGTCCCGCGACTGGCCGAGCTGCATCTGAAACAGGCGGACGGTCGCTACCGCCGCGGCGTGTTTCCGCAGCAGGAGTTCCTGGGCGACGGCGCCATGGTGTCCACGGTGGACGACATGCTGCGCTGGCTCGCCCACTTGCGCGCACCCACCCGGTTGTTGAAGGCGGCGAGCTGGGCGCAGCTGCACGAGCGGCCGCGGCTGAACAACGGGCTGCTGACACGCTACGGCCTGGGCCTTCAATGCACGCCCTACCGGGGCGTGGACACTGTGCACCACGGTGGCGCGGTCATCGGGGGGGCCTGCCAGATGCTGACCGTGCCCGCCCATGCGCTGGACATTGTCATCCTCAGCAACGGTGCAGCAACCAGTCCGTCACGGCTTGCGCCTCGTGTCGTCGACGCGTTGCTGGGCGATGCCTTGGGCTCGAAGGCGGACATGGCGTCGAGCACGGCGCACGCTGCCCTGCTGGGTGCGACGTTTGCGGCACCGTCGGGCACTGTCATCTCGTTCAAGGATGTCGACGGCCAGCTGGGCCTGAGCGTTGCCGGCAACG
>Ga0075370_10000904_pt1 | contig 12168 bp, 13 predicted proteins | sample EndMethybrTD3035_FD_71398 | JGI IMG/M metagenome (GOLD analysis project Ga0075370, IMG submission 71398) | Populus endosphere microbial communities from Tennessee, USA - Endosphere MetaG P. TD hybrid TD303-5 | ecosystem: Host-associated > Plants > Roots > Endosphere | place: USA: Tennessee... | reverse complement strand
TTGTCCGCCATCAGCTGGACGGCCTCGTACACCGAGGCGCCCGGCCCGATGGTGTGCACCACCTGCTCGGGCTTGGACTTGAGAATCTGCGCAGCGGTCTTCATGACTGTCGCCTCCCAACGAACTTTCGCGCAGCATAGATGATCCGGCGGCGCGGCGAGATCCCCCAAAGCCGGCATGGATCGTTCTACGATCGCGGCATGCACCTGTCCACGCCCGAGCAGGCAGCCCTGAAGCGAACCTTCGCCTTGCTGGCCGAGGACCTGGGCGAGCGCGAGGTGCGCCTCACGCTCGGGCAGGCGCTGCTGGAGCTGCTGCGCGCCGATCAGTTCGCCTCGTTCGTGTGGGACGCGCAGGCGCAGCGCTTCGGCGACGGCGTGTGGCTGCACATGGACCCCGCCAATCTCGCGCACTACGACGCCTGGTTCCAGTACCACGACCCAATCACGTTCAAGCTGCAGGCATGCCGGCGCGCCACTGCGGTGAGCGAGGTGATGCCGCATCGCGAGCTCGCCCGCACCGAGTTCTTCAACGACTTCCTGGCGCGCGACGGGCTGCACTGGGGCATCAATCTTCACGCCTTCGAGGCAAACAGGGCGCTCGGCGACCTGCGCATCTGGAGGGCACGCACGCGGCGCGAGTTCGAGCCGCACGACAAGGCGCTGCTGGATCTCGTGGAGCCGGCCTTCATTGCGGCGCTGCGTCGCGCGCAGCGGGCGATCGTGCCGCCGCCCGAGGCCGGCGAGCCTCGCGGGCGCCAGACAGAACCGGCGCTCAGCCCGCGCGAGCGCGAGGTGGCCCTGGCCGTGTTGCGCGGGCTGACCGACAAGCAGATCGCACGCGAACTCGGCCTCTCGGTGAGCAGCGTGCGTACCTACCTCGGCCGCCTCTTCGACAAGACCGGCGCCACGCGCCGCGCCGGCCTGGCGCAATCTCTCGCGCGGCTGGCCGGCAGCCGTTCGCCCTGAGCCTGTCAAAGGCCTCGTTCCGAAGCTGGGTCTCGCCGTCGTGGGCTAGGGCGAAGGCGGCGGCAGACGCCCGAGCACGCCCTCGATGGCAAGGCCCAGCACGATCAGCCGCCGGTCACTGCCGGAGGGCCCATCCAGCTCGATGCCCACCGGCAGCTTGCTCGTGGCGCCGAGGCCCGCCGGCACTTGCACGCCGGGAATGCCGGCGTTGCTGCCCGGGTCGGTGTTCTGGATCGTGCCGACGAAGTTCGCAAGGCTGCTCGAGTCCGGCCCGGCCGGCATCGCGACCTTGGGCACCGTCGGGAACACGATCGCGTCGATCCTGTTCGCCTTGAAGAGCGAGCGATACAGCGCCTGCAGCGCGGGGCGGCTCGTCTTCATCGCGGCGTCGTACGCGGGCTTCGCGTCGACCAGCGTGTCGTTCGGCCCGGGCAGTTTGCGCGGGATCACCAGGCCCTCGTAGGTGCCCTTCACGTCGGGGCTCGCGATGCCCTTGGCGAGCTGCTCGATGGTGACGCCGGTGCCGTACTTCGCGAGGTAGGCCACCATGTCGTCGTAGGCCTCGTACAGCGCGATCGGAAAGCTCACCGCGCCGTTGAGCTCGGCGAGCTTGGGCGCCTCGAGTTCGACCGTCACGACGCCAGCGGCCTTCAGCTTGCCGATCGCCGCGTCGAAGACAGCCTGCGTATCGCTGTCCGTGTTCGCGAGCATCGACTTCACGATGCCCAGCCGCACGCCTTTCAGCGATGCGGCCTTGCCGCGCGGCGCGCCGGTGATCACGCGGTCTAGCAGCTCCACGTCGGCCATCGCGAGCGCCATCGGGCCGGCGGTGTCACGCGTGTGCGAGATCGGCGCGATGCCGGCGCCGGGGTAGCGTCCCACCGTGGGCCGAAGGCTCGCGCAGCCGTTGAACGCGCAGGGCACGCGAACCGAGCCGCCCGTATCGGTACCCAGCCCACCCGCCACCACCCGCGCGCCCAGCGCTGCGCCGGTGCCCGACGACGAACCGCCCGCTGCGCGCGTGCGGTCGTAGGCATTGCGCACGCCGACCTCGGCCCCGCTCTGGAAGGCCGGGTTGTACCCCGAGATCCCAAACGCCAGCTCGTGCATGTTGGTCTTGGCGAGGACGATCGCTCCTGCATCGCGCAGGCGCTTGACCACCGGTGCATCGGCCTTCGGCACGAAGCCCTTCAGCGCGGGCGTGCCGGCGCTGCTGGGCAGGCCGGCGACCTGGATGTTGTCTTTCACGACGATGGGCACGCCGGCAAGCGGGCGGCAGCGCGCGGCGGCAGGGGCCTTGTCGATGGCGCGGGCAGCTGCGGCGGCGCCGGATTCGTCGAGCGTGATGATCGCGTTGAGGGCGCTCGCCGTCTTGGCACGCTCGATGGCCGCGGCGACGAGTTGTTCGCTCTTGGTGCTGCCTTTGCAGACCGAGCCGGCGGACTCGGCGAGGCTCGGCAGCTCGGCGGCGGTGGCCGCGCCCGCGCACAGCAGACAGGCGGCATACAAGCCGATTCGGTACGTGTTCATCGTCGCTCTCCTCGCAATGACTGGCCGAGATTGTGTCCAGCGCGTCTCGCAGTCGTCTTGTCGTCGAAATCGACGACACGCCGGTCTACTCCTCGAGGCGGCTCGTGGGGTCGCGATCGTGCTCGTATCGTCGGGTGAGCGGGAATGGGGGCAACCAGGACTCGCGCCGGACGATCCAGCTCTCGTAGGTCGGCTTCAACTGGTCGGGGGCATCCAGCGATCCCAGGTGCACTTCGATTTCATCGCCGCTGCGCGAGAAGACGGATGAACCGCAGCGGGGGCAGAAGAACCGCCCCGCGTAGTCGCGCGTTTCTCCTTCGATCGCCACCGCCGTCTGAGGGAACACCGCGCTCGCGTGAAAGAGGGCTCCGTGGTGCTTGCGGCAATCGAGACAGTGACAAAGGCCGACCCGGTAGGGGCGTCCCGACGCCACGACTCGAACGTTGCCGCACAGGCAACCGCCAGTGAATCGGTCCATTGCTTGCGTCTCCTGTGCGCGTCTGTCGTCACTGGATTGTTCATCAGGGGCTCGTCGACGCGCTGAGCTTGTGGCTCGGGCTGCCTCGTCAATGAATTAGTCTTGACTAATGCGTTAGCGGTGGCTAATATGAAAGCCATGCTGCAAGTCGCCCCTCTCGACGTCGTGATGCGATCACTGGCAGACCCGACCCGGCGGGCAGTCTTCGAGCGCATCGCCCTCTCCGACGAGACCACCGTGGCTGAACTGACCGAGGGAAGCGGCGTGACGCAATCAGCCATCTCGCAGCACCTGCGTTCGCTGAAAGAGGCCGGGCTGGTCGTCGATCGTGCGCAGGGCCGCAACGTCTACTACCGCGTCGAGCAGAAGGGGCTCGCGCCGCTGGTCGACTGGATGAGCCACTACGGCGTGTTCTGGCGCAAGCGGTTCACCAAGCTCAGAAGCCTCCTGAAGGAAATCGATCCATGAATGACGCCAACCTGAAGACTCGTGTCGAGACCGACGCGCAGCAGATCACGCAGCAGATCGTCGTCGACGAAGTCTTCCCGCACGCGCCGCAGACGATCTGGCGCACGCTCACCACGGGCGACCTGATCGGCCGCTGGCTGATGGAGCCGACCGGATTCGAGCCAGTCGAGGGCAAGCGATTCACGTTCCAGACGAAACCCGCGGGCGCCTGGGATGGCGTCATCCATTGCCAGGTGCTGGAGGTCATCGCGAACGAACGCCTCGCCTACTCCTGGAAGAGCGGCGACGAGAAGAACGTCGGCTACGGGTCACGACTCGACACGGTCGTCACGTGGACCTTGACCAAGGTCGGCAGCGCAACGCGTCTGCGCCTGGTGCACTCGGGCTTCGTCACGCCGAAGAACGACTCGGCTTTCGACTCCATGGGCGGCGCCTGGCCGAAGGTCGTGCAGAGCATCGGCAGCCTCGCCGGCGAGTCGCACTGAACTGGAGAACGTATGAGCGAGCCTTACACCGGCGGATGTGCCTGCGGCGCGATCCGCTTCGAGATTGCCGACGAACCCTTGTTCCAGAACCATTGCCAGTGCCTGGACTGCCAGCACAAGAGCGGCACTGGGCACGGGTCCTACCTGACTTTCGCGCGTCGCGGCGTGACGCAGACCGGTGACGCAAAGCAGTGGGACATCGTGGGCGACAGCGGCAACGTGAAGACCCGAGCCTTCTGCCCCACGTGCGGGTCACCGGTCTACATGACGTTTGCGGCAATGCCCGAGGTATTCACCGTACACGCCGCGAGCCTCGACGAGCCCGGCCGGTTCAAGCCGCAAGTGGTCACCTACGCGGTGCGCGGCCACGCCTGGGACCATCTCGATCCCGCCTTGCCGCGGTTCGACAAGATGCCGCCTGCCTGAAGTCCCATTCGGCGGTGTTCGCCTTCCATGGGGCGGTAGCGCGGGCGTCAACCACGACCACGGGCGTGACCGGTGGCGATGGTGGCGCGGGTGCTGTGTCCAAGGCCATGCCTGCGCGAGATGCGAAGTGCGTCCTCCAAGCGCATCGTGACAGGGACCGGCCACCAGCGGCACCCCCAATGCGAAGTCCGCGAGGCCGGATCTAGAAGCGCGTGTCCACTGCGATCCAGTTGGTTTCCCACGTCTTGCCGCCGTCGGCCGAGAACGCCTGCTCGAAGCGGCAGGTGTCGGCGCTCATCGACTCGATGATGAAGCGCACCAGCACGTTGCGGCCATCGAATGTCTCGGCGCTGTAGAACACGCCGCGCGTTCCGCCGCCGAAGCCTCCGGTCATCGGAGGAGCGAGCGTGCCGGACGTCGCGTTGGAGAAATTGAGCGTCCAGCGCTTGCGCGCCGTGTCGAACAACCGCAGCGAGAGCCCTTGCAGGCGCCCCTCGGGGCCGGAGACGTCGAGTTCGACGAGGTTGGCCCGGCCTCCCAGCGCCGGGCTCACGATGGTCGTGCCGCTGTAGTCGGCCCAAACGTCGGAACCGCTGAGAGGGTGCAGCCGGCGCCGCAGCGTTGTCTTCCAGCGCCCATGCTCGAAGTCGAAATCATGCGGTGCGCCCATGGGCGTTGCGGGGATCGCCTGCGTGGCATGCGGCGGCGTGGCGGCGGAGCACAAGCCCGCGCAGGCAGCTGCAATCGCGAGCAGGACGGCCATGGCGCGCGGAGCGCAACGAGTGGGCAGCAGGAACATGAGAGGATGCCTTCGAATGTGTCGAACCACTCTATCGAGCACCATGGACACTGCCAAGAAGGCACCTGCAGGTAACCGCCCGCGTGCGGCGCGTGCCAATGCGATTGCGGGCTGTGCGCTCACCGCTGCGCTCGCGGCGATCGGCGGGCGCTGGAAACTCTTCGTCGTGTATCGGCTGGCAGACGGCCCGCGCCACTTCGCTGCGTTGCGGCGCAGCCTGCCGGACGTCTCGGCGAAGGTGCTGGTGCAGCAGCTGCGCGAGCTGCAATCCGACGGCCTCGTGAGCCGCGAGCGCAGCGGGCCGGTGCCTGCGCTCGTGCACTACGCGCTCACCTCGCACGGCCACTCCGTGCTGCCCGTGGCGGAGCAGATCCGCCGCTGGGGCATCGCGCATCAGGCGGCGCATGCGAACCCGGGCGCCGCCATGCAGCACGACGTGCGCGCCATGTGCGACGCGGCGCTCGAATAGTCCTGCGCTGTTGTGCCTTCCCGGGACAACTGATACGGTCGCGCATCGCCTGCACCCGAGAGACGACCGAGGAACACATCGTGGAAGCTGCGATCCATCCGTTGCAAGCGGGAGACCCAGCTCCCGCGTTCACGCTTGCGGCGGCCAATCGCGAAGGCGAGGTTTCGTTCGCCGACCTGCGCGGCCGTCCGTTCCTGATCGGCCTGTTCCGCGGGCTGCACTGCCCCTTCTGCCGCCGCCAGGTGGTGGAGCTTGGTGCCTTGCAGCCTGAGCTGCGCGCGGCGGGGGTGGAAACGCTGGTCGTGATCAACACGCCTGTTGCGCGTGCCCGCCTGTACTACGTCTATCGGCCGACGCCCGTGACGCTTCTGTGCGACCCCGAGTGCCGCACGCACCGGGCCTTCGGCGTGCCGCACATCGAGTTCGCACCCGAGGGCAGCAGCGAAGAATACCGATGGCCCGCTCACGCGAGCATGGCGCAGTTCGAGGCAGCGCGCATCAATCCGACGGGAGAGCTGGCGGAGCCGACGCAGCCGATGGCGGCCAATCCGATCCTCAACGCCAAGGATGGCTTCGAGCTCGACGAGACCGATCACGCGATCTTCGCAAAGCACGGTACGCAGTTCGCCGGGCACTTTCTCGTCGATGCGGCGGGCATCGTCCGCTGGGCGCACATCGAAGCACGCGACGGGCCGAACAGCCTTTGCATCTTCCCGACCGCGGCGCAGATCATGGCTGCCGCCCGCAGCCTCTGAGCCGGCAGCAACTCAATCGATGCCGTGCGCACGACCCGCGGTTGCCTGTGCCTGCAACACTCGCTAGACTGGTCTGCGCACTGCGGTGGTCATTTGCGCCATCGCCGCTCGACATCACGACTCCCTTTCGCTGCAACTCAGACGTCATCCGCTACTGCCCGAGACATGTCGCATCACTGATTGATGCGTTGCCCACAGGCTCTTCACCGATCGGGTAGATGACTTGTGCCACAACCAACATAAAGGGTGAGACATGCATCAGAGTCGTTTGCTTTCAGTCACTGCCGCGCTTGCACTCGCTTGCACGGCCATGATCGCCTCGGCCCAGGAGCCCGAACCGGGCTGGGCCAAGGGGCGGCCCAAGACCGACACGGCAATGAAGATGGCGCCGGTGCCGGCGTTCCCGATCCCGACCGCGGTCGATCAACTGCCCACCAAGAAGTTCAAGCTGCCACCGGGCTTCAAGGTGGAGACCTGGGCGTCGGGCGTGCTCGATGCACGCGAGCTGCGCCAGGGCGCGAAGGGCAACATCTTCGTGAGCACGCTGTTCGTCGGCAACAAGGTCTACGTCGTTCCCGAGAACGCGACCGGCGGCAAGCGCGAGCCCAAGGTCATCATCGACAAGACCGAGCAGGCCACCGGCATCGAGTTCTACAAGGGCTCGCTGTTCTTTGCCACGCACAAGCGAATCGTTCGCTACGACAACGTCGAGGACAAGCTCGACAACCTCGGCGAGCCGACCGCGGTGTTGAACGACAAGCTGCCGGGCGGCAGCGACCACAGCTGGAAGTTCCTGCGCGTTCACAACAACAAGCTCTACTACAACATCGGCGCGCCTTGCAACATCTGCGACCCGGGCGAGTACGCAAAGATCTACAGCATGAACCTCGACGGCTCGGGCATCGAGACGATCGCATCGGGCGTGCGCAACACGGTCGGCTTCGACTTCGATCCGAAGACCGGTGACCTCTGGTTCACCGACAACGGACGCGACTGGTTGAGCGAGGAGATCCCCAACGACGAGTTGAACCACGTCACGCAGCCCGGCAAGCAGCACTTCGGCTACCCGTATTGCCATCAAGGCAACATTCCCGACCCCGAGTTCGGTTGGGGCAAGTCGTGCGACGACTTCGTGAAGCCCGCCGCGCTGCTCGGTCCGCACGCCGGCTCGCTCGGCCTGAAGTTCTACACCGGCAAGATGTTCCCGAAGAAGTATCAGGGCGCGATGTTCATCGCCATTCACGGGCCGTGGAATCGCACGAAGAAATACAACGGCGTCTACGTGGCATGGCCTGACGGCAAGGGCGGCGCGAAGGTCGAGCCGTTCATGACCGGCTTTGTCGAGAACAACAACTACCTCGGCCGGCCGGTGGACTTCCTCGTGATGAAAGACGGCTCGCTGCTCGTGAGCGACGACCATGCTGGAGCGATCTATCGCATCAGCTACGGCGGGAAGTGACGTGATGTCCTTGCGGCGCATCGCGGCGGTGGCCGCCGCGTTGATGTCGCTCGCGGTGGCCTCGGGCGTGTTCGCGCAGGCGAAAAAGCCTGCGGCGAGCGCGAGCGCGGCCGCCGGCACCGCGGGAGGCGCGGTCTATGCCGAGCGCTTCCGCGCGGTGTGCGCGGCCTGCCATGGCGCCGATGGCCGCAGCGAGGTGCCGGGCGTGCCGGTGCTCGCGGGGCAGCCTTCGCTGTACACGATCACGCAGCTGTTCTTGTTTCGCGAGGGCCGACGCAACAACGAGGCGATGGTTGCGCTCGCGAAGCCGATGAAAGACGCAGACCTGCGCGGCTTCTCCGACTTCATCGGCACGCTGCCGCCGGTGCCTGCGCCGGCTGCCGCCCAGCCACCCGATGCGGCGCGCATGAGCAAGGGGCAGGCGCTCGCACAGCAGCACAAGTGCGTGTTCTGCCATGGCGCCGATCTCTCCGGCGGCCAGCAGGTGCCGCGCCTCGGAGGCCAGAAGGAAGATTACGTGCGCCAGACCTTGCGAGGCTTCAAGTCGGGCGAGCGGCCGGGCTACACACGCGCGATGACCGAAGCGCTGAGCCAGGTGCCGGTCGAAGACCTCGACGTACTGGCCTACTACGTCTCGAACTTCACCGGCAAGTAGCTTCCTGGCGCCGCGGGGTCGAGCCTCGGTACCAGCGCTCCGGAGTTCGCGCCGCAAGCGTGCGGTGATCAACATCGACATGGTCGATGCTGCGTCACCATCCCGTCGCTGCTGCGCTACCCAGGTTCTGCCCTGTTCGAGGGGGTATACAAACGCAAACGACGAGCGAACAATCGCCCCCGGCCGACACCACTTCTTTCGGTGCCGTCTCCGCCAATAACGAGGGAGACAAACGATGAAGCTCAGTCCGTCACGGATGGCCCCGGTGAGTGCTTTTGCATGCGCGCTGCTGGGATCGGGAACCGTCTCCCACGCCGCCGATCCCCCCGACCCCACCGTCGAGCGCATCGAGGCGCTGCAAAAGCAAGTGGCCGAGCAAAGCGCTCGCCTCGAGGCCTTGAAGCGCTCGATGGCCGATGAGCAAGCGCGGCTGAACGAAGTCAGGCGCGCGCTCGGGCTCGAGGTGCTCGCCGCGCAGCGAGCAAGAGGCACCGGGGCCGAGACGACCGCGCAGGTAGCTCCACCCGCCGATGGCGCGGCGGCGGCACCCGCGCCGGTCGGACAGGCGCCCGAGTCGGACGGCCGCATGCCGCAAGTGGCGCAGATCTTCGACCAGCCCGGCGTGCTGACGGCCAAGGGCAAGACCGTGCTCGAGCCGTCGCTGCAGTACTCGTACTCGTCGAGCAACCGCATCGCACTCGTCGGCTACACGGTGATCCCCGCCATCCTGATCGGTGTGGTCGACGTGCGCGAGGTCAAGCGCAACACGTTCAATGCAACGCTGACGGGCCGCTACGGCATCACGAATCGCTTCGAGATCGAGGGGCGCATTCCCTACGTGTACCGCTCCGACACGAGCATCGGCCGCGAGATCTTGCAGGGTTCCGCGACCGACAACGCGTTCGACGCCAGCGGACGCGGGATTGGCGACGTCGAGTTCACGGCGCGCTACCAGTTCAACGACGGTGGCCTCGACAAGCCGTTCTACGTCGGCAGCCTGCGCTTCAAGTCGCGCACCGGCAAAGACCCGTTCGAGGTCGAGACCTCGCGCAACATCCTCGGCCTTCGCGATGGCGTGCAGACCTCGCTGCCCACGGGTTCGGGCTTCTATGGTCTGCAGCCGGCACTGACAGTGCTGTACCCGTCTGACCCGGCCGTGTTCTTCGGCACGGTCAGCTACCTCTACAGCTTCAAGCGCTCGAACGTCACGCGCCAGACCGACAGCGGGCCCGAGTTCCTCGGCGACATCCAACCCGGCGGCGTGTTCGGCTTCAACTTCGGCATGGGCTTGGGCTTGAACGAGAAGTCGTCGTTCAGCATCGGCTACGACCACGCATCGGTGGGCAAGACCAAGCAGAACGGCGCTACCGCCGCCGACGCGGTGCGCGTGCAACTCGGCACTTTGCTGCTGGGCTATTCGTATCGCCTCAATAGCCAGCGCACGTTGAGCGTCTCGTTGGGTGCCGGCCTCACGCGCGACACGCCGGACGTGACCTTGACCGTCCGCATGCCCGTGACGTTCTGAGCCTGTCGAGCGTTGCGCCGCTGCGCTGCTGCATCAGCGGCGCAGCGAGTCGACGATCGCGCCGCGCATCGACGATTGCAGGTTGATCCCGCGCAGCACGCCGAGGCTGTTCACCGTCGCGTTGATCACCGTCACGCTCTGGATCTTCTGGCCGTTGAGCGTGTTCTGCACGACGGTGCCGATCGAGGTCGACGAGAACGCGCCCGAGGTCATCGTGTTGCCCGCGCCGCTCTGGATCAGCGCCAGGGTGCCGCTGCTGTCGAGCGAGGTGGTGCCGCGGCCCGCGGTGAGGCGGCCGAGATCGGACAGGTTCAGGCTCGTCGTCGTCACCAGCGAGCCGTTGATGTAGACCGCGCGCTCGATGCCGAACGAGATGTTCAGGCCATCGCCGATGAAACCGCCGCGAATGCGATTGAGCGACTTCGCGTCGATCGCAACCTGCTCGCCACCGAACGGGCTCGGCCGGGGGCCTTGCGCGTCGGCCTCGAGTTCCAGGTCGACAGGGGCCGCCGCGTAATGTGCGCCGGCGAACTCCTGCATGGGACCGGGCTCGAATGCGAACGCGAACGGGGGCGAGAGCTGCGCATCGTCGGTCGACTCGCTCGACACGAACTCTCGATCGACCGGCATCAGCAGCGTGAGGTCGATGTCCAGCTCCGCACTCTCGCGAGCGGCCAATGCAGCGAACTTGCGTGCACGTCGTTCCGCCGGGTCCTCGAGGGCAGGGCGGGGCAGTGCGATTTGCTCGAGGAACGCGAGCACCTTGTCGGCCTGCGTGGCCACGATGGTTTCGTCGACGGGCGGTGCACCAACATCGGCGTCCTTGACGCCTGCGATCACGAACTCGAGATCGCGCAGCACCCTGTCGACCGGTTGCGCAACGACGATCTCGTGCGGCTCGACGCGAAGCGTGTCGGGGTCGGCAGCCCGCAGCCGCGGCACGGGCACAGACTCGAGAGCCCTCTCTTGCGCGAGCAGCGACTCCGGCACGATCTCGGCGAGGGCGGGCGCAGCCGCATCGGAGCCGGCGATGCTCACGTCTTCGAGTACGACGGCTGCGAGGCTTTCCAATAGGCGCTCGGAATGCGTAGTCGGCGCTTCGGCTTCGGGCTGTTCGCAAGGCTGCTCAGCGCGCTGTTCGACAGGCTGTGCAGCCGCTGCCTTGGCCGGAGCCGGCACCACCACGACGTAACGGGTGCTCGCGTCGTCGCGGCTTCGCGCGATCGACGGTGCGGTACGTGAACGCGGCTTGCGCGCCAGCGCGGGCGCGGGCGTTTCGGCAGACGTCTCGCCCGGCGCCGCATCCGAGAACTCGCTCGGCGTTGCGCTGGACTCGTCGGCAACTTCTTCGATCGCTTCGTCAACCGCTTCGTCAACCGCTTCGTCAACGGTCAGGACGCTCGAAGGCGGTACCCAGATCGACTGACGCAGGTCCTCGGGCAGCTTGATGATCGCAAGCGTGCCTTCGTCTTCGTCGCGCCAGGCCGGGGCCGCAGCCCAGGTGGTCGAATCGTCCAGAGCAATGCTCAGCGGCGGCTCGCTCGGGTCGACGACGCGCAACTCGCTGCGCGCGTACGCATACGGCGACACGCCGGCACCGATCAGCGAGATCAGCAGCGCGAGTTTGTTGCGGCGTAGTTGCACGATGCTCCCCGATCAGAAGTCCGCAGGCCCGAGTTTGGGGATCACGATGCCCGACAGCCCGTCGCGGTTGATCCCGTTGCCGATCGGTGCGCTCGGTGTCGCACGCCAGTCGGCGGCGAGATTGAACTCGGCCGATTCCTGCCGATTCGTGATCACGAAGAGAACCTGGTTCGTCCACGTGGCGGCGAACGCTTCCTGCGTGAGCGCACGCGTCCCGCCGGCCGGGTCGCCGATCAGCACGCGACCATCGCGCATGCCCTTGACGACGACGAAGTGGTTGTAGCCGTTCTCGTTGATCAGCACGATCGCCGGGATGTTGACCGTGGCGAGCTTTGCGAGCGGCTCCTGGAAGCCGTCGGCCTCGAAGCCGTGGGCTTCGAGGTAGCGTTTCATGTCGAGCAGCGAGAAGCCCTCGACGCGGATCTTCTCCCGGTCGCCTCGCAGGAACATTTCCTCGAAGACCTTGTCTTCGGTGACCGGGTACTTGTAGTGATGCGTCAGCAGCGT
>Ga0075370_10000903_pt1 | contig 12168 bp, 10 predicted proteins | sample EndMethybrTD3035_FD_71398 | JGI IMG/M metagenome (GOLD analysis project Ga0075370, IMG submission 71398) | Populus endosphere microbial communities from Tennessee, USA - Endosphere MetaG P. TD hybrid TD303-5 | ecosystem: Host-associated > Plants > Roots > Endosphere | place: USA: Tennessee... | reverse complement strand
CGCGAGTTGCTCGCTGCGCTGGACGGTGTCGAGCTGTGGCTGGATGCCGGGTTCGCCGATGCCGATGCTGCCGCAGGGTTGGTGGCACAGCTGGCAGCACAACCTGCGCCGCATTCGCCACGCATCGTGCCGGTGTTCGCCAGCGAGTCTCTGCGCTCGCGTTCGGCGCTGGAAGACTGCCGCAATCGTTTCGGCGCGGCGGGCGCCGTGTTGTCGCTGGACCGCCGCGACGGCCAGCGTCTCGACCCGGCGGGTTGCTGGGATGCGAAATCGCTGTGGCCCGCGCGTGTGATCGTGATGACGCTCGAGCGCGTGGGGTCCGGCGCCGGGCCCGATCTGGAGACGATGGCGCAGCTGCATCGGGAGGCACCGGCGACAACGTTGATCGGGGCCGGCGGTGTGCGCAGCGCAGACGATATGGCGCGCGGCCGCTCGGCCGGTGCCAGTGCCTGGCTCGTTGCGAGTGCGCTGCACGACCTGCAGCTGCCGCGCCAACCGCGGTGAGCGGCGAGCTCTCGTGCATGGTGTCGCAAATGGTGTTGCACATCATGTCGCACACGCCGCCGCGGGGAAGAACGTAACCCTGCCATGGCTCTCGCGCATCAGGAATCGTGCCATCCCCGCCGAGCCGTCCGCGGCACCCGCAACCGGCCAAAAGCGCCACACTGTGTTCCAGAAGTGGCCACGCGGTGCCTGTGCGACAAGTGCATGGCGCCGCTCGTAACGGCGTGTGCCACGCCCCGGTCCACGGCACCGGCCAATGGCACATCGCTTGCGTGGTGAGACTCGGATGAGTGCCCTCGAATCGCCTTCCGGTCGCCCTGCAGCGGCACCCTGGACCTGTCCGTTCTGCCCGCTCCTGTGCGACACCTTTTCGGTCGACGCCGGAGCAGGCGGCTTGTTGCTGGCTGGCAGCGAATGTCCACGCGCGCGTTCGGGCTTGTCGCGCTTCGGCGCTGCCCTGGCATCCGCGCAGCCGAAGATCGACGGCGTCGCCTGCGATCCGGCGGCGGCGATCGAAGCCGCGGCGCGAATCCTCGCGAACAGCCGGCAACCGCTGTTCGGCGGGCTCGGCACCGACGTGGCCGGCGCCCGCGCGCTCTACCCGCTGGCGTGCCTCACCGGAGCGATCTGCGATCCGGCCGGTGGTGCTGCGCTGCTGCACAGTCTGCGCGCGATGCAAGATCGCGGCGCGTTCACGACCACGCTCGCGGAAGTTCGTTCACGCGCCGACCTGATCGTCTGCATCGGCTCGCTGCCCCACGAGCGCTACCCGGAGTTCCTGCGGCGTTGCGGCATCGGCGAGGGCGGGGCAGCCAGCGTCATCGCGCTGCTGCCGGCGTCTTCGCCTGGCGGCGCGGCAGCCGACGGCATCGAGATCGTGTGCTTCGAGGGCGACCTGTTCGATGCCATGGCCTTGCTCGCCGCCTGCGTGGCCGGGCGCGTTGCCATCAACGACGCGGCGGGTTCGCTCGGCGCACTTGCCGCGCGATTGAAGGCCTCACGTTACGCGGTGCTCGCCTACGAGGCGGCGCAACTGCCGGCGCAGGGCGCGCTCATCATCGAAGCGCTCAACCGCATCGTGTCGACGCTGAACCAACGCACCCGTGCGGCCGCACTGCCGCTCGGCGGCGGCGACGGCGCTTCCACCGTGAACGCGGTGTTCACCTGGCTCTCGGGCCTGCCGCTGCGCACGCGCGCCGGGCCAAAGGGCCTCGAGCACGAACCGCTGCGCTTCGATGCAACGCGCCTGCTCGAAGAGCGCTCGGTCGATGCGCTGCTGTGGATCGCGAGCTTCGGCACCGAGCCCGCGCCACCCACTGCGGACCTGCCGCGCATCGTGCTCGGCCATCCCGACTTTGCTGCCGCGGTGCAGGGCAGCGGCAGCGTGTTCATCCCGGTGTCCACACCGGGCATCGGATCGGCCGGCCACCTGTTTCGTACCGACGGGTCGGTGCTGATGCCTTTGCGCGCGGTGCGCGAAGACGGCTTGCCGAGCGTGGCCGATGTGCTCGGCCGGGTGACGCGCGCATTGCAGGGAGCCACCGCATGACGACCATGCGCTTGCGCGGAGGGCGTGTCATCGACCCGGCCAACGGGGTCGACGGGCAAGTGCGCGAGCTCTTCGTGCGCGACGGCCGCATCGTGACGCCGGCGCCCGGCGAGGCCGCGGGCGAAGAGATCGACATCAGCGGCTGCATCGTGATGGCCGGCGGCATCGACATGCACACCCACATCGGGGGCGGCAAGGTCAACCTCGCGCGGCTGCTGATGCCCGAGATGCAACGCGCGGGGCCGAACCCGATCGCACTGCCGGCCAACCCGCTCGAGCTCGCATCGTGCGGCGGCTGCACGCCGGGCACGCTGGCCACCGGCTACCGCTACGTCGAGATGGGCTACACGGCGGCGTTCGAGCCGGCGATGATGGCCTGCAACGCGCGCCACACGCACATGGAGATGGGCGACACGCCCATCCTCGACCACGGCGCCTACGTGATGCTCGGCAACGACGAGCTGTTCCTCGAGATGCTGAGCCGGGGCGCGGATTTCCAGCGCATCCGCGACTACGTGGGCTGGACCATCAACGCCGCCAAGGCGATGGGCGTGAAGGTCGTCAACCCCGGTGGCATCTCGGCCTTCAAGTTCAACCAGCGCAAGCTCGACGTCGACGAGAACCACGTGCACTGGCAGGTCACGCCCCGCCAGGTGGTGCACACGCTCGCGAAGGCGCTGCGCGAACTCGGCGTGCCGCACCCGCTGCACATCCACGGCAGCAACCTCGGCGTGGCGGGCAACATCCAGTCCACGCTCGAGACCATCGCCGCGCTCGAAGGCCTGCCCGCGCACTTGACGCACGTGCAGTTCCACGCCTACGGCACCGAGGGGCCGAAGAAGTTCTCGTCGGCTGCACTGCAACTGGCCGAAGCCGTCAACGCGCATCCGAACGTGAGCATCGACGTCGGCCAGATCATGTTCGGGCAGACCGTCACCGCCTCGGGCGACACCATGCGCCAGCACGCGCAGTCGGGCCTGGCGAGCCCGCGCAAGTGGATAGGCGCCGACATCGAATGCGAAGCCGGCTGCGGCGTCGTGCCTTTCCGGTATCGCGACCAGAACTTCGTCAATGCATTGCAATGGGCGATCGGGCTCGAGATCTTCCTGCTCGTCAACGACCCGTGGCGCGTGGTGCTCACGACCGATCATCCGAACGGCGGCCCGTTCACCAGCTACCCGCACCTGATCCGCCTGCTGATGGACCGCAGCTTCCGCGCCGAGCAGCTTGCGAAGCTGCATCCCGACGTGGCGGCGAACGCGGCGCTGAACTCGATCACGCGCGAGCTGTCGCTCTACGAGATCGCGATCATGACGCGTGCAGCGCCCGCGCGGCTGCTCGGCCTGAAGGACCGCGGCCATCTGGGCGAGGGCGCCGCCGCCGACATCGCGGTCTATCGCGAAGACGCGGACCGCGAGGCGATGTTCACCACGCCGGCCTACGTCTTCAAGGACGGTGCGCTGGTGGCGCGCGCGGGCCGCATCACGGCAGTGCCGGTCGGCGGCACGCACTTCGTCGCACCCGACTACGACCGCAGCATCGAGACCGTGCTGCGCAAGCACCACGCGGCGCAGGGCAGCGTGAACTTCGACCAGCTCGCGATCGGCCACGACGAGCTGTGCAGCTGCTGCAACGGCGGCCGGCTCCTGCCCGCTGCCTGCTTCGAGCGATCAACGTGAGCGAGCCCAGAATCATCAACGGCGTCGTCGTCGACGACACCTTCGCCGAAGCCTTCCCGATGAAGGCGACGCGCCTCGTGATCACCGCGCACAACCTCACCTGGGCGCGCCATGCGGCGGCCAGCGCGACCGGCTTCGCGACCTCGGTGATCGCCTGCGGCTGCGAGGCCGGCATCGAGCGCGAGCTCGGCCCTGAAGAAACACCGGACGGGCGGCCCGGCCTCGCGATCCTCATCTTCTCGATGTCGGGCAAGGAGCTTGCGAAGCAAGTCGAGCGCCGCGTCGGCCAGTGCGTGCTGACCTGCCCGACCACCGCAGTGTTCGCCGGCATCGCCGAAGGCGAGGCGATCGCGCTCGGCAAGAACCTGCGCTTCTTCGGCGACGGCTGGCAGATCTCGAAGGTCATCGCCGGTGTGCGCTACTGGCGCATTCCGGTGATGGACGGCGAGTTCGTCGCACAGGAGACCACCGCGGTGACCAAGGCCGTGGGCGGCGGCAATCTGCTGATGCTCGCGAGCAGCATCGAGACTGCATTGAACGCCGCCGAGGCAGCAGTGCAGGCCATGAAGCGTCTGCCCAACGTCGCGATGCCGTTCCCTGGCGGTGTGGTGCGCTCGGGCTCCAAGGTCGGCAGCAAGTACGCGTCGCTAGGCGCGTCGACCAACGACGCGTTCTGCCCCGGCCTCCACGGCCTGGCGGCCAAGAGCGACATCACGCCCGACGTGCATGCCGTGCTCGAGATCGTGATCGACGGGCTCACCGATACCGATGTCGGCGCCGCGATGCTTGCCGGCATGCACGCGTGCATCGCGATCGGCGCGGCCGGCGGGCTGCTGCGCCTCTCGGCCGGCAACTACGGCGGCAAGCTCGGCCCCTTCCACTTCCACCTGCACAAGCTGCTCGGCGAAGAAGGGAGCACGCGATGACGCAGGTGCGGCTCACGCTGAAGCAGCCACCGACCCTGCGCGTCGACATGCGCGGCGTGACACCGACGGCTCTTGCAGGCCTGGAGCCAGCGCAGATCGAGCGCATCACCGTGACGCACGGCATGCAGACGCTCGCACTCGCCGAACTTTTCGATGTGAGCCGCAGCACGAGCGCAGCAGGTGGCGACGCCGAGCTGCTGCTCGAAGGCGACCTGTCGCGCTTGGACCGCATCGGCTGGCAGCTCGACAGCGGCCGCATCGTCGTCGTTGGCTCGGTCGGCGACTACGCCGGTGCCTGCATGAGCGCTGGCGAAGTGAGTGTTCAAGGCGATGCCGGCATGCTCGCCGCATGCGAGATGGCAGGCGGCACGCTGAGCATCGACGGCAACGTTGGCGACCACGCGGCCAGCAGCCTGCCCGGCAGCATGGACGGCATGCGCGGCGGCACGCTCGTCGTGCGCGGCCGTGCGGGCCATCGCTTCGCGGACCGCATGCGACGCGGCAGCGCAGTCGTGTTCGGCGACGTCGGTGATTTCCTCGCCTCGCGGCTGGTCGCCGGCACCATTGCGATCGGCGGCCGGGCGGGCGCACACGTGGGCTATGGCATGCGGCGCGGCAGCGTCGTGTTCGCGGGCGCGGCATCGAACAGCGCATCGAACAGCGCACCCGCCATCGCACCGACCTTCGTGCCCGCGCTGGCCGACGCACCCGTGGCGTGGCAACTGATCGCACGCGACCTCGCCCGCCACGGTGGCCCGTTCGCCGGCCTGCCGGCGCGGCGCATCGTGCGCCATCTCGGCGACCTCGCGGCCGACGGGCGCGGCGAGTTGATCCTCGCCGCCTAGAACGCTTCCATTCACGAAAGACCGACGATGAGCAACGACTACCTCTTCCACACCGGCGAGGCGACGGTGCTGGCCCGCGAAGGCCAGTTCACCGACGCGATGCCCGAGATCCTGATCGGCCGCACCAGCGGCCCTGTCGGCCAGGCCTTCGCCAACATGATGGCGCAGAGCAAGGGCCACACCGCGATGTTCGCGATCCGCGCCTGCAACCAGCTCGTGCGTCCGTCGACCATCGTCGTCCCCAAGGTCACGTTGAAGGACGTCGCCAACATCGACCTTTACGGCGGCGTGGTTCAGAGCGCCACGGCCGATGCGGTCGTCGACTGCGTGATCGAAGGCGTGATCCCGAAAGCCCTTGCCAACGAGCTTTGCATCATCAGCCTCGTGTGGATCGACCCTCGCTGCGCGAAGGATCCGAACCTCGACAAGAAGGACATGTACCGCACGAACCACGAAGCGACGAAGCTCGCGATCCGCCGTGCGTTGAACAACGAGCCATCGATTGACGAGCTGATTGCCAACCGCCACAAGATCAAGCACGACATGGATGATTGGTCTTGAACTTGGGGCTGTCTTGCGCTCTGAGGTTGAGCTGGATCAGGACGGCGGGGCGCACTCCTGCGCGAATGTCCCCCGGCGCCCGCGGCTCGCTCGGACGTGAGGCTTGAGATCGACCATGACCATGGACTGCGTTGCCCTCCTCGACGACCGCGCCGCAACCCGCGCGCGGCCGAGCAGCCGTTTGTATGAAGGGTTCGAGCGCGAACACCGCTGCGTTGATCCGGCGCAGCTGGAGGCGGTGTGGGAGCGGGTGGATGCCGACCTGCGCAGCGGGTTGCATGCATTGCTGCTCGCCGACTACGAGTGGGGCACGAAGCTGTTGAAGGCCGGCGTCAGGCCTGGTGGCGAATCGGCGCTGCGGGTGTTGATGTTCCGCTCGCTCAAGCGCTTGTCGCGCGACGAGGCCGATGCATGGCTGGCCGAGCACGACGGGTCCGGTGCCGACGATGCGGCCGGCGTGATGAACTTGCGGCCCAGCGTCGATCGCGCCGAGTTCACGCGCGCGATCGCGGCCATCCACGAAGCGATTCGCGATGGCGAGACCTACCAGGTCAACTACACCTATCGCATCGAGGGTGCGGCCTTCGGTTCGCCGATGGCGTTGTATCGAAAGCTGCGCGCGCGCCAGCCGGTCGAGTACGGTGCGTTCATCGTGTTGCCGGAAGGTGGGCCCATCACGCATGTGCTGTCGCTGTCGCCTGAGCTCTTCCTGCGCCACGAGTCGGGCCGCCTCACGGCACGTCCGATGAAGGGAACCGCGGCGCGCGTGGAGGCACCCGAGAGCGACAGCGAGTCGGCGCGCCTGCTCGAGATCGACATCAAGAACCGCGCCGAGAACCTGATGATCGTCGACCTGCTGCGCAACGACCTCGGCCGGCTGGCGAAGATCGGTTCGGTGCGCGTGCCGGCGCTGTTCGCGATCGAGCCGTACGCCACGGTGTTCCAGATGACGTCGACGGTGCAGGCGCAGATTCGCCCCGAAGTCGGCATGTCGGAACTGCTGCACGCCGTGTTCCCGTGCGGCTCGATCACCGGCGCGCCCAAGCATCACACGATGGAGCTGATCGCCGGCCTCGAGAGCACACCGCGGGGCTTGTATTGCGGTGCCATCGGCTGGCTCGACGCGCCGCGGGGCGACGCGCGCATCGGCGACTTCTGTCTCTCGGTCGCGATCCGAACCTTGACGCTCGGTGCCGAGGCCGACGGGTTGTATCCGTTGCGAATCGGCGTCGGTGCCGGGATCGTGAGCGACAGCCGAGCCGACGACGAGTTCGACGAGTGCCGTCTGAAGGCGCGCTTCCTGACCGGCCTCGATCCGGGCTTCGAGCTGTTCGAGACCATGCTGTGGGCGCCCGGGCAAGGCGTGAGGCATCTCGAGCGCCATCTCGAGCGCCTGGAGCGCAGCGCGCAGGTGCTCGGCTTTGTGTTCGACCGAGAGGCGCTGCTGGCCTCGCTGCAGGCGCACATGCAGGCGCACATGCAGTCGCACATGCAGTCGCACATGCACGCACATGCCCGAGATGTGCCGGCGCCCGCGCGGCTGCGGCTGGCGCTCGCGCACGACGGGCGCATCGGTTTCACGCATGCGCCGCTCGCGCCGTTGCCGGCGGGGCCCGTTCGACTGCTGGTCGCGAGCGCGGCGCTGCCGCGGTCGCGCCCGCTCGCGGCCCACAAGACCACGCAGCGCAAGGCCTACGACGCCGGCGTGCGTGCGGCCGAGAAGGCTGGCGCCTTCGACACCTTGTTCTTCGACGCCTCGGGGCGGCTGGTCGAAGGCGGCCGCTGCAACGTCTTCGTTCGACTCGACGGCCGCTGGTGCACACCGCCCCTGAGCGTCGGCGCGTTGCCCGGCGTGATGCGCGGCGTGCTGCTGGCCGATCCGGCGTGGCAAGCCCAGGAGCGCAGCATCACGCGGGCCGATCTGGCACGCGCCGAGACCATCGTCGTCTGCAATGCCTTGCGCGGCGCGCTGGTTGCCGAACTCGCGACCGAACAGGCGGCGCTGGCGCATCCCGACGCGGCATGAAGCTCGCGCTGTTCGACCTCGACCACACGCTGATCCCGTTCGACAGCGGCATGGCGTGGACGCGTTTCCTGGTCGAGCGGGGGGTGCTGCCCGCACAGGCGGAGGAGACCTACCTCGGCTACTGCCGCCAGTACGTGGCCGGCACGCTGGACATCCATGCGATGCACCGCGCGAGCGTGGCACCGCTCGCGCGTGTCTCGCGCTCGCTGCTGGCGCAGTGGGCCGGCGAGTTCGAGGCCGCGATGCGCGAGCGGGCAGGCGCCGACATGCTCGGGCTGGTGCGGCGCCACCTGGACGCCGGCGATCTCTGCGCGCTCGTCACCGCGACCACGCGTTTCATCGCCGAGCCATGCGCGCGCGTGTTCGATATTGCGCATGTGGTCGCGACCGAGGCCGCCACCGTGGACGGCTTGCCCGACGGCGCACTCACCGGCGAGATCGAAGGCCTGCCGTGCTTTCGCGAGCACAAGGTCACGCGCGTTCGGCAATGGCTGGCCCAGCAGGGGCCGGGCGGCCTCGCCGATCTCGGGGCGTTCGAGCGGAGCTGGTTCTACTCGGACTCGACGAGTGATTTGCCGCTGCTGAAGGCGGTCTCTGACCCGGTCGCCGTGCGCCCGGATCCGCATCTGCGCCAGCATGCGCTCGAGGCGGGCTGGCGAATCATCGAGCCAACCTGATGACAACGACGCGCGCACAGGACGTATTGCACGCAACCCGCGAGTGCTGCGTTCATGTCGCCCGATGCCGGAGCCGATATTGGAGTGAGTTCAGGGTGGAAAGCGCCGCTCGCACATGGCGCGAAGCTGCCCGCAAGACAGGAGACATGAGATGGACTGGATACGCGAAGTCAGCCTGGTGCGCCGGGTGACGATAGGCTTTGGCTGCTGCGCCGCCATCATCGCCGGCATTGGCGGCGGCGGGGTGTGGGCTTTGCAAGGCGGCGCCTCGCCGGGTGCGCAAGGCACTGCCGTCTGGCTCCTGGGCGGGTTGACGGTCGCCGGCTGTCTGTTCGCCCTCGTGGCAGCGTGGCTCATCCGCGGCAGCATCAGAAATTCCGTCGAACCCACTGTCCAGTGCGTGATCCGCATTGCCGGCGGCGACCTCGAGACCAAGATCGAATCGCCCGGCAAGGACGAGGTTTCGTGGCTGCGTGCCGAGTTGAACTCGATGCGCAAGAAGCTGCGCACCATGGTGCTGGACGTGCGCGACACGGTGGCGAGCGTGAACACCGCCTCCGAGGAAATCGCCAGCGGCAACATCGACCTGTCGACCCGCACCGAAAGCCAGGCCAGCGCGCTGCAGAAGACGGCGAGCTCGATGGAGCAGCTCGCCAACACCGTGCAGAGCAACGCCCGCAGCACGAACGAGGCGCGCAGCGTGGTCATGCAGTCCAGCGAAGTCGCGGCGCGCGGCGAACGCACGATGCGCGACGTTATCGAGCGCATGGGCGAGATCAACGGCAGCGCGACGAAGATCTCCGAGATCATCGGCGTGATCGACGGCATCGCGTTCCAGACCAACATCCTCGCGCTGAACGCGGCGGTGGAAGCCGCCCGGGCCGGTGAGAACGGCCGCGGCTTCGCGGTGGTGGCCTCTGAGGTGCGCGGGCTCGCGCAACGCAGCTCGACCGCCGCGCGCGAGATCAAGGACCTGATCGACGACTCGACGCAGAAGGTCGAGGCCGGCTCGAAGCTCGTGGACGACGCCGGGCGCACGATGCAGGAGATCCTGGACAGCGTGAACAAGGTCTCGCTGCTGATCGCCGAGATCGCCGATGCCGGACAGTCGCAGAGCAGCGGGATCGAGCAGGTTCACCACGCGATCGCGCAGATCGACACGATGACGCAGCAGAACGCCGCGCTCGTCGAGCAGCTGGCGGCGGCGGCGCAGTCGTTGAAGGGTCAGTCGGCGAGGCTGACCGAGTCGATGGGTTCGTTCCGCGTTTCCGGCTGAGCAGCAACGCCCGACCACAGCGCATCGGCGGCTCGCAGCGCCGCGAGCCGCTTGCTCGTGCCGGGGTGCGTGGCCGTGTCGTGGTGCGCGCCCATGTGCATGAACGCGCTCACCGCATCCTTGGACGAGCCGCCCAGGGCCCGCAGCGCGCGCAGCGCGAACGCGTCGGCCTCGAACTCCTGCCCGTAGGCCAGGCCGGAGGCGGCGCGTCCGAGCAGGGCCGCCACGGGCTCGGTCTGCTCGGGGGTGACGACGCCGGGAACCCACTTTTGATAGAGCCGCTGGGTCTGCTCCCAGTGCCGCAGCTCGATGTGCGCCAGCTCGTGCGCGAGGATGAACCGGCGCTCGCCCTCGCTCAGGTCGGCCAGCGACTGGTTCGCGAGCACGATGCGGCCCTGCAGCGTCTCGGCGACGATATCGCCCTCGATCACGCGCAGCTCCACGGTGTGGCGCAACCCGAGCAGGCGCGCCAGGGTTTCGAAGCTGCTGCGCACCGTTCGGGCGCGCGGGCTGGTGTTGTCGACCGCCGGGGCGTTGTCCAGCCGCACCAGCTGCGAGCGCGCGAGCACGCCCAGGATGTTCTCGTCCGCCCGTGCCAGCGGCACGGCGAACAGCAGAGCGAGTGTGAGGATCGACCAGCGCATGTCGGAGGCTCCCGCGGCCGATCATGCGCCGGCCGCCGATTGTTGCACCGCAACAATCGCGCCAGGAACGCCATCCCGATCCGTCCGGGAACCTCGTTTCCCGGTAGGAGTGCTCAGGCCTCGATCAGGCCCCAGTGCAGCGCGACCAGCGTGAGTTCCGACTGGTTGCTGGCGCCGAGCTTCTGCTTGACGTGGAACAGATGGGTGCCCACGGTGCTGGGCGAGAGACTCAGGTTCTCGGCGATCTGCGCCACGCTGAGCCCGCGGGCGAGTTGCACGAACACCGAGAACTCGCGCTCGCTGAGCGTATCGGCCGGGTTGGTCTCGCCGCGCACTTCGGCAACCGCGAGCGCCTGCGCGGTGTGCGCGTCGACGTAGGGCCGGTTCGCGGCAACGGCCGTCACCGCCTCGATCAGTGCCTCGGGCGCGCTGCGCTTGGCAAGGTAGCCGAGTGCGCCGGCACGCAGCACGCGCCGCGGGTGGGCCGTGTCTTCGTGGGCCGAGAGCGCGAGGACACGGGCCTTCGGGTCCTGCGCGAGCAGCCGGCGCACCGCCTCGAGCCCGCCCATGCCCGGCATCGATAGATCCATCACCACCACGTCCGGCCGTACGCGCGCGTAGTCGGCGCAGACCTGCTCGCCGCTGTCGGCCTCGGCCACCACATCGACATCCGCATCTGCCAGCAGCATGCGAAAGCCCATGCGCACGAGTGCATGGTCGTCGACGAGCATGACGCGGATCATGCGGCCCTCGCTTCGGTCTGTTCGCTCGGTGCGCTCGCTGCGCTCGGCGAGGTTTGCGAAGCCTGTGCGGCCGGTGCGGCTGGCGCAGCCGCCTGCAGCGGCAACCGGACCTGAAGCTCCACGCCCCTCGGCTCGCGGCCGCTGATGCGGAACGTGCCGCCCAGCCCTTCGGCGCGCTCGGCGAGCCAGCGCAGACCGTGGTGTCCGCTGGGCGCTGGCTCGGCAGGCAGTCCATCGCCGTCGTCTGTGACGGTGAGGCTGGCCGACTCGCCGTCGCGCCCCAGCTCGACGCGGACATGGCGGGCGTGGCCGTGGCGCAGCGCGTTGGTCATGCCCTCCTGCGCGCCGCGGTACAGCGCGAGCGCCGCGTCGGCCACCAGGTTCGCATCTCCGAGCTCGACCCGCAGGTCCACGCTCACGTCGGGTTGGCTTCGCCGCGTGCGCTCGACCAGGTCGGCGAGTGCGTCGGCGAGGCCGAAGTTGTCGAGCACCAGCGGGGCGAGCCGCGGGATGATTCCGTGCATCGCTTCATAGAGCCGCGACGACTCGTCGGCGATCGTCCGGGCGGCTTGTTCGCTCTGGGCATCGATGCCGCGCACACGCTGCGCGATCGAGACCGCCATGCTGTGCATCGCGGTGACCGACTGGCCGAGCTCGTCGTGCAGTTCATGCGCGATCAGGCGCCGCTCCTGCTCGAGCTGGCGCTCGATCCAGCGGGTCAGCTCGCGGTTGTCGGAC
>Ga0075370_10000900_pt1 | contig 12177 bp, 11 predicted proteins | sample EndMethybrTD3035_FD_71398 | JGI IMG/M metagenome (GOLD analysis project Ga0075370, IMG submission 71398) | Populus endosphere microbial communities from Tennessee, USA - Endosphere MetaG P. TD hybrid TD303-5 | ecosystem: Host-associated > Plants > Roots > Endosphere | place: USA: Tennessee... | reverse complement strand
GCCGGCCTCTGGGGCATGCCCGACACGCGCGGCTTCGGCGTCTTCTGGATCGACCGCGAGGCGCTCGCCGCCGCCTACGACATGCAGGGTGCCTTCAATCGCGTAGCGATCAAGCTGGCGCCCGGCGCCCCGCAGGAGCCCGCGATCGCAGGCGTGTCCGCGCTGCTGTCGCCCTACGGCGGGCACGACGCGAACGGGCGCGCCGAACAGACCTCGCATGCCATGCTCGACAACGAGATCAAGGAGCAACGCATCCTGGGCACGCTGCTGCCCGCGATCTTCCTCGGCGTGGCAGCCTTCCTGCTCAACGTGGTCGTCTCGCGGCTGGTCGCCACGCAGCGCGAGCAGATCGCGGCGTTGAAGGCGCTCGGCTATTCGAACGGCGCGATCGGCATTCACTACCTCAAGCTGGTGCTGCTGATCGCCGCGGCAGGTCTTGCGTTCGGCGTGTTCGTCGGCGATCGGCTCGGCACGCTGCTCACGGGCCTGTATGCCGAGTTCTTCCACTTTCCGCGCTTCGAGCACCGGATCGCGGCGTGGCTGTTGCTCGTCAGCGCAGGCATCACGCTGGTCACCGCGGTGGTCGGCACGATGAACGCCCTCTACGCGACCGTCCGCCTGGCGCCCGCAGAGGCGATGCGCCCGCTTGCGCCGGGCCGCTACCGTCGCACGCTCATGGAGGTGCTGGGCATCGCGCGCGTCAAGCCCGCGCTGCGCATGATCGTGCGCAACATCGAGCGGCGGCCACTGCGCACGGGCCTGTCGGTCGGCGGCGTGGCCGCGGCCGTCGCGATCGTGATCCTGGGCAACTTCTTTCGCGATGCGATCGAAGTGATCGTCGACACCCAGTTCAACCTCAGCCTGCGCGGCGACCTGACGATCTGGACCGCCGAGGCCACCGACGACGCAGCCCGCCATGAGCTCGCACGGCTGCCGGGCGTGACGAGGGTCGAATCGACGCGGTTCGTGCCCGTCACCTTCGTCAGCGGACACCGCCGCGAACGCAGCATGATCCGCGGCTACGCGGCGCGACCAGATCTTTACCGGGTCATCGACATCGATCACCGCGAAACGCTGCTGGATGGGCATGGCCTCGTCCTGACCGACCGGCTGGCCGACAAGCTCGGGCTGAAGCCGGGCGACACGGTCGGCGTCGAAGTGCTCGAGGGCCGCAAGAGAACGCTGCAGCTGAAGGTTGCCGCGACGGTGCGCGAGATGATGGGCCTGAATGCCTACATGGACCGCACGGAGCTCAACCGCGCGCTCGGCGACGGCGACGTCTCCACCGGCTTCGTGGTGGCCGTCGACGCCGGCACGCAGGCGCAGGTGCTGGAGGACAGCAAGGCGCTGCCGCGCGCCGCCGGCGCCTGGAGCAAGGCCACGATGCTGCGCAACATGGAAGAGATCAGCGCCCGCAACGTGCGCATCATGAGCACGATCCTGACCACCTTCGCGGGCATCATCGCGGTCGGCGTCGTCTACAACAACGCGCGCATCGCGCTGGCCGAGCGCACCTGGGAACTGGCGAGCCTGCGCGTGCTCGGGTTCACCCGCGCCGAGGTGTCCGCCCTGCTGCTGGGCGAGCTGGCCATCGTCGTCGCGGTCGCGTTGCCGCTGGGCATGCTGCTGGGCTGGGGTCTGACCCACCTGATCGGCGAGCTGCTCAAGTCCGACCAGTTCTTCTTTCCCACCGTGCTGCGAGCACGCACCTGCGCCTGGGCCGCGATCTGTGTGGTGGTCGCGGGCGCGGCCAGCGCCCTGGTGGTGCGTCGGCGCATCGACCGGCTCGACATGGTGGCGGCCCTGAAGGCGAGAGATTGAGATGAAATCGAGAACCTGGATCTATGTCGGATGCGCGGCCGTCGCCGCCATCGCGCTGCTGGGCTGGGCACTCGCGCCTCGGCCCGTGGATGTGGAGGTCGCGGCGCTCGCGCGCGGCCAGTTCGAGAGCACGATCGACGAGGACGCGAAGACCCGGTTGCGCGATCGCTACGTGGTTTCCGCGCCCCTGCCCGGGCTGCTGACCCGCATCGCCCTGCGCGAAGGGGACATCGTCGATGCCGGCGCCGCAGTGGCGACCTTGATGCCGACGCTCGCGCCCATGCTCGACGAACGCACGCTGCGCGAACAGCAGCTGCGTGTCGAGATCACCGAAGCGCAGGTCAAGCGGGTCGATGCGCGTGTGCAGGGAGCCGAGGTGGCGTTGCTGCAGGCGAGGAACGAGGTCCGCCGCAGCGACCAGTTGGCGGCACAGAACTTCGTTTCGCCGACGAAGCTGGAGACGGATCGGCTGGCAGCGATGGCGGCACAGAAGGAACTCGACGCCGCTCGCGAAGAACGCCACGTCGCTGTCCATGAGGTCGAACAGGCGCGCGCTGCGCTGATGGCGGTTCGCAGCCCGGAGCGCGCCAGCTCGCGCAGCTTCGTGCTCCGGGCCCCTGTGGCGGGGCGCGTCCTGCGCGTGACGCAAACGAGCGAAGGCGCTGTCGTGCTCGGTTCGCCGCTTCTCGAACTCGGCGACGTGCGCAGCCTGGAAGTCGTTGCCGACCTGCTCACGACTGACGCCCTGAAAGCGACCCCCGGCAGTCGCGTGCTGATCGAGCGCTGGGGCGGCCAAGGGGCGCTGACAGGCAAGGTCCGCCTGGTCGAGCCGTCCGCATTCACCAAGATCTCGGCACTCGGCGTCGAAGAGCAGCGCGTGAAGGTCCTGATCGACATCACCAGCCCCGCCGACCAGTGGCAGGCGCTGGGCGACGGCTATCGAGTCACGGTCCGGGTCGTCACCACCTCGGTCGACGACGCTCTGAAGCTGCCCGTCGGCGCGGTGTTTCCGCTGCGCGAGGCCGACGGAGGCTCGGGAGCCTCGATGGCGGTGTTCGCGCTCGACGGCGATCGCGCGCGCCTCGTGCCTGTTCTGGTGCGGATGCGCAACGGCAGCGACGCCTGGGTGCAGACGAACCTGCCCCTGGGCACGCGCGTGATCGTCTACCCGCCCGCCACGATCAAGGACGGCGTGCGCGTGAGGGTGCGCGTGGTCTAGCAGCCGGGCCGTGCGGCGCCCGCTTGCGCTGCGTCGCTGAGCACATCGGTTTGTGCCGCTGCCGGACGCTGCGGTTGACACCGATCAAATGCAAGCAAGGCCCGCAGGGCTACCGTGAAGGCTCCCGACACGATCGATGAGAGGTTCGCATGTTCAGGCACATTCTTCTGCCGACCGATGGTTCGCCGCTGTCCGAGAACGCCGTCTTGAAGGGTATCCAGCTGGCTCGCTCGCTGGGGGCGCGCGTCACCGGAATCCACGTCAGCCCGCAGTTCCACGTGCTGACCTATCGCACCGACATGCTGGAGGACACGCGCGCCGAGTACGAGCGCGACAGCCAGGCGCACGCGCAGCGCTATCTCGCGTTCGTGGCGAAGGCGGCGAAAGAATGCGGCGTGCCGTGCCAGACGCTGCGCGCGATGAACGACGAGGTCGACGAGGCGATCGTCACTGCAGCACGCGAGCAAGGCTGCGACCTGATCGTGATGGCCTCTCACGGCCGGCGCGGCCTAGGCAAGGTGCTGCTCGGCAGCCAGACACAGCGCGTCATCACGGAATCGTCGATTCCGGTGCTGGTCTGGCATTGAGCGCGACAAGTCGAGCTGGGCAAACCCGATCGAGACAGGGGACCGCATGGTGCAGAAAATGAAGGCCGCGGTGGTGCGCGAATTCGGCAAGCCGCTGACGATCGACGAGGTCGAGGTGCCCGACGTACCGCCCGGTCAGGTGCTGGTCAAGGTGGTGGCCTCAGGCGTGTGTCACACCGACCTGCACGCCGCCGAGGGCGACTGGCCTGTCAAGCCGGCGCTGCCCTTCATCCCGGGCCACGAAGGCACGGGATACGTTGCCCGCGTGGGAGCTGGCGTCAAGTTTCTCAAGGAGGGCGACCGCGTCGGCGTGCCCTGGCTGCACACGGCGTGCGGTCACTGCGAGCATTGCATGACGGGCTGGGAAACCTTGTGCGACGCCCAGCAGATGACGGGATACACCGTGAACGGCGGCTATGCCGAATACGTGCTGGCCGATCCTGGCTACGTGGGCCACCTGCCTGCCGGCTTGGATTTCGCGCCGGCCGCGCCGGTGCTGTGCGCCGGCGTCACCGTCTACAAGGGTCTGAAGGTGCTCGACTGCAAGCCGGGCGACTGGGTGGCGATCTCGGGCATCGGTGGCCTGGGCCACATGGCGGTGCAGTACGCACGCGCGATGGGATTTCACGTCATCGCTGTCGACGTGGCCGAAGACAAGCTGGCGCTTGCGCGCCAACTGGGCGCCGAACTGACGTTGAACGCGGCAACCCAGGATGCGGTTGCCGAGGTGCAGCGGCATGTGCGCGGCGCTCACGGCGTGCTCGTGACCGCGGTTTCGCGTTCGGCTTTCGCACAAGCGGTCGGCATGCTGCACAAGCGCGGAACAATGGCGCTGGTGGGGCTGCCGCCCGGCGGCTTCGAACTACCGATCTTCGACATCGTGCTCAACGCAAAGACCGTGCGCGGCTCGATCGTCGGTACACGCATGGACCTGCAGGAGGCGTTGCAGTTCGCCGCCGAGGGCAAGGTCGCGTCGCACTACACCACCGATCGGCTCGACAACATCAACGGCATCTTCGGTGCCATGAAGGCCGGCCAAATCGATGGGCGGGTCGTGCTCGAGTTCTGAGCGCCGGAACAGCTCCACGAAGTCGAGCGACGACACGACAGACCGCTGGTCAGCGGCGGGTCCGACGCTCGTGCGTCTGCCCCTTGGCGGCGATCTCGACCAGTTCCGCCGCACGTTCGGCGTGCAGCCTCATCGCGTCGTCGAGCGTGAACACGCCGATCAGCGAGCCGGCGCGGTTCACGACCGGCAGCCGGCGCACGCCATGCGCATGCATGCGTTCCACGGCGACCGCGGTGTCTTCGCCCTCTTGAGCGATCACGAGCGTGCGGCTCATCACCTGCGCGACCTTGGTCTTGCCCGGATCGAGCTCGTTGCCGAGCACCTCGACGACGATGTCGCGGTCGGTGAGGATGCCCACGGGCACGCGCTCTTCAGCGGGATCGTCGACCACGACCAGGTCGCCGCTGTGGTGGTGGCGCATCAGGCGGGCCGCCTCGATGATCCCGGTGTCCCTGCCGCAGCAGGCTACGTCGAGTACGCATACGTCTTTCAGCAGCATGATTTTTCCTTTCGCCTTGCGTTCACCGCTGGCCTGACCCGCTCATTCGGCGAGCACCCTCGCCAGTTCCATCCACTGCGGATCCAGCGGCTTCGTACGACCGGCCACATCGGCGAGCGGCGTGCTGGCCGTCTGTCCCCCGATCAAGCCGATCAGCACCCCATCGCGGCCGGCAACAAGCTGGTCGATCGCCGCAGTCCCCAGGCGGGTGGCCAGCATGCGGTCGAACGCCCCCGGGCTCCCGCCGCGCTGCACATGCCCGAGCCGGGACACGCGCAGATCGAGGCCCAGCCGCGGCTCATGGGCCTTGAAATACTCGGCGAGGCCATCGGCGTTGTAGCGCGCACCCTCGGCCACCACCACGATCGCGTGGCTCTTGCCGCGCTCGCGGGCCTCGCGCAGTTCCTTCGCAATGTCCTCGGGCCACATCGCAACCTCGGGCACGACGATCGCCTCTGCCCCGCCGGCGATCCCGGCCATCACCGCGAGGTGCCCGCAGTGGCGCCCCATCACTTCGACCAGGAACGCTCGTCCGAGCGAAGACGCGGTCACGCGCAGCCGATCGATCGCCTCCAGCGCGATGTCGGTGGCGGTGGTCGACCCGATGCTGACATCGGTCCCGCACAGGTCGTTGTCGATCGTCGAGGCAACGCCGACAACCGGCAATCCTTTCTTCGACAGCGCGTGCGCGCCGCTCTGCGAGCCGTCGCCGCCGATCACGACGAGGCCGGAGATGCCGTGCCGGCGCGTCTGCTGCAGCGCCTTGTCGAGGCCGGCGTCTGACTTCAGTTCGGCGCAGCGCGTCGTTCCGAGGATGGTCCCGCCGCGCTGGATGATGCCGCCCACGTCGCGCGACCCGAGCGGCACGAACTCTCCTTCGATGAGCCCGCTGTAGCCGTGCCGAACGCCGAACATCTGCACGCCGTGTGCGAGACCCGTGCGCACGACGGCGCGCAGCGCGGCGTTCATGCCCGGCGCGTCGCCGCCGCTGGTCAGGACCGCGACGCGTTTCGGTTCCATGGCAAGGCCTTGTTCATCTCGATCCCCGCTTGTGCGCTGCGCTTCACTGTAGGCACCGGCGACGCCCGGGGCTTGCGCAGGATCAAGGCGCGCGCACCGTGCCCGTGCAGACTTGCTGCATGGAGGTACGGACCCTGTCTCAGCTTGCCGCCAACCCGACGATGATCGACGCGCTGCGCGAGCGCCTGCAGGCCGAGACCGGACAGCCGGTGTCGCTCGTGCAAACCCACATCTCGTGGGTGCTGCTGACCGACCGGCTCGCGTACAAGCTGAAGAAGCCGGTTCGCCTGGCATTCGTCGACTTCAGTACGCTTGCCCGACGCAAACACTATTGCGAAGAGGAGCTGCGCCTGAACCGGCGCCTCGCACCGTCGCTGTACCTGGGCGTGGTGCCGGTGTGCGGCACCGTGCAGGCGCCACGAGTCGATGGCGCCGGCGAGCCGATCGACTACCTGGTGTGCATGCGGCGTTTCGCGCCCGGCGCCCTCCTGGGAGAACGGCTCGCGGCCGGCACCTTGTTGCCGGAGCATCTCGAAGGTCTCGCCCGGCGAATGGCGGCATTTCACGCTCATGCGGCAATCGCGCTGCCTGAAGCTGCGGGCGACAGCACGGGACGTGTCCTGGGGCCAGTGCTTGCCGTCCTGCGGCAACTGCGCTTGCACTGCGGTGCCGCGCGCATCGCGGCGCTCGAGTCCTGGTTCATCGTCCAGGCCCGGGCTCTGGGCGAGGTGTGGTCGGCGCGCCGACGCGACGGTCACGTACGTGAATGCCATGGCGACCTGCACCTGTCGAACGCCGTGATGGTCGACGACCAGGCGACGGCGTTCGACTGCATCGAGTTCGATCCGGCGCTGCGGCAGATCGACGTGCTGAGCGACATCGCGTTCCTGACCATGGACCTGAAAGCGAACGGGCGCCCCGACCTCGCCTTCGCCTTCCTCGACGCGTACCTGCAGTGCAGCGGCGACTACCCTGGCGTTCGCGTTCTGCGCTTCTACGAGGCGTACCGCGCGCTGGTGCGAGCGCTGGTGGATTGCCTGCGCCCCAACGTCGACGAACCGGCCGCACGCTCTCGCGAGCCCGATTACCTCGCCTGCGCCGAGAGCATCGTCGCAGGCGCCGGCAGCGGGCCGCGCCTGCTGATCACTCACGGGCTGTCCGGCTCTGGCAAATCCACGGTCGCCAGGCAGCTGCTGCAGGCCGCCGGAACGATCCGGCTTCGTTCCGACGTCGAGCGCAAGCGCCTGTTCGGCTTCGCCGCACTGGAGCGCTCGACCGGCGACGCGCAGATCTACGGGCCAGACGCCACGCAGCGAACCTTCGAGCGGCTCGCCGACTGCGCGCAGGCGGCGCTGCGGGCCGGTTACCCGGTGATCATCGATGCCGCGTTCCTGCGCCGTGCCGAGCGCGATGCGTTCCGCGCGCTTGCCGCCGGCCTCGGCGTGCCCTTCGCCATATTGCATTGCTCTGCCAGCGAGGCGCATCTGCGCGAACGCGTGACGGCGCGTGGCGCATCGGGCGATGACCCGTCGGAAGCCGACCTGGACGTGCTGGAACGCCAGATCCGGTTCGCCGAACCCATGTCCGACGAAGAACGCGCGCTGGCGATCGAGGTTGCCACCGATCAGCCGGTCGACATCGCCGGACTGTGCGAACGCTGGCTTGCTTCCACGCGAAGCATGCATGGCTGACTGTCGGCTCGCCCGCCTTCAGTGCATCGGGCTGGCCTGCACCGCGGGCGTAGCGAATTCGCGGCCGATGACCGAGCGCGCATACAGGTAGTTGTTCAGCAGCCGCTCGCCGAGCGAGTCCATGTCGACGTGGCCCTGTGCGTCGCACGGGAAGACGTAGCCCCGGCCCTCGTTGAACAGCGAACGGAAGCGCAGCACATGGGAAGAACGGGACAGAGTCGTTGTGTTCATGACGATCTCCTGATGGCTGTGTCGCTCATCCAATTTAGGTGGCGCATTCAACTGTTCGGTCAACGCGGCGCGTCGCTTGGCAACGGTGTGTCAACCGTTCGTGACGCAAGGAAGTTTGACCCAGCGCAAGGCAACTCGCGCCTGCCTTCCTAGACTGAATCTTGTCGGTGTCTCGCCGGCGAAGTCACGACCCGCGCAACCCGAGTTTCAAGGAGAGACAGTCATGAGTGCATTGACCCGCTTCGATCCGATCGACCGGATGTTCCCCGAGATGTTCCGCCGCCTCGGCTTCCCGGCGACGCGCTTCACCGACGACAGCCCCGGCGAGATCCGGATCGACGTCACCGAGAAGGACAAGTCCTACGACGTTCGCGCCGAGATTCCAGGTGCCAAGAAGGAAGACATCCAGGTCAAGGTGGACGGCAACTACGTCTCCATCTCGGCCGAGGTCAGGAAGGACCGCGAAGAGAAATCGGGCGGCCGGGTGGTGCTGAAGGAGACCTACTACGGCAGCGCCTCGCGCGCGTTCAGCCTGGCCCACGAGATCGACACCAAGGGCGTCGTCGCCAAGCTCGAGGACGGCGTGCTCAAGCTGACGCTGCCCAAGCGCGAAGGGACTGGCAGCAAGGCCATCGAGATTCAGTGAGCCGTCGGCGCCCCGTGGCGGCGGATTTGCTGTCGCATCACTCAGGCGCCGCGCAAGCGATGCGCGCCTTGCGCTGTTCGAACACGTCGAACAGGCCCATTCCGACGAGCATGGCGAGCGCGAAGATGACGGCCTTCCACTCCCCCATGCCCACTGCCACCAATGCGGGGCCTGGACAGAAGCCCGCCATCCCCCATCCGACGCCGAAGAGCACGCTGCCGCCCACGAGGCGCCGATCAATCTGGCGAGCGTCAGGCAACTTCATGTCCAGATCGAGGAACGACACGGTGCGACCGCGTGCCACCGAGAAAGCCACCAGGCCGACGGCGATGGCGCCGGCCATCACGAGGGCGAGCGACGGATCCCAGCGGCCTGCCAGGTCCAGGAACCCCAGCACCTTGGCCGGGTTCGCCATGCCGGAAACGATGAGGCCCAGTCCGAAGACCAGGCCCGACAGAAGAGCCGCAAGAACTTGCATGACGCGCCCTTAGTAAGCCGGCACATGGCGCGCGATGAACACGGTCACGAAGCCCGCACCCATGAACGCCAGCGTGGCGGCCAGCGAACGCAGCGACAGGCGCGACAGCCCGCACACACCGTGGCCGCTGGTGCAACCTGACCCGTATCGGGTGCCCAGGCCCACCAACAGGCCGGCCGCGACCAGCGTTCCCCAGTTCGCGTCGATCGTCGGGCGCGGCAGCGCCGCGACGAGCACGTAGACCGCCGGTGCGCCAACGAGCCCGAGCACGAACGCCGTGCGCCAGGCGACGTCGCCCTTGGTCGGCCGGAACAGGCCTCCGATCACGCCGCTGATACCGGCGACGCGTCCGTTCAGCAACACGAACATCGCCGCGGCAATGCCGATGAGAAGCCCGCCCGCCAGCGCGGGCCAGGGTGTGAATGCGTTCCAGTCGATGGTCATGGCAACTTGTCTCACTATATTAATGAATATATTATTGCACAATAGATTAATAGTGACTCGACATGAGTGCGACCAAGGCCAACAGCCACTGAAAGCCACTCCAGGGCGCCGAATCAGGCCACCATCGCCCGTACCGACGTGGCCAATGACTCGGTCACGTCGATCGCGTTGCTGGGATGCGGCAGCGTGTTGCAGCTGACGACCCGGTCCGCACCTGCAGCCTGCAGCGCCGCGACGGCGTCGCCGGCGAAGATCGCGTGCACGCCGATGCAGACGGGCGCGGCAAGCCCCAGGGCGCGCAGGCTGCGAACGGCCATCGCCAGCGTCTGCCCGCTGGAGACGATGTCGTCGAGCAGGACCGGCGTCCGGCCTCGAAGCTCCTCCAGATTCGGCAGCGTGAGTTCCACGCTGCGATCGCCGCTGCGGTGCTTGCGCAGCACGCTGAAGGAACAACCGGCGAGTGCCGCGACCTCGGACACCCACTGCGCGCTTTCCTCGTCCGGCCCGACGATGTGCGGATTCGAGACCTGCGCCCCGACCCAGGCCGCGATGGCCGGAGCGCTCGGCGCCACGGCGGTGCGTATGCCATAGATCGCGTTCAGCGACGCGTACCGATGCAGATGCGGGTCGACGGTCACCAGCCAAGCGAACGCGCCCGAGACGAGCCGGGCGAAGCTGCGCGAGGTGACGGCCTCGCCGGGACGAAAACGCAAGTCCTGGCGCATGTACGGCAGATAGGGGGCGATCAGCCCGACGCTCGCCGCGCCCAGCTCGCACAGCGCATCGGCGAGAAACAGCAGACCGGGAATCTGCGGGTCCGGGTCGCGCAGATGGGCCACGATTGCAACGTGTCGGCCCTGAACGTCGTCGAGCACGCGCAAGTAGATCTCGCCGTCGGGAAAGCGGCGACTCTCGAGCCTGCAGCGCGCCACTGCGCGATCGCCCGCGAGGCGTTCGGCAAGGCGGTCGGCAAGCGCCTCGGCGCCGGACATCGCGATGAGTTGAATCGTCATGGCCGGTCGATCTGCACGATGGGCGCTTGCCCGTTGACGTAGGCCAGTGCATAGGCCAGCTCGCCGGGGCTCTGGGCGTGCAGCGTGAACAGCGGCTGGCGCGCCGCCACGCTGTCGCCGAGCCGAACGTGGATCGCGGCGCCGGCCGCGGCATCCTGCGGCGCGCCGGCCAGCTTGGCGGCGCGCGCGAGCCGCCGGTTGTCGATCGCGCCCACCCGGCCCTCGCCTGCCGCCAGCACATCGTGGCGGAATGGCGCGCGCGGCGGCTCGCGCATGCCGCCCTGCGCCTCGCAGATCGCGATGAACTTCGCCAACGCCTGCCCGCTGTCCAGCGTGCGTGCAGCCAGCGCCTGGCCGGTTCCGGGCGTCGTGCGGCCGGCCATTTCGAGCACCGCGCCGGCCAGCGTCAGCGCGCGCCGGCGCAAGTCGTCCGGCGCACCGGCCGCACGCTGCAGCACGGCCATCACATCGAGCGCCTCGAGCGCCGGACCGATGCCGCGCCCCACCGGCTGCCGGCCGTCGCTCTCGAGCACGCGCACCTGCATGCCAAGCGCGGTACCGACGGCTGTCAAGCTGGCGCCGAGCGATCGCGCCGCTGCATTGCTGCGCACCTTTGCAGTTGGGCCGATCGGAATGTCGATCACCACACGTTCGGCACCGACCGCGAGTTTCTTCGAGAGCACCGACGCGACGAGTTGCGCCTCACTGTCCAGATCGAGCGGCCGCTCGACCCGGATGAGCACGTCGTCCGCCGGGCTCAGGCGCGCCGCCCTGCCCCAGGCGATGAAGCCGCCTTCACGTTCGATGACGCGGCGCATCGCCGGAAGATCGAGGTTCACCGGCGCAAGTGTTTCCATCGTGTCGGCGGTGCCCGCGGGAGAGGTGATCGCGCGCGACGAGGTCTTGGGCATGACGACGCCGCACGCCGTGACGATGGGCACGACGATCATCGTCGTGCGGTTGCCGGGCAATCCGCCCACGCAATGCTTGTCCATCACCGGCGAGAGCGGCCAGCGGATGCGCTCGCCGGCATCGACCATCGCGCGCGTCAGCGCGACGATCTCCTGCGGGTCCAGACGCCCGCCGGCGCAAGCCGTCACGAAGGCGGCGAGGTGCAGGTCGGAGACCCGGCCCCGCCCGATGTCGTCGACGAGCGAGCGCATCGACGGATAGTCGAGCTTGCGTCCGTAGACCTTGGCGCGCAGGAACTTCAGCGATTCGGGCTGCGGCGCATGCCGCACGGTCACCGGCTCACCGCCCTTCAGTCCCAACAGGTTCCATGCCGCGTCGGACAGCGCAGCCTCTTCGGGCCTGAGCCAGTCGGCGTCGACGTGATGCAGTATCGCCAGCACTTCGCCGCCGTTCGCGGCAATCTCGACCTGGGCCTGGGCTTCGAAGCCTTCCGCGCGGCACACGGCGCAGTCGCGCCGCATGTAGACCACCGGCTGCTGGTAGGTGT
>Ga0075370_10000899_pt1 | contig 12187 bp, 13 predicted proteins | sample EndMethybrTD3035_FD_71398 | JGI IMG/M metagenome (GOLD analysis project Ga0075370, IMG submission 71398) | Populus endosphere microbial communities from Tennessee, USA - Endosphere MetaG P. TD hybrid TD303-5 | ecosystem: Host-associated > Plants > Roots > Endosphere | place: USA: Tennessee... | reverse complement strand
GGATGCGCATGACATAGGCCTCGCCTTCGACCGCCGTCGCCACGGCGCGCAGCGAAGTGGCTGCAGCCGCGCCAGACGCGGCGACGGCGGTCGAAGGCGAGGCCTATGTCATGCGCATCCTGACGACCTGCCTCAGCGATGCGTTCCTCGGCCACCTGATGACCGAGAACGGCTTTTCGCGCGCGCTGCCGACGCGCGGCGGGCCCAACCCCGACTACCGCATGGCTTTCGCCGCGCTCGACCCGGCGCGGAGTTACCGGCTGGAAGGCTGGCTGCGCGGGTCCGAGCGCGTCGGTATCGGCAACTACTCGTTCGGTCCGGGCGGCTCGGCCGATATCTCGGCCTACGCCGCGTTCGATGCGGGTAACGTAGGCGCCGACGGGCATTTCGCGCTCGATGTCGCGGTCGATGCGACAGGCCCCGGCGCGCTGCCGATCCTGCCCGGCGCGCGCTCGATCATGGTGCGCGTGCTCCACCGCGATCCAATGGGCGAGCCCGCGCGGCTGGTGCTGAGTGGCGGGCCGGCGGTGCGCGACCTGACCCTGGCGCAAGGCAGTGTCGAGGCCGCGCTCGGCCAGGTCGCTGCGGCGCTCCTGGGCTCGATCCGCACTTTCCTCGAATGGAGCGCGGTGACCAGCGCGGCGGCGAACCGCTTCCACGCCGAAACCCCGCAGATGCAGCAAGGCGTGCAGGGCGATCCCGATACGATCTACTACCTCGGCTCGTACAGCCTTGCCGAGGGCGAGCGGCTCGAAGTGACGATACCCGCGGGCATCCCCGGTTACTGGTCGCTCCACGCCTACAACCACTGGTGTGAATCGCTGCCGGGCGCAGGCATGGGCGACAACGCCTCCGCCACCGAAGCCGACGGATCGATCCGCATAGCGATCGGGCCAGTCGACTGGGGCGACGCGCCCAACCGGATAGACACATTGGGCCGGCGGCGCGGTGCGCTGATCTTTCGGGCCATCGGCGCCGGCTCCGTCGCAGTGCCTCAGACCTCGGTCGAGAAGGGATAGAGAATGGGTGAAACACCGCAGCGCGTCGCCCTGGTCACGGGAGCCGCAAGGGGGCTCGGCAAGGCGATCGCCCAGGTGCTCGCGCGGCAGGGCGTGGCGCTGATGCTCGTCGACGTGCTGGCGGAGCGGCTCGAGGCAACCCGCGCCGAACTCGAAGCCGCCGGCGCGCGCGTCGCGGCCTTTCCCGCCGATATCTCGCAGCGCGCCAATTGCGTCGCAGCGGTCGAGGCGGCGGTTTCGGCCTATGGCCGGCTCGACGTTCTGATCAACGCGGCGGGCATGATGCGCTTCAACCACGCGGTCGACGTGCCCGAGGACGAGTTCTGGAAGATCATGCAGGTCAATGCCGCGGCGCCGTTCTGGTTCGCCCAGGCGGCGATACCGCATCTGCTCGAGAGCCAGGGCAACATCGTCAACGTGCTCTCGCAGAGCGCGCTGATCGGGACGGCCTATATCGTCCCCTATTCGATGTCGAAGGCGGCGCTGCTGCAACTGACCAAGTCGCTGGCGCTCGAATATGCCGACAAGCCGATCCGCATCAACGCCGTCGCGCCGGGCGGCATGATGACCGAGATCAGCGAGGCGACGCGCCCGCCCGCCGATGCCGACTTCGCCAAGATCATGCGCTATTCGGGCCAGCGTCCGCCTTCGGACGCAGCCGAAGTCGCCGAAGTTGTCGGTTTCATCTCCTCACCGGCGGCGAGCGCGGTCCACGGTGCAGTCTGGACGGCCGATGGCGGAGTTACGGCGGGCTAGGGCTTTGCCAATCCGGCCGAGCAGGCTAGATCGCAACCGAAGCTGCTTCCTGAACGGACTTGTCTGGTGCTCTCTGCTGCCCGATTGATGAAATCCGCGATGCTCGGCGCGCTGTTGACGACGGTCTGGCCGGCTGCGGCGTCGGCCGAAGAGACTGCCGAAGCGACGGTGCCGATCCCGCTTGCCGTCCGCTATGCCGGCCCGTCGCAGGACGAAAAGGCCGCCGCCGAGTTCGCGAGGCTGTTCAAGTCGTGGAAAACGGTCGACCGCAGCGGCGCGCGGGCGCCTGCCGTGCGCACGAGCCCGAAAAGGCAGGCCCTCGCGGCCACCTCGGGCCGGCAAGCGCGCGCAGCCCCCGCCGGCGGAACACTGACCAGCGGGTTCGGCATGCGGCGGCATCCGCTGCTCGGGGTCGAGCGGCAGCACCTCGGCGTCGACCTGGCGGCGCGCACGGGCACGCCGGTCTATGCAACGGCGGATGGCGTGGTCGGCGCGGCAGGCCCGCGCGGCGGCTATGGTCTGTCGATCGCGCTCGAACATGCCGCGGGCATGGAGACGCGCTACGGCCACCTGTCGCGGCTCAACGTCGTGGCGGGGCAGCGCGTCGCCAAGGGCGACGTGATCGGTTTCGTCGGGTCGACCGGCCTTTCGACCGGCCCGCACCTGCACTACGAGACCCGGCTCAACGGCCGCCCGGTCAATCCCCTGAACTACATGGGACGGAAGTGACCAGCGGAGACGATTGATGGGCAAGTACGCAATGGTGGTCTATTCCAAGGCGCTTCCCGGCCGCGAGGCGGAATTCAATCACTGGTACGACACCGTGCACTATGCGGACATCTGCGCGATCCCCGGCGTGATCTCGGGTCGCCGCTTCGATACCACGCCGGTCGGTATGGGTCCCGACATGCCGCCCTACCTCGCGATCTACGAGGTCGAGGCTGAAAACCCGGCCGATATCCTCGTCGAAATGGGCAAGCGCCAAGCGGCCGGGCAGATGACGCTAACCGATTCAATCGATCCCGCGGCGACGAACCTGCGCTTCTACGCGCTGCACGAGATGGCCGCGCGCGGTTGAGGCGGTGCGACCTGGAGTGATTTCGAGGCAGGTGAGATCACCTGCCGGCTCGGAAATTACGGCAAACAAAGGACAAATCAGACTCGGTCCGGTTCGATTAGAAACGGAACGAGTCTAGCGCTTGGCGTGGCAGGCCAGGCGCCACTTGAGCGCCGCGACCTCGCTCTTGACGGTCACCGCGTCGATCCGAAGGAAGTGGCGGTCGAGCTTTTCGTGCAGGACGGAATCGCCGGGGTGGCGTGTCACCGAGGACAGCAGCCAACCGCCAGGCTTCAGCATCGACGCGAGCCGGACCAGCAATGCATCGACGTCATCGACGTAATACAGCATTTCGTTGCAGATGATCACATCGAACTCGCCGAGTGCGGCGGAAGGCATCGCCTCGACGTGGAACTCCGAATTCAGCCAGGCCCTGTCCTGTGCTTCCTGGATGGCGACCGCTGACGGATCGCATCCGCAGAAGCGCCCCACCAGATGGTCGGGGATCCGATCGCGCATCAGGCCGACGCCGCAGCCGACGTCGAGGATCGACAGGCCGGCTTCGCGCGCGTTCAGATAGCCGAGCAGGACTGCGTACCGCGCCCGCTCGCGGAAGGCCGCATAGAAATCGAGCTCGTCGGTCGAATAGTCCTTGTCCCATTGCGTCGTATCGGCCGGGAAGGGCTGTCGATAGGGCACAAGCCCAAGCCGGATGGCCGTGTCGAGCGCCGGATTGCGCAGGCGCCTGAAAATGCCGCGGCTCATGCGGTCGGCCGCGGTCCATCAGCCCAAAGCGGCGGCCGGGCAAACAAGGTCATTCGGAAAATATTGCAATCACGCAATGCTTTGCACCCTGTTTTCCGTCGCGGCAGTAGCGCGGCACGCTTGGTTTTCATGGCGCGATCGCAGCGCAGTGTAAACCCTTTGCGCGCCGCGCGATAGCGAAGCTGCCTGGCGAATTGCGGACCTTCAGACGAAAGTTCGGCGGCATTTGTAGTCAGGCCGGGCTGAAGGCAGGCGTTGAAGCTGGGTCATTCCGCTTCTGCGACCAAGCGACGGATGCGCCTTTGCTGCGCCTGAGTAAGCTGTGCCGCCCAGGGGAAAGCGGCGATCGCGGGCAGCAGGCGGCGCGTGACAGAAGTCTCTAGTGATCGACGATGCCCAGCGAGCGGACGTCGTCGACCGTTTCCACCCGGCGCATTTCCCGGCGCTCCGCATGGTCGAACCTTCGGCCGCGATGAACTGCCGCGCGGTTGTCGGCCATGACGAGATCGCCGGCCTGCCATGCGTGGCTATAGACGCGCTCGCGCTGGCCGATGTGCTCGATCATTTCGTGCACCAGCGCGCGGCCCTCAGGCACCGACATGCCTTCGATCTCGCAGCATTTGCTGTCGCACCACAGGAGCTTGCGGCCCGAGCCCGGATGGGTGCGCACCATCGGCCAGCGCGACTTTGGGAAGGCGCTGCGCTCGGCCTCGCTATCGGGGATCTTGAGTTGGTCGCGCGTGTTGTGCGACCAGAATCTGCCGACTTTATTGGCAATTAGATTGCGGGTGACATCGTCGAGCGCATCGTAGGCCGCTCTCAGATCGGCATATTGGGTTTCGCCGCCATAGCCCACGGCGGTGACCGCGTTTAGGATCGAATAGCGGATCGGCAGTTCCTTGTAGGAGCCGTCCGAATGCCAGAAGCGGTTGCCGATCGTGGTGATCGTCTGCCAGTGGTCGGGCGCGGCGACGCGGCCTTCGGCGTCGAGGTTGGAGATGTCGGTGACCTCGTCGGTGCCGAGCCGGTTCTGGATGTGATTCAACAGCTTCGTCTGCAAGGTCGTATCGACCTGGCCGAATGCGTGGCCGAAAGCGACGAGTTCTTCCTTGCTCAGGTATTGGCCCGGGAAGACGAGCACCGCGTACTTGTCGGCGGCGGAAACAATGGTTTTTCGGTCCGCCGGAGTGATCGGCTCGCGCAGGTCGATGCCGGTCACGCGCGCGACGAACTCGGGCGTTACCGCTTCGATCTGCACAGCCAATCCTCCACCTCGTTGCCGTCCAGTCGCCCCTGTAGCGCATAACCCGCGCTCCGCGCGCGACGATTGCTTGGCACATCGTGCGAAAAGCCAAACGAATGCGTGACTGCACTCTGGCGTTCGGCCGCTGATGGGGCGATCGTGCAGCCTCGGTGAGAGGAACGGCAATCGCCATGGAGAGCGAAGGACTGACGGCTGGGCTCGCGCGGTTTGTCGCGGCTTCGCCGCACGTCGCTTGCCCGCCCGAAGCGCTCCAGGCGGCGAAGCGGGCGTTCATCGACACGCTGGGCGTGATGCTGGCGGGCCGTGGTGAGCAGGCGGTCATGCGTCTCGATACCTGCCTGCCGGACGGCACCGAGGCCACTGCGCTTCCCGGCGGGCGCCGGCTTTCCGCAGGCGATGCCGCGCTGCTCGGCGGCACGGCGGGGCACGTGCTCGACTATGACGACGTCGCGCTGCACGGCCATGCCAGCGTCGTCCTGATCCCGGCGATCCTGGCCGAGGCGCAGCGCATGTCGGCCTCGGGGCTCGACGCGCTCAAGGCCTATCTGGTCGGCTTCGAGGTCTGGACCGAGCTCGCCCGGCGCGAGCCCGATGCCTATCACCTCGGCTCATGGCACCCCACCGCGATGCTGGGCACCGTGGCGGCCACCGCCGCAGTCGCCGCGCTGGCGCGGCTGGACGAGGTGCGGACGCGGCATGCGCTGGCGATTGCGGCCAGCCTGGCGTCGGGCGTCATTGCCAATTTCGGCACTCATACCAAGCCGCTGCAGGCCGGCCAGGCGGCAGCCAGCGCCGTCGATGCGGCACGGCTTGCCGGCGCCGGGATCGAGGGAGCGGCCGATGCGCTCGAATCCCCGCACGGCTTCCTGATCGGCATTTCGCCGCAGCGGCGCGCCGATACGCGCTCGCCGGTCAATCTGCCGGGAGAGGGCTGGCGGCTGGTGACTGAGGGCGTTTCGGTGAAGCGCTACCCGGTCTGCTACGCCGCGCACCGCGCGGTCGACGCGGTGATCGATCTGGTCGCCAGCGCCGGCCTGTCCGCAGGGGACGTCGTGCGCGTCACCGTCTGGCTGGGCATCGCACCAGCCCGAACGCTGCGCTACACCCATCCGCAAAGCGGGCTCGAAGCCAGGTTCAGCCTCCACCACAACGTCGCGGCGGCCTTCTGCGAAGGAAGCCTGGGCTTCGCGCACCTCACCGACGACTATGTCCGTCGGCCCGAAGTCGCCGTGCTTTACGGTCTCACCCGGATGGAGCTGCGCGATGATCCGTGCCCCGAGCAGCCCGGCCTGGCTCGCCACGACCGCGTGGTGATCGAGACGCGGGATGGCTGCAGGCTCGACAGCGGCGACATCCGCTATCCGCGTGGGCACGCGAAGTGCCCGCTGAGCGACGCCGAGGTCGATGCCAAGTTCCTCGATTGCGCAGCGCACGGCCGCACGACCGATGCCGCGGCGCTGCTCGAAAGCCTGCACGATCTCGACCGCTGCAAATCCATCGAGGAGCTGTTCGGCCATGGCCTTTAACCGCATCGCCGAGAGCGCCGGCAAGCGTTTCCGCGCCCTGATGGCCCGCGAGCGCTGCCTGGTCACGCCGGGCATCTACGATGCGCTCTCCGCGCGCGTTGCCGAAACGGTGGGCTTCGAGGCAATCGCCATCAGCGGCTTCGGCGTCGAGACCGCGCTGCTCGGCCGCCCCGACATCGGCCTTCTGACGCTGAGCGAACTGATCGAGACCGCGCGGCGCATTGCCGGGGCCGTCGACGTGCCGGTGACCGTCGACGGCGAGACGGGCTTCGGCGGCGTCCACAACATTGCCCGGCTGGTACGCGAGATGGAGGACGCGGGCATTGCCGGCATCCAGCTCGAGGACCAGAGCAACCCGAAGCGCTGCCCCGCGCTGGAAGGCCGCATGGTCGTTTCGATGGAAGAACAGCTCGTCCGGCTCGAGGCCGCGATCGCCGCGCGCAGCGATCCCGATTTCCTGATCATCGCCCGCTCGGACGCCGACATCCTGTCCTACGACGATCTCGTGCGGCGATCGAACCGCTACCTTGAAGCCGGCGCCGACCTGGCCATGCCGATCTGCTTCCGGTTCGACGGCAAATCGGTGGGCCAGATGACGCCGGACGAGCAAATGGCGCTCTATGCCCGGCTCGCCCGCGACATCGACGGGCCGATCAAGGGCGTGCTTATCCCCGAGGGCCATAGGGCCGCCGACATGGCAGAAATCGGCTACCGGGTCCTGGGGCTCTCCGCCACAGCCATAGAAGCCGCTGCCAGCGCCATGTTCCGCGCGCTTGGCGATCTGCGCCGCGAGGGCAGCGAGGCGGGCTACCGCGCGCGCAACATGCCCGAAGTGCCTTGCCCCGCAGGAATCATGGATCTGGTGCGGCTGGACGAGTTCCTGGCTTTCGAAGGCCGCTTCGCCAAAGGGGAAGGCTGAATGTCAGCCCTGCGACGGCGTCCATTGTTCCAGCGCCGCAGCGGCCTGCGGTTCGAGCACCCCCGCGAGCAGCAGCTTGTTTCCCGCGATCATCTGTCGGCGCAGTTCCTCCGCATCGCCGTCCATCGCCCATTCGTACATCATGAAGGTGTTGAGCCGGGTGATCTGCGCTGCGAGCGGCTCGACCTCGGTGCCCGGCCGCAGCATCCCCTGCCGCGCCATGTCGCGCAAGTGATCGACCTTGATCGCGACGCCGTGCCGCTGGAGCACGGCGAGCGGCTGGTTGCTGGCCACGGCGGTGGTCACCATGGCGCGCAGGAAACCCGGCGTGTTGCGCGCGCAGTGGTAATACATCTGGGCAAGATCGAGGAACAGCGCCGGCCCCGAAGCGCAGGCGCCGAGCGCATCCCACACCGCGCTGGTATGCTCGTTGATCGCGCTGACCAGCAGGTCCTCGCGCCGGCCGAAGCTGTTGCGGATCGTCTGGACGGTGACGCCGCATTCCTCGGACACGCGGCGCAGGGTAAAATGCTCCTGCCCCTGCGCCAGCAGCCGGCGGGTGGTGGCGAGCATCGAGGCGCGGCGCAGCTTCTGCCGGTGGAGCGAACGGTGCTGCGCCGGACCCCGGCCATGCGGCGGCACGATCGGCGCGAACGGATCGGGCACGAGCGCAGGATTGAATCTGGACTGCACTGCCACCTCGCCTCTTCCGCCGCCGGTTGTGGATCAAGCCGCCCCGGCGCGCAAGGCATGGGGGCGGACTGATGCCGCACCACGAATTGCCGGGCGCGGCGATCTTCCATGAGCTGGCCGGCGAGGGCCGGCCGGCACTGGTGTTCATCCACGGCGGCGGCTGCGACCATGGCGACTGGCATGCCCAGGTCGGGGCGTTGGCCGGGGACTTCACCGTGCTGACTCTGGACCTGCGCGGCCACGGCCGCTCGACCGGCATGGTCGAGGACTGCACGGTCGAGCGCTGGGCGGCGGACGTCAATGCGCTGACGGAGACGCTCGGGATTGGTCCAGCGGTGATGGTCGGTCACAGCCTCGGTTCGCGCGTTGCGGCCGAGGCAGCCTTCCAGCAGCCGGACAATGCCGCCGCGCTCGTCCTGCTCGATGGCAGCCGCAGTGTCGGCGGTTTCGCGGCGAGCGCGCCGGCCACCGATGCGCCGGCGGCGCTCGGCGGCCAGTCGCTGGCGGCGGTCATTGCGGCGACGATCGGGCCCTATGCCGATGAGTCCACGCGCCGGCGGGTGACGGAGACCATGACCGCCGCCTCGCTCGACCTGCTGCGGCAGACCGTGGCGGCCTATACGGCCTGGGACACCGACCGGGCGGACGCGGTTTTTGCGGCACTGCCGGGCGACCTGCCCGTGCTGGCGATCCAGAGCACCTATCACGACAATTTCACGCCGCGCCGCTCGCTGTCGGCGGGCGACACCACGCCCTATCTCGAGTTCCTGAAGCGCGCTCTGCCGCAGCTTGAGGTGATGATCCTGCCGAAGACCGGCCATTTCGCGATGATGGAACGGAGCGGCGAAGTGAACGCCGCGATCCGGGCGATCGCGGGCCACACCGGACAAGACAACGAACGGGAGAGACGATGATGGCAAAAGTCAGGATCACCACCCCCGACCAGCGCCCCTGGCAGCAATCGGGCGAGCGCGCCGCGTCGGACTTGTCGAACGTCGTCATGCCCCACGGCGGCCCGGCCAGCGCCTACAAGATCCGCGAACCGGGATCGGACACCGATCCGCAGCTTGTTGAGCTGCGCTTCCATCCGGGCGAGGTCGTGGAGCTGCATTGCCACGACGAGGCTGAGATTATGTACATCCTCTCGGGCGCCATGGTGCTCGGCAACCGCATGGTCGGGCCGGGCGCCTGCGTCTATGTCGACGGCGGCGTGTTCTACAGCTTTACCGCCGGGTCCGAGGGCGTGCATTTCCTCAACTTCCGCTCGCACGTCGACAATTCGTTTCACCTGCCCGGCAAGCGCCAGATCATCGATACGGCGGTCTCGCAGGCATGACGAACCAGCCCAACCACGCCGACCGCGCGGTGGTCGCCGCAGCCTTCCGCGCGAGCGTGAACATCTTCGAGACGATGGGGACGCCGCTCTACGCCGAGTTTAGCCGGAACGCGGCAGAGGATCAGGAGATGATCGACATTGCCTGGCACGGCATGGAAGGCGCCCGGCCGACACACCTGTTCTCGGCGGTTCATTACTTGCTGCTGGGCGATCCCTCGCCCCCACTGGCGCGCTATTTCGCGACGCTCGTCGCCGATCCGCTGCCGCCCGAAGGCGCCTATGGAGAGCTTACGGGCTTCTGCCGGGAGCACCGCGGCGCCATACTGGAGTTGATGCGGACGCGCACGGTCCAGACGACCTATGCCGAACGGTGCCGCGCGATCGTGGCGCCGATGGCGGAAGTGGCGCGCGAGGCCGGCGAGCCGCTCAACCTTGTCGAGATTGGCTGCAGCGCCGGCGTCCTGCTGGTCTTCGACAAGTTCGCTTACCGGATGAACCACCAGGGCGTGGTGGGGCCGGAAGGCGCTCCGCTGCTGCTCGAAGGCAGGCTGCACGATGGTCCGGAACTGTTCATTCCGCGGATCGGCACCCGCACCGGCATCGACCTGCATACCATCGACGCGAAGTCCGAAGAGGAACGGCGCTGGCTCCTCGCCCTGTGCTTCCCCGAGCTGCGCGACGAGCAGGCGCGGCTGGCCAAGGCGCTCGACGTGATCGCGGCGACCGATATTACGCTCTACGAAGGCGATGCGCTCGCGCATCTGGGCGCTGCCATGGCCGAGGCGCCCGACCCGCTATGCATCGTCCATTCGGCCTGCCTGTTCTACTGGCCGCCCGAAGCACGATTGCGGCTGGAGGACATGCTGATCGAGGCCAGCCTTGCCCGTGAATTCTGGCGCATCAGCATCGAGCCTTCGGACACGTTCGACGATTGGCAGAAGGGCCGTCCGACCACGGGTGGGGCCCAGCCTTCGGCCAGCCGGAAGACGGGCGGGATCACCCTCTGGCACTACCGCCGGGGCGAAGTCGAGCGGCGGTTCGCCGGAGACATCAGCGCCGACTATGGCACGGTCAACTGGTGCGGCTGATCAGCGCCAGAGACCGGACCTTCGGTCATGCGGCCGTCGAGGGCAAATGTCAGGCTTCGAGAGCGGCAAGTTCCGCCCGGGGGGCGTAGGCGTCGGGATCGCGGGCGTAGGCGCGCAGGAACAGCAGGGCGCCGCGGCGGGCGCGGGCGTCCTTTTCCTTGTTCGTCGGCGGGGTGCTGAGGCCCCACATCCGTTCGAAATGCAGCTGCGCGCTGCTGAACGCGACGAGGTCGATCCCGGCGGTCCGGAAGTCGTCGGTCCAGAGGATATCCGCGAAATTCGCGCGCAGGTATTCGCCGATCAGGCGCTGGGTTTCGCCGGGGCCGCGCTCGTAGAACATCCGGCTGATGTCGGGCCGGCGATCGGCGAGCGGGCCGACCAGCCGGAACATCGAGATCGCTATCGGCGAAAGCACGCGGTCGATGATCGACCGGCAGACCCGGATCAGCAGGTCTAGCGGATCGTCCCGGTCGGTCGGCAGGTCGATCTGCGCGCGAATGCCCTGGGCCGTGTCGAGCAGCATGGCGGCGAACAGTTCCTCCTTGTCGGAGAAATAGCTCCACAGCGTCCGCTTCGATCCGCCGAGCTGCGCTGCGATCGCCGACATGGTGGTGTTGTCGAAGCCATGCTCGAAAAAATGCTGCCGGGCGATGGCGATGATCTGAGCCCGTTTCTCGAGACGCTGGGTTTCACGCTTGCCAATCTTCATGGGAACTATCTGGTACACCTTTGTGGTCATTTCAAGGGGGAAAGCCTCGCCCGATTCGCCTTGATCGGATTTCAAAAGGGTACCAATACGTTCATTTATGTGGAATTAATCTCACGAAATAGTTGATTAAAGTACTGAAATATAATATATAAAATGATGGTACTTAATGGTACCCATTTGTTGTTGACAACGGGCCGCAGCGCGAGCATTTAGAAAGGGTACCAAGCAGTACCCAAAGGAAATCGCTCATGTCTGTCACCCGCATTCGCGGGCTGGCCCTGCTGTTGGCCGGCTCCGCGTCCCTGTCCGCTTGCGCCTCGGTTCCGGACCTCGGAACCCGTCCCGAAATCCGTCCCGTGGCGCAGGTCGCCGCTGCCGATAGCCTGCGCGGTGCCGCTGCCGAATGGCCGGCGACGGGTTGGTGGAAGGGCTATGGCGATGCCCAGCTCGACCGGCTGATGGAAGAGGCCATCGCCGGCTCGCCCGATCTGAAAGCCGCTGCCGCGCGGCTGCGCCAGGCCCAGGGCTACGCCCAGCAGGCCGGCGCCGCGCTGGCCCCCTCGATCGACGCTACGGCCAGCGCCGGCTACGTCCAGCAGAGCGAGAACAACGGCGTCCCTGCCACCTTCGTTCCGAACGGCTGGAGCGAGAGCGGCAAGCTGGGCCTCGGCTTCTCGTTCGATCTCGATCTGTGGGGCAAGAACCGCGCCGCGCTCGCCGCCGCCCGGTCCGATGCCGAAGCCGCGCGCTTCGAGGCCGAAGAGGCGCGGCTGGTGCTCACCACCAGCTTGGCCGCGACCTATGCCGATCTCGCCAAACTCCATGCCCAGCGCGACGTGCTGGCAGCGATCGTCACCAATCGCGGCGAAACGCTGCGACTGGTTTCGGACCGGGTCGACGCGGGCCTCGACAACCAGGCTGCGCTCAAGCAGGCGCGGTCGCGCGTACCGGCGGCCCGCGCCGACCTCGCCGCCACCGACGAGGCCATCGCGCTGACCCGCAATGCCATCGCCGCGCTGACCGGTGCCGGCCCCGACCGTGGGCTGTCGATTTCC
>Ga0075370_10000898_pt1 | contig 12202 bp, 11 predicted proteins | sample EndMethybrTD3035_FD_71398 | JGI IMG/M metagenome (GOLD analysis project Ga0075370, IMG submission 71398) | Populus endosphere microbial communities from Tennessee, USA - Endosphere MetaG P. TD hybrid TD303-5 | ecosystem: Host-associated > Plants > Roots > Endosphere | place: USA: Tennessee... | reverse complement strand
CTGTCGCACTACCGCCTGGGCCTGTCGTTCAACGCGCTGGGCATGAAGCAGGAATCGACCGAATGCTTTCGCACCGCGCTGGTCCTCGGCCTCGGCCAGGGCGACCTGGCCGCGCAGGGCCTGCTCGCCTTCGTCGAGCGCGAGCTGTGCCGCTGGCAGAACGCGCAGGCCGACGTCGCCGCACTGCAGCGGCTGGCCGATGCGCTGCCCGACGACGCCGCGAGCTGGGCCTCGGTGTTCGCGCAGGTCACGGTCACCGGCGACCCGGTCGCGCAGCGACGCGTCGCTCGTTCGTGCTGGCGCTTCCAGACGCGCCGCGTGGAAGCCTTCGCGCCCGTCGCGCCGCGCCCGCTGCCCGCACGGCTGCGCGTGGGCTTCGTCTCGGCCGACTTCCACCAGCACGCCACCGCGATCCTGATGGCCGAGGTGTTCGAGAAGCTCGATCGCAGCCGCTTCGACATCACGCTGTATTCGCACGGTCCGGACGACGGCAGCCCGATGCGCGCGCGCCTGCGCAACGCCGGCCGCTTCGTCGACGTGGCGAAGCGCAGCGACCTGGAGGTCGCGCAGCAAGTGCGGCATGACGAGATCGACGTGCTGGTCGACCTGAAGGGTCACACGCGCGATGCGCGGCTCGCGATCTTCGGCCACCGCGCGGCACCGGTGCAGCTCAGCTTCCTCGGCTTCCCCGGCACGACCGGCGCGGCGCCGGCCGACGGCATCGACTACTTCGTCGGCGATGCGATCGTCTCGCCGCTCGCGAACGCCGATCACTTCAGCGAGAAGCTTGCGCTGATGCCGGGCTGCTACCAACCGAACGACCGCCAGCGCCCGCTGCCCGGCCCCTACAGCCGCGCGCAGGCCGGTCTGCCCGACGATGCGCTGGTGCTGTGCGGCTTCAACCAGCCGTTCAAGCTGTCGCCCGAGGTGTTCGACGTCTGGTGCCGCCTGCTGCAGCGCCTGCCGGATGCCGTGCTGTGGCTGCTGCAATGGAACGACCACTCGCCGGCGCAACTGCGCGCCGAAGCCGCTGCGCGCGGCATCGATCCGCAGCGCCTGGTGTTCGCCCCGAAGATCGGCCTGCGCGAGCACCTGAGCCGCCTGGCGCTCGCCGACCTCTTCATCGACACCTGGCCGTGCAACGGCCACACCACCGCCAGCGATGCGCTGTGGGCCGGGCTGCCGGTCGTCACCTACGCCGGCGAGACCTTCGCATCGCGCGTGGCCGCCAGCCTGCTCGACGCGGTCGGCCTGCCGCAGCTGGCCTGCCCGACGATCGCCGACTACGAGGCGCGCATCCTCGAGCTGGCCGGTGACGCTGGCGCGCGCCAGGCGCTGCGAGACCACCTGGTCGCCGCCCGCGACAACGCGCCGCTGTTCGACAGCGACACCTGGACCCGCGATTTCGGCCGCCTGCTGTGGGCGATGGCCGAGCGCTGGTCGCAGGGGCTGCCGCCCGACCACATCGCCCTCGCCCCGCAACACGCCGAAGGAGCCTCCGCATGAGCATGATCGAGCTGCCCGCCATCCACCTGTGCATCATGCAGCCCGCGGGCTACGTGCATTCGCTCGGCTTCCTCGACCAGGCCCGCTACTTCCGCCACCAGTTCCGCCGCATGGGCGCCGAGGTGAGCCTCGCGAAGAACCGGCTGCGCCATGACGCGATCAACTTCGTGTTCGGTGCCCACCTCGGCTTCGACGCCGCGGCGCGCGAGCGCTACACCTGCGTGTTCGTGAACCTGGAGCAGCTCGGCCGCGACGGCGCGCCGGTCGGCGGCGACTACCTGGCGCTGTTGCGCGGCTCGGCGGTCGTCGAGTACGACGCCGACAACATCGCCGCCTACACCGACCATGCCGACGACGTGCCGATGTTCCCGCTGCTGTTCGCGCCCTACCTGAAGCCGGCACAGACCCTGCCGCTGGAAGAGCGCCCGATCGACCTGCTGTTCATCGGCGCCATGAACCAGCGCCGCCTCGAGATGCTGCAGCGCATCGAGGCCACCGGCCGGCGCGTCACGCGATTCGAGCAGCCGCTGTACGGCCCGGAGCGCGACCAGCTGATCCTGCAGGCGAAGGCGGTCGTCAACCTGCACTTCTACCCGGCCAGCCGCTTCGAGCAGGCCCGGGTGTCGCACTGCCTGTCGCTGGGCACGCCGGTGCTGTCCGAACGCCGGCCGCAGACGCGCCCGCATGCCGCCTTCGAGGACTGCGTGACCTGGTTCGACGAAGCCAGCCTCGGCGAGGTCTTCGGTTCGCACTTCGGCACCCCGGCGTTCCACGAGGCTGCGCGCGCGCAGCTGCAGCGCTTCGAGGCCACCGACCCGCTCGAGGCCTATGCCGACATCATGGCGTTCGCGGTCGGCTACGCCCGCGTGCACCAGGAGCGCCGGCCGCAGGAGCCATGGCGGCCGACCCGCATCAACCTCGGTTCGGGCAAGGACTACAAGCCCGGCTGGTTCAACATCGACATCCTCGAGCGCGCCCAGCCCGACCTGGTGCTCGACCTCGGCCAGCCGGTGCAATGGCCGCACCGGGCCAGTTCGTCGTACGGCGGCGATGTGCTGCTGGCCGAGGACAGCGTCGACATGATCTTCGCGAACAACGTGCTCGAGCACGTGCCCGACCTGCCGACGCTGATGGGCAACTGCCTGGCGCTGCTGAAGACCGGCGGCCAGTTCGTCATCGAGGTGCCGTACGAGCACGCGGCGACGGCCTGGCAGGACCCGACCCACCTGCGCGCGCTGAACGAGAAATCGTGGCTCTACTACACCGACTGGTTCTGGTACCTCGGCTGGTTCGAGCACCGCTTCCAGCTGGCGCAGTTCCACTACCTCGACGACGCGCTGCGCGAATGCCCGAAGGAGCGCGCTGCCTTCATGCGCGTCGTGCTGGCCAAGGTGGAGACCTCGCTGCGCGAGCGCACCACCGCCCGGGTGATGCGGGCCGATTTCGCGCTGCCGGACGACATGTCCGACGCCTACGCGGCCGACCTGGCAGCCCTTTCGGCCTGAAACCCGCCTGAAAAACCCTCTTGACCTACCGGAAAAGACCGCCCAGGCGGTCTTTTTTTCGTTCTGCGACAAGCACTTGCGTTCGCGCGTCAGCTTCCCCGGCAGCCGTGTAGGAATTTGCCTGACAGGGCTCATGGAAGAAGCTGGACTCAAGCGACAGAACTGACCTGATGTTTGGGTCCATCTTGCGTCTTCACAATTCGTTCCACGTTGAGACAAGTAGCAAGTAACCCGCAACAAACACCAAGGAACGAGACATGAACGCCGACCAAATCCTGACCGAAATCCGTGAAGCCAATCTGTCGTACCTGATGCTGGCCCAGAGCCTGATCCGCAGCGACCGCGAGCAAGCGCTGTACCGCCTGGGCATCAGCGACGAGAGCGCTTCCCTGATCGGTCTGCTGACGCCGGCGCAGATGATGAAGGTGGCTGCCAGCAACACGCTGCTGTGCCGTTTCCGCATGGACGACGACCTGGTCTGGGGCCTGCTGACCAACCACGGCAAGGCTGCCTCGAACGACACGACGAGCCGCCTGCACGCCAGCATCCTGATGGCTGGCCGCCACCACGAAGCCGCCTGAGCTTCGCGACTGCCGAAAAACTGCCACATCACACAAGATTCCGGAGAGAGACATGACCCGCACCAAGAGCATCCTGACCGAAGCCAAGCAGATCGAACGCGCCGTCACGCTGATCAACCTGGGTGCTCGCCTGCAGGTTCTGGAATCTGAAACCGACCTGTCCTACGAGCGCCTGCTGCGCCTGTACAAGGAAGTCTCCGGCAAGTCGCCGAGCAAGGGTCAGTTGCCTTTCTCCACCGACTGGTTCATGACCTGGCAGCCCAACATCCATGCCTCGCTGTTCCTGAACATCCACGAATACCTGAACAAGGTGGCCGAGATGGACGAGATCGACACCGTCATCAAGGCTTACCAGCTGTACTCCGAGCAGACCCAGGCACAGGGCCTGGAAGCGCTGCTGTCGGTGACCCGCGCCTGGCGCCTGGTGAAGTTCGTCGACAACGGCATGTTGACGATGACCAAGTGCTCGAAGTGCGGCGGCCATTTCGTCAGCCACCCGCACGAGATTTCGAAGCACTACGTGTGCGGCCTGTGCAACCCGCCGGCCCGCGCCGGCAAGGGCAAGGCCTCGGGTGGCATCCAGATGCACTGAGGGAATGGACCACCCCGAAGCGCCTGCGGCGCCTCCCCTCAAGGGGCGCCACCGGCGGCCCGGCAAAGCCGGTTCCGCGGTGGCCGCTTGATAGATGTCTCTCAAGTTGACGGCAGCTCTTCCGAAATACCTCTCAACGTTTTCTGTTTTTCCCTGGGTAGTGTGAGTTAGCGACTTTTGTTTTCTTGATCTCCTCCTGGCGCTGAAAAGTGCTTTCCACGGGTCCTTCGGGGCCCGTTTTCTTTTGGGCTGTGCGAAGCGGGTGCCGGGTCTCGCCCCGGGCGAGCGAGCTGTGTGGAGAAGAACGGCCAACAATCCCAATGAACGTGGATGTGCAGCCGAAGCGTCAGTGTTGTCCGCAGCGAGACTGAACGAACCGTATGGTTTTCAAAGCGCCTTCTTTGGTTACTTTCTTTGGCAAGACAAAGAAAGTGACTCGCCCGCCGGGGCGAGACCCGGCATCAGCCCCACGCAGTGAAAAGAAGCCCTCGCGCAGCGAGAAGGATCTTTTTTTCCAGCGCTGTTCGAGCGATTGCCGAACCCCCACCCCCCCGACACTCAAGTGACTGGGGTGGGGGCCGATAACGGTCCGAGACCAGCGCGGCGTGCGCACTCCCCCCTTACACGGAACAGCCTGGAACATGTTCGTCCTCATCGGTTACGCGGTTGCCCTCGGATGCATCTTCGGCGCCTATGTCCTGCACGGCGGGAACATGGGCGTGATCATCCACGCGCTGCCGACCGAGCTGATGGCCATCCTGGGCGGCGCGCTCGGCGCCTTCGTCGTCAACAACCAGCCGAAGGTGCTGAAGGCGACGCTGGCAGCGCTGCCGGCGCTGCTGAAGGGCTCGAAGTATTCGAAGGCACGCTACATGGAGCTGCTGGCGCTGCTCTACGACATCCTGCAGAAGGCGCGCAAGGAAGGCCTGATGTCGATCGAGAACGACGTCGAGCGCCCGCACGAATCGGCGCTCTTCAAGAAATACGCGACGGTGGGCAACGACCACCACGTGGTCGAGTTCGTCACCGACTACCTGCGCATGATGGTCTCGGGCAACCTGAACGCCCACGAGATCGAGAGCCTCATGGACAGCGAGATCGACACCCACCACCACGAGGCGCATGCGCCCGCCGCGGCGATCGCCCGGCTGGCCGGCGCGCTGCCGGCGTTCGGCATCGTGGCCGCCGTGCTCGGCGTGGTGAACACGATGGGCTCGGTGGGCCAGCCGCCCGCGATCCTCGGCGGCATGATCGGCTCGGCGCTGGTCGGCACCTTCCTCGGCATCCTGCTGGCCTATGCGGTCGCGGAACCACTGGCCGGGCTGATGGAGCAGAAGAACGACGAGAACGGCAAGGAACTGCAATGCATCAAGACCACGCTGCTCGCGAGCATGCAGGGTTATGCGCCGCAGGTGGCGGTCGAATTCGGCCGCAAGGTGCTGTACTCGACCGACCGCCCGACCTTCGCTGAGCTCGAAGGCCATGTGAAGGGCAAGAAATAATGGCCGGCGATTCGAAGAAGCTGCAGCCGATCATCATCAAGCGCATCAAGAAGGGCGGCCATGGCGCCCACGGCGGCGCGTGGAAGATCGCGTATGCCGACTTCGTGACGGCAATGATGGCGTTCTTCCTGCTGATGTGGCTGCTCGGCTCGACGACCGAGGGCGACAAGAAGGGCATTGCCGACTATTTCCAGGCGCCGCTGAAGGTGGCGCTGCTGAGCGGCGGCAGCGGCTCGGGCGATTCGTCGCACGTGATCAAGGGCGGCGGCACCGACCTCACCCGCAGCGGCGGCCAGGTCAAGAAGGGCGATACCGCATCGCGCAGCACCATCAACCTGGCGGCGATGAAGGCCGAGCAGCGCCAGGCCGAGGCACAGCGGCTGCAGGTGCTGAAGCAGCACGTGGAAGACGTGCTGGCGGCGAATCCGAAGCTGGCGGCGCTGAAATCCCAGATCCGGCTCGACATGACGCCGGACGGCCTGCGCATCCAGATCGTCGACGAGCAGAACCGGCCGATGTTCGACAGCGGCAGTGCGCTGGTCAAACCCTACATGCGCGAGCTGCTGCAGGAGATCGGCGGCGTGCTGGCCGAGGTCCCGAACCGGTTGACGCTGGAAGGGCACACCGACGCCGCGGCCTTCGGCGGCGGCGAGCGCGGCTACAGCAACTGGGAGCTGTCGTCGGACCGCGCCAATGCATCGCGCCGCGAACTGCTGCTGGGTGGGCTGCCCGAGGACCGGATGCTGCGGGTGCAGGGGCTCGCGTCGAGCGCGCTGTTCGACCGCAACGACCCGCTGAGCCCGTCGAACCGGCGCATCAGCATCATCGTGATGAACCGTGAGGCGGAGGACCGCTTCTTCCAGAACACGCCGTTGGCACCGGAACCCGAGGCGCCGGCTGCCGAGGGGGCGCTCACGCCGCCCTCAACTTCCGCCGCGACTGCCCGATAACAGCCGCAAAGCAGCCGATTCCAGGCTCCACACCGTACCACCGCCCCAAGCGACCCAGCGAGGACTCTCATGAGCACCGATTTGAAATTCCTGATCGTCGACGACTTCTCGACCATGCGCCGCATCGTGCGCGGGTTGCTGAAGGAGATCGGCTACAACAACGCCGAAGAGGCCGAGGATGGCGCGGTGGCGTTGAACATGCTGAAGAACGCGAAGTTCGACTTCGTCGTGAGCGACATCAACATGCCGAACATGAACGGCTTCGAGCTGCTGTCGGCGGTGAAGGCCGATGCGAGCCTGAAGCACCTGCCGGTGCTGATGGTGACCGCCGAGGCGCGCAAGGAAGACATCGTGCGGGCGGCGCAGGACGGCGCGGCCGGCTACATCGTCAAGCCCTTCACGAAGGCCACGCTGGAAGAAAAAGTCCAGAAGATCATGCAGAAGCTGGCCACCGCGGCCTGATGCCGCACCAGCCCCCCCGACGTACAAGGGAACACATCATGAAGATGGATACGATGGCCACCCTGGCCCCGCCGACGGCTGCGGCCTCGCCCGAGGTCTTCCAGCAGCTCGGCGTGATCACGCGCCAGTTGCACGACACGCTGATGCAGCTCGGCGTGATCCCCAAGCTGCAGACCGCGGCCGACAACCTGCCCGACGCACGCAGCCGCCTGAACTACATCGCCGAGAAGACCGGTGCTGCCGCCAACAAGGTGCTGAATTCGGTCGACCAGGCCAAGCTCGAGCACGCGAACATTGCCGCCGACACGCGCCGCATCGCGGCGGCCATCGTGGCCGACCCGGTGAAGGCGGTGGCCTCGGGTTCGGTGATGAATTTCGTCGGCGACGTCGAGGCGGCGACCGCACGCATCGACCTGCACCTGACCGACATCATGATGGCGCAGGATTTCCATGACCTGACCGGCCAGGTCGTGGCCAAGGTCGTCGCGCTGGCATCCGACCTGGAAGACAGCCTGGTCAAGCTGCTGGTGCAGGCGGCTCCGCCGGAGCAGGTGCAGAAGGTGGAGTCGTCGATCCTCAACGGGCCGGTGGTCAATCCTGAAGGGCGGACCGATGTGGTGACCAATCAGGGTGAAGTGGACGACCTGCTGGCCAGTCTGGGGTTCTGATTCTTCTCACTGCGTGGGGCTGCGCCGGGTCTCGCCCCGGCGGGCGAGTCACTTTCTTTGTCTTGCCAAAGAAAGTAACCAAAGAAGGCGCCTGAAAACCATACGGTTCGTTCAGTCTCGCTGCGGACAACACTGACGCTTCGGCTGGTGCCCCACCTTCATTGGGATTGTTGGCCGTTCGCTACTCGCTTCCGACCAGGCCGTTGCGGATCGCATAAACCGTCATCTCGGAGTTGTTCGAAAGCCCTAGCTTCTCCAGCACCCGCGCCCTGTAGACGCTCACCGTCTTCGGGCTGAGCATCAGCTCTTCCGCAATGTCGGAGAGCCGCTTGCCCGACGCAATCATCACGAGCGTCTGCAATTCTCGGTCAGACAACTTCTCGTGCGCCGCCTCCGTCGTTGGCGTCGTCAGGCTCTCGACCAGCATCTGCGCGATCTCGGGGGTCACGTATTTACGCCCCTGCCCCACCGTGCGCACCGCCGCCACGATCGTCGCGGGGTCGCCGCCCTTGTTCACGTAGCCGAACGCCCCAGCCCTCAGCGCCCGGATCGCGTACTGGTCCTCGGGGTACATCGACACCACCAGCACCCGCATCGTCGCGCCTTCGTCCTTCAGCACGTGCAGCACGTCCAGCCCGCTGCGGCCCGGCAGGTTGATGTCCAGCACCAGCACGTCACAACCGCCCGTCGTCCGCAACAACGACCGCAGCTCGGTGTAATCACCCGCCTCGCCAATCACCTCGATGTCCGGAGCGTCCGACAAGGTGTCGCGAATGCCGCGCCGGATCAACGCATGGTCGTCGCACAGAATCACTTTGATCATCAGATATTCCCCCACACCGTCGGGTCATAAGGCGCCGACGGTTCCTCGGCGAGCTCGAAGTCCAACTCCTCCGACATCATCTCCAGCGGCACCGACAGGATCAACGTCGTCCCGGCCGGCCCGCTGCTCAGGTCCACCCAGCCACCCACCGTGCCGGCCCGCTCGTGCAACCCACGGATGCCGAACGAACGCACCTTCGCCAGGTCGTCATGGTTCAGGCCGCGGCCGTTGTCGCTGATCTCGAGCGACAACACCCCGCCCGCCAATGTCAGGTCAATCTGCACATGGCTCGCCTGCGCATGCTTGGTCACGTTGGTCAACGCCTCCTGCGCCGTGCGATACGCCACCAGCGGCACACCCGCCGGCAACGTGAGATGGTCGTAGCGGCTGCGAAACTCGCAGGTCACGCCGGTGCGCTTCTCGAAACGGCTCGCCATCCACTGCAGCGCCGCCACCAGCCCCTGCTCCAAAATCGCCGGCCGCAGGTTGTGCATCACCCGCTGGCTCGCCTCGATCGCATGGCTCACCGTCTCGAGCGCGGAATTGACCCGCGCCAGCACCTCCGGCGAATCGGAATGCCGCGCAATCCACGCCAGGTCGAACTTCAGCGCCGTCAACGAACCACCCACGTCGTCATGGATCTCGCGCGCAATCGCCGCCCGCTCCGATTCGACGCTGGTCTGCAAATGCTGCGCCAGCTCGTGCACCCGCTGCTTCTGCTCGCCCAGCTCTCGGTCGGCACGCTGGCGCGCCAGCAGCAGCTCGTGCGCCTCCACCGCATGCAGCAGCGCCGGCACCAGCCGCGCCAGGTTGTTCTTCAACAGGTAGTCGCTCGCGCCATTGCGCATCGCCTCGACCGCGGTGTCCTCGCCGATCTCGCCGGACACCAGGATGAACGGGATGCTGCGCCCGCTCGCCTTCAGCAGGTCCAGCGCCACCAGGCCCGAAAAACCCGGCAGGTTGTAGTCGGACACGATGATGTCCCACTCCTGCGACGGCTCCAGCTCGCGCAGGAACTCGACCTCGGAATCGACCCGCACCGCGTCGACATCGAGCCCGCCGCGGCGCAGGTGGGCCAGCGTCAGGTGATGGTCGAGCTCGGAATCCTCCAGGTGCAGGAGGCGCAGGCGCTGCTCGGCAAGAGGCGGTGACATGGCCCGAGTATGCCAAGCAACCGGTTCGGAGGTGCCAACTTCGCACGCTCCACGGAGCCATTCGAAATGGCTGCGCTTTTCACCGGTGATTGAGCTAATGCTTTCCGCCCCCCTGCCGAAAATGGCAGACAGATAGCACGCCCTGCGCAGGAGCTCCCCTGCGCAGCGCCCCATCCCTCACCTTCGAGCGGAGATTCGGATGCAGATGAACGACGCCAACGATGCCGGCATGCCACCCGCGCCAGCGGGCATGGCATTGCTGGCCGCCGCCGACCTGCAGGACCACCTGATGTCGGCCACCAACGATCTGGAACGCCTTCAGACCCTGCTGGCCGACGCCTGCGACACGCTGATGCAGCGCTTCTACGGCGCCTCGGAACAGATCCGCGTCCTGCGCGAACGCCCCCACTCGGGCGAGGAAAGCGACCAGGTCTTCAGCGGCGTCATGCAGGACCTGGGCGGTGCGGTCACCGCGCTGCAGTTCCAGGACATGGCGTCCCAGCTGATCCATCACACCAACCGCCGGTTGCGCAACTGCGTCGACCGGCTGGCCCGCGAGGCCTTCGCGGATGACGAAGACGGTGAGACCGTGGTCGAGGAAGCCCCGTTGCGACCCAACCCGGTGACCCAGGCCGAAATGGACGTCGGCTCCATCGAGTTGTTCTAGGCCGCCCTCAAGACTTCAGTCCCACCTACCGAAACAGTTTTCGAGAAATCCGGAGAAACCCATGCATTCCATCCTCGCCGTCGACGATTCCGCCTCCATGCGCCAGATGGTGTCCTTCACGCTGAAGAGCGCCGGCTACAACGTCGTCGAGGCCGTGGACGGCCAGGACGCGTACGAGAAGACCAGCGGTCGCGACTTCGACCTCGTGCTGACCGACCAGAACATGCCCCGCATGGACGGCATCAGCCTGACCAAGAAGCTGCGCGACAACCCGAAGTTCAAGAGCACGCCGATCCTGATCCTGACCACCGAGTCGAGCGACCAGATGAAGCAGGCAGGCCGCAGCGCCGGCGCCACCGGCTGGCTGGTCAAGCCGTTCGATCCGGCCAAGCTGATCGAAGTCATCAAGAAGGTCGTGCGCTGAGCTTCGCGGCTCGCGCACCGACCCGTTCGCCATCGACCAATAACGACATTCCATCCAGGAGCACGCCATGGGCGAGATGACCTCCGAAGGCTCTCAGCTGAGCGCCGGCATCGACCTGAGCCAGTTCTATCAGGTCTTCTTCGAGGAAGCGGGCGAGAACCTCGACCGCATGGAGAAGCTGCTGCTCGACCTCGACATCGAGTCGGCCGACGACGAAGAGCTCAACGCGATCTTCCGCTGCGCCCACTCGATCAAGGGCGGCGCCGCGACCTTCGGCTTCTCCGACGTCGCCGAGCTGACGCACCAGATGGAGACGCTGCTGGACAAGCTGCGCCGCCATGAACTGACCCCCACCGCGCCGATGGTCGACGTGCTGCTGCAATCGGGCGACGCGCTGCGCGCCCAGCTGGCACGCCACCAGGGCAACGGCGGCGACGAACTCGACACCACCGAGCTGCTGTTCAACATCCGCGCGATGGTCGCCGGCGAGGCCCCCCCGGCCGCCACCACCAGCGCCGCACCCGCCGCCGCCGCGGCCGCGAAGCCCAAGGCGGCCGCACCGGCTTCGGCGATGCCCGCCCCGTCGGTCGCCGGCCACGCCCGCGTGCTCGAGCTGCGCGTCGGCCCGCTGAAGAACCTGACGGACGCCGACAACCTGGTCGAGCTGTTCAAGGAAATCACCGACCTCGGCACCATCGAGCCGCTGGACAACGGCATGTCGGCCGACGGCATGCGCCGCTTCAAGATCTGCACCACCAGCAGCGACAGCGACCTGCTGGACCTGTTCACCTTCCACGTGGCGCGCGAGCAGGTTGCACTGCTGCCGCTCGGCCCCGGCTACGGCTTCCATGAAGGCTCGCCGGGTGCCCCGGCCGCCACCGCGCCGAGCGAGGCCGACCTCGGCTACGGCTTCTTCGACGACGCCCCGGGCGCACCGAACGCCGCCGCCGCACCGGCCGCCGATGCCGCGCCGTCCGCCGACGCTGCCGCGCCGGTCGAGTCCGCCAAGCCTGCTGCCAAGCCGGTCGCGAAGGCCGAGAAGGCCCCGGCCGCTGCGGTCGAGGCCTCGACGCTGCGCGTCTCGGTCGAGAAGGTCGACCAGCTGATCAACCTGGTCGGCGAACTCGTGATCACCCAGGCCATGCTGGCCCAGAACAGCCAGGGCCTGGACCCGGCGCTGTACCAGCAGCTGGCCGCCGGCCTTGCCGACCTGGACCGCAACACCCGCGATCTGCAGGAATCGGTGATGTCGATCCGCATGATCCCGATGTCGATGGTGTTCAGCCGCTTCCCGCGCATGCTGCGCGACCTGGCCGCCAAGCTCGGCAAGAAGGTCGACTTCGTGACGCTCGGCGAAGCCACCGAACT
>Ga0075370_10000896_pt1 | contig 12208 bp, 12 predicted proteins | sample EndMethybrTD3035_FD_71398 | JGI IMG/M metagenome (GOLD analysis project Ga0075370, IMG submission 71398) | Populus endosphere microbial communities from Tennessee, USA - Endosphere MetaG P. TD hybrid TD303-5 | ecosystem: Host-associated > Plants > Roots > Endosphere | place: USA: Tennessee... | reverse complement strand
GTGCCGTCGACGAAGCCGAGCAGGTCGCGGTTGTCGAAGAAGCGGAACCCGTGTGTCTCGTCGACGACCGTGACGGCGCCCAGCGCCTTGACGATCCGGCCCCCCAACTCGAAACACATATCCAGCGACATCGCCTTGATGTGGAACAGGAGGTCCCCCGGCGTCGACGGCGCATGGTGGCGCGGACCGGACAACTCGATGAAGGGCGTCAACTCCGCGGGCCGTGGGCCGGAGAAGAGCCGATCCCAGGCATCCGAGCCGATCGACGTCACCACCGACAGATGCTTGTCCGGATCGCGGAAACCGACCGCACGCACCAGGCCGGAGATATCGCCGAGTCCGTCGTGGACGCCTGCCTCGCCGCCTTCGTCGATGGTCACCACCAGGAAGATGGCCGCGGGTGTCAGCGGCGCCGTAACCGGCTGCGGCAGTGGTGCGGGCACGATTTGACCCTAATTCAAGATCGTCAGCGATGATCAGAGAAGATGAAGAACCATGTCGGCAAGTCCGCAGGGCCTATGTGATTTCATCGACGCCTCGCCGTCGCCGTTCCATGTCTGTGAGACAGCCGCCGAGCGACTCAGTGCGGCCGGCTTCACGGAGATCGCCGAGGGCGATGCATGGCCCGCCGAGGGCCGCTTCTTCACGGTGCGGGCGGGTTCCTTGGTCGCGTGGAAGAACGAGACCGCCCCGTCGGCCCCGTTTCGAATAGTCGGCGGCCACACCGACAGCCCGAATCTGCGTGTCAAACAGCATCCTGACCGGTTCGTATCGGGCTGGCAGATCGTCGCCCTGCAGCCCTACGGCGGGGCGTGGCTCAACTCGTGGCTGGACCGCGACCTCGGCATCAGCGGAAGGCTGTCCGTTCGGACCGGCGACGCGATCGACCACCAACTGATCCGCATCGACGAGCCGATTCTGCGCGTGCCCCAGCTCGCGATCCACCTTGCCGAAGATCGCAAGGCTGTCGAGCTGAACCCGCAGCGCCACGTCAACGCAGTATGGGGGGTCGGCAGCGGGGCCCGGTCGTTTCTCGGCTACGTCGCCGACCGCGCCGGCGTCGACCTCGACGACATACTCGGCGCGGATCTGATGACCCACGACCTCACCCCGTCGACCCTCGCGGGTGCCGGAAACGAACTGCTCAGCGCTCCGCGGCTGGACAACCAAGCGACCTGCTACGCCGGCCTGGAGGGCTTTCTCGCAGCCGAGCCGCGCGCCCATGTGCCCGTGCTGGCGCTGTTCGACCACGAAGAGGTCGGCTCGCAGTCCGACCACGGCGCCCAGTCCGAACTGTTGCTCACGGTGCTGGAGCGCATCACGCTGGCAGCGGGCGGCGGTCGCGAGGAATTCCTTCGGCGGCTGCCGGGCTCGATGGTGGCGTCCGGCGACATGGCCCACGCCACGCACCCCAACTACCCCGAGCGCCACGAGCCCGGCCACCTCATCGAGATCAACGCCGGACCGGTGCTGAAGGTGCAGCCGAACCTGCGCTACGCCACCGACGGCCGGACCGCTGCGGCCTTCGCACTGGCGTGCGCCCAGGCCGATGTGCCGTTGCAGCGTTACGAGCACCGTGCCGACCTGCCTTGCGGATCCACGATCGGACCGATGACAGCCGCACGCACCGGCATCCCGACGGTCGACGTGGGTGCGGCCCAGTTGGCCATGCACTCGGCACGCGAAGTGATGGGCGCCGACGACGTCGCCGCGTACGCCGCTGCGTTGCAAGCCTTTATGTCGCCGGCCTGACTATTTGCGGCAGTTGCCGCTCACGAAATTGCTTGCGCTGGAAAGATCTCGCCTGTGGTGCAGTCGCTGATAGCGCTTTCGGTGGTGCTGGCAATCTGGTCGCTGCTCGCACGGCCCATCATGGCGGGGCGGATCACCGCGCCGATCATGCTCGTACTCGCCGGGGTGGCCATCGAATACGGCACCTATCACGCACTGGCCGACATTCTGAACGCCGAAGTCGCCGAACATTTCGCAGAACTGATCCTCGCGATCCTGCTGTTCGTCGATGCCACCGATGTCCGGGGCGGCTTGTTCGGCCGCAACCCGGGTTCGGCGCTGCGGATGCTGCTGATCGCGCTGCCGCTCAGCGTCGCGGCGGCGGTGGGGCTCGGACTCTGGTTGCTGCCCGGCATGTCGTGGGCAGTGCTACTGGTCATCGCTTGCGTGGTGATACCGACGGACTTCGCGCCCGCGGCGTCGATTCTGCGCGACGAACGATTACCCGCCCGGGTACGCAACCTGCTCAACGTGGAGGCCGGATACAAAGACGGGATGCTGTCGCCGGTGCTCGTCTTCGCGCTCGCGGTGGCGGTCGATCTGGAGGAGAAGAAGTCGCCGATGGCGGCGATCGGCGCGGCGATTCCCGAGATCCTGATCGGCGTCGTCGTCGGCCTGGTCGTCGGCGCGGTGCTCGCCGGCCTGGCCAACATGGCCGAGCGCCGCGACCTGATGACCGAACAATCCCGGCGGATCATCATGGTGGTCGCGCCGCTGCTGTCGTACTCGCTGAGCGAGGGCCTCGGCGGCAACGGCTTCGTCGCGGCGTTCGTCTGTGGTGTCGCATTTCACTACATCCGGCGCGCGCAGGACATCGAACGCGAGATGGAGCTGATCGAAGACAACGCGACCCTGCTGACCGCGACGATGTGGTTCGCGTTCGGCGGAATCGGCACGATCGCTCTCATGTACGGCGGCATCACCACCCGCATGGTGGTGTTCTGCGTGCTGGTGCTCACGGTGGTGCGGCTGATTCCGGTCGTGTTGGCGATGATCGGGTCTCAGTTCAGCTGGTCGGAGAAGCTCCTGCTCGGCTGGCTCGGGCCGCGCGGCACCACATCGATCGTGTTCGGGCTGCTGGCATTCAACGCGCTCGAAGGCAACAACGAGAGGCCCGTGCTGCTGATCATGTCGTTGGTGGTGTTCGGCAGCGTGGCGCTGCACGGTCTGACCGCACCCGCCATCGCCCGCGCCTACGCGCGGGTGAATCCGCAGCAGCCCGAGCCGTCACCGGAACCTAGTCAGCCGCCACCAGGTCATACCGGATGACGTTCTCGACAACCATGCCGTCGCGAGCGCGGACCCGGTCCAGGCCGCGGATCGCGATCGGACCGTCAGGCCCGGTGCCCTGCCCGATGTAGTGCAGATACACCAGTTGTTCGCCGGGGGCGCTGCCGTCCACAGTTGCACTGTCCAGCAGCTCTAGCCGCAGGTCAGGCACGGCGGTGATGAGCTCGACGATCTTCGCGGTGTAGGCCTGGCGGCCGTGCACCGGCTTGGGCTCGCCCTGCCAGTAGCCGACGATGTCGTCGGCGAGGATGTCGCCGATGCGCGACTCGTCGGGTGCGGCCCAGAACGCGGCCCACATCTCGGAACTGAACTTCGGTTGGGTTTGGGTCTCAGTCATGGACCAAGCGTGCTGGCGCGCGGGGCGCCGCTCAATTACGCGAGACGTAAGCGCTCTTGTCACCGCGCTGCTCTAGGGTCAGCCCCATGGCACTCAAGGTGGAGATGATCACGTTCGATTGCGCCGACCCTGACGCCCTCGCCGACTGGTGGGCGCGCGCGGCGGGAGGCGACGTAAATGCCGTCGCACCAGGTGAATTCGTCATGGTCACCAATGAAGGACGGCCGGCTTTGGGCTTTCAGCGGGTGCCCGATCCGACACCCGGCAAGAACAAGGTCCATCTGGACTTCCACGCCGCCGACAAGGAGGCCGAGGTCGCGCGACTGATCGACCTCGGCGCGCGAGAGACCGCACGAAACAGCTTCGGCCCGGAGTTCGATTGGGTGGTGATGGCCGACCCCGAGGGCAACGCGTTCTGTGTCGCGGGCGGCTGACGGCGCTACCCCCGGCTCGCAAACTAGACTGGCCGGGTGACGTCGGAGCTAACCCACGCCCTCGACACCGTCGAACACGCCACCGCCACACCCGACCAGCCTCAGCCGCACCGCGAGCTGGGTCTCAAGGACGACGAGTACCAGCGGATCCGCGAGATCCTCGGCCGTCGTCCCACGGATGCCGAGCTGGCGATGTACTCGGTGATGTGGAGCGAACACTGCTCCTACAAGTCGTCGAAGGTGCACCTGCGGTACTTCGGTGAGACCACCACCGAGGCGATGCGTGCCGGATTGCTCGCGGGCATCGGTGAGAACGCCGGCGTCGTCGACATCGGCGACGGGTGGGCGGCCACGTTCAAGGTGGAATCGCACAACCATCCGTCCTACATCGAGCCCTATCAGGGCGCGGCCACCGGCGTCGGCGGCATCGTGCGCGACATCATGGCCATGGGCGCGCGCCCGGTGGCGGTGATGGACCAGCTGCGGTTCGGCGCGGCCGACGCGATCGACACGCGCCGCGTCGTCGACGGAGTCGTGCGCGGCGTCGGCGGATACGGAAATTCGCTCGGCCTGCCGAACATCGGCGGTGAGACCGTGTTCGACGCCTCCTACGCGGGCAACCCGTTGGTGAACGCACTCTGCGTCGGGGTGCTGCGCAAGGAGGACCTACACCTCGCGTTCGCGTCGGGGACCGGGAACAAAATCATCTTGTTCGGTGCGCGCACCGGGCTCGACGGCATCGGGGGCGTGTCCGTGCTGGCGTCGGACACGTTCGGCGGTGACGAGGGCGGTGCAGCGGGACGCAAGAAGCTGCCCTCGGTGCAGGTGGGCGACCCGTTCATGGAGAAGGTCCTCATCGAGTGTTGCCTCGAGTTGTACGCCGCCGATCTGGTGGTCGGCATCCAGGACTTGGGTGGCGCTGGATTATCCTGTGCCACATCGGAACTCGCGTCCGCCGGTGACGGCGGTATGCGGATCGAGCTGGACACCGTTCCGTTGCGCGCGGCGAACATGACGCCCGCGGAGATCCTGTCCAGCGAGTCCCAGGAGCGGATGTGCGCGGTCGTCACCCCGGCCAACGTCGACGCGTTCATGGCGGTCTGCCGCAAGTGGGACGTGCTGGCGACGGTCATCGGTGAGGTCACCGACGGGGATCGCCTCGAAATCACCTGGCACGGTGAGACGGTCGTCGACGTACCGCCGCGCACCGTCGCGCACGAGGGGCCGGTCTACGAGCGCCCGGTTGAACGTCCGGACACCCAGGACGCGCTGAACGCCGACACGTCCGCGAAACTGCCGCGGCCCTCAACCGGTGACGAGCTGCGCGCGACCCTGTTCGCGATGATCGGCAGCCCGCATCTGTGCAGCCGGGCGTTCATCACCGAGCAGTACGACCGCTACGTCCGCGGCAACACCGTCCTCGCCGAAAACGCCGACGGCGGAGTGCTGCGCGTCGACGAGTCCTCCGGCCGGGGCATCGCGATCTCCACCGACGCCTCGGGCCGCTACACCGCGCTCGACCCCTACACCGGTGCGCAACTCGCGCTGGCCGAGGCGTACCGCAACGTCGCGGTCACCGGGGCCACTCCGGTCGCGGTCACCAACTGCCTCAACTTCGGCTCGCCGGAGGATCCGGGAGTGATGTGGCAGTTCAGCCAGGCCGTCCGCGGGCTCGCCGATGGTGCTGCGAAGCTGGGGATTCCGGTCACCGGCGGCAACGTGAGCTTCTACAACCAGACTGGAACGACAGCGATCCTCCCGACCCCGGTCGTCGGCGTCCTCGGCGTCATTGACGACGTGAAGCGCCGCATCCCGACCGGACTGGGCGCCGAACCCGGCGAGACGCTGATTCTGCTCGGCGACACCCGCGAGGAGTTCGACGGCTCGATCTGGGCGCAGGTCACCGGCGACCACCTGGGTGGGCTGCCGCCGACGGTGGACCTGGACCGCGAGATGCTGCTGGCCGACGTATTGGCTGCGGCATCGCGCGACGGTTTGGTGTCGGCCGCCCACGATCTGTCCGAAGGCGGCCTCATCCAGGCCGTCGTCGAGGCCGCAATGACCGGTGAAACCGGTTGCCGCATCGTCGTTCCCGAAGGTTTCCAAGAAGGCACAGGACCCTTCACATTTCTGTTCTCGGAGTCGACGGGCCGAGTGCTCGTCGCGGTGCCGCGGACCGAGGAGAGCCGGTTCATCGCCATGTGTGAGGCCCGGGGACTGCCGGCCACCCGCGTCGGTGTCGTCGATCCGGGACCGCAACCGGGAGAGGCCGCTGTCGAGGTGCAGGGTCTGTTCACCGCCAGTCTGGAGGACCTGCGAAGCACGTCGGAGGGCGTGCTTCCCGGGTTGTTCGGGTGATTGCGCAGACCCGCGAAAGACACCCATTCTATGTCTGGGCATGGAGCCTGGTCCGACTCGACTTCGTCGGAATCGCTTTTGGCGCACTGTTTTTCTGCTTGTCGCTGACGCCGTCGCTGCTCCCGAGGGACTGGCTGTTCCAGGGACTCATCGGTGGGCTGAACGCCGCCATCGGCTACGGCATCGGCGTTTTCGGCTGGCGACTGTTTCGCCGCTTCGTGATTCGCAGGCGCAAGGGCTGGCCGCCGCCGAAGCGGGTGCAGTACGTGCTCAAGACCGCGACCGTGGTGTTGGCCATCGGGGCGAGCGTGCTGATGCTGATCCCGGCTGCGGCCTGGCAGCGCCAGGTGTCCGTGGTGGTCGGTATCGAAGGCCCCACCACGCTCGGCTACCTGCGGACGGTGATCATCGCTGTCCTCGTCGGCGGGGCATGTGTGGGAGCCACCCGGGTCCTGATCGACGTGATCAAGACGATGGCGAGATTCTTCATCCGTCGTTGGCGGTTGAGCGACGAGGTGGCCCTGCTGATCGGCACCGCGATCGTCGTGGTGCTGGTGATCACGCTCATCAACGGTGTGCTGGTCCGCGGCTTTCTCGCCGGGGCCAACCGGGTGTTCCAGCCGCAGAACTTCACCACCCGAGCCGGTATCGTCCAGCCGCTTGAGCCCGAAAAATCAGGCAGCCCAGAGTCTTTCGCGCCATGGGACACGCTCGGGTATCAGGGTCGCAACTTCGTCGCCACCGGACCCGACGCCGAGGAATTGACACAACTCAACGGCAGGCCCGCCAAGGAGCCGATCCGCGCCTACGTCGGCCTGCAGACCGCCGACACCGACGAACAGAGAATGGCGGTGATGCTCAGCGAACTCGAGCGCACCGGAGCGTTCGAACGCAAGCTGCTGGTGATCATCCCGACGACCGGCACCGGATGGATCAACCCTGTCGCGGCACGGTCGCTGGAAATGATGTACAACGGCGACACCGCGTTGGTCGGCTCGCAGTATTCGTATCTGCCGAGCTGGATCTCGTTTCTCGGCGACCAGCAGAAGTCCATGGACTCCGGCCGGATGATGGTCAACGCCATCCACGAGCGCTGGGCGAAGCTGCCGCCCGACCGCAGGCCCAAACTGGTGCTCTACGGCGAGAGCCTCGGTTCGATGGCCGGCCAGGCCGCGTTCGCGTGGTTGCCCGACATCTCCGAAATGGGATTCTCGTCGGTGCTGTGGGTCGGGCCGCCGAACGCGAGCCCACTGTGGAGTGCGATCACTGAACGCCGCGACCCCGGCACTCCTGAGGTCCGGCCGCGCTACGACAACGGCCGGACCGTCCGGTTCTCCGAGGCCACCGACGCCCATCAGATCGACGCCGAAGGCGAAAAGCCCTGGGAGGGGACGCGTGTGCTGTTCATGCAGCACCCGTCGGATCCGGTCGTCTGGTGGTCGGAAGACCTGATTTTCAGCAGGCCCGACTGGCTGCGCGAACCTCCGGGCCGCGACCGCACCTCGTCGATGCGGTGGTATCCGATCATCACGTTCTGGCAGGTCGCCGTTGACATGACCAACGCCGGTTCGGTGCCGGGCGGGCACGGGCACAACTACGGCGACTATGTGCTCGACGGCTGGGCCGCCGTCGCACCGCCCGACGGCTGGACACCGGATGACACCCAGCGGATCCGGTTGGCGCTGCAGAAGACCGAAGCCGAAGACGGCCCCGAGTACTAGTGCGCGCCAAGAGGGTTCGGGCTCTGGGCCTGGCGGCGCTACTCGTCGCGTGGAGCCTGGTGGCGCCACGGTTGCCGTCACGCTGGCATCCCATCCCGCACGCGGTCGTCGGTGCCGCACTGGTCGCCATCACGCGTGCTCCGGTCGGCTTCCGGCATCCAGGTTCGGGCCTGCGGTTCGGCCTTGGCGCGGCCGTCCCGGTCGTGCTGGGTGTCGCGTCGGCGTCGGCGTTGCCGCGGGTGCGGCAGGAAATGGCGGACCGCGATCTGCCAGACGGCGCATGGCAATGGCTTCTGCTCGGAATCCCGCTGGGCACGGTGTGGTCGGAGGAGGCCGCCTTCCGCGGTGCGCTGGGCACCGTCGCCGCCAACGCGTTCGGAACCACGGGAGGCCGGATTGTGCAGGCCGCGGCGTTCGGGCTGTCGCACATCGCGGACGCACGCAGCACCGGGGAGCCCATCGTGCCCACCGTGCTGGTCACCGGTCTGGCCGGCTGGGTGTTCGGCTGGCTGTACGAGCGCTCGGGCAGCCTGATCGCCCCGATGCTGGCGCATCTGGCGATCAACGAGACCGGTGCGGTGGCGGCACTGGCAGTACAAAACACCCGTGCACGTGCGATTTCTCTGTGATAGTGGCCTATGACCATCACCCGGGCCGCCGTCGTGGCCGCGGTCGGCATCGTCGCCGGCTCGGCATTCGCGGTTTGCTCGTCGCCGGTCGCGGCGGCGACGCCCGTACCCGACGGCCTCTACCGGTTGAGCTTCGCCGGGACTGAACCGATGGACTTCGACTATCCGCGGCCGCGCGGCCCGTACACCTGGCTGCTGGCAATCCGCTCGGCCTGCCCACCTGCCGGCTGCGTCGCGACGGCCACGAACGTCGGCGGTGTATCGACGACCTACGTCTTCCGCGAGAGTGGGGGACAGTACATCTCAAGTCAGGCACAAGGTTTCGCATGCGAGGGCAAGAAGACCGAAGGCACCTCGACGATGTCCTTCACCGCGTCGGGTACCTCGCTGTCCGGTGAGCTCGTCGAGGCGGCATCGCCGTGTCAGCCGATCTCGCGGTCGTTCACCGCGGTACGTGAGGGTGACTTACCGTCCGGGGTGGCTGTGGCGGACCCCAATTCCGTCTGACACAAATCGAATTGCGTATGGTCTGCGCATGACCGACAGATCCGCATCCCGCACATTCGTCGTCACCGGCGCGGCCTCAGGCATCGGCCTGGCCACCTCACGGCGGCTACTGGCCGAGGGCGGCACCGTCGTCGGCACCGACCTCGTCACCCCCGCCGAGGACCTCGGCGCGCGATTCACGTTCATCGCGGCCGACATCGCCGACGAAGCTGCGGTCGCCGAGGTGTTCGCCTCGGTACCCGGCCGCGTCGACGGCGTCGTCCACTCGGGAGGCGTGGCAGGCGGCGGACCGGTGCACCTGCTGCCCAAAGACGAGTGGGAGCGCGTCATCTCGATCAACCTCACCGGCACGTTCCTGGTCGCGAAGGCGGCGCTGGCGAAGATGATCGAACAGCCGAGGGTCGACGGTGAGCGCGGTTCGATCGTGACCCTCGCCAGCGTCGAAGGTCTGGAAGGCACGGCGGGTGGCAGCGCCTACAACGCGTCCAAGGGTGGCGTCGTGCTGCTGACGAAGAACATCGCGCTGGACTACGGCCCGAGCGGTATCCGCGCCAACGCCATCTGTCCGGGTTTCATCGACACCCCGATGCTGAACAGCGTGATGGGTCTCGAGGGCATGGAGGGCCCGCTGCAGTCGATTACCGAGGAACACGCGCTGCAGCGCAGGGGTCTACCCGACGAGATCGCCGCGATGGCGGCGTTTTTGGTGTCCACCGATGCGTCGTTCGTCACCGGGCAGGCGATCGCGGTCGACGGCGGCTACACCGCCGGCCGCGACCACGGCGTCGTCAAGATGTTCGGCTTCCCCACCTGAGCGACTACACGTCGCGGATATCCGCGGTCAAGTGATGCGGCTCGGTGTCCTGATCGTCGATGCCGAAACTGATGATGCGCGTGGGGGTCACCCGGATGATCGCCGTGTCCAGATGGTCGCCCGCCGCACCCTCTGACGGCGCGATCTCGGCATGTTCGGCGGTGCCTCGGATCTCGAGGCACCGCACCCGCCACGGGTCACGAGACGCGATGTCGTCGACGACGAACGCGACCCGATCGTTGTGTGAAATGTTGCGGTACTTCTGGCTCTTCGACATCTGATAGCCGGCGATGTCGATGGTGCCGAGTTGCTCGTTGTACGTGAACCCGACTGGACTGTTCTGCGGCGTCCCGTTGCGCTGGATGGTGGCCAGGCGGCCGAGGTCGGCCCGGCGCAGATATTCGATTTCATGCGATTTGAACGTCATGCCGCCAACGTAGAACCTCAACAATTGTTGATGTCAACGCTCACGGGTTGATCGTCAACTCGCCGATTTGCCGACCCCATACGTATTCGATGAGGATCGGTTGGCCGAGTTCGGCGTGGTTGTACGGCGCGATGCTGGCGCCGGTGTCCATCACGAGGTACGGCGCGGGCCACAACTCGCGGGAGATCTTCTGCCAGCAGCCGGGACGACCTCCCGGACCGCCCCTGGCGTTCACCCTCGGCAGGTTGTCGGGGTAGATGTACGGGTTGCCCGCGCCCGCGAACGCACCCGACGAAGTCGCCAGCGAGTAACCGTTTCCGCCCAGCGTTTTGGCAACTTTCTTCTCGATCTCGTCGTAGTTCCGCAACATGCAGAAGAGCTGCGGACTGTATGTGTCGAACAGTTTCGACGTCGGAATCAGATCCTCGGCGCCGCGCACGAAGTACGGTCCACCGCGGTTCAGGCTGTCGGCCGCGGGGTCGGCGAAGCCGAGCGCAGCCATCAACGCCGCGTCGATGTCGCCCCACTGCGCGTTGAACGTGCGCGCGGTCGTCACCGCGTTCTCCAAGCCTTCCCAGAGATCCGGTGACGCGTCGGCGTAAACGTCGACCAGACCCGCGACCAGCCGGGTGTCCTCGCGGATCTGCGGCATCTGCGCGTTGAGGTCGTCGAGGATGGTGTTGCCGTTCGACAGCGACTCGCCGAACCGGTCGCCCAGACCCGTCAACGCCTCTGCGGTGGCGGTCAGCGTCTGGTTCAGCTTGATCGGGTCGACCTGCTCGGCCAGGGACAGCACCGTCTCGAAGAGCGTGTTGAACTCCGTACTCACCGAGGAGACCTCGATCACGTCGTTGCTCGAAATACGTTGTGCCGATGGATCTTCCGGTGAACTGAACGATACGTACTTGTTGCCGAAGACGGTGGTGGCCTGGACGTCGGCGACCACATTGGCCGGAATGAGCTTGACGTAGTCGGGGTCGACGTCCAGGGACAGCTCGGCCTTCGCGGTGCCGTCCACGTCGACGGCGCCGATGCGTGCGACCCGGCCGATCTCGACACCGTTGTAGGTCACCTTCGCGCCCGGTTCGACGACGAGGCCGGAGCGTGGTGAAACGAGGGTGATTTTGGTGGCGGGGATGAAGTCGCCCCGGAACTGCATGAAGAGCAGGCCCGCCGCGACCGCGACGATCACCACCAAGACCGCGCCAGCCGTCCGGTAGGGCGGATTGTGGCGGTCGACAAACACTTTGAGAATCTAAAGTATGCCTACCCCTCGTAGGGCCGATCCGGCAATGACACGCGCTGCCGTTTCCGTCATCGCGGAGTGGCTGCGCGACGACACCAAACCCGCTCCCGCGCGCGCGGAACTCGCCGAGGCGGTGCGGTTGACGGCTCGCACGCTCGCCGCGCTCGCGCCGGGTAACAGTGTCGAGGTCCGCGTCCCGCCGTTTGTTGCGGTGCAATGCATTTCAGGGCCGGCACACAAGCGAGGGAACCCGCCCAACGTGGTGGAGGCCGACCCGCGGACCTGGCTGCTACTCGCCACCGGCCTGCTGGACGTGGCGGACGCTGCGGCGGGCGGGGTGCTGACCTTGTCAGGGGCGCGTGCCGGTGAGGTCGCCGGGTGGCTGCCGCTGGTCCGCCTCGACGGTTAACTTCGCCACATGTCCGTCCGGCCCGACGATCAGGCCCGATCCTGTCCGATGCATCTGTGACCTGGCAATTCAGCGCCTCGGACCCGGTGCGCTGGGAATTTCTCGACACGCCGAAGTCGTTGTTTTTCCGTACGACATTGCCGGTGTCTTCCGTGATTAACCGGTGATGACCGTAGACTGAACACGTCTACCCACACCGCCCTGGGAGCAGCCATATCGTGACCGGCCAGCAGACCGATCAAGAC
>Ga0075370_10000895_pt1 | contig 12211 bp, 12 predicted proteins | sample EndMethybrTD3035_FD_71398 | JGI IMG/M metagenome (GOLD analysis project Ga0075370, IMG submission 71398) | Populus endosphere microbial communities from Tennessee, USA - Endosphere MetaG P. TD hybrid TD303-5 | ecosystem: Host-associated > Plants > Roots > Endosphere | place: USA: Tennessee... | reverse complement strand
CCTCTGCACTTTGCAGGGCGAAACACGGTCAGCGGTCGTCGAAAACGGGCGGCGAGGCATCGGCATGAAGGTGGGCAAACGGGGCATTATCTGCGCCCGATTCGCGGCCTTCGCGAGAAGGTGACACCTGGCTCAGCTCGGACTTGCCCGATCGGCGATAATGTCGCGTTGGCGGAGCCAACGCATCCCCCTCGGCGAATTCAAGACGATTCGAGGGATTGCGGCACCCGTTCGTCGTTTTGAATCTGTCAGTCAAAGGAGCTTACCCTGGCCAAGGATGACCCCAAGACCTCCATCGACGCAGGAGGTTTGCGTTACCGCTCGAAAGTGGCGGGTTCGCCCTTTTCCGCGACAGGCGCCTTCGGCGCCGCCACCATGTCGTGTTTCCTCTGTGGCAAGCACCGCCCGCGCGCTCAGCTGAAGTCTCGAAAGCTTCTCGGCAAGGCGCAGGCAGTGTGCTCGCCATCCTGCAAGGAACTGGACGCCACCCAGTCCTGATCCAAGGCCCGCGGCCGCCACCTGGCGGCCGCGGTCGTTTCGGGCCCTATGATCGTGCCAGGGGCCCCGCCATCGCGCCCTGCACTGGCCACCGATGCCTGACCAAGATCCCTCATCGAACGCACCCGACGTTCCGGATGCCAACGAAATCTGGGCCGATTCCTCTGCCAGGCCTGCCGCATTGAGCAAGCGTGAGCGTGCGGCCGTGCTGGCCCGGATCGAGGCCCTGATGGAATTCTGGGGCATCACGGTGGATGACTTGATGGCCCCGACACCCGAGCCGGAAATGCCTCCGCCGCCTCCCGGTCCCCTGCCGGTGAAATACCGGCACCCAGTGTCCGGCGAAACCTGGGACGGCCAGGGCGCGCACCCCGATTGGCTGCGCCGCGCGCTGCTGAAGGAAGGGCTTCGTGTCGACGAGCTCCGGCCCACGGCCGAGACCCCGCCCGGAACCGAAGCCGTCTGACCCCAGTCGGCAGGCGGCGCGTCACCTGACGCAAAGATTGCACGCCACGGGCCGCGGCCCCCACAATCGCCTCTCCTACTCCATGGCAAGGAGGCTCCGATGGCGATCGACAAGGTCGTGCTCGCGATGCAGGCGGCTTTGCTGTCCAAGTATGGCGACGCGGGGATGGCACGGATCGCAAGAGCGTTGCGCGCCCTGGTGTCTGCAGACAAGCGCCGGGGCCTCGTCACCGAGCTGATCCATCTGGACGATGCCGCCGCCATGGCACCCTATGGAGGCCCGGCGCCGGCGATACCCGATGCACGTGCCGTCAAGGCGGCCGTCGATCGCATCGCCGCTGTTCTGCAGCCGCACTACATCGTCCTGCTCGGTGGCCCCGACGTGATGCCCATGGTTCCCATCGTCAATCCGGCCTACAGCGGAGCGGATGGCGACGGAGACCGCCACGTGCCCAGCGACCTGCCCTACGCCTGCGATGCGCCCTACAGCACCGATGCCAATCGCTTCCTCGGCCCGACTCGCGTGGTCGGGCGGCTGCCGGACCTGATAGGTGCCCGCCAGCCCGCGCTGCTCACACGGTTGATCAACGCGGCGGCCCGCGCCAAGCCCCGCCCCCGAGCCGACTACCAGGGCAGCTTCGGCTTGAGCGCCCAGGCGTGGGAGAAATCGACCGCCCTGAGCCTGACCAACACCTTCGGCCACGCCGACGACCTGGTCACCTCGCCGCCGCGCGGGCCGCGCTGGGGTGCCCGCCAACTGGCACCACGAATCCACTTCATCAACTGCCACGGCGGCGACAGCGCGCCCGAGTACTACGGCCAGCCGCCCGACGTCGAGGAGTTCCCGGTCGCCCACCGCGCCTCGCTGCTGGCCGGCAAGGTGAGCGCGGGCACGGTCGTCGCCGCCGAATGCTGCTACGGCGCGCAGTTGTACGACCCGGACGATGCAGGCGGCGAAAAGGGCATCGCACTGGCCTACCTGGAAGACGGGGCCGCGGGCGTGTTCGGCAGCACCACGATCGCGTACGGACCCTGCGAAGGCAACGGGGCCGCCGACCTGATCTGCCAGTACTTCATCCAGCAGGTGCTGGGCGGCTCCTCGCTGGGCCGTGCCGCGCTCGAGGCCAGGCAAAAGTTCGCCGGCGCCCGCACGCATCTCGACCCCTACGACCTCAAGACGCTGATGCAGTTCTACCTCCTGGGCGACCCGTCGGCCCAGCCGGTGGCCATGAGCGCCCATTCGCTGACCCAGACCAAGGCCTTCCGCAAGGCCTTTGCCGGCAGCCAGGATCGCACCGTACGCAACCTGCGGCGCGAACGGCTGGAGCGCGAAGGGCGCAATCTCGGCAAGTCCCTGCCGGCGCTGAAGTCGAGCAAGCTCGCTCCGGCGGACAAGGTGGCCTCCGTGCTCGAGGCCTTGAGGCGCGAGTCAGGGCTGCGCGAAGATCTGGTCCAGCTGAGTTTCGAGATCCGCCCGAGAGGCCGCGAACCGGCCCCGGGGCAGGCACGCCGCGTGCACGTGATCAAGGGGCGCCGCCCGGTCATCGAGGCCGAGCAGCGCGTGGTTCGACTGGTGGCCATCGTGGCCACCGAGGAAGAAGGTCAATTGCTGCATGTGCGCCGCCTCCATTCCCGCTGACGACGACCGCGTGGTGCTCGAGGGCCGGGTCGAGAAACGCCCTCTCGGCCAAGGCAGCAAGAGCGCCCATGAAGGCATGGTGCTCGTGCTGGCCGACGGCAGCTATCACGTCCTGAGGCGCCCGGGGGGCAATGCCTTGCGTGACCCGGCCCTCGAAGCGCTCGAAGGGCAGCAGGTGCGCCTGCGCGGCCGCATCCGGCCGAACTTCTTCCTGCTGGACCCGATGGACGACGAGCCGAGCGACTGAACCGCCTCAGGCGATCCCGACCACCTTGTGCGTCTGGATGCCCAGGCGCCACTGCGGGTGGCTCATGCAGTAGTCGATCGCCAGCTGCGTGTTCTGCGCTCGCTGCGGCCCGTCCATCGGCTGCAGGAAGAAGTGCCTGAACGCCAGCTGCGAGAACCGCTCGGGCAATGCCTGCGTCTGGGGATAGACGAGCTTCAGTTCGTCGCCGGTGGTCAACACGAGCGGCGCGTCGGCCTTGGGACTGACGCAGATCCAGTCCAGGCCTTTCGGCGCCGGCTGGGTCCCGTTGGTCTCGACGGCCACCTCGAAGCCGCGCGCGTGGAAGGCGGTCACCAGCTCCTCATCGAGCTGCAGCAACGGCTCGCCGCCGGTGCACACGACCATGGGTCGGCCACCAGCGTCCGGCGGCGCCTGCCAGGCCGCAGCCACCGCCTCGGCCAGCGCTCCGGCAGTTTCGAACTTGCCCCCGCCGGTGCCATCCGTGCCGACGAAATCGGTGTCGCAGAAGCGGCAGGTCGCGCTGGCGCGATCGGCCTCGCGGCCGCTCCAGAGATTGCAGCCGGAAAAGCGGCAGAAGACGGCCGCGCGCCCGGACTGGGCGCCCTCGCCTTGCAGCGTGTAGAAGACTTCCTTCACCGAGTAGGTCATCGGTGGAACCTCACAACCCGGGAAGGGGAAGGACCTCACCGGCGCACGCGATGGCGCCGGCGCCGTTGTTGTCGAACAGGTCGATCCGATCGACGGCCGGCAGCACGGCGCGAGCCTGCGCCAGGACCCAGGACGAGACGGTGGCCGGATCGCAATCCGTCAGATCGGGCAGGTGCTCATGCAAGGCGTGGTGATCCAGCGCCTTGAACACCGGCCGGAACTTCTCCTTCACTTCGCCGAAGTCGATCGCCCAGCCGCGCAACGGGTCCAGCGGCGCACACAGGTGCAGGCGCAGCGTCCAGGTATGGCCATGCAGTCGCGCCAGCGGATGGCCCGCCGGTGCGTGGCGCAGGCGCAGGGCACTGTCGATGTGGAAATCCTTCCAGATGCGATGGACCTGTCCGTCGTAGTGCGCGCCGCACGAGGCGGTCTCGTAGACCTTGACCGAGGCCAGGCCCTGCACCGGTGTGCACAGGCGATCCCAGATCCAGCGCGAGAGGATTTCGCTCGTCGGGTTCTCGAGCCCGGGCAGCTCATTCAGGCACCCATAGTTCAAGGCGTGGTGCAACGGCGCCCAGTGCTCGTCGAGCCGATCGGCGGCCAGGTGGGAAGCCTCTGCTTCGCCCATGCGGGCCATCACCACCGCCTCGAAACCATGGCCGTGCATGCGGCCGCATTTGTGGCCCAGAGGGACGTGCGGCAAACGATGCGCAGACTGGAAGGCATAGCGGCGCCAGACCCAGGCTTCGCCCGCGGCACCCAGCTCCACGCCGCTCGTGGCGCTACTGCGAACGCCCAACTGCGCAAGCGCTGGCAGCTCAGGTCTGGCGAAGATCCAGCGCCCCAGCGACACGTCGCCGGGATCCTCGACCCGGTCGTTCAGCAGGATCTTGTCCAGCGGAGCGACGGCTGCCCGCAGGTGTTCGGCCAACTCGTGGGCTTCGGCCCCCGGAAATGAAGCCCAGCCGGCGGGCAGGGAGGCACGCACGTGCGCTTTGAAACCATGGCCATGCAGTCCCCGACAGGGATGGGCGAGCGGCAAGCCAGGCACGTGGCGCGCCGAATCGAAGCCTGACTCGGCAGTGATGAACTGGCGGCTCGTGAACATGCGCGCGAAAGACAAACGGGCTAGCAGCGCTTGGCTGCTAACCCGTTGTTGTTGGTTGGTCGGGGTGGCGGGATTCGAACTCGCGACCCCTTGCACCCCATGCAAGTGCGCTACCAGGCTGCGCTACACCCCGACGAAGCTCGCAGTATAGCCGTTGCTGGCGTCAGATCTCGAGCAGGTCGCGAATCGCCAACAGTTCATCGCGCATCTGCTCGATGCTCGGGTTGACGGGCAGCACCGGCATGCGCAGTTCGGCCGTCGCGCCGTGGTGGCTGAGAGCGGCCATCGCCACAGCCGCGTGGGGCGCTGGGGATGCGACCGGCTGGTCTTCGACGTGGACGTCCGGCATCGGGGCTTCCGACAAGCGGTTGCGTGCACCGCTGATGGTGAAACCCTGGTCGTACAGCAGGTCGCGGATGCGCCGGATCAGCAGCACTTCGTGGTGCTGGTAGTAGCGCCGGTTGCCCCGGCGCTTCATGGGCTTGAGTTGCGTGAACTCCTGCTCCCAGTACCGCAGCACGTACGGCTTGACGCCGCACAGCTCGCTCACCTCACCGATCGTGAAGTAGCGCTTGGCGGGAATGGCGGGCAGACGGGAGGCCCCGGAGTCCATGGAATTCAGCCTGTGAAATCAAAGCGCTTCGGCGAAGTGCTCAGACTCTACTCGAACTCCTCCGCCGGGGGCACGTCGCCCTGAACAATTGCTTTCAACTTGTGACTTGCGTGGAAAGTCACGACGTTTCTTGCCTTGATCGGGATGGGTTCGCCGGTGCGCGGATTGCGGCCGGGGCGCGGCGCCTTGCGGCGGATGGCGAAATTGCCGAAGCCCGAGAGCTTGACATCGGTGCCTTGCACGAGCGCGGCGTTCACGATCTCGAAGAAGGCCTCGACCATGTCCTTGGACTCGCGCTTGTTGAGCCCGAGCCGCTCGAAAAGGAGTTCAGCCAGTTCGGCCTTCGTCAGCGTGGGCGTCTCGAGGGACGGCAGGATCACGCGGTCCAAGGCGGCCGGAGGCTCGGTCGACTCGGCCGGCTCCATCGGTTCGGCGGGAAGTTCGTGGGCCATATGGGATCCGGCGTTCAAGCGCGCAGCCGCGCACCGTGAGCGGCCTGCGCACGCGCCACGGCCTGAGACACGACGGATTCGATCCGTTCTTCGGTCAGCGTCGCCGCGTCGTCCAGCAGTTCCAGCCGCACCGCCAGGCTGCGGTGGCCGGCCGGAATGTCGACGGTCGCAGCGGCGGGCCGGTAGATGTCGAACAAGGTCGTGCGTCGCACGAGGCCGCCTTCATCGGCACGCAGCGTGGCCATCAACTCGTCGTGCGTGACCCGCTCGGAGACCACCAGGGCCAGGTCACGCTGAACCATCTGCTGGCGCGCCACGGGTTGCGCCAGGGGCACATCCCTGCGCTGCACGGCGGCCAGGTCGAGCTCGAACAGCACGGGCGCCTGCGGCAGCTCATAGGCCTGCCGCCACTTCGGATGCAGTTCGCCCACATGGCCGATCACCTGCCCGTCCAGCTCGATCGCCGCGCAACGGCCCGGGTGCATGGCGGGATGCTCGGCGGCCAGATACCGCGCCCGACGCGGCGCAAGAAGCGCCTCGACGTCGCCCTTGACGTCGAAGAAGTCCACCGGCTTGTCGCTTTGCCCCCATTGCAGGGCGGCCGCCGGCCCGTAAGCCAGGCCACCAACCCTTTGCGGCTGGTCAATGCCCTGCACCGCGCCGTCTGCCGCCACCACGCTCGAATCGCGACGGAACACCCGGCCGAGCTCGAAGACACGCACCCGGGTGGCCTTGCGCGAGAGGTTGTAGCGCAGCACATTGATCAGGCTGCCGACGAGGCTGGACCGCATGACCGCCAGGGGCGCCGCGATCGGGTTCAACACGCGAATCGGATCGGGGTTGCCGGCCAGTTCCTGTTCCCAGCGGGCCTCGACGAAACTGAAGTTGATCGTCTCCTGGTAGCCCAGCGCCGCGAGGGCGTGACGCACCTGGTGAGGGCTGCGCTGGGCCTCCGCCCGCACGCGGGCCTTCACCGGCGCCAGCGGCGGCGTCGAAGGCAGGCGTTCGTAGCCCAGCACGCGTGCCACCTCCTCGATCAGGTCTTCCTCGATCGCGATGTCGAAGCGCCAGCTCGGCGGCGTCACCGTCAGCACGCCCTCGCCTTCGGTGAACGCCAGGCCCAGTCGCCGCAGCACGCCGGCGCATTCCTCCTGCGTGACCGGCATGCCGATCACCTTGGCGGCACGCGCGACCCTCAGCGTGACCGGCTTGGCCTCAGGCAGTGCGCCCTGCCAGTCGGTCATGGGGCCGGCTTCGCCGCCGCAGATCTCCTGCACCAGGCGGGTGAGGTGCTCGATGTGCTCGACCGTCAGCGCCGGATCCACGCCCCGCTCGAAGCGGTGGCCGGCATCGGTCGAGAAGGTATAGCGGCGCGAGCGGCCCGCCACGGCGTCGGGCCACCAGAAGGCGGCTTCGATGTAGATATTGCGGGTGTCGTCCGACACGGCCGTCGAATCGCCGCCCATGATGCCGGCCAGGGACTCGACCTGCACGTCGTCGGCGATCACGCCGACCTTTTCGTCCAGCTCGATCGTGCTGCCATTGAGCAGCTTCAGGGTCTCGCCGGCCCGGCCCCAACGCACCGTCAGTCCGCCGTGGATCTTGTCCAGGTCGAAGATGTGAGAGGGCCGGCCGAACTCGAACATCACGTAGTTGGAGATGTCCACCAGCGGCGAGACGCTGCGCTGACCGCAACGGGCCAGACGATCGACCATCCAGGCCGGCGTCACGGCCTTCGGATTCACACCCCGCACGACGCGGCCGGAAAAGCGACCGCAAAGGTCGCCCGCCTCGACCTTCACCGCCAGGCGCTGGTCATGCTCAGGCGATACCGCGGCGAAATGCGGCACCTTCAGCGGCGCACCCGTCAGGGCCGAGACCTCTCGCGCGATGCCGTAGACCGACAGCCCGTGCGCGAGATTGGGCGTCAGCTTCAGCGTGAACAGCGTGTCGTCGAGCTTCAGGTGCTCGCGGATGTCCTGGCCCAGGGCGGCGTCTGCCGCCAGTTCCAGCAAGCCGCCGTGGTCCTGCGACAGCTTCAGCTCGCGGGCCGAACAAAGCATGCCGAAGCTCTCCACCCCCCGAAGCTTGCCGACCTTGATCTCGAAGGGCTGCCCATCCTCGCCGGGTGGCAGCTTGGCGCCCACCAGCGCCAGCGGGACCCGGATCCCGGCGCGCGCGTTCGGCGCACCGCAGACGATCTGCAGCAGGCCGTCCTTGCTGTGCGGCCCGGCGTCCACTCGACAAACGCGCAGCCTGTCGGCATTGGGATGCTGGTCGGCCTCGACGATCTCGGCCACCACGATGCCGCTGAACGGGGGCGCCACCGGCTCCAGCTCCTCGACCTCCATGCCGGACATGGTCAGCAGGTCAGCCAGCTCGGCGGTACTCAAGGCAGGGTTGCAGAACTCGCGCAACCAGGATTCGGGGAATTGCATGGGAAACGATTTCGGGCGTTGGTGCTCGGGGCGGCAGCGCTGTGACGCGCTCTTACTGGAACTGCGACAGGAAGCGCAAGTCGCCGTCGAAGAACAGGCGCAGGTCATTCACGCCGTAGCGCAGCATCGTGAGCCGGTCCGGCCCCATGCCGAAGGCGAAGCCGATGTAGCGCTCGGGATCGAGCCCGAAATTGCGCACCACGTTCGGGTGAACCTGCCCGGAGCCGGCGACCTCCAGCCAGCGGCCCTTCAGCGGCCCGTGGGCAAACGCGATATCGACCTCGGCCGAAGGCTCGGTGAAGGGGAAGAACGAGGGCCGGAAGCGGATCGACAGGTCGTCGGTCTCGAAGAAGTTCCGGAAGAAGTCGGAGAAGACGGCCTTCAGGTCCTTGAAGCTGACGTTCTCGCCGATCCACAGGCCCTCGCACTGGTGGAACATGGGCGAGTGGGTGGCGTCGCTGTCCACCCGGTAGGTGCGACCCGGCGCGATGACGCGGATCTCGGGCATGGCCTCGCCGCGCGCCAAGGCCTCGGCGTGGCGCGCCGCGTGGGCGCGCGCATAGCGCACCTGCATCGGGCTGGTGTGCGGCCGCAGGTTGAGCCAGCGCCCGCCATCGTCCTTCATGTCGACGTAGAAGGTGTCCTGCATCGACCGCGCCGGGTGGTTCTCCGGGTTGTTCAACGCCGTGAAGCTCATCCAGTCGGTCTCGATTTCCGGGCCGTCCGCGACATCGAAGCCCATCGAACCGAAGATCGATTCGATGCGCTCCATCGTGCGGGACACCGGATGCAGGCCGCCGGCACCGCGCTGGCGGCCCGGCAGGGTGACATCCAGCGACTCGGCCTTCAGCTGGGCTTCGAGTTCGGCAGCGGCGAGCTGGTCTCGGCTGGCGTTGAGGGCGGCCTCGATGAGTTGCTTGGCTTGATTGATCTCGGCGCCGCGCGACTTCTTCTCTTCGGCCGTGAAGGCGGCCAGGCCCTTGAGCAACTCGGTCACGCGGCCGGACTTGCCCAGGTAGCGAGCCTTGGCGTTCTCCAGATCGGCGGGGGTGGCGGCGCCATCGAAATCGGCCCGGGCGGCAGCCACCAGTTGATCGAGGTCGTTCATGCGCGAAACCGGATGGGAATGAAAAGCGAAATAAAAAAGGCCGCACCAGCAGGTGACGGCCTTGGAGTGCCAGTGCAGCCCCAGGAAGCCTCTGACGAGGCCTCGCGGGGCTTGCGACGGTATCAGCTCAGCTGGGCCTTCACCTTGTCGACGATGCTCGCAAAAGCGGCCGGGTCGTTGATCGCCATGTCCGACAGGACCTTGCGGTCCAGGTCGATGTTGGCCTTCTTCAGGCCGGCGATGAACTTGCTGTAGGTCAGACCCAGACCACGCGTGGCAGCGTTGATACGGGCGATCCACAGTTGGCGGAAGACGCGCTTCTTGGTGCGGCGATCACGGTAGGCGTATTGACCCGCCTTCATCACCGCCTGCTTGGCGATGCGGAAGACGTTCTTGCGGCGACCACGGAAGCCCTTGGCCAGGGCCAGGATCTTCTTGTGGCGGGCGCGGGCGGTGACACCACGTTTGACGCGAGGCATTTGTGCTTTCCTTTCAGTCCGTCGTCAGAAGATCAGAGACCGGCGAAGGGCAGCATCGCAGCGACGTGGCCCATGTTGGTCTCGTGCACGTTGGCGGCGCCGCGAAGCTGGCGCTTGGTCTTCGTGCTCTTCTTGGTGAGGATGTGGCGCTTGTACGCCTGACCGCGCTTGACGGTGCCACCCGGACGGACGCGGAAGCGCTTCTTGGCCCCGCTCTTGGTCTTCATCTTGGGCATGACTGCTCCTTATCAATTGCCTAGGCTGGGCGGCCACCGAGGGTTCGGTGACGCTTGACGGGCCTGCCAGGCTTCTCTCTTCATCCCGGCGGCGACCAACCGCCGGGCGAATCCTTCAAATCTCCGGTCGCAACGACCGCTACTTCTTCTTCGGCGCCAGGACCATGATCATCTGGCGCCCTTCCAGCTTGGGCATGTGCTCCACCAGCGCCACATCGGACAGTTCGTCGCGGATGCGCTCCAGCAGCCGCATGCCGATGTCCTGGTGGGTGATCTCGCGGCCACGGAACCGAAGCGTCACCTTGCCCTTGTCACCGTCTTCGGCGATGAAGCGGCGCAGGTTGCGCATCTTGATCGCGTAGTCGCCCTCGTCGGTGCCGGGGCGGAACTTGACTTCCTTGACTTCGATGACCTTCTGCTTGGACTTCGCTTCGGCGGCGCGCTTTTGCTCCTGGTACTTGAACTTGCCGTAGTCCATCAACCGGCAGACCGGCGGATCGGCTTGGGCGGCAATCTCGACCAGGTCCACGTCGGCTTCACCAGCCATCCTCAGCGCATCCTGAATGCTCACGATGCCGAGCGGCTCGTTGTTGACGTCATTCAGGCGCACATTCGGGGCCATGATCTCGCGGTTGAGTCGATGCTTGCGCTCGACGTTGGGCATCCGACGGTCGGCAAAGGTAGCGATGGTTCAAACCCCTCAAACAGGCCCTGAGGCAAGGACAGGACCCGACAAAAAACGTTCGGCGAACGAAAACCGAGGCAAAACCTCAGAGCTTGGCCGCAATGTCACCTGCGAGCTTCGACTGGAAGTCTGCGAGGGACATCACGCCCAGATCCTGGTTGCCTCGGGCGCGCACCGCGACGGCCCCGCTTGCCTTTTCCTTGTCGCCTACGACGAGGATGTACGGGACCTTTTGCAACGAATGCTCGCGTATTTTAAACGTGATCTTCTGGTTGCGCAAATCGCCCTCGGCCCTAACTCCTTGTTTTCTCAGCGTTTTGACCACGGATTCGACGTAATCCGCCTGGGCTTCCGTGATGGACGAGACCACCACCTGGACCGGCGCCAGCCATGCCGGCAGGGCCCCCGCATGCTGCTCGATCAGGATGCCGATGAAGCGCTCCAGACTGCCGACGATGGCCCGGTGCAGCATCACGGGCGTCCTGCGCTCACCCGATTCGGCCACGTACTCGGCGCCCAGGCGCTCGGCCATGAAGAAGTCGACCTGCATCGTGCCGCACTGCCATTCCCGGCCCAGGGCGTCCTTCAGCGTGTATTCGATCTTGGGGCCGTAGAAGGCGCCGTCACCGGGCGAGACGACGAACTCGCAGCCCGAGCGGCGCAGCGACTCCATCAGCGCATGCTCGGCCTTGTCCCAGCTCTCGTCCGAGCCGATGCGCTGCTCGGGCCGCGTGGCGATCTTGTACAGGATGTCCTGGAAGCCGAAGTCGGCATAGACCTTCTGCAGCAGCGCCGTGTAGGCCACGCACTCGTCCAGGATCATGTCTTCCGTGCAGAAGATGTGGCCGTCGTCCTGCGTGAAGCCGCGCACCCGCATGATGCCGTGCAGCCCGCCCGTCGGTTCGTTCCGGTGGCACTGGCCGAACTCGCCGTAGCGCAGCGGCAGGTCGCGGTAACTCTTGATGCCCTGCTTGAAGATCAGGATGTGGCCCGGGCAGTTCATCGGCTTGATGGCGTAGTCGCGCTTTTCCGACTCCGTCGTGAACATGTTCTCCCGGTACTTCTGCCAGTGGCCCGTCTTCTCCCACAGCGACTTGTCGAGGATCTGCGGACCCTTGACCTCGAGGTAGTCGTTGTCGCGGTAGACCTGCCGCATGTACTGCTCGACGCACTGCCACACTGCCCATCCCTTGGGATGCCAGAACACCGTGCCGGGCGAGTGCTCGTCGATGTGGAACAGGTCGAGCTCGCGGCCGAGGCGCCGATGGTCACGCTTCTCGGCCTCCTCCAGCATCGTCAGGTACTTCTGCAGGTCTTCCTTGCTGGCCCAGGCCGTGCCGTAGATGCGCTGGAGCATCTCGTTGCGATGGTCGCCGCGCCAGTAGGCGCCGGCCACCTTCATCAGCTTGAAGTGCCTGAGCTTGCCCGTGGACGGCACGTGGGGGCCACGGCAGAGATCCTCGAACTTCCCTTCGCGGTAGAGCGACACATCCTCGCCCTGCGGGATGGAGCCGATGATTTCGGCCTTGTAGTGCTCGCCCATGCCGGCGAAATAGGCCACCGCCTCGTCGCGCGGCAGCACCCGGCGCTCGACC